>ERZ791805.388-NODE-388-length-21552-cov-13.240266_pt1 | contig 21552 bp, 15 predicted proteins | sample MGYA00510306_ERZ791805 | MGnify/ENA primary metagenome ERZ791805 (study PRJEB30046, sample SAMN00791990) | human gut metagenome | study: EMG produced TPA metagenomics assembly of the A metagenome-wide association study of gut microbiota in type 2... | reverse complement strand
TAAAAGATGAAACAAACTAACGTTAAGCCAGCAGAAGGAAAGCTGGGTATTTTGGTTGTAGGCTGTGGCGCAGTAGCCACCACCTTTATGACTGGTGTGTTCATGGCTCGCAAGGGACTTGCTAAGCCTGTTGGTTCAATGGCTCAGTATGACAAGATTCGTGTTGGCAAGGGCGCAGACAAGAAGTATCTGCACTATAAGGACATCGTGCCTCTTGCCGATCTCAACGATATCGTATTCGGAACATGGGACGTATATCCACAGAATGCTTATCAGGCAGCTATGTATGCCGAGGTGCTGAAGGAGAAGGATATCAACCCCGTGCGCGAGGAGTTGGAAAAGGTGGTGCCGATGAAGGCTGCCTTCGACAAGAACTACGCTAAGCGCCTCGACGGCGACAACGTTAAGGACTGCAAGACTCGCTGGGAGATGGTTGAGGCTCTGCGCAAGGATATCCGCGACTTCAAGGAGCAGAACGGTTGCGCACGCATCGTTGTTATTTGGGCAGCATCTACCGAGATCTACGTACCGGTAGACATGGAGAAACACGGCACTGTGGCAGCTCTCGAAGCAGCTATGAAGGCTGACGACCGCGAGCATGTAGCTCCGTCTATGTGCTACGCTTACGCAGCATTGACAGAGGGCGCACCGTTCATCATGGGTGCTCCTAACACCACAGTCGACATCCCGGCAATGTGGGAGCTCGCTGAGCAGACCAAGATGCCTATCGCCGGTAAGGACTTCAAGACCGGTCAGACGCTTGTGAAGAGCGGTTTCGCTCCGATGATTGGCTCACGTTGTCTCGGTTTGAGCGGATGGTTCTCTACAAACATCCTCGGCAACCGCGACGGACTCGTGCTCGACGAGCCTGCCAACTTCCACACTAAGGAGGTCAGCAAGCTCTCTACACTCGAGACGATCCTCAAGCCCGACGTGCAGCCCGACCTCTACGGACACGGCAACGACGAGGATACACAGTACTATCATAAGGTGCGCATCAACTACTATCCGCCTCGCAACGACAACAAGGAGGGATGGGACAATATCGATATCTTCGGATGGATGGGCTACCCGATGCAGATCAAGATTAACTTCCTCTGCCGCGACTCTATCCTCGCTGCTCCGCTGTTGCTCGACCTCACATTGCTGAGCGACCTCGCTGCTCGTGCCGGACGCTACGGCATACAGCGCTTCCTGAGCTTCTTCCTCAAGGCTCCGATGCACGACTACACTAAGGGCGAGGAGCCGGTAAACCACCTCTATCAGCAGTACACTATGCTGAAGAACGCTATCCGCGAGATGGGTGGTTACGAGGCTGACGAAGAAATCGATTAATATTTTAAGCTATACGCTATACATACAAACAAGGGGTGCAACCGCGGTTGCACCCCTTGTTTTGTATGTGCTCTATATTCTTACTTCTTGCCCTTTGTGGCGAACACGAAGTAGCCGATCAGGCAGCAGTAGGCTGCGAGCGAAACTACCTCTGACAGCGGATTAGCAAGCCACGACTCCATCCAACCATCAGTTACGAAGTGTATGTCGCAGAAGCGGAGCAGGGCAGAGAGAACACCCATCAGTGCGCCACCGGCGATGAAACCACTGGCGAGCAGTGTGCCCTTCTCGCCACGCTCGCGGTTCACCTCTGCGTCCTTGGAGCGCGATGTAACGTACCAGCTCACGATGCCACCAACGAGGAGCGGAGTGTTCAGCTCCAATGGGATGAACATGCCGAGTGCGAAGGCGATAGCCGGAATCTTAAAGTAGGTGAGCACCACAGCGATTACGGCTCCGATAGCGTACAATGCCCACGGAGCGCCCACGCCGTTCATAAGCGGGTCGATGACGGCAGCCATAGCGTTAGCCTGAGGAGCTGCGAGGGCTCCGCTTGCGAAGCCGTATGTCTGGTTGAGCAAAATCATCACGCCGCCAACGGTAGCAGCCGATACGAGTGTGCCGAGGAATTTCCAAGTCTCCTGCTTCTTCGGAGTTGTGCCGAGCCAGTAGCCAATCTTGAGGTCGGTGATGAAACCGCCTGCCATAGAGAGTGCGGTGCAGACCACGCCACCCATGATGAGTGCGGCAACCATACCGCCAGTGCCCTTCAGGCCGACAGCCACGAGCACCACCGACGCGAGGATGAGCGTCATAAGCGTCATGCCCGATACGGGGTTGGAGCCTACGATAGCAATGGCATTGCCGGCTACGGTGGTGAAGAGGAACGCTATGACGGTGACGAGCAGAATGCCTACAACGGCGAAGAGCAGATTGCCATCCATCACACCGAACCAGAAGAAGAGGAAGGTGATGATGAGCGTAGCGATGGAAGCGATGGCGATGAACTTGAACGGCAGGTCGCGTTGTGTGCGCACGGTGTTGGCAGACGACTGTGCGCCACCCTTCATCTCGTTGGCAGCGAGCGATACGGCACCCTTGATGATGCCCCACGACTTGATGATGCCGATGATGCCAGCCATGGCGATGCCGCCGATACCGATGCTCTTGCCGTAGAACTTGAAGATCTGTTCTGGCGACATTGCGCCGACGGTCTGCGTAATCTCAGGGTTCCAGAGGTTGAGCACCTGGTCGTGGAAGATTATCGACATGCCCGGTACGATGAGCCACCATACAGCGAACGAGCCGAGGCAGATGATGAAGGCATACTTCAAGCCGATGATATAGCCCAGACCTAACACGGCAGCACCGGTGTTCACCTTGAACACGAGCTTCGCCTTGTCGGCAGCTACGGTTCCCCATTCCGCGACGCGCGTCGTGAAGCACTCGTTCCACCAGTAGACGGTAGCCACGATGAAGTCGTACAGACCACCGATGAGTCCGGCGATGAGCAACGGCTTAGCCTGCGAGCCACCCTTGGCTCCGCTCACGAGCACCTGCGTAGTGGCAGTGGCTTCGGGGAAGGGGTACTTGCCGTGCATGTCCTTCACGAAGTACTTGCGGAACGGAATCATAAACAGTATGCCCAAGATACCGCCGAGCAGCGACGACATGAACACCTTCACGAACGATACGCTCATCTCCGGATACTTAGCCTGCAGGATGTAGATGGCAGGCAGCGTGAAGATGGCACCGGCTACGATGGTGCCCGAGCAGGCACCGATGCTCTGGATGATGACGTTCTCGCCCAGCGGGTTCTTGCGCTTGGCAAGTGTTGATGCGCCTACGGCAATGATGGCGATAGGGATGGCTGCCTCAAACACCTGTCCCACCTTCAGTCCGAGGTAGGCAGCGGCGGCTGAGAAGAGCATCGCCATGATGATGCCCCAGGTCACCGACCATAGGTTCACTTCCGGATAACTCCTGCCCGGTTCCATCACGGGCTGATACTCCTCGCCCGGCTTCAACTCAGTGAAGGCGTTGTCGGGCAACTGGATGTGGTCTTTTTCGTTGTTTTCCATATTGTTGGGTTTTAAATGATGTTGAGATGTTGAGGGGGTGAGGTGGTGAGATGTTGAGGTGTTGTTGTGGTGAGGGGTTGATATCAACTCTACAAAGTTAGTTTAAAATTGGTGAAAAACACATCGCATCATACATAATTATTTGAAAAACACTGAAAAATGAAAATTAAATCAGTAAATTTGCAACTGATTTAAATCATTATTGCATATTTATTTTATTACATCCAAATCTTATATGAGAAAGACTTTACTATCGTTGTGCATAGCTATGGCGTCGCTCTCTGCTTTTGCTGTTCCTGCAAGAAAGGGCACTACCGTCATCAAGCTTGTCAATGGAACCGAACTGAAGGCTTCGCTTCAGGGCGACGAGTTCCTGCACTATTATCTCGCCGAGGACGGCAAGTGCTACTATCAGAATGCCGATGGGCTTTACGAGCTCATGGATATGCCGGCTGCTCGTGAGAGTGCGCGCATGAAGCGTGCAAAGGTGAACGAGGTCATTGGCGCAAAACGTCTGCGCATGAAGAAGGCTGACGAGGGCAAGAAGGGCTACTTCGGACAGAAGAAGGGTCTGATCATGCTCGTGCAGTTCCCCGACCGTCCGTTCAACAGCAAGCACGATAAGGCGTTCTACGAGAAGTTTGCCAACAAAGAGAACTACGTGGAAGGCTCATTCAAGGGTTCAGTGCGCGACTACTACCACGCACAGAGTGGTGGTCAGTTCGAGCTGACGTTCGATATCGTCGGTCCGGTCACAGCTCCGAAGGAGGCTGCCTACTACGGCGAGAACTATTCTAACGGCAGAACAGACTGTCACATCGGCGAGCTCGTGGCATGGGCACTCGGCCAGTGCAAGGGCAAGGTGAACTTCAAGGACTACGACTGGGACAACGACGGCTATGCCGACCAGGTATTCCTCCTCTACGCCGGACGTGGCGAGAACTATGAGGGAGCAGCTGCGTCTAACATCTGGCCTCACATGAGCACTCTCCGCGCAAGCGACTATGGTCAGGTGTACAATACGGGCGAGGGCATTTACATAAACACATACGCTTGCAGTAGCGAGCTCAACCCCGACAAGGAGTGCGACGGCATCGGCACCGTATGCCACGAGTTCTCTCACTGCCTTGGCTTCGCTGATATGTACGACACTACCTACTCCGGTGGCTACGGCATGGACGACTGGGACTTGCTACACTCCGGCTGTTACAACGGCAACGGCTTCTGCCCGGCAGGCTTCACAGGCTACGAGAAGTGGGTGGCTGGCTGGATAGAGCCGATCGAGCTGGTGAAGAACCAGAATATTTCGAACATGAAACCGCTCAGCGAGGGTGGCAAGACATACATCATGTACAACGAGAACAACCGCGACGAGTACTACATCATCGACAACCGCCAGAAAACAAACTGGGACGCATCGCTGCCAGGTAACGGTTTACTCGTGACACATGTCGACTATCTCCAGTCTGTGTGGGATGCAAACAGCGTGAACGACGACCCACTTCACCAGCGCATGTCGGTGTTCCATGCCGACAACATGGCGACAGGTCATAAAGCAGCCTACGATACATACCCGTACATGGAGAATGGCGTTGTGAAGAACGACAGTCTTACCGACCTGTCTGCGCCTGCTGCTACACTCTTCAACGCCAACTTCGACGGCTCGAAGCTAATGGGCAAGGCTCTGCTTGGTATCACACAGAACGCCGACAGAACTGTTTCGTTCCGTTTCCGCGGTCTGCCTGGCATGAACATCGACATCGTTCCGGGTGCAGTGCTCCTCAACGAGACCTTCGATGCCAACACCGCTAAGGGTGGCAACGACGGCATCTGGAATCCTAATACAAGCAACGCACTGAAGACCGACCTGACAGGTTGGGTTTTCAACAAGGGCAACGCCGGCAATAAGTGCGCACGCTTTGGTTCAAAGGCTGTGCCGGGCGAGGCTTCTACGCCTTCATTCAACGTGCCGGGCAAGGTGCGCCTCACATTTAAGGCGGCTCCGTTCCAGGGCGACGACAACACTATCGACGTTTACTTCGGCAACAAGATGCTTGAGCGCTTCTTCATGGAGGAAGGCAAGTGGAACGACTACGCTGTAGAGTTTGAGGGCAACGGCTACGACCGTGTCTACTTCAACGGCGGAAAGCGCTTCTTCCTCGACGAGGTGAAGGTATGCGTGGCTGGCGAGACTGGCATCGAGGACGTGAAGGTTGACGTTAAGACCAACGACGGACGTATCTACACCATCGACGGACGCTATGTCGGCAACAACTTCAGCACCTTAGGAAAGGGCATCTACATCCAGAACGGAAAGAAATACGTGAAGTAAATAAAATCTCAAGAGGTGCGTTCGGCACACTCTTGGCAAGTGTTTAAACAAAAAAAGTAGCAGAAGTCGTTGACCTCTGCTACTTTTTTTTAGTATCTATGTTGACTTTATCTATGCTGCGTCGACCGTTGCGGATGACAGTTGTTGCGTTTTTTAATTGCGGAACACTAAGCCTTCGCTGTCTGCGTCGATAGTTATAGGCTGCTCGCGCTTCACTTCGTCGGAGAGAATCTTCTTCGAGAGGTCGTTGAGCACGCAGCGCTGTATGGCGCGCTTCACGGGGCGTGCACCGAACTCCGGGTCGAAGCCCTCGTCGGCGAGGAAGCCGATGGCTGCCGGTGTGACGTTGAGCGTGAAGCCCTGCGGCTCCAGCATCTTCTTCACGGCGTTCATCTGCAGCGTTACAACCTCCGCAATCTCCTTCTTCGTGAGCGGCAGGAACATGATGGTCTCGTCGATACGGTTGAGGAACTCCGGACGTATCGTCTTCTTCAGCATCTCCATCACTTTCTCCTTAGTGTCGTCAATGACATGGTCGCGGTTCTCGGGCGTGATGCCGGCGAACTGAGCCTGTATGTATTGGCTACCAAGGTTTGAAGTCATAATAATGATGGTGTTCTTGAAGTTGACGGTGCGGCCCTTGTTGTCGGTCAGTCGTCCGTCGTCGAGCACCTGCAAGAGGATGTTGAACACGTCGGGATGAGCCTTCTCTATCTCGTCGAAGAGTACGACAGAGTAAGGTTTGCGGCGTACAGCCTCCGTCAGCTGACCGCCCTCGTCGTAGCCTACGTATCCTGGAGGCGCACCGATGAGTCGAGACACGCTGAACTTCTCCTGGTACTCGCTCATGTCTATACGCGTCATCATCGTCTCGTCGTTGAACAGGTATTCGGCGAGAGCCTTTGCCAACTCCGTCTTGCCCACACCCGTCGTGCCGAGGAATATGAACGAAGCGATAGGTCGCTTCGGATCCTGCAGTCCGGCACGCGAACGTCTTACGGCGTCGCTCACGGCTTTGATAGCCTCGTCCTGTCCGATGACGCGGCGGTGCAGCTCCTCCTCAAGGTGCAGCAGCTTCTCGCGTTCGCTCTGCATCATGCGCGTAACGGGTATTCCCGTCCAGCGACTTACCACCTCGGCTATGTCGTCGGCTGTCACCTCCTCGCGTATCATGGCGTTGCCGCCCTGCGTCGACTTCAGCTGGTTCTGTATCTGTCGGATGTCCTCTTCAAGAGCCTTCAGTCTGCCGTAGCGTATCTCAGCCACGCGCTCGTAGTTGCCCTCGCGCTCGGCACGCTCCGCCTCGAACTTCAGCTGCTCCATCTGCTGCTTGTCCTGCTGAATCTTGTTCACCAAGCCCTTCTCGCTTTCCCACTTAGCGCGGAACGCCTTCTCCTGGTCGCGCAGTTCGGCGATGTCCTTGTCGAGCTGCTTAATCTTCTCGGTGTCGTTCTCGCGCTTGATAGCCTCGCGCTCAATCTCGAGCTGCTTCAGTCGGCGCGTAATCTCGTCGAGTTCCTCGGGCACAGAGTCGCGCTCCATGCGCAGCTTTGCAGCCGCCTCGTCCATGAGGTCGATAGCCTTGTCGGGCAGGAAGCGGTCGGAGATGTAACGCTCCGAAAGCTTTACGGCAGCTATGCAGGCATCGTCCTGTATGCGCACCTTGTGGTGATTCTCGTAGCGTTCCTTCAGACCACGAAGTATGGAGATAGCCGAAAGCTCGTCAGGCTCGTCGACCATTACGGTCTGGAAACGGCGTTCCAGTGCCTTGTCCTTCTCAAAGTATTTCTGGTATTCGTTGAGCGTTGTGGCACCGATGCTGCGCAGCTCGCCACGCGCAAGTGCCGGTTTGAGGATGTTAGCAGCGTCCATAGCACCTTCGCCACCGCCTGCACCTACAAGCGTATGAATCTCGTCGATGAAGAGGATGATGCGACCGTCGGCGTTGGTCACCTCTTTTATTACGCTCTTCAGACGCTCCTCGAACTCGCCTTTGTACTTGGCTCCGGCTACGAGTGCGCCCATGTCGAGCGAGTAGAGCTGCTTGTCCTTCAGGTTCTCCGGTACGTCGCCGCGCACGATGCGCTCGGCAAGACCTTCCACGATGGCAGTCTTACCTGTGCCCGGCTCACCGATTAATATTGGGTTGTTCTTAGTACGTCGCGAGAGAATCTGCAGCACGCGACGTATCTCCTCGTCACGACCTATAACAGGGTCGAGCTTGCCCTGGCGCGCCTCCTCAACGAGGTTTTTGGCGTACTTCTCGAGGCTCTGGAAGTTCTCGTCAGCCGACTGCGACTGTATCTTCTCGCCCTGGCGCAACTCCTGTATTGCTTTCACGGTGTCAGCCTCGGTCATGCCTGCGTCCTTGAGGATGCGGCTCGCCGTAGAGTTCACCTGCAAGAGTGCGAGCAGGATGGGCTCTACGCTCGTAAACTCGTCGCCGTTCTTCGTGGCGAAGTCCTGTGCACGCTGCAGCACGGCGTTGGTATCGTTAGAAAGATAAGGCTGTCCGCCCTGAACGCGCGGCAGACGCTGCAGCTCGGCGTCGGCAACGCTCTCCACCTGCATGGCATTCACGCCAAGCTTCTGGAAGATAAAGGTCGTAACGTCCTTAGCCTTCACAAGCAGAGCCTTCAGCAAGTGCATCGGCTCGATGCTCTGCTGACCACTGCGCTGTGCGGTGTTCAATGCCTCTTGGACAACCTCTTGTGCTTTGATTGTGAATTTGTCGAATGTCATATCGTTCTCCTTTCTTTTTGTTTTCTTGTTTTCTATAAACCATTACACAAACTATATTCCAACGTTATATATGTGACAATATGTCGCTACGGGCGGCTGTTTTAGTTGCTTTTGGTGACAAAGTGTCAGCAAACGGGCGTTTTTATTTGGTTTTGGGACTTTTTGTTTGGTTTAAGTTGCACAGTCTGAGTATTTATTACTATATTTGTAGAAGTGAAAAGACGCAACTAATAAACATAACTAATAAACCAAAAACCAACAAAACTTATGAAGAAAGCAATTAACCTATTGATGTTGCTGCTGCTATATGTCGTAGCGGCAAGTGCGCAGAAGTACGACGTGAAGTGTCTACGTGGCGACTCTGTTGCTGTATATGATGTTGTGGAGACAATCCGCTCAGAGGACACCTACTACAGTAAGGGCGAGAAACTCATGTTCTACCTGCACGATGGCGAGCAAGTGGAAGCCGTGGATAAGTTCTACGACAAGGGTATGATTGATACGGGAAGCTCCATTGGCTATGCCGTAATACAGAAAGACGGCAAGAAATACTGCACGCTTAGCGAGAACCTCGTGTTCAGTAAGGACAACCCGGAGGGTGTAGAGGACAAGGTGCTGACGAAGTCGGACGAGCTGGCGCATACCATACAGGGCCGCATCTTCTATTCTATTATACCTTATATTATAATAGCGTTGCTCTTCCTCGGCGTCATGGTGCTCAACATCTTGGCTATGAGGAGCAATAAGATACGCTCGATGGCAGTGATAGCAATACCTGTGTGTATCATGCTGGGCACGCTGATTGAGATATGGGCTTACAGCGTATTGGGCTCCGACTGCTTCTGGTGGTGCGACAAGAACCGTTACGGCTTCTTCGGTTCGCTGCTACGCATCATTCCGTTCGGCTTGATAGTGTTCTATCAGGTTATGAGCATCAAGTTCTACGAACCTGTAATCTTAGGCGAAGCCTTTGATGGCGACGTGCAAGATGGTATCTCCGTAAAACCAGCACTCATAAGTATGCTCGCTGCATTCCCCGTGCTGATAGCTTCTGCTCTCATATGCGATTTCTTAGACTTGGGCGGATGGGTTGAAACGCTCTTAATACTCGTTTCTTTCCTTTTGGCATTGGGTATTGGCGTTTTTCTCTCGTTTAAGCGCAACATCGATCTGATGAAGAGCAAGAAACTGGGCATACTGCTTACGCTCTTCACTATTGTCTATATACTCGGTTGCATCGTAGCCGTATGGGGGCTGATTGTTGTTATCTTCAAACTGATTATTCAGATATTGATAGTCGGCGGCATAATATGCTTCATTCTGTACGCAATGCCCGCACCCAGTAGTGGTGGCGGAGGAGGTACTACCTATCGCACCGTCTACTACGATGAAGACAATAAGGCGCACGACTCAGCATACGCATGTGACAAGGCAAACGAGGAAATTGCAAAGCGTGAGGCAGGAAAACACAATTAAGCACACGTTCTGTTTTGTCGTGTAGAAAAAAAGTGATACTTTTGCATTGAATAAGATAGGCTGCGCCCCGCATTCAGCTACGGAGTGCAGCCTTAAACTTGAAAAACAAACAACTAAAAACAAATCTCTATCAAAAATGAAAAACAAAAAGTTCTATCCGTGGCTCGTAGTGGCACTGCTTTGGGTGGTGGCATTGCTCAACTATATGGATCGTCAGATGCTCTCAACCATGCAGGACGCAATGAAACTCGACATCGTTGAGCTGCAGAAGGCTGAGGCTTTCGGTGCGCTCATGGCTGTGTTCCTCTGGATATACGGCATCGTGAGTCCGTTCGCAGGTGTTGTTGCCGATCGTGTGAGTCGTAAGAAGCTCGTGGTGGGCAGTCTGTTCGTATGGTCAGCCGTCACGTATCTCATGGGCTATGCGTCCGACTTTACGCAGCTCTATTGGTTGCGTGCGCTGATGGGCGTGAGCGAGGCACTGTACATACCGTCGGCTCTGTCGCTCATCGCCGACTGGCATGAGGGCAAGTCGCGCTCGCTGGCTATCGGTATACACATGACGGGTCTGTACGTGGGTCAGGCTGTAGGCGGATTTGGTGCTACTATCGCTGCCACCTTCTCATGGCATAGCACCTTCTACTGGTTCGGCATCATCGGCATCGCTTACTCGGTGGTACTTGCACTGCTTCTGCACGACAAACCGAAGACTGTGGATGCTGTCGCAGCTTCGCCCAATCCTGCAACGCTGATGAAGAAGGAGAGCCTTTGGCGCGGACTCAGCGTGGTGCTCTCTACATGGGCGTTCTGGGTGATACTCATCTACTTCGCTGTGCCGAGTCTTCCGGGTTGGGCTACTAAGAACTGGCTGCCTACGCTCTTCGCCGATAACCTCGGGCTGGAGATGGCACAGGCTGGTCCGATGTCTACCATCACCATTGCCGCTTCGTCGTTTGTGGGCGTGCTCCTCGGTGGCGTGTTGTCAGACAAATGGGTGCTCCGCAATATACGCGGACGTATCTATACCAGTGCTATCGGTTTGGGTATGACTATACCGGCACTCATTCTGCTCGGCTTCGGCCATAGCGTGGTGGCGGTAGTGGGAGCCGGAATGCTGTTCGGCATTGGCTTCGGCATGTTCGACGCTAACAATATGCCTATACTCTGCCAGATTATCTCGGCTAAGTATCGTGCTACGGCTTACGGCATCATGAATATGGTGGGCGTGTTCGCAGGTGCTGCTGTCACTCAACTGCTCGGCAAGTGGACCGACGGTGGCAATCTCGGCATGGGCTTCGCCGTGCTCGGTGGCATCGTCATCGTGGCACTCGTGTTGCAGTTGGCTTGTCTGCGCCCGACATCGGACAATGTTGAATAATTGTTGAGGTGGTGAGAGGTTGAGGTGGTGAGAATACTCAATAACTTTTCATCTCTTAATTGAAAACAATAAATTAATAATCAATTAAAATAAACAAGACTATGGAAAAAATCGTAGGACTTATCGACGCACCGTTTACACCGTTCTATGCAAATGGTGACGTTAATCTCGAACCAATCGAGGCTTATGCAAAGATGTTGCAGAAGAATGGCTTGAAGGGCGTGTTCATAAACGGATCGTCTGGCGAGGGATATATGCTCACCACCGAGGAGCGTATGCAGCTGGCAGAGCGTTGGGTGAGTGTTGCTCCCGAGGGCTTCAAGGTTATTGTGCACGTAGGCAGCTGCTGCCTGCGCGAGAGTGTGCGCCTTGCCGAGCACGCTCAGAAGATTGGTGCATGGGGCATCGGCTCGATGGCACCTCCGTTCCCGAAGATTGGTCGCATCGAGGAACTCGTGGAGTACTGCGAGACTATCGCAAACGCTGCTCCTGAGTTGCCGTTCTACTACTATCATATCCCTGCGTTCAACGGCGCATTCCTGCCGATGGTAGACCTCTTGAAGGCTGTCGACGGACGCATCAAGAACTTCGCAGGCATCAAGTACACTTACGAGGCTCTCTACGAGTACAACCAGTGCCGTCTCTACGGTGGTGGCAAGTTCGACATGCTTCACGGACAGGACGAGACAATCCTCCCGAGCCTTGCCCAGGGTGGCGCTCGTGGCGGCATTGGCGGCACAACCAACTACAACGGTCGTGAACTCGTGGGCATCATCGACGCATGGAACCGCGGCGACCTCGAGACTGCTCGCGAGAAGCAGAACTTCTCACAGGAGGTTATCAACGTCATCTGCCACTTCCGCGGTAACATCGTGGGCGGAAAGCGCATCATGAAGCTCCTCGGTTTCGACCTCGGACCTAACCGTGTGCCGTTCCGCAACATGACTGACGAGGAAGAGGCTCAGATGAAGAAGGAACTTGAAGAGATCGGATTCTTCGAGCGTGCCAACCAGTTCTAATGTCAACCCGTCAACATAACAACATATCACCTTTAAGAAAATGAACGTAAAGGAATATATCAAGTCTTGGGCTGAGTCTTACAAGAAAGACCTGACCGAGAATATCATGCCGTTCTGGATGAAGTACGGCTTAGACCGCGAGAACGGTGGCGTGTACACCTGCGTCAACCGTGACGGATCGCTGATGGACACAACAAAGTCGGTGTGGTTTCAGGGCCGTTTCGCCTTCATTTGCTCATTCGCTTATAACAATGTAGAGAAGAACCAGGAGTGGCTCGATGCTGCCAAGTCTACACTCGAGTTTATCGAGAAACACTGCTTCGACGAGCAGGGACATATGTACTTCTCTGTTACTGCTGAGGGCAAACCACTGCGCAAGCGCCGCTACGTGTTCTCAGAGACCTTCGCCGCTATCGCGATGTCTGAGTATGCTCTCGCTACTGGCGACCAGCATTGGGCTAAGCGCGCCATCCAGGTGTTCGAAGACACACAGCGCTTCCTCGCTACACCGGGCTTCCTGCCTGCTAAGTTCGAGGCTGACGTGAAGTTGCAGGGTCATAGCATCGTCATGATTCTCATCAACGTAGGCTCTTGCATCCGCAAGGTGGTGGACGATCCGAAACTCACTCAGCAGATTGATGAGTCGATTGAGAAACTGAAGAAGTACTTCATCCATCCGGAGTTCAAGTGCTTGCTTGAAACAGTTGGCGAGAATGGCGAGTTCATCGACACCAACATGACTCGCACCATCAACCCGGGCCACTGCATCGAGACCTCTTGGTTCATCATGGAGGAGGCTAAGCTGCGCGGCTGGGACAAGCCGATGTTCGACCTGGCTCTGCAGGTGTTCGACTGGTCGTGGGACTGGGGCTGGGACAAGCAGTACGGTGGCATCATCAACTTCCGCGACTGCAAGAACCTGCCGCCACAAGACTACTCGCAGGACATGAAGTTCTGGTGGCCGCAGTGCGAGACCATCATCGCTTCGCTCTACGCTTACCTCGGAACCGGCGACGAGAAGAATCTCTACCGTCACGAGCGCATCAGCGAGTGGACTTACGCTCACTTCCCCGATGCCGAGTACGGCGAGTGGTACGGCTATCTGCATCGCGACGGAACAGTGGCACAGCCGGCTAAGGGCAACCTCTACAAGGGTCCGTTCCACATTCCGCGTATGATGATCAAGGGCTACATGCTCTGTCAGGAGATTCTGAAAAAGCTCGAAGCATAATCATAGGAGGGTATGGCATCCTGCCATACCCACGCACCCATTTTTGAGGAGGGTGGGTCAAAACTTATGAAATTCTATAGTCTTGCCCCACCTTCCTCCCTTTAATTTCTATTTTTTATGAACCGACTCCTGTCCTTATTCCTTTTTCTTTTCGCTGCCCTGCCTCTCTCTGCGCAGCGCGTGCATAGCGTTGTTGGCTTTCCGGCTGCCGAACCAGGCTATTCGCTCGGTGTGTCGGCATGTTATGCCGGTCAGATTGGCGACTATCTCGTTATGGCTGGCGGTTGCAACTTCCCCGAAGCAGGTAAGCCGAAGAGGTATTACGCTGGTGTATACGCCGCACGCATCGACCGCGAGGCGTTGCAATGGCGCTTGGTGGGTTTCCTGCCCGAGCCGGCTGCGTATGGCGCAACGGTTGCGAGTGGCGACAGTCTGCTCTTCATCGGTGGCAACAACAGCGACCACTCGCTTGCCTCGGTTTATAGTGTACACTTGAACGCCGCTGGCACCGGTATTGCGCTTAACCGTCTTGCAGACCTGTCTGCTACGGCGGACAACATGGCTGTGGCACTCGCCGGAACAGACGTATTCGTTGTTGGTGGCAATCAGAATGGCAAGCCGTCTGCCAATGTTCTGCGCTATCAGCTCGACTCAAACGTCACCAACCAAGGTGCAAACTCTATTGCTCAAGCATCTAACAACACTGCGTTTGTCACTCTCCGCGTCCCGGGTGCGCCACGTGTGCAGCCCGTAGTCGTTGCTTATAATAATAAGGTGTATGTTTGGGGAGGTTTCTATGCCGATGGCGAGCAGAGCAAGGTACACACCGATGGCTATGTCTACGACATACGTACGAAGGAGTGGGGCGTTCTGTCTGCTCCGCGCTCTGCTGATGGCGAGGAAATGACACTCTCGGGTGGTATTGCGTGGGCGGACGGCAATCGGTTGTACGCCACAGGCGGCGTGAACCGCACGATATTTCTCGATGCAATCAGCGGTAGATATGAGTGTGTGAAGAAGGACGATTACCTCAAGCAGCCAATCGGCTGGTATAAATTCAGCGGTAATCTTTATGTCTTTGATGCTGTCGCAGGGCAATGGCTCACTACGACGTTCGCCAATCAGGCTCTCGCACGAGCAGGGGCACAGGCTGTGCCCACACGGCTCGGCGTTTATTATATCGGTGGCGAGCTGAAGCCTGCACTACGCACACCGCAGATTGTTATAGTTGAGAATTGAGAGTTTAGAGTTGAGAGTTATGATTTGTTTTATTGCTAACGTTTAAATCATGAGATTTTTGCAATGGTAATCATAACTCTCAATTCTCAACTCTCAACTTAAGCAGTTCTCAACAGGAACTGCTTAATTGTATCCAAACTTACTGATATCCTCTTCGTTCGAGTTTGCTTGCTCCGCCAACTTGCGCATGTGCTGCTCGTAAGCCTGCGCCAGTCCGCCCGTACTCGTCTCCTTGTAGAGCGACGGCAGGTCGTGGCCGGTCTGCTTCATTACCTTCACCACGCGGTCGAACGACACGCTGTGTGTTCCGTCGGAGAATGACGCATAGAGGTTGGCGTCGAGAGCGCGAGTAGCGGCGAAAGCGTTGCGCTCGATACACGGTATCTGTACCAATCCGCACACCGGGTCGCACGTCATGCCGAGGTGATGCTCCAGTCCCATTTCGGCTGCATATTCTATCTGCGACGGACTGCCACCGAACAGCTGGCAGGCAGCTGCAGAAGCCATGGCGCACGCTACGCCTACCTCGCCCTGGCAGCCTACATCGGCACCCGAGATTGAGGCGTTCTGCTTCACCACGTTGCCGAAGATTCCGGCTGTGGCGAGGGCGTGCAGTATGCGTGTGTCGCTGAACTTGTGTCCCTTTGCAAGGTGGTAGAGCACGGCTGGCAATACGCCACACGAACCGCAGGTGGGGGCGGTGACGATGGTGCCGCCCGATGCGTTCTCTTCGCTCACCGACAGGGCGTAGGCGTAAACCAAAGCGCGCGACTGCAGCGACTGCTTGTAGCCGCTCGCCTTCACGTAGTAGATAGGACCCTTGCGCGGCAACTTCAGCGGACCAGGTAGTGCGCCTTCATGGTCGATGCCGCGCTCAACAGCCTCCTGCATGGCACGCCAAACCTCCATCAGATATTCCCAGATGTCCTCGTCCTCGCACTCGTCAACGTACTCCCAGTAGCCGCGACCGTGGTTCTCGCACCACTGCTGTATCTCGTGCAGCGTGTTCTTCTGGTACACCTCGCGCTTGTTGTTGAACCAGCGGCTCTTCTCGCCTTCCGACAGTGCACCACCGCCCACACTGTAGCAAATCCACTCGTTCATGCGATTGCCTTCGGCGTCGAACGCTACGAATTTCATGCCGTTCGGGTGGTAGGGTAGGAACACCTTCGGCTGCCACACGATGCTCAGCGGAGCGATAGGGCGCAGCACTTCGTCGATTGCTACGTCGGTCATGTGACCTCTGCCCGTAGCTGCCAGACTGCCGTATAACGTCACCTCAAACGACTTTGCGTCCTTGTTGTGCGCAGCGAAGGTCTGTGCAGCCTTCTGCGGTCCCATTGTGTGACTGCTCGACGGGCCTTTGCCTATTCTATATAATTCTTTTAACGATTTCATAGTTGTATATGAGTCTTAGGATAAAAACAAGTTGATATATTGTTGCTTACAAAGTTACGATATTTTATTGATAGTCACAAAGCAAAGCCTTGCTTGTTCGGTTCAAATTACGCTTTATTAATTTGAAACATGTTAAATATGTGTTAAATGCGGCGTCGGCATATTTAGAATTTCCCTTTCTTGCGTTATTGTTTATAGAAAGGGTAGGGTGCTGAGCAGTTCGTTTCAGTGCTTTCCTATACATATATATAATGTGCAACTTAAATAGATAGGAGATAATCTTATGAGAAAGTTTGTTTTGATGTTGACGGCTGCGATGCTCGTGCTTACCGCGTCGGTATACGGAGCTGAGAAGAGCGAGAAGAAACTTAGCGTGAAACCTTTCAGCGTGATAAACGTTGTCGGTTCGATTAAAGTGGTGTACGAACAGGGTAGTACATACGAGGTTCGTCTTGTGGGCGACGCCACAGCATTCGACCGGATACGCGTAGGGAGCAATGGTTCGGATCTGAACATCTCAAAGTACGGCAAGGTCATTGGCAATGTGTATGTCGAAACTTCCGATTCGTCGGACAAGCGTAGCGTTGTTGTGCACGTAAAGGCGCCGGACGTGAGCGTGTTCAATATGAGTGGCAGCGGACAGATTATTGTTGGCAAGATGAAGTCGACGGCTGTCACGTTCAATCAGGCTGGTTCGGGCAAGATAGCCGTGAGTCAGGTAGTAGCCAGTCATGCCAACTTTAACAACGCAGGCTCGGGCACTATCCTTGTCGACGATGTGAAGGCTGATTATGTAGGACTGACGATGGCAGGTTCGGGCACAATCAACTGCCGAACAAGCAAGGCAGCCAATCTTAATTGTACGCTTACCGGCTCTGGTCGCATCTCTGTTTCGGGTAAAGCCGGCAACTATAAAAACTATGTCTTAGGTTCGGGCAAGATAAGCGACAGTATGTTGAAGTACGATAAACTGCTCAACATGGGCAGTAATGTGAACGTAACAGGCGATACTTACAATTCGTGCAGACAGAACACACCCGATGGTGTCATCAACGCCCGTCCATAATGCGTGCTGCCCCAGCACTTATGCGTGTAAAAATAGAATAAAGCTAACGAATATCCGACTACCGTGAACCAAATACAGTTTGAACAGATGTCGCCACAACTGCGCAACATAGCTCAAGGCTATGCCCGCCGCTATCTTGCGCGTGCCGATGATGCAGACGATGCGGCAAGCGACGCGATGCTTAGGCTTTGGGCTGTGCACGACTCTCTCCGCGACACAGCCCATGCCGCTCGCCTTGCGGCTGTCATAGCTCGCAATGTGGCTATCGACATGTTGCGACGGCGGCACCCGACAAGCATCAGCGGCGACGAGGCGCACACGTCTTGGCTTTTGCAGCAGGAGTCGGACAACAATACTCCAGAGAGTCAGCTCGAATGGAAAGAGGACGAGCAATGGCTGCGTCAGCGCATAGAGCAGTTGCCGCCGCGCGAGATGCAGGTGATGCGACTGCGTCAGACCGAGCACCGCACCAATGAGCAGATTGCCGCCATATTAGGCATCAGCAAGGATTCGGTGGCGACGATGCTCTCCTCGGCACGACGAAAACTATTCAATCAGATAAAGGAAAGGAACAGAACATGACAGACCGACAAATCATATCACTTCTGAAGCGCTACATGGACGGTGCCACTACCGTTGAGGAGGAGACCGCATTGGCGGAGTTCTTCTGCACGGCTATCGATGCCGACCGACCTGACGCTATATCTGCCGCCGACTGGAGCGCGTATCGCGAGATGTTCTGCATGTTCGCTCCAGAAAAGGCTGAGAAAGACCAGCAGAATGAGGCTGCAGCTCCGGCTGTGCAGCGCTTCACGCTACGCAACACTCTATTTTGGGTGGCATCGGCTGCTGCCGTTGCTGTGCTTGTGTTTGCTGTTTCGGCACTGCTTCCCGACAAAACACCGTCTGGTCAGTCGTCGAACGTGCCGTTGGCTCAGCAAGCGACGCGCCTTGTGCCTGCCGATTCTGTCGCCGACAGCATATCTGCCGAACAGCCGCAGCGTATTCTCGCAGACAGCGTGAAGCAGCAGCCCGAGAAACGGCGTTTGCACAAGTCTGTTCGCCCTTACTGGCAGCCGCGTCCGCCGAAGGTGTATGTGGCTGAGGCAGACAGGAGCGCATCCACCCGTGCCGACTCCACCGATATAGAGGAGGCTGTGCGCCAAGCCGACATCCTGCTTCATGCCATAAATGCCAACCAGTCGGCAGAGATCAATCAGCTCGAGCTTCAGGCTATGGAATTGTTCGAGGCTGACGACGCTGAGGCTGACGAGTACGAGCCGGAAGCCACGGGCAACAGTATACAGCAATAATTTCTAATAAAGAAAACATAACAAACAACCCTGTAAATATATTACGTATGAGACAGATTTTAATAATGGCAATATTCTTAGTGCAGGCGTTTGCGGCTTCTGCGCAGAGTAATATCGAAAAGGTGTTCAAGATTGTGCTGAACAATCCTTCTACCGAAGTGCTGTCCAGCTCCGACTACAATGTCGTTTGCGTCGATAGCGGCGTGAGCTATTGCAAGTTCACCGAGTTCACCGTTCCTGCGAAAAAGAAGAAACTCTTCGCACAGATAGAGAAGGAACTGCTACTGGCGAAGTCCGACGCCTACAATGTGTTCATCAAGAAGCCGGGCAGCAGCTCGCTCGCTACCAACAGTCTGTACGAATATGGAGCCAACAACGAATACAGCGTAGAGCTGGGTGCACACAAATCGCACGTCTACTACGGTTTGTGCTTCACGGATGCCGCCGACCCCATGCGCCGTCACGCCTATCTGGCTGTGTGGTTCAAGGATAACAGCAAGTATCATTGCTACTACTATCACATCTATGGCGTGATGCCGGCTCGTTTTAAAGAGTTCAAGTCAGGCGTCAGAGACGCACTGAAGTCGCTTAATAAGGGCACCTCGTTGCGCACGCAGACTGTCCTCGACGACAACGGCGTGACCACAACCACCTACGACAATGACGGCAATGTGCGTGTCTTCAATTCGCGCTCGTTTTCTTCGGCTACAAATAACGAGGTGAAGACCGACATCGACTTCATGCTCCAGTTCGGCAATCTGCGCGCTGCCTTCCTCGATGCCATAAAGGATGCCGATGCGAAGACGCTGCAGACGGGCATCGTTGTCAAGATAGCACGTCTGTGCCGAGAACACAGCAAACTGCTCACCGATAACGAGAAGCAAACCTGCATATCCATCATCGACGAGATGAAGAGCACGCTGAAGAAGCTGAACCCCGACACATTCATGGATGGTGTGCTGCAGGAGGCGCGTATAGCGGTGGCTAAATAAATCCGTGTTGTTGTTCGAATAGACGTATTGTATTGACGTTAATAGAACGTATTGCCTTGACGTTAATAGAACGTATTGCATTGATAAAATAGAAAAAGCGAGTAGCTGAGGCTTCACAACCTCTGCTACTCGCTTTTTTATTGTTTCTGCATAAGCCGTCGCATTATTGGTACGGCTCATGTCTGTTGTTTATCCGTAGAACAATCGCTTATCCGTAGATAATGTTGCCCTGCTCGTCGCGGTTCTCGTCGAGGAACGACTTGTTGTACTGTGTCATACCGCGCAGCGACATACCCATGCTCGAGAAGCCGCCGTCGTGGAACAGAGTCTGCATCGTCACCTTCTTTGTCAGGTCAGAGAACATCACAACGCAGTAGTCCGCGCACTCGTCAGCGCTTGCGTTGCCCAGAGGCGACATACGGTCAGAGAAGTCGTACAGACCGTCGAAGCCCTTGATGCCACTGCCCGCTGTGGTGAACGTAGGCGACTGAGAGATGGTGTTGATGCGCACGCCCTTCTCGCGACCGTAGATGTAGCCGAAGCTGCGAGCGATCGACTCCAACAGCGACTTGGCATCCGCCATATCGTTGTAGCCGAAGAATGTACGGTGAGAAGCCACGTAGGTCAGAGCCAGCACCGAAGCGTTCTCCGACAGAGCGTCGAGCTTCTTGGCTGCCTGAAGCATCTTATGGAACGAAATTGCAGAGATGTCGAGGGTCTTGTTCAAGAAACCATAGTCAAGATCATCGTAAGTACGCTTCTTGCGCATATTCACACTCATAGCGCACGAGTGCAGCACGAAGTCAATCTTGCCACCCAGAGCCTCCTGTGCCTGCACAAAGAGGTTGGTCAAATCCTCTACAGATGTCGCATCTGCTGGGATAACTACTGCGCCGGTCTTCTTGGCGAGTTCGTCGATTGTACCCATGCGGCAAGCCACCGCAGTATTGGTTAATACAATCTGTGCGCCTTCCTCAACGGCACGTTCTGCTACTTTCCACGCAATAGATGCGTCGTTCAATGCGCCGAAGATGATACCGCGCTTTCCTTTCAGTAAGTTAAAAGACATAATGTTCTATTATTATATAATGTATATTATCCTTGTTAGTGAACTCTAATGGAATATTCTGCACACTTATGCACAATCTTTTTGCCATTTCCGACTGCAAAGGTATAACTTTTTGCACACCCACCAATAAAAGTGTGCAAAAAACTGCATCTTTATCGCAAAATACTTTTGTTTTATGCACAAAAATCTCATAGTGTGCAAGATTTTATCGGCAAATCAACCCCTTTTTCACACCAATTCCCCCTACATATTATAATATATTCAAGTTTCGCAAGCGAAAGTAGTTAAGAAGTTAAGGAGTTCTCGCCCCCTTCGGTCGCTAAGGAGTTAAGTCATTAGTTGTTTTGCTTGATTTACAGCATTAAAAGCATTTGGCTTCGCTCGGCTTTGCCGCTTGCTTGCAAGAACTTCTTAACTCCTTTAACTACTGAATTCTCTGAACTTGCGAAAGTTCAGTAATATATATAATACAACCTCCCAACTTCTGTTGCCCCAAACCTCAACTTCCCAACCTCGAAACCTCAACTTCTGTTGCCCCAAACCTCAACTTCTGTCATCGTGTTCCGTACGCCGCCCGATCAGATTCCGTCCGCCATCCGATCAGATTCCGTCCGCCACCCGATCGGATTCCGTCCGCCACCCGATTGGATTTCGTCCGCCATCCGCCACACTTCTTATGCTTTTACATCAATCAGCCACAACATATACACCTTTATCCCAAAGCCCTCACAAAACACTACCATTACATCCATACCCTTATTTTAGGCGTTTAACCCTCGAAATCCGTCCGTTTTCGTTGATTTAAGTCAAATTGAGCCTGAAAACTCAACTTTTTTGAAACTTTTTCGTCAAAACACTTGCACGGTATTGTTTTTTGTTAT
>ERZ791805.387-NODE-387-length-21552-cov-13.768665_pt1 | contig 21552 bp, 18 predicted proteins | sample MGYA00510306_ERZ791805 | MGnify/ENA primary metagenome ERZ791805 (study PRJEB30046, sample SAMN00791990) | human gut metagenome | study: EMG produced TPA metagenomics assembly of the A metagenome-wide association study of gut microbiota in type 2... | reverse complement strand
TTAAAGTACAAGTAAACTGATTGTCAAACCTAAAATTGATTTAATAAGAAGCAGATAGATACACAAGGATGAAACGCTAAGAACATGGTTATTATAAAAATTACCATTTCGACAGAGACTAAGAACAGAGGTACTTGTACCTTTAATATTAATATAGCGTTTCCGTTCTAAGACTTTATAAAGATATTGAGCTTTTAGCTCTTGTTCTCTGAAATCCGAATACCGCCAATATTCAACTACAATGGGAACAAGCAGACGAAAGGTTCACGCTATAATGGCGTGAGCCGTTCTGTGCTTGCTATTGTAGTCGGTCACTTGGCGGTAACCGGGATTTTAAGCAAGCCACGAACGGTTCCGCTTTTTTTATACCCTTATAATGATAAACTTTTCAAAAGCAACGTTTGCTTTGTTGCTTCTGTTATCGGCCGTGTCGTGCAAAAACAACAAGGTTGATATGGGAGACTACATGGCTGAAAGAGACTCTATTATACAAGAGAATAAAACAAAGACACAACAACTTAACGAGCTGAACGGCATCATCACCACTATTGCTACAGGCTTAGACAGCATTGCCCTTCAAGAAGACATTCTTTTCACCAACCAAGGGCGTGATGGTGTAAAACTCGACCGCCACCAGATAGCAGCAAACCTAAACCACATGGCAGATATCTTGGCGCGACAAAGAAAGAAGATACAACTGCTTCAAGACTCTTTGGCCAACCGAAGCTCGTCTGAAAGTGTTGAACGCCTACAAAAGGTGGTTGAATTTCTTAACCAACAGTTGGCCGAAAAAGATAAGGTGATACAATCGTTGCGAGCCGACCTAAACAATTCGAAGAAAGACATCACACAGCTGCGAGCATCATTGTCTGACATGCGCACGCGGGCCGACAGGGCTGAAAAGAAATCGCAAAAGCTAACTACAACCTTATCAAAACAAGACGAGATTATAAACGAGTGTTACATAAAAATAGGCACGAAGAAACAACTGTCGGCAGCAGGATTGCTGAAAGGCGGCTTCTTGCAAAAGAAGAAAGTAAACTATGAAGATGTAGACAAGAGCAAGTTTAGCGCTGTCGACATTCGTAAGTGTCGCGAAATATCGTTGAAGTCGAGCAATCCGAAAATCCTGACGCCACAACCCAGCAACCGCTCTTATCATTTTGAAGAAAGCGGCGATGGGCATTGTGTGCTCGTTATAACCAACCCCACCCTATTTTGGAGCGTGAGCAATTACTTGATTATACAACTATAAAAAAACTTACCACTATGATGAAGAGAACTATTCTTTCACTGCTTTTTGGCACCGCAAGCATGTTTGCAATGGCACAGAACCAAACCGTTTCGCACGTAGTGCAGCGTGGCGAAACCCTTGAAAGCATTGCTGAATATTATAATGTGAGTGTTGAAGATATTGATAAGGCTAACCCTAATATGGATGGGGTGGTGTATGTGGGGCTGAAGCTGAACATACCAACATCATCAGTTCAACCCAAAACATCTTCAAGAGATGTTTCTATAGAAACAAGCCAAACGCAAGAACTTACGCCAGAGAGTGCTCCGATAAGAAACGTGTCAAAAGAAGACAAGAAATATAGTGCCTCAAGCGAAGACAAGAAATATGGTAAATTTATTATTGCAGGCGAATTGGGTTATGGCTTTATAAAAGGCTCAAGTAATTTTATGTATGAAGGCACCATTGGAGCCAACTATACCCTTCCTTATAATTTATATGTAGGAGCACGAATTGGATATAATAGTGCCAATTATACTGGACTCATAGAAATTGAAGGAGAAAGCATTAATGCAAAACAAAATTGTCATTTCCTTCAAATTCCTATTGAATTCGGTTATTCACTGAAAAATGAAAGCGAGTCATTGGGATTAATTCCTTTTGTGGGTTTCAATACAAATATCGGTTTGTCGGGAAAATACAAGCAGAAAATACTTGGAACTGGCGGAGAAGAATCATCTAAAAAACTTAAAATAGGAGGAAAAGTAGGCATTGGTGCAAGAGTAGGTATACGTGTTCACCTTATGGGCTTCGATATAACAGGTTCTTACCAAATACCATTGAATGATAAACAAAAAGATTGGTTCGGAAAAGATGCTTTTCCTGAAATATCTTTAGCATGGGGATTCTAACATGAAAAAAATATATGCAATTATATCTTTATTGGAAATAAGCCTTGGCCTATATGCCCAAGACGCCATCATCTATCGTGATGGCCGTGTAAAGGAAGTGAAGATTATTCAGACCAATAACGACAAAACGTTGTTTAAAGAGGCTGGCAACAAACATGCTGCAGAAGAATATGTTGACAACAAGCAAGTGTTTATGCTAAAGTTTAAAACGCGCGGCAATGTAGTGTTTAACGCCAATGGCGAACGAATACTTACCACCTCTGAACGCATACAAATACCGAAAGATGCCATTGTGGTTTATTATAAAGATGGCCGAGAGGTGCCAGCCTATAACCTAACGATGGATGCTAACGTAGTGTCGTTTAAGCCGAACAAGAAAGCTAAGTATAGACCGATATATTCGGCAAAGTCGGAGGTGTTTATGATACGCTATCCTGATGGCACACGCGACATCTTAACCAACCTTGCCGTTGAAGAACAGCGCCAGCGTGAACGCGAGGCTGAAGAGGCAAGGCTGAAAGCACAGCGAGAAGCCGTAGTGGCCGACTCGATAAAGCAGGTAACAGTAGAAGCCGCAGCCTCGGCAACCAACCCGAAGAAAGCCACCATCATAACAAAGAAAGGCATGCGCATGAAGGTTTGGGTGTGCAGCGAAACAGACAGCATGGTGTCGTATAAGAAAACAAATTCAAGCAAGGCCGCCATCTTCAATATGAGCAAGGCCAAGATAAAGAGCATTGTTTATTAAAAAGAGTGGCATATATGAAACGTTTTTCTCGTATAACAGCAATGTTTGCAATGCTCTTCGCTTCCTTTTCATACAGCTGTTATGGGCAAGATATTGTAAACCTAAGCCATATTGTGCAACGTGGTGAGACGCTTGAAACGCTAGCCGACAGGTATCGACTAACGACAGAAATGCTGAAAACCGTAAATCTTGATATGGACACCTTCTATACAGGTTTAGAGATAGTGATGCCTGTTGACAAAAAGTATTTGTGCCTACGATCGGAGGAAGATGGCGAAATGATACTGGAAGACATGGCCGGATATTTTTCTGAGTATCAAGAAGCATCACGAATATTCGACTTGGGCAACTACAAGAAGGCCAACGACTTGTTTGAATCTACCATACGAAATCATGGCAAATATCTGCCTTGCGAGGAAGCCTATTTTGGCAAAGCCATGTGCGCCTATCATCGCAAGAAATGGAGTACGGCCGTTAAAGGCTTTGAACAGGTTATCAGCATAGACGATTGTCCTAAAGAGCTAAAAGAGCAAAGCCGTAAACTAATGGCCGAGGCAGAAGAGCAACGTGATGCACGAGCTGAACGCACGGCCAGCATTTTTAGCAGTCTGTTTCAAGTTGTGGCCGAAGCGGGCACTGCCTACATGGCGGCCAGCCAGACTAACAATGGTATGGCTGGATACAACTATGCGTCTATGCCACAAGGCACCAGTTTAGGAAGTATGAACAATACAGAGTTTACAAACTATGTAAATACAAGCCTTGGTCAGCTTGCCAACTACTCAATGATGCAAGTGGCAATGCAATGGAAGCAAGAAGAAATGCAAATGAAAACAAGCTTCGCCTCATCTTATCGCCAATTGCACGGCAAAGACCCATCAGAAGAAGAAGTGCAAGCCGCATACAACAGCTATATGCAAAGCAAAGGCAATGCATACCAAACCGTGCAGCAAGCAAGCAGCGGGGTGTATGACAGAGAATTGGGGGTGAGCAGCAGTAGTAGCGGCAGTACTAACAAGAAGGGCCCGTCGGGCTATGCATGTTCAGTGTGCCGAGATACTCATGTTTGTCAAACTTGCAATGGTTCTGGTTGGCAAGACGGCATGGGAGATAATCATGACCACTATGGAGCTGGTATCAATAAGATACCTTGTGCAAATTGTAGTAATGGACATTCAAAAGGAGATGGCGTTTGCCATTTTTGTAAATAAAGTAACGACTAAAGGTTACTTTTAGAGCATTTGATGCATTATCAAGTATAAACTTAAAACAAAAAATGATGAAATCAACCAAATTAGCAGTGCTGTTAATGTCTATTGCCATTACAGCAATCCCACCAATGTTTACATCTTGTAGCAGTGGTAATGATGATGAAGAGGAAAATTACTTCCCAGATGGAGATAATCCTAATGATGGCAAGAAGCTATCTGGAGTTATAGATGGCCATGAAGCTGTTGACTTAGGGTTAAGTGTAAAATGGGCTACTTGTAATTATGGGGCTACTTCTTCGTATAATAATGGAAATTACTATGCGTGGGGAGAAACCAGTACACGTAATTCATATTATCGAGATTCATACAAATACTATAATCCCAAAACAGATAGAGATAATGATTTGATGAACAATATTCAAGGTTCAAAATATGATGTAGCAAAGAACTGGGGAGGAAGCTGGCGTATGCCATCAAAGGCTGAATTTGAAGAATTAGTCAACAAATGTTTATGGAAATGGACAACTGTGTCTGGAACTAACGGATATAAAATAACTGGCTCTAACGGTATGAGCATTTTTCTTCCTGCAAACGGAGAGTATTTTGCTTCAGAAAAAGGAGCTAAGGCCGGAATTTGGGGAGAATATTGGACTGGAACATTTAAAAATACTACAGATTTCTATAGTCATGCCTATGCTTTGACATTTACGCAGTCTAAGAAAAATATTGATGGGAATTATAGGTATGTAGGTCTTGCAATACGTCCCGTTACAACATCAGCATTTTCTTCTTCAAGCCAAGGCGGCAATACAGGTGGAGGTTCTGCAGGAGGTGGAGGTTCTACTTCATACGAGAAGCCAGACATAGCCTTTAACGACTTCACAGCTTATCAAACCAAGTTGAAAGTGGTATACAAAATATACAATAAGGATAAGGCAAAGGTGACCTCTGCCAAAGTTTACTATGGTACAAGTTCAAATCCCACAAAGTCTGTTTCAGCAACCGTCTCGGACGTTCTTATTACGGCCAACATATCTAGCCTGAAGAAGGGCACAACTTACTATGTTAAGTGTGTAGCTACAGGTAAGGGCGGTACAACCACAACAGGAACAACAAAAGTTGTAACGAATTATTAAATTAGAGGTTGCGCACGACACGAATGAAGTGCATAAAGATAATGAGAAAGAAAGTGTTTTATAGTATTGCGATTACAACCTTACTACTTGCCTTCAGTGCATGTTCAAGTAATGACGACGATGGCAAGAAAGTAGGAAATGTATCAAAAGGTATAATTGGTACTTGGGCAGTAAAAAATATGTCATGTTTAGAATCAGGGAAACATGGAGCCGACATTCTTACATATACAACCAACAATAGGATGGAAGCCAAACACTATGAAGATAAAACTGGTTACGGTATCTATAAATATGACGACACGTATACGGGCTCATGGTCGGTTGACAGAGATAGATTATGGATGAAGATGCCTGTACAATGGATAGGGCCCAATAACTTGAAAATAGTAGACATTCAAGAAGATAAAATTAGCTTTAGCCCTTGGGGTAAAGAAGGCGTATACACTACTATGGAAAAATATGCAGAACCCGAAAATAACATATATGGCTATTGGGAATTGACAAAATGCACAGGTACATTAACGAAAGATAATGGCAAGGTGTATAATATAACTGAGGGAGCCTTTACGTTCAATTATATGTATTTCTCAAAAACAGAACTACAAAAACACAAAGGCTATAATGGTGTGATATTAGATGGAAACGAGAGAGGTGCGCAATTAATGAATTATGATTTTGACGGTTCAAAGATTGTAATATATAAAGTAGACAATGGAAGATTCTTGGATGGCGATTTTACAATAAAGAGTATGTCAAACGACCACATCATTTTACATTTTTATGGTCATGATGCCCCAACAGAAATCGTTGACATAGATATGTACCTGAACAGAATTTCTACATTCCTTAATCAATAATTATTACGACTAAAAAGATATTACTATTTTATTATTCAACAAGAAAATGAGAACGATTAAAAGAAATGCATCATTTATTATGCTACTCCTTTTTGGGGTACTAATTACCACGCTTACTTCTTGCAGTAGTGACAACGAAGAAGGAGGCAAGTCTTCTGAAATAATAAAGACATTAAAAGCTAACAAATGGATATCCAAGGATGCTTCCATGGGAGAAGGGAATAATGATCATGTTTGGGTTGACGTAGAAAGTACCACTCTATATTTTACATCCGACAATGCAGGTGTGATTTATTGGGTCCAAAAAGACTATGATTCAGACTTAGGAAATAGTCGTAATTATGATTATGAACCTTTTACTTATACAGTTGATGGTAATAATATTATTGTGACAACAGAAACGTACACAAGCAACTTTACTCTCTCTGGTAGCTACTTGTCAAATAATAGTGGAGTTTATGCGGCTTCGCCAATATCTTCAGGAGATTACGATTTACTAAATAAGATTTCTCCAAAGACAGGTAAATGTGGCGAAAACTTATCATACATCTATTATCCAAAGACGCATGGACTAAGCATTTACGGAACGGGGAAGATGAAGAATTTTTCTCCTACCAATCAACCTTGGCATGATTTGTATATTGAACATGTTGAGATTCAAGAAGGATGTACTTATATTGGAGCTAATGCATTTACGAATATTCAACATGTGACCAGTGTTGAACTTCCACGCACTCTAACAGAAATAGGAGCAAACTCTTTTGCAGGCACCCTTATAACAAAGTTGACAATATACGATAATGTTATCAAAATCGGTGAAGGTGCTTTCTTTGGTTGTAATTATCTCAAGACAGTATATTTAAGTGACAATCTAGAAGAAATTGGTGCTGATGCTTTTCATGCGTGTCCAGTTTCTGAGACCGCATTTTCTTTACCAAAGACATTAAAACATATAGGAGATAGAGCCTTTATGGGGTGGAAGATAGGCACGCTGACCTTGAATAACGATCTGGAAACTATAGGAAATGCATGTTTCACTGGCGTAAAAGGTACAATAAGCATTCCTAACTCTGTTAAGAGCATTGGAGGTTTAGCATTTGAAGGTTCTTTTAATAAAGTCGTCATTGGAACGGGGCTTAGTGCTTTGGCAAAAAGTGCATTTGCAAGCACTGCTTCTTCGGGACAATTTTATGTAAACTTAGGAGTTCCTTTAACTATGGACGGCTGTATATTCAATGGAAATGTCTCGGATGATGACATTCAAAAGAAATGGACATTGTATGTTCCTAAAGGCTCGAAGACAGCATACTCAAGTAATGTGTATTGGAAAAAATTTGGTAGTATTGTAGAAGATGCTTCTTTAACTTCAGGGAATGGAGAGCCTGACGACAGTGGTAATAACGGGAATGGGGAACCTGGAAATGATGATGGCCAATTAGTCCCTAAATACGACTACAAAAATCTTACATATATGATAGATGGTGTAACGTATAAAATGGTACTTGTGGATGGTGGCAATTTTGCTCCGTTCTATATCATGCAGACAGAGTTACCGCCAAACGCAAGCTTTATGATAGGTTACGATTATATCGGTGTCTTAAATCAGAATACCGATGTTGCTGTTATAAAGTCGGAATTCCGCGTATTTCTAGACAAATTGAGAGAAGCTACAGGCATAGCCTTCCGACTACCAACCACTTTCGAATGGATGGTTGCTGCAAGAGGAGGAAAATATAGTAAGGGATTTACTTATTGTGGAAGTAATTCTATAGATGATGTTGCTTGGTATAAAGGTAATAGCAGTTATAGAATTCACGATATTGCAACTAAGAAGCCTAATGAATTAGGCTTGTATGATATGTCAGGAAATTATGCAGAGGTATGTAATGATACGGACGATTTACACCACATTGATGGAAATTTATGTGGTGGAAATTGGTCAGAAGAAGCAAAATTTTGCAAATCAACATATGCAAAACCGCAACCCGAGAGTGGCAAATTAGATAACACGCGCTATAAGAATAAAAACGCATTTAACGCTAAATACGAAACGATTAGATTAGTATATTCCGTTCCTAAATAAGAGAATAAGGGCTGTCCTCAGACAGCCCTTATTCTTTACTTCTTCTTTCTCGGCTTGCGGCGTGCCCATCCCTCCTCAGAGAAGTCTGGCTCATCGCCTTTGAGCTGAATGTCGGGGTTGTTGATGAACTGACGCCAGTCGTCCTTGCGTCCGCTCTCGTAGCGCGACTGTCCGCGCTGACCACGCTGCGAGCGGTTGCGTCCCTCCATCTCGTTGCGACGCTTCGAGCGTTTCTCGTATGGGTTAGCATCGTTCGCTGCGTCCTTACGGCGCGATGTGCGACCACCGTCGCGGTCGGAACTGCGACGCGAGCCACGCTTTCCGTCGCCACTTGCAGCAGCCGTGTCATCGGCATCGTTGCAGCGCACGGTACGGTTGCGGTATGTGGCTCCGTTCAGCGCGCGCATCACCTTCTCGGCATCCTGCTCCGGCACCTCTATGTACGAGATGCGGGCAAGCAGATCGATGTGTCCCACCTCCTGGCGGCCATGCACGTTGCGGTTGAGGAACTGCATCACCTCGCCCGGATAGAATCCGTCGTCCTTACCGAGGTTTATGAACAGACGGCGATAGCCTGCCTCCGGCGCACGCTTTTCGCGCTTTCTGCCGTCGCGACCCTCGCCACGCTCCTTGCGGTCTCGGCTTGTAGACGGCTTCTGTATCTCAGGCGCATTGGCGTAGTACTTCAGGAACTTGCCGAACTCCAGCGACACAATCTTCTTCAGAATGTCTTCCTTGTCGAAGTATTCGAAGTGGCGGTTGATGTCCTCCATGAACGGTGCTATCTGCTCGTCGTCCACGTCCACCTTCTCAATCTCGTCGATAGCCTTGAAAAGCTGCTTCGAGCAAATCTCCTGCGGCGTAGGCAGCGTGCCGTCAACGAACTCCTTGCCTATCACGCGCTCCACTTCGCGCACACGTCCACGCTCCTTGGTGTGGATGATAGAGATTGATGTGCCCTTCTTGCCCGCACGACCCGTACGACCAGAGCGGTGGGTGTAGCTCTCGGTATCGCCCGGCATACCGTAGTTGATGACGTGCGTGAGGTCGTCCACGTCAAGTCCGCGTGCTGCCACGTCCGTCGCCACAAGCAACTGTGTGATGTGCTGGCGGAACTTCTGCATTGTTATGTCGCGCTGCTGCTGCGAGAGGTCGCCGTGCAGCGGTTCGGCGTTGTATCCGTCGCGTATGAGTTTGTCAGCCACCTCCTGCGTCTCTGCCTTGGTGCGACAGAACACGATGCCATAGATGCGCGGATAAAAGTCGACGATGCGCTTCAATGCGAGGTACTTATCCTTGGCGTTCACCATGTAGTAGATGTGGTTTACGCTCTCCGCACCCTCGTTGCGCGAGCCTACTACAATCTCCTTGTGGTCGTGCAGATAGTTGAGTGCTATCTTCTCAATCTCCTTGCTCATCGTTGCCGAGAAGAGCAGCGTATTGCGATCAGCCGGCACGTTGTCGAATATCTCGTTGATGCTGTCGGAGAAGCCCATGTTAAGCATCTCGTCAGCTTCGTCGAGCACCACGTTCTGCACAGCCTCGAGCTTAGCGGCTCCGCGGTGCATGAGGTCGATGAGTCTGCCCGGTGTAGCCACGATAATCTGCGCTCCGTGCTTCAGAGCGCGCATCTGGTCGACGATAGACGTACCACCGTACACGGCAACAATGTTAATACCTTTAATATACTTTGAGAATGACTTCAGGTCGTCGGCTATCTGAAGGCAAAGCTCGCGTGTTGGCGAGATGACGATAGCCTGCGTAGTGCGGTCTGTCGGGTCGGTACGCTGCAACAATGGTATTCCGAACGCGGCGGTCTTGCCCGTTCCGGTCTGCGCGAGCGCAATTACGTCGTTGCCGTTACCCAACAAAAACGGTATAACTTCCTCCTGAACCGGCATCGGATGTTCGAAGCCGAGTTCTTCAATGGCGCGGCGAATCTCTTCGCTTACGCCCAATTCTTCAAATGTCTTCAATGTAAATGTTGTTCGTTAATGCTCGTAAGCCTAGGGCTTCGCAGAGCTTCTTAATACTAAAAAGGGGTGGACTTAACTCTAATCTGTAGCTGCTCGGTGTCTTCCCCAGCCATGTCACAACGTCGTATCTTTAGCGAATAAGAAATTGATTGAAGACATTTGGGCAGCTTCCCGTAAAATATAAATCCTGAATTCGGGTGCAAAGTTACTAAAAAGTAAAAAAGTAAAAGAGTAAAAGAGTAAAAAGATTAAGGCAAAGAGCATATAAACCAATAAACGCCCGTGCAAAACACGGGCGTTTATTGGTTTATATACGTATGTATTTATTGCATTACACCTTCTTACTTCAGTCGCTCTGCCATAGCCTTGCCGAGTGCCTCGCAGGCTGCTTCGGTCTCTGCGCTGAGACTCTGCTTTATCTCGACCGGTGTGCCGACGAGTTCGAACTTCATCTGTGTTTCGTTCCACTCCGTAATCTTCTTCACCACCTGACCTGCCCATGTGAACGAGCCGAAGATGCCGAGGTAGTGGTTCTTGATGCAGCGTCCGGCGAGTTCGGAGAGCAGCATCTCCATTCCCGGATAGATACCGTTGTTATATGTAGGCGCACCGAGGATGAGACCGCTGTACTTGAAGATGTCGCTGAGTATGAACGAGTGGTTCTCGCGCGACACGTCGTGCAGCACGATGTTCTTCACGCCGGCACGGCTTGCTGCGCTGGCTATCTTCTCAGCAGCACGCTCTGTGTTGCCGTACATCGAGCCGTAGCAGATGACGAGTCCCGGCTCTGTAGCGTAGCGGCTCATGCGGTCGTACTCTCCGATGACGCGTGCGATGTACTCATGCCATATCGGTCCGTGCGTAGGGCAGATGTAGTCGATCTGCACGCCGGCGAGCTTCTTCAGTGCCTGCTGCACGGGCACGCCATACTTGCCCACGATGTTCGAGTAGTAGCGCTGCATCTCGTTCCAATAAACGTCGCAGTTCATATCGCTGTCTACGAATGCGCCGTTCAGAGCACCGAAGCATCCGAAAGCATCGCCCGAGAAGAGCACGTGCTCTGTGACGTCGAGCGTCACCATCGTCTCGGGCCAGTGTACCATCGGAATCATGGTGAACACCAGCTCGTGTGTACCGAGCGAGAGCGTGTCGCCGTTCGCCACTTCCACTATCTCGTCCTCCGTGTTGCCCACGTTGTAATAGCCGCGCATCATGTCGAAGGTCTTCTTGTTGCCCACGATCTTTGCGTCGGGGTAGTACTTCTTGATGAGTGCGAGCGAGCCGCTGTGGTCGGGCTCCATGTGGTTGACGATGATATAGTCGATAGGACGGTCGCCGATGACGCGGCGTACGTTGTCTATGAACTGCGAGAAGAAGTCTACTTCTACTGTGTCGACGAGTGCTACCTTCTCGTCGTCGATGATATATGAGTTGTAGCTCACGCCGTAAGGCAAAGGCCAAAGACCTTCAAATAGTGTTTTGTGGCGGTCGTTGACGCCTACTGGATGAATGTTGGTCATGTTATGATGGTGTTATGGTGTTGTGTTGAGGTGGTGAGATGGTGAGGTGTTGAGATATGTTGTGTGATGGTGTTGTGGTGAGATATGCACTAATGTCAACATCTCAACATAACAACACAACAACATCATTCCTCAACATCACACCTCAACACATCAACTTATTTCTTATAATTAATCTTCACGAACACTGGGTAGTGGTCGCTTGGTATGCGGAGTGTCATCTTGCGGAACTCGAGTTGCGTAGGAGCCTGGTTGCTCTTCTGGTTATCGGTCGGGGCATCGTCGGTCCAGTACATATTGGTGAGCATACCGTAGCGGTCGACGTTGAACTCCGGCGACACGAAGACGTGGTCGATGCGCGACTGTGTCTTCACGTCAGGCTTGAAGTCGTTGAACGTGCCGTTCTCGGCGAAGCGCAGACGAGCGTGTGTGTACGAGTCATTGAGTATACCAGACGAAGCGAAGATGCCGTATATCTCGTCGTTCTGGTCGACATTGAAGTCGCCGGTGAGCACCACTGGCGCACCCTTGGCTATCTCGCCAATCTTCTTCACTACGAGCTTCGCTGCCTCGCGACGCGCCACCACGCCCACGTGGTCCATGTGCAGGTTGAAGTAGTAGAAGCGGAAACCGGTTGCTACCTGCTCAAACTCGCCCCACGAGCAGATGCGTATGCAGGCGGCATCCCATCCGAGCTTCGGTTTTTCGGGGGTCTCGTTCAGCCAGAAGTTGCCGTTGTTGAGCAGTTTTATGCGGTCTTTCTTGTAGAAGATGGCTGCATATTCGCCCTTCTTCTTGCCGTTGTCGCGACCCACACCGATATAGTCGTAGCCGTCGAGTGCGCCGAGCATGTCGTCGAGCTGCGCGTGCAGCACTTCCTGCGCTCCGAAGATGTCGGGATCTTCGAAGTTCACCTGGTCGCAAATCACCTTGCAGCGTGTTGTCCACACGTTACCTTTGCGGTCGTCGCCGTTGTTGTGATAGCGTATGTTGTACGATCCCACGAAGAGCGATTGTGCGCTCATTGCCATTGCGAAACAGAGCGCAGCAGCTGATAGTAAATAGCGTTTCATTCTTTTATAGTTGAGAAGTTAACGGGTTGACAATTTTACAGATTGGCATATTTACAAGTTCTGCCTACAAAATTACTTATTTTTTGAATATAAAAACTACTTTTGATGTAAAAAAAACGTAACTTTGAGGTCGTTAAATCCCGAACGTCTATGGAAAAGCTACTGCACTATATCTGGAAACATCGCATACTGCCGCTCAGCGAGCTGCGCACCACCGACGGGCGCAGCGTGGAGGTTATCGACCCGGGGCTGCTGAACATGCACGCCGGACCCGATTTCTTCAACGCCAAGGTGCGCATCGACGGCGTGATGTGGGTGGGCAATGTGGAGATTCACGAACGCTCTGCCGACTGGTTTCTGCATGGCCACGACACCGATGCGGCGTACAATAACGTGGTCTTGCACGTGGCAGCGGTGGTGGATGCCGACGTGGTGACCGAACGTGGCGACCGCCTGCCGCAGGTGCAGCTCGCTGTGCCGCAGCAGGTGCTCAGCAACTACCGCTGTCTGCTCGCCTTCGACCGCTATCCGCCTTGCCGCGAGGCGGTGCTGCCGCTCGACACCATCAAGAAACGCTCGTGGCTCAGTGCGCTTGTTGCCGAGCGCCTCAACGAGAAGACGGAGGCGATACGCCGCCGCGTAGCTCTGTTCGAGGGCTCGTGGGAGGCTGCGTTCTTCGCCACCATGGCGCGCAGCTTCGGCTTCGGCGTGAACAGCGAGGCGTTTGAACAGTGGGCGGAGCGACTGCCACTGATGCAGATAGCCCACCACCGCGATGACCCGTTTCAGGTGGAGGCGATGTTCATGGGCATGGCTGGACTGCTCGACGAGGCGCAGATGACACCCGCTACGCGCGATGCTGCCCTCGCCGACCCCTACTTCCTCAGCCTAAAGCGCGAGTTCGGCTATCTCTCGCGCAAGTTCCGGCTCGAACCGATGGCGCGTCAGGCGTGGCGTTTCCTGCGTCTGCGCCCGCAGAACTTCCCGTATATACGCATGTCGCAGCTGGCGCAGCTCTACTGCTCGCGACGTGCCGGCTTGGCTGAGATAACGGCGTGCGAGAGTGTGAAGCAGTTGCACGCCGTGCTGCAGACCAGCGTGAGCGACTACTGGCGCACGCACTACACGTTCGGCAAGGAGAGCAGCCTCAACGAGAAGCGACTATCCACCGCCTCGCTCAACCTGCTCGCCATCAACGCCGCCGTACCCGTGCTGCACGCCTGGGGCTGCTACCGCGACGACGAACGCCTCGTGCAGCGCGCGCTCGACTGGCTCGAACAGCTGCCTGCCGAGGACAACACCTACATACGCCTCTGGAAGGAGTGCGGCGTGGAGGCACGCAACGCCGCCGACACGCAGGCACTCATACAGCTGCAGCACCGCTACTGCGAGCGAAAGGACTGTCTGCGCTGCCGCTTCGGATATTATAGCCTAAAGAGGAGTAGCACCAGCCAGAGCCCCTCCCAACCCTCCCCGTCGGGGAGGGCTTAGTTAGCAAAGGCTTAGAAAGGCCTAAAGAGGCTTAGTTCGGCTTATTTTTAGGAAGGCTTAGAAAGGCTCAAGAAGGCTTAGTTCGGCTTAGTTAACAATAAAAAAACCAAATAAACAATGAACATTTGTATTTTCTGCTCTGCCAACTCAAATATTCCCGCCGAATACTTCGAGCGCACGAGCGAGCTGGGCACCTGGATGGGTGCCAACGGGCATACGCTGGTGTTCGGCGGATGCAACCTCGGACTGATGGAGTGCGTAGCGAAGGCTGTGCACGACGCAAAGGGAATGACCGTGGGCGTGGTGCCTACGATAGTGGAGAAAGGCGGAAAGGTGTCCGACTATGTCGATGTGAAGATACTCTGCGACAACCTCTCCGACCGCAAAGACCTTATGATTGAGCGCAGCGACGTAATCATCGCGCTGCCGGGCGGCGTGGGCACACTCGACGAGATATTCACCGTGCTCGCCGCTGCCTCCATCGGCTACCACAACAAGCGCGTCATTCTCTACAACATCGGCGGCTTCTGGGACTCGCTCATCGCCATGCTCGACGACCTGAAGACGCGTGGCGTGCTGCGTGCCGGCTTCGAGGACACCGTGAAAGTGGCACATACGCTAGATGAAATAGCCGCTCTAATCGCCCAATAGTTCATGTTTTGTCATCGTTCTCCGTACGCTGTCGGTGCGGACGGCGAACGCAATCTGATCGGACGGCGAACGCAATCTAATCGGGTGGCGAACGCAATCCGATTGGACGGCGAACGCAACCCACCGCTCAAGATTAATATTTTAACAACGGATTCCGTGGTTTCTTCTCTACGCACCCTAAACTTCTGTGATTTCCGTGCGTTCCGTGGGAGAACAATACGCACCCTAAACTTCTGTGGATTCCGTGCGTTCCGTGGGAGAACAATACGCACCCTAAACTTCTGTGGATTCCGTGCGTTCCGTGGGAGAACAATACGCACCCTAAACTTCTGTGATTTCCGTGCATTCCGTGGGAGAACAATACGCACCCTAAACTTCTGTGGATTCCGTGCGTTCTGTGGGCACTCCTTTTTCCCACGGAATTCACAAAATTCACAGAACCTCTTGCTATGGGTATTTCCTATAAAAAAGAGGCTACGACAAAAACTGCCGTAGCCTCTTTTTATATATCTACTGAGAGCGAAGCCTTACTTCACGCCAATCTCCTTGAGCAGGCGCTCTGCGTTGCCCCACTTATCCATGAGGAAGAGCATATAGCGGATATCCACACCGATGCAGCGAGCCAGACGCTTGTCGAACCAGATGTCGCTTGAGAGTGAATCCCAGTTGCCGTCGAACGCCAGACCGATGAGGTTGCCGTTGCCGTCGAACATCGGCGAGCCAGAGTTGCCGCCGGTGATGTCGTTGTTGGTGAGGAAGCAGAGCTGCATCTTACCCGTTGTCTTGTCGGTGTACTTGCCGAAGTCGGGCGAAGAAAGGAGCTGCTTCATCACTGGCTCTGCCTGGTAGTCGATGGTACCCTTCTCGCCAGCCTCCATCTTGCGCACGATAGACGAAGCCTCGGTGTAGTAGCCCGACGGCTCGCCGCCCAGCAGATAGCCGCCTACCTGACCGTACGACAGACGCATCGTGAAGTTGGCATCAGAGTAGTGAGGCAGTTCCTGCTCGTAGCGCACCTTGGCGTCGCAGAGGTAACGCTCCTGCTCCTCTATCTCTTCATACACGCTGTTTATAACGCTTCTACACTTGTCGTAGACAGCCTTCACAGCCTTCGCATACTGATAGCCGGGGTCTTTGGCGAGTGCCTTCTCGGTGAGCGTAATCTTCTTTCCACTCTTCATCACTACTGATGTAGCCCACAGCCAATCGATGTACTTGCGTGTGTCGCCGCCGAACTGCTCCGCGATGGTGGTGTAGAACTCAGGCAACTCTTCCTTTGCCACATACTGGCGGAAGTTGTCGATGAGCGCAGCCTGCACGTCCTTGTCGAGAGCCGCGTCCCACTCTGCGCTGTTGTCGGGGAAGCTGTAGTAGGTCTTCGCCTTCTTGCTGCCCTTCTCTGGCATCATGCCGATGAGTGTGAGCGCACGAGTGTTGAACTCGCTGGTGCGTGAGAATGTCTCGCGCCATACGGTGCTGAGCTTGTCGGCATCGAAGCGTGTGGCGTAGAGGTTCTTCATCTTCTCGAAGTCGAGCTTGCCCTTCAGGTAGCCGGTCCACTTCTGATACTCCTGGATGCGGTCCTCGAAGTCAGCCTTCTGGCGGATGATGCCCACGGAGTCGATGCACTTGTTCATACCGAGCGAATTCTTCCAGTAGTTGGAGCTCTGCGCATACTTCGAGTCGTACTTGATGCGCACAGCCTCGTCGGCACGCATGTGGCGTATCATCACCGCCTGCTTCACGCCGCGTATTTGGGCACGCGGAGCGTTCTCAGCGTCGCGCATCTCGCGTATGCCGTAGCTTGAGAGGTAACGCTCGGTAGAACCTGGGTAGCCGATAGTCATGGCGAAGTCGCCCTCCTTGTATCCATCCATCGACACCTTAGCCCAGTGCTTCGGCTTGTAAGGCACGTTATTCTTCGAGTACTTAGCCGGTCCGTTGGTGTTCGGGTCGGCATAGATGCGGAACACCGAGTAGTCGCAGGTCTGGCGCGGCCACATCCAGTTGTCGGTCTCACCGCCGAACTTGCCCATCGACTTCGGTATGGTGAACACGAGGCGCAGGTCGCGGAAGGTGCGGTATGTCGTAGCGTAGTACTTATTGCCCTCGTAGAACGGCTTAATCTCGAGGTCGAGCGACGGATCCTGCTCGTGCACCTCCTTGATCATCTGGTTCTCCACCTCGCTGAGCAACTTCTCGCGCTGCTCGTTGTTCATCTCGTTGAAGCCGCGTGCGGCAAGCATCTCCGTGATGTCCTTCTGGTCCACCATGAAGCTCACGAACATATCCTTGTTCGGCAGCTCCTCCTCGAAGGTCTTCGCGTAGAAGCCGTTGAGCATGTAGTCGTGCTCCACGGTAGAGTGCGAGCGGATAGCCTCGAAGCCACAGTGGTGGTTGGTGAAGACAAGTCCGTCGGGCGACACTACGACACCTGAGCAGTAGCCAGAGAAGTTGACAACAGCGTTCTTGATTGCGTCCTCGCTCTTGTAGAGCTGGTCGTAAGAAGGGGTAAAGCCATAGCTCTTCATCTGCTCGTACACCGCCTGCGGCAGGTTGTAGAGCGTCCACATGCCTTCATCGGCATGAGCGGCAGCCGATGAGAGCGCAAGGGCTGCAGCGAGGAACAGATTCTTTTTCTTCATAATATTTAAAGTTGGTGTTTATATAATGTTATCTTAAAGCGAAAGACTGCGGTCTTTGCGCTGACCTTTTCAGACCGACGCAGCCTACTAACGGAAATACTTGCCCACTACGGGCAGACTCTTCAGCGGTAGGTCGTGATAGACGACGTGACCGATGAACGCCAGGACGAGCGCGGTGTTCACTGCAAGCGCAGCCCACTCGGGTAGGTTGTCGTTGGAGAGCGTCATGAGGAAGTAGAAGAGTGCCGTGATAGCCACGTACACGCCTATCGACTTCAGCGGATAGTTGATGGGATACTTGCGCTGACCGACGAGATACGACAGCACCATCGCCGTACCGTAGCCTGCCACGCCGCCCCATGCACACGCCATGTAGCTGTACTTAGGCACGAAGAACACGTTCACCATCACTAACACCAAGCAGCCGGCAGCTGAGAACCATGCGCCGTATATGGTCTTGTCGATGAGCTTGTACCAGAACGAGAGGTTAAAGTAGACGCCCATCATTATCTCGGCAGCCATAACGATTGGCACGACGCGCAGTCCGGGCCAGTAGCTCTCGTTCGGGATGATGAAGCGCAGTATGTCGATGTAGGCGATAACGACGAGGAACGCAAGCAGCGTGAAGATGATGAAGAACTTCATCGCCGTGGCGTAGGTCTCGCGGTTGTCCTTGTCCTTCGACTTGCCGAACACGAAAGGTTCGTAGGCGTAACGGAACGCCTGCGTAATCATCGCCATGATCATCGCAATCTTCGTAGCCGCACCGTAGATGCCGAGCTGCGTCTTCTCGTCGGCTCCGTCGTAGAGGTAGGGGAAGATTATCTTGTCGAGTGTCTGGTTGAGGATGCCGGCTATGCCCAACACTAAAAGAGGCATGGCGTAGCGCAGCATACGGTGCCACAACTGCACGTCGAAGCGCCAGCGGAAACCCGTCAGCTCGCGCCAGAAGCAGAGCAGAACGACGGCTGTACAGATGAGGTTGATGTAAAACACCATGCCCACGTCGAGCGTGAACTGCGCGTCGTACAAGCCGAACGGGTTCAGCTTCAGTGCCGGCAGCACGATGAGGTAGAGCAGGTTGAGCACAATGTTCAGCACGATGTTCACCAACTGCAACGCCGCGAACTTAATAGCCTTCTTCTTGTAGCGCAGATATGCGAATGGTATGCACTTGAACGCGTCGATAGCCACGCAGACGAACATCACAGCCACCCAACTCTGGTGGTCGGGGTACTTCATAAACGTTGCTATCTGTGGCAGGAAACTGAACACGAGTGCCACGAAAAGTGCCGCCGTCGCTCCGACGGAGATAAGCACCGTAGAGTAGACGGTCTGCGGGTTCTCCTCCGTCTTGTTCACATAGCGGAAGAAAGTTGTCTCCATACCGTACGTAAGTATGACAAGCAGCAACGCCGTGTAGGCATAGATGTTCGTAACGACACCATATTGTCCGCCGCTCGCGACGAACGCTGTGGTCTGGATGGGCACCAGCAGATAGTTGATGAAACGGCCCGCAATGCTGCTCAAGCCGTAAATGGCGGTGTCCTTTGCTAAACTCTTTAAATTAGCCATATTTTTAAAGTCCTTTTTACTTTTTTACTCTTTTACTTTTAAAAGAAAAGGTAGCATATTGCGATTGCCGCAATCACGCCTGCGAGGTCGGCAAGCAGACCGCAGGCTACGGCGTGGCGTGTGTAGCGCACGCCGACACTGCCGAAGTAGACGGCGAGGATGTAGAAGGTAGTGTCGGTAGAGCCCTGGAAGATGCACGAGAGGCGACCCACGAACGAGTCGGCACCGTATGTGGTCATGGCATCGACCATCATGCCACGCGCACCGCTACCCGAGAGGGGCTTCATAAGTGCCGTGGGCAGCGCGCCAACGAAATCGGTGTTGCAGCCCAAAGCCTCAACGCCCCACTTCACACCGCCGATGAGCATGTCCATTGCGCCCGAAGCGCGGAACACACCAATGCCCACGAGTATCGCCACAAGATAAGGTATGATGCGCACAGCCGTGGAGAAGCCGTCCTTTGCGCCCTCGATGAACGCGTCGTACACGTTCACCTTCTTGCGCATACCGGCAAGTATGAACACCACGATGATAAGCATCAGCAGTATGTTAGCCACCGACGTGCTCACAACGTTCATCTGCGCCTTGTCCATAGCCGAGAAGCCCCAGATGATGGTGGCTACGGCAAGCGAGAGTCCGCCTAACGTGAGCAGCATCGTGCGGTTGAGCAGGTTGATGCGCTGATAGAGTGAGGTGACGATGATGCCGGCTACAGTGGAGCAGAACGTAGCAAGCAGTATGGGCACGAAGACATCGGTAGGCTGTGCTGCGCCAAGCTGCGCACGGTACACCATGATGCTCACCGGTATGAGTGTCAGACCCGACGTGTTCAGCACAAGGAACATAATCATCGGGTTCGTAGCCGTGTCCTTCTTCGGGTTCAACTCCTGCAGCTGCTCCATAGCCTTCAGTCCGAGTGGCGTTGCGGCGTTGTCGAGTCCGAGCATGTTGGCAGCCACGTTCATAAAGATGCTGCCCGTGACGGGATGCCCCTTCGGTATGTCGGGGAACAGTCTGGAGAACACGGGCGAGAGCACACGCGCCAGCACGTTCACCACCCCACCCTTCTCGCCTATCTTCATTATGCCGAGCCAGAGCGAGAGCACACCGGTGAGTCCGAGCGATATCTCGAACGCCGTGCGCGAGGTGTCGAACGTAGAGTTCATGATTGCAGGGAATACCTCCGTATCGCCCATGAATACGAGTCGCACAAGGGCTATGCAGAAGGCGATGAGGAAGAACGCAATCCAGATATAGTTGAGTACCATTCTTTGTTATGTATTAGTTCTACGCTTATTATATATTAGTTCAATATGCAAAATTACATTATTATATCGAGAAACAGTAGTAACGAAACTCTATTTATTTTGCAAAATATGAGAAAACGTGTGTGGCTATGTAAAATAAAAGTTGTACATTTGCACGTATTAGTAAACGGAAAGTAATGGAAAGAATCGGAATATTCGTCGGATCGTTCGACCCGTTCACCATCGGTCACGACTCTATCGTGCGCCGCGCCATGCCGCTCTTCGACCGCCTTGTCATCGGCGTGGGCGTGAACGAGAAGAAGCGCTACATGCTCACGGCGGAGGAGCGCGTGGAGACCATCAGAGGGCTGTATGACGGCGAGAAGAAGATAAGCGTGGAGCAGTACAGCGACCTGACGGTCGACTTTGCTCAGCGCCACGGGGCGCAGTTCATCGTGAAAGGCGTGCGCTCGGTGAAGGACTTCGAGTTCGAGCGCGAGCAGGCTGACATCAACCGCCGACTCACAGGCATCGAAACAGTGGTGTTCTACGCTCTGCCCGGCATGGACAGCGTGTCGTCGTCGGTGGTCAGGGAACTGAAGAACTTCGGAAGAAGCGTGGATTCTTTTCTCCCGAAAAAACACCACAACACCTCAACATAACAACATAACAACATCAAGAATATGATTACATACAACGTAGACGGCGTGAAGATGCCGAAGATAAAGAAGCGTGAGACAACAGCATGGATACGTGCCGTTGCCGCTACATACGGCTACAAGGTTGGCGAAGTAGGCTATATGTTCGTCGACGACGAGAAGATTCTCGAAGTGAACAACGAGTACTTGGGTCACGACTACTATACAGACGTGATTACGTTCGACTACGACGAGCCGGGCATCGTGAGTGGCGACATCGTCATCTCGCTCGACACGGTGCGCACCAACGCCGAGAAGTTCGGCAAGCAGTACGACGACGAGCTGCACCGTGTAATCATTCACGGCATTCTGCACCTTTGTGGCATCAACGACAAGGGTCCAGGAGAGCGCGAGATTATGGAGGACGCAGAGAACAAGGCACTCGCTATGCTGCAGAACCTCTGCTGAGATATTCTCCCACAGATGCTCACAGATTGTAAGTGTCTTTTTTTAAATAAGGTTGACACCCTAAAGTCAACAATTATGAAAAAGAAAG
>ERZ791805.351-NODE-351-length-23241-cov-4.654317_pt1 | contig 23241 bp, 23 predicted proteins | sample MGYA00510306_ERZ791805 | MGnify/ENA primary metagenome ERZ791805 (study PRJEB30046, sample SAMN00791990) | human gut metagenome | study: EMG produced TPA metagenomics assembly of the A metagenome-wide association study of gut microbiota in type 2... | reverse complement strand
AGAATAATTATATTGTAAAATAAGAATTATTAATATACAATTAAAGTATTGCTTAAAATTAAAAGGTAGCAATATTGTAACATTGGAATTATGATAGTATAATTCTTTAAATATACGTAGGAGAAGATTTTATGCATAAAATGGATAAACTAAATGATATAACTTTATCAATGGAAGTTGAAAATAAGATTAACTGTCATATTGATAAAGTTATATCATTTAGTTTAAGAATTTAATGAGAGTTGTTGGATGGGAAAAAAGACAGAGAAGAATACTCAATTATATATAGTATAAATGGCAATAGAATGTGAAAACATATAACATCCTCAAATTCTATTGAAGACAATATTACTTGGAAAGCGGAAGAAGGGTTTAATTGATGATAAAATGTAGTAAAAGAATTTATTGGATAGATGGATTAAGAGGCTTTGCATGTATGATGATTTTTTTTCATCATTTTACTGTTGGTTTTTTTCCAGCATCATATTATGGTGAGAATGTTATTTCTCATATGAATAATGGAATAGATATTATCTTATCACAATGTCCGTTAAGCGTTTTGTTTAATGGTAATTTTTGGGTATGTGTTTTTTGCTTGTTGAGTGGTTTGGTACAGAGTTATAAAATTTTTGGTTCAGATAGTATAAGTAAAGTATCTGAAGATATGGTTAAAAGGTATTTGAGATTATCACTTCCAGTATTTGTTATATCGATTATAGTATTTTTAATGATGAATTCGAATATGTTCTACAATACAAGAATAAATGATGTAGTTGGATCGAGTTGGTTGGCCAATTATTATTTGAGCAAAGCATCATTAAGTAGTTTATTGTTAAGCTCATTTGTATCGGTTTGGATAAGCGGAGATACTACATTTTCAACAGCATTCTGGATGCTTCCATATATATTTATTGGTTCATATATTACATATATTCTTGCAATGATTGTTAATAATAAAAAACCAAGGGCGCTAATTGTGTTATTTGTTGCAGGATTGCTTTTTTATAATAGGCAGGATTATTATTTACTATTTGTGATAGGAGTATTTATTGCTTATATAATGGCTTACTATGATATGAAATATAAAATGCAAATATTTTTGGGTTTGATATTTGTTGTAGCAGGTCTGCTTTTTGGAGGATATCCGTCAGGTGTAACACCTAATAATATATATCATTATTTTAATACAATTGGCTATGTTAAATGCCATATTTTAGGAGCGGCATTATTTGTATTTGGTATATATAATTGTAGATTTTTAATCAAGATATTAGAAAGTAAAGTATTATTGTGGCTTGGAAAGATTTCATTTGGAATATATTTGATTCATATTCCTGTGATTTTTTCTGTCACATCATTTATATTTATGAAGGTTTATGGTGTGTCGGAGCGTTACCAAATGTCGGCAGGAGTTTCTTTTTTTATTTCGTTAGTGTTGATTGTTATGTTGGCATGGTTGTTTAATAAGTATATTGAAAAAGCGTGTGGAAAGATTATCGGAATTTTAGTGAAGTGGATTAGCATAACAGAGACTATGAAGAAAAGTCTTCAATAGTCTTTTCAACGCATGAACTTATAGATTATGTTGTAGGACAGAGAAAATTCATTGTATTCAAATTGAGTAATTTGTTGTTTCCCATTTTTGTTTTAATAGTTTTTCTGTTATAAAATTAAAAAATAAATCTATGGAAACAGATCGGATAATACAGGCTTTTATATTATTTTTAATTGTTCATCTACAACAATTATTAATGATAGACGAAGGACATAGAATGTATGATGGTAATTATGCTTGGGGAGTTTATTGCGCTGGAATGATACTTTTTCTCGTATGTATTAGTGAATGGATTTTTGCTTATTGTGATAGGCAAATAAAAAATATATGTGTATTTATTTTGGGTATATTATTGTTTTTGTTACATATTATGTGAGGTATTTGTTATTACATGATTTTATTAAATGGAAATTTATATATTTAGTTGTTCCAATTTATGAAAAGTATAATAGATAGTAAGAAGTATGTAATATTATAATATGGGATTCAATAAAACATAATAATTGAAGCTTTAAAAATTGTTAGAAATGTGATATTATTAGCGTTGGATTAAAAATGAAAGGTAGTAAAAGTTTATGAAGAAATTATTAGCACTACTACTATCATTTTCTGTCTTATTGACATCCAACGCTATTGTATTTGCAAATGATATAAATGGCTCAGTGCGAAATGAGGTAGAAGAGAAAGTAGAGGAAAAGCAACAGGATGGCATTGTATCATACTTGGCAATTGCCAATCCATCGGTATCTAAGGGACAGTTGGTAAGTATTGTAGCGGGTGTGGCTTCAGAAGATACTATAGAGGCTGCAGTATTAAGAGTTACTAATACAGACCAAAATATCAATTTTGATATCGAAGGTCAGATCACAGACGATGGAAATTTGCTTTTTGAAAGTGAATCGCTTGAAAGTGGTTGTTATGCGATTAAGTCGATAATATATGAGATATCAGGTAATGAATACACTGAAATGTTTGAAGAAGCCGGTATAGCGGCACAGTTTGGTGTTGATACAGTGGTAATAGATGATACCCCTGATGCTGTAGTAACAGATGAAGACTCTACAGCGGATTATTCAGAGGATGAGTCATCTTCGATTGTTGTTGATGATGGAATTAGCGAGTATAATTTGAGTGATAGTATTGATTCAGCAATCGATTCATCTATGGTATCTGTTCAGAATCTGGCTAAGGCATCGGGAACTACTGTTATAGTTCTTGATCCAGGACATGGTGGACATGATGGTGGTGCATCTAGCAGCTTCAATGGAAAAACATATCTTGAGAAAGAGTTGAATCTTAAAATAGCTCAATATTGTAAAGCAGAGCTTGAGACATATTCCAATGTTAAGGTATATATGACTAGAAGTAATGATACTTATGTAGGTCTTGAGGACAGAGTTAATTATGCCAAGTCGGTAGGTGCAACGGTATTTGTATCTATACATAATAATTCTACAACAAGTTCTAAGGTGCATGGAGCAACCGTATATTATCCTAATTCTAATTACAAGCCGCAGCTGGGAGCTCAGGGACAGGCTTTAGCCCAGAGCATTGTTACACAGTTGGTTTCTTTAGGTTTGGCTAATCATGGGGCTGTAATTCGAAATTCGGAAAGTGGTGATACATACGAAGATGGATCACTTTGTGATTACTACAGCGTAATAAGAAATAGTAAAAAAGCCGGTTTTCCGGGAATTATTATTGAACATGCTTATTTGAGTAATGCAAGTGATGCTGCAACATATTTAGGCTCTGATTCTGCATTGAGGAGATTAGGTGTTGCAGATGCAAATGGTATAGTGAATTATTTTGGATTAAAACATGCCACACCGGGTACCGAATATAATGGAATCAATTATGAGTTGGTTTTTGATCCTACATATTATATGGATAACAATTCTGATGTGAAAAGTGCTGTTGGTGGAGATGCGCAGAAAGCACTCGAGCATTTCGTGAAAAATGGAATTAATGAAGGACGGATAGGAAGACCTGAGTTTGATGTTAAATATTATAAAGAGAAATTTTCTGATTTACAGAGAGCTTTTGGTGATAATCTGAATGCGTATTACATGCATTATTTAAATAACGGTGTATATGAAGGACGTCAAGCTTGTGAGCAGTTTGATGTTATAAGTTATAAAGCTAGATATGCAGATTTACGCGCTGCATATGGTGATAATTTAAAGGCATATGTGCTTCACTATATTAATTTTGGAAAAAATGAAGGTAGAGATGGAAGTAAGACTATTGATGTCTACACAGTACAGTTTATACAAGATGGTGAGGTGATTGATACACAGCAGATTGAGTTTGGATATTCGGCAAAGGCACCTGCAAATGCTAATAAAAAAAATGGTGCTACCTTGGTATATGACAAGTCGTTTTCATCCGTTACAAGTGATTTGGTTATAAATATAGATGCTAGATATATTTATAATGGAATAGATTATACAGATGTTTTTGATGCGGATTATTATTTAGCAAAATATGCAGATTTAAAGAAAGAATTTGGGAATGATGGAGTAAGTGCTATGGCTCATTTCGTGAATTTTGGAATGTATGAACTTCGTCAAGCAAATGAGATGTTTGATGTAAAATCATATAAAAATCTTTATCCAGATTTAAGGAGAGCTTTTGGAAATGACGCAAAAAGCTATTATTTTCATTATATAAACAATGGTAAAAGAGAGGGAAGAACTGCTGTAGGGCATGAAGATCAGATGGTTGGAGCCCAGACGAAATATAATGGTGTTGATTATAGTAGTGTATATGACTTTAATTATTATATTGCCAAAAACCCTGATGTGTTAAAAGTATATGGCTATGATGAGAATAAAGTACTTGGACATTTTGTTAATTTTGGAATGAAAGAGGGACGCTCTGCAAAAGAAGTATTTAGTGTTAAGTCATACAAGAATAGATATCCAGATTTAAGGAGAGCTTTTGGAAACAATGCAAAAAGCTATTTTCTGCATTATATCAATAATGGAATAAGGGAAAAACGAATTGCTATAGGTTGTGACACAACGATTATAGGTGCACAGACAAAATATAATGGTATAGATTACGGAAGTGTTTATGATTTCAATTGTTATGTTTCAAAGAATCCTGATGTATTAAAGGCATATGGATATGATGAGAACAAGGTATTGGCTCATTTTGTTAATTTCGGAATGAAAGAGGGAAGAAGAGCTAGTGAGAAATTTAACCTGTCAGCATATAAAAACAGATATGCTGATCTTAGAAAAGCTTTTGGCAATAAGAACAAGTTATATTATTTACATTATATCGGTAATGGTAAAAAAGAAAACAGAATAGCTGTATAAAGAATTTTTAAGTGTGTAATAGCCATTATACTATCATATTAATAGTATGGTGGCTATTATTTATTATTAGATGTGTATCCGATAACACGAATTTGAGACTAAATTGTATTGCATTAGGCTTATTTACAGTTTTTATATGTATTGATTGTGTATTTCAGGTACAAACAGAACTATCTCGCTTATCATATGATGATGTTGATACTTTTAATGAGTATTATGAATCAACTGATAAGGCAATACAGCAAGTCAAAGCAAAGGATGATGGCTTTTATCGTCTGGAAAAGACTTTTTTGCATGGCAATGGAGAGCAAATCTATAATGATAGCTATTTATTTAACTATAATGGAATTTCGTGTTTTTCATCAACCACTAGGGATGAATTAAAAAGTTTTATGGGCAGACTGGGGTATCGCCGGAATTTTTTGAAGATAGTATATGACGGTGGTTCAACAGAGTTTGTGGATATCAATGAGCTTATTGCCAATATTCTTTCGTGGAGTATTACAGTTATGTTTGCGTTCCTGACTAATAGAGTATGGATTTTTCAATCTCCGACAAATGGTGTTGCTGAGTTTGTCAAGCAGATGTTGGTGTTCTATTCAGGGCGAGTTATAACACTGGTTGTTGAGTAAGTGATACTTCTGGTTTTCATCACATGGCTTGGATTAAATAGTATGCTGGTGAAAGTGATGGCTCAGGTTATTGTTATTCTGCTTAACTATGTGATCAGTAAGCTGGTGGTGTTTAGGAAGAAAGAGTAGGTTGAAAGCTATATTGTAATTTAAAGGATAATCCGCTATACTAAAGCTAATTAGTATAGCGGATTAATTTTTATATTGACCATAAATAGGGGGAATTATGAATAGCAGATTAAAATTACAAGTAGGAATTGATAATTTTGAGAAAATACGAAAAGAAGAATTTTATTATATCGATAAAACCAAGCTTATTGAGCAGCTCTTGACAAATTGGGGAGAGGTGAATCTATTTACCAGGCCTCGGTGTTATGGGAAAAGAGTTAAAAACCAATGATTTCTTGCAGTTTGCAATTTTATCAGGCTGTTTGAGGGTATCTACATCAAACAGAACGAATGAGCCAAATATAAGAGCAAATCCTGAATACATAAAGCTTTATAAAAAGGCAAATGTCAAGGTGTCGGCAAATTTGATAGAAGAGAAAATTAGTAGTTTATAAATTTGAGGTCATAACATGCAAAACAACACCACCCGAGATAGAACAATTGATTTCATAAAGGGCATCCTTATTTTATTTGTGATTTTAGGTCACACTACATTGGGCCTGACAGACATGTATTCATTTGATGATACAATGAATGGTATTGCAAATGTAATATACAGCTTTCACATGCCATGTTTTATAGCAGTTTCAGGGTTCTTATACAGGGAATATGCACGGAATGCTTCACAAGGCATTTTTAGCAGGATAGGTCATAAAGCATTTAATATCCTGCTGCCTTATGTGATGATTTCAGTTATTTACTGGATGATTAAATTTGCGCTTTCAAATTGGATAAGGGAGCCGATTAACATTAGCAGCCTGATAAGCATACCATGGAAGCCGATAGAGTTTTTATGGTATTTATACGCACTTCTTCTCATATATTGTGTGGCGTATTTGGCTGATTATGTGTTTGATAGGTTTCTGCCACATTTTAATGATAAAATGGAGCTTTTATTTGTACTGTTTTTTATAATTGCTTTGACATGCTATGGCAGATTTCGTTATGAGGGCTTTAACTACATAGCAGGCTTTCAGATGTACTTTTATCTGGGATGCCTGATTAAGAAGTGGCTTGATAAACTGGATAATAGATATGCTGTGCTGAGCCTTGCCGTTATGAGTGTGCTTGTAGAGGCGTCCGGCATAGTATTACAGGATGACATGAGCTGCAATCCCCTTTTCAGCTGTCTGTTTGAGCGGTTTACCGCCTGTATAGTGACAGTATTTATATTTGCAGTAAGCTATTTTTTATCAGGGTATTGTGATTTCCCTAAATGGTTACAGACTATCGGCCGTGACAGCATGCCGTTTTATGCGATGAATGTGATATTTGTAGGTGGAATCAGGATTATATTGAACCGGGCTGGGATAACCAATATGGCGCTGCAGTGTATATGTGGATTTGCAGGAAGCACTGCTATATGCTGGATATTGTATGAATGTATTATAAAGAAAATCAGGGTTATCGATTTTATATTCTACCCTGGTAAACAGCTTCATATCAGAAAATGACAAATAGAAATCAGGGTGTTGTTTTTTAATACTAATCCGATATACTATATAGTGTTTGTTGAAGAAAAATATCAAAATGAATAGTTTCAATAGAAAAGGAAATACCATGAAATTTATTAAAATTCCTGCATTTGCAATAGTCCTCCTATTGCTCATGCAAATAGTATCAAAGGTATTTATTGCCATTGACAGCAGCGATATCGAAAATATATATGGTTTTTATGCAGAGCCAAAAAACAGCCTGGATATGGTCATGATTGGACCAAGTGAGGTATACACTGGCTATGCACCGGCTCTGGCGTGGGAGGAGTATGGTCTTAAGTCCTGCAATCTTTCAATAGGAGCTGTGCCATGCAATATGTACAAGTCCATTGTTACAGAGATTGTGAAGAGACAGAAGCCGAAGCTTCTTATAATCAATGCTGCAGCATTTAGTCATGGCAATTGGAATCTGACGGATGAGGTCTTTCTGAGAAAGTGGATTGATAATATACCTATGTCGCAGAACAAGCTTGACACGGTAAAGACTATTCCGAAAAATATCAATAAGGATGATGAAAAGGTGAAGGATAACATATCGGATACCCTTTATTTCCCATTGGAGAAATATCATGGCAACTGGAAGGCCCCTGATGCAGTGTACACCTCATTTGTCACACGTACCTATATGAGGCTCAGCGGTGGAGGCTATCTGAAGGGCTTTTTTTCAAAGACAGGTATTACCGGAGGCAGGGACAATCTGGCAAATATCGGACAGCCTACTAAAGAAGCCTATGTGCTGACGGATGAGTGCAGGGCATACCTTAAGGAACTGCTTGCGTACTGCAATAAGCTTGGCATAGAGCATGTGCTGTTGTTGCAGCCACCTCATGAGACACAGGCTGCTGATAAGTCAGGGCTTGAGCAGATTGAAAGTATAACGAAGGAGTATGGATACGATTTTCTTGATCTGAGTACTGATTATGAGAGCATTGCAGGGATAGATGATTCCCATGATTTCGCAGATTTTGAGCATCTGAATGCATATGGAGCCGAAAAGCTTTCGTCATATATTGGCAATCTGGTAGTAAACCAATATGGGATAAAGTCTGATACGACAGGCTCAGAGCTTTCAAGATGGGAAAAGTCCGTGAAGAGGACGAAAAAAGCTCTGAAAATGGCAAGAGAATATACTGACAGAGGAGAGGCGCAGGTGGTTGGAGAGTATGAGGCTGCCAAATAAGTGAAGCTGCCGGGGAATCAAGCGTTGCAGAATGGTAATTAGTCAGTGGCGTTTGATCCGGGCTTTAATGAGACTTATGCCTTCCCAAACCATCTTATCACGCATCAGTACAAGCAGCACCATATAGACTATAAATCCGGTCACAATCATAATCATTGTGTGCATGAAGCTGACTGACAGCTTTGCATCCATGAGCAACAGTACGATAAGCATACAGACTGCTGATACAAGATATTTCCACGATAAAGAAAATATTTTTGGTATACTTAGCTCATTTCGTATGAAGTAAAGCTGCACGGCAGTTATTATTACCTCCGAGATGACAGATGCTATGGCTGCACCGTATGAATAAAGTTTTGGTATGAGAAGCATATTCATGACAAAATTGGCTACGGCTCCGATACATACTGAGCGTGTCAGCAGGCCTTCATGCTTGGTAGTTACCAGATACTGTATACCGATTACATTGCTTAAACCTATAATCGGCAACAGTGTAGCCATTATCATGATGAGGTATGGCACCTTTTCATATCCAGGCCCGAAAAACCATGGCGAGAAATTGCGTGCGATGCCTATCAGACCAAAGCACAGGGCAAGCCCTATAAACCAGACGAATTGAAAGCTCTTATAAAGGAGGGTTTTTACTTCGTCTTTTTTATTTTCACTGAAGGCTCTTCCTATTCTTGGAAGCATCACTGTACCTAGTGAGGTTACGAGCATGAGGACCATTTTGGATATCTTATTGGCTTGCTCATAGTAGCCGTTTTCTGTCATGCTGCCGGTTATGTTGTTGAGCATAGTTTTGTCAAGCGCTGTGTATATGGTTGTAGCTATTGTAGGAACAAAGAGGGTGAGTGTGGCTCTTAGGTGGCAGAAAGACCTAAGCTCCCTGAGCTTTGGTCTGTCAACATATTGAGGCAGGTAAAACCAGATGGATATATTGGCAAAAAGCTCTAATAGACATACTCCTGCCACATATATGAGCAGATCACTCTCTGAGCGCACGGCAATGAAGATAAAGGCAATGTTTATGATTTTAAAAATAACGTTTCTGCCGACTATTTTGCCAAATTCCTCAAGTCCCTGAAACAGCCAGGAGATATCAGAAGCAACCGATACCAGGTACACGGCTTCAATCAATAGCAGGTGCTTTTTGAGGGGCGGGTGCGGAAATGCAAGTGTGAATACCATATATGCACACAGACACACAATTACGCTGATAACGGATAGAAGCTCTATCTCCCAGAAGGTTTTTGTGCGTTTTGATCTGTCCTCCTGCAGGTATGATATTTCCCTGTTTCCGTAGTTTACGGTGCCCAGTGCGGCAAACATGATAAAGTATGATACCAGTGAGTAGGTATAGCTGTATGCGCCTATTCCGTCTGCCTTAAGTACCCTCGAGAGGTACGGTGCTGTGATGAGCGGTGTGATCAGTGTGAGTATCTGGTAGCTCACATTATATATGTAGTTTAGTTTTATACTCTTGTTTTTTTGTGTTTTCTTTTTCATGCAGATATCATATCACATATTGACTTATTTTGGCTATGCAGTTATTATATAAAAATCGCAAATTAACATTACTATCAACTTACACGTATAAATTACGACAGGGTTATATAGCCTGTTACATAGGTGGAGAAATGGATAATATTATAATACGAAGCAGGAAAGAGGATTTTAAGGAGCTTGTTTTATACACGGTTTTTGGCAATATGACCTTTGTGATCAGCATAGGCTCATATGCCATTTTTAATGTATTCTTTGGAATCAATGAGCTGATTGCAAACGCGCTGGCATGGGTGTTTGCTGTACTTTTTTCATATGTTACCAACAAGAAGTGGGTGTTTAAGGTGACAACACCGACCAAGACGGCATTTTTAGTACAGATGTTTGCTTTTTTCAGTGGCAGATTCATCACGCTGGTTATTGAAGAGGCTATTATCTTTATTTTTATCACGCTTCTGGACTATCCAAGCATGTGGGTGAAGCTGGCTGCACAGGTGGTTGTGGTGGTGCTCAATTATGTGATAAGCAAGCTGTTTGTTTTCAAGCATCGCTAAATGTGGTATATTTAATAAAATAATAAGAACTATAATAGTGTGTGTATGGTATAATAAAGCGTAAATTTAAATGCAGTTTATGAGAAGTTGATTTACATAGGGATATAGAAGCTGCTTTTTGCAGTGAGAGACAAAAGGAGAAGATCCTATATGAGTAAAAGACTTGACATGAAAAAAGATACAAATAATCCAAAAGACAAAATAAAATACGATGGTCCGGAGAAGCCGGACGCATACATGGGCAATGACAAGCAATGGGTTTTCAGGGCATTGGTTCTTGCTTTTGTTGATATGTGTATTATTGCAATCTCATTCTTTTTCGCTTTGATGATCAGGTTTGAGTTTTCATATTCACATATTCCGCTCTCATTTCTGGAGGGCTATCTGCACATTGTGCCATTGTTTATGGTGATTTCACTTGTGGTGTTTTATATTTTCAGGCTTTACCACAGTATATGGCGTTTTGCGAGCATCAATGAGTTTATGCATATTATTGCCGCCTTTCTGGTGCTTGCGGTTGTGAGCGTTACTATTCACGAGGTGTATAAGATTAAGATGCCGTATGCCTTCTGGATTATCGGACTGATGCTCAGCTTTGCACTTTGTACAGCGTGCCGTTTTGCGTACAGATTTATCAGGACAGGTCAGAAGATGCTGGAGCAGAGAGGCTCTGCAAACGGTGATGAGAAGGTCATGATTATAGGAGCCGGAAATGCCGGCAGGATGCTTATCAGGGAGCTTATCATGAGCTCTCATCTGCATACGAAGGCCTGCTGTATCATAGATGACAATCCGGCGAAGCTGGGGCGGTTCATAGATGGTGTGCCTATTGTCGGTAATCGAAATGATATTCCTGAGATGGTTGAGAAGTATGATATCACGAAAATTGTGTATGCTGTACCTTCCACATCAGGTAAGGACAGGAGGGATATACTCAATATTTGCAAGGATACAGGCTGTGATGTCTCTGTGGTTCCGGGAATCTATCAGATGGTGGATGGCAGGGTTTCGGTTTCCAATCTGCGTCCGGTAAGCATTGAGGATTTGCTTGGAAGAGATCCGGTTGTTGTGGATAATGATGGTATTCATTCATTTTTACAGGGCAAGGTGGTCATGGTTACAGGTGGAGGAGGCTCAATAGGTAGTGAGCTTTGCCGTCAGATAGCCAGGGAGGATCCGAAGCTTCTTATCATTTTTGATATTTATGAGAATAATGCATACGATATACAGCAGGAGCTGAAGCGTAAGTATCCTTATGTAAGGGTGGAGACGCTGATTGGCTCGGTGCGCAATACTAACAGGCTGCATTATATATTCCAGACATATCACCCTGAGATTATTTATCATGCGGCTGCACATAAGCATGTACCGCTGATGGAGGAAAGCCCGAATGAGGCAATAAAAAACAATGTGCTTGGCACATTAAAGCTCTCAAGGATTGCAGCTGAGTACCATGTGAAGAAGTTCGTGCTTATTTCTACGGATAAGGCGGTCAATCCGACCAATATCATGGGTGCATCAAAGCGTCTGTGTGAGATGGTTATACAGATGATGAACAGGCAGACAGAGACTGATTTTGTAGCTGTACGTTTTGGAAACGTGCTCGGAAGTAATGGAAGTGTCATCCCGCTGTTTAAGAAGCAGATAGAGGATGGCGGTCCTGTCACTGTGACGGACAAGCGTATTATCAGGTACTTCATGACAATTCCGGAGGCTGTGGCACTTGTGCTGCAGGCAGGACTCTATGCTCACGGAGGCGAGATTTTCGTGCTCGACATGGGCGAGCCGGTCAAGATTGATGATATGGCAAGGAACCTTATCAGGCTGTCAGGACTGGAGCCTGATGTGGATATTCAGATTGTCTACACAGGCTTGCGTCCGGGCGAGAAGCTCTACGAGGAGATGCTGATGAGTGAGGAGGGCCTCAAGGAGACTCCGAACAAGCTGATTCATGTGGGTGAGCCTATTGAGATGGATGACGAGCTCTTTGAGAAGCAGCTTGAGATGCTCGAGAAGGCATGCACCTCAGAAGCAAAGGATATAAAGCAGATAGTGGCCTCTGTGGTCAAGACATATCATCCGGACCTGGAGGATTAAATTAAACCGGATGTTTGGCATATTTTATGCCGGAAGTGAGGAACATAACTATGGAAAAGAGACAGATTTCATTTTCACCACCTGATATAACAGAGGCAGAGGTGTCAGCTGTTGCTGATGCGCTGCGAAGTGGCTGGATTACAACAGGTCCAAGGACTAAGGAATTCGAGAAGAGGATTGCTAAGCTATGCGGCACGGATAAGGCTGTAGCTCTTGGCTCTGCTACTGCGTGTCTTGAGTCGATACTCAGATTCCTGGGAATAGGTGCAGGTGATGAGGTCATCACAAGCGCATACACATATACTGCATCAGCAAGCCCTGCGGTGCATGTAGGTGCAGCGCTTAAGTTTATAGATGTAGCACCTGATTCCTTTGAGATGGATTACGATGCCCTGGAAGCTGCTATTACAGAAAAGACAAAGGTTATCGTGCCGGTTGATATTGCAGGTGTGCCTTGCGACTATGACAGGATTTTTGATATTGTGGAGAGAAAGAAGGCTCTTTTTCATCCGTCAAATGATGTGCAGAGGGCAATCGGACGTGTGATTGTGGCGGTTGATTCAGCACATGCTTTTGGCGCCTCATACATGAGAGACGGTGAGCGGATTATGTGTGGCAATGTAGCTGATTTTACAAGCTTTTCGTTCCATGCGGTCAAGAATCTGACCACCGCAGAGGGAGGAGCACTCACCTGGAGACCTATAGAGGGCTTTGATGACGAGTATATCTACAAGCAGTTTATGCTGCTTTCACTCCACGGACAGACAAAGGATGCTTTGCACAAGAATGGTCTGGGCAACTGGGAGTATGATATTGTGGCTCCTTCGTATAAGTGCAATATGACGGATATACAGGCTGCTATTGGTCTGGTACAGCTTGACAGATATGAGGGGCTTCTCAAGAGGCGCCGTGATATTATAGAGCGCTATGACGAGGCATTTAAGCCGCTTGGTCTCTTGACTGTGCCTCATTTTACAGACAGGCATACATCGAGCGGGCATCTGTATCTGCTTCGCATACCGGGCATCGGCGTGGATAGGCGCAATGAGCTTATAGAGCAGATGGCGGATCGATGTATCGCCACAAATGTGCATTTCAAGCCGCTTCCGATGATGACAGCATATAAGAATATGGGCTTTGATATAGCTGATTTTCCAAACGCTTATCATCAGTATGAGAATGAGATTACACTTCCTCTCAACACAAAGCTTAGCGATGAGGATGTGGAGTATATAATTAATAATTTATTGGAGATTTTACATGAGTAGATGGAGAACATGGGGAGAGATTCCTACATTCATGAAAAATGATTTTACACTTAAATATTACAGGCATCTGAGCAGAAAGAGGACAAGCATGGTATTCAAACGCATTTTTGATATGATTATGTCCGCTGTTCTTCTTGTGCTGCTTTCGCCTGTTATACTGGTCCTTGCTGTCTGGATAAAGGTGGATAGCAGAGGACCTGTTTTTTTCAGACAGGAGCGTATCACGCAGTATGGCAGGAAGTTTCGCATATTCAAGTTCAGAACTATGGTGAATGATGCTGACAAAAAAGGCTCACTCGTGACTGTCGGTGGGGATTCAAGAATCACAAGAGTCGGCGCTGTCATCAGAAAGTACAGGCTTGATGAGATTCCGCAGCTTATAAATGTGCTATGTGGTGATATGAGCTTTGTTGGCACAAGACCTGAGGTGGAGAAGTATGTCATGGCATATACACCAGCGATGATGGCGACGCTTCTGATGCCTGCCGGAATCACCAGTGAGGCAAGCATCAGGTACAAGGATGAGGACAGGCTTCTGGAGGCTTCTGATGATGTGGATTACACATATATCCACAAGGTGCTGCCGGGCAAGATGAGGTACAATCTTAAGTATCTTAAGAGATTTTCACTGATAAATGATATCAGACTGTGCATAGAGACTGTGCTTGCGGTAATACATTAGTCTACTTGTCTGGGAGGATGATACTTATGAATAAAGTCAAATTTTCAGTCTTACTGTCAATTTATTACAAGGAAAAGCCTGAGTATTTCAGGGAGTGTATGGAAAGCATATATTCACAGACTGTTTTACCGGACGAGATAGTGCTGGTGGAGGATGGTCGGCTGACAGATGAGCTTTATGAGGCAATCAGTGAGTATGAATGCAGGCCTTCGAAAATAAATTTTGTTACGGTAAAGCTTGAAAAAAACAGCGGGCTCGGTCTTGCGCTTGCTGAAGGCATAAAGCATTGCTCTAATGAGCTTGTGGCCAGAATGGATACGGATGATATATGTGTGCCTGACCGGTTTGAGAGACAGCTGAATGCTTTTTCGGAAAATCCGGGGCTTGATATCATAGGCGGCTACATCAGCGAGTTTTCCGATGATATGCATAATATTATATCAGAGAGGACAGTGCCTCTCGGAAATTATGTGATAAAGCAGTATCAGAGAAAGCGCGATGCGTTCAATCACATGACTGTGATGTACAAAAGGTCTGCGGTGCTTGCTGCGGGCAATTATCAGGACTGTCTGCTTATGGAGGATTCTCTTCTTTGGGCGAATATGATCAGAAATCACTGTCGTATGGCAAATATAGGTGAGACTCTTGTGTATGCCAGAACCGGTGATGATATGCTAAAGAGGCGTGGCGGCTTTGATTATTTCCTTAAATACACGGCAGGAAGAAAGCGTATTTTAAAGACAGGGACCATAAGTGCGGCCGATTATTTTGTTACGGTTGCGGCACAGCTTGTTGTCTGTATGATGCCACTTTGGATGAGGAGCCTGGTGTTTAAAAAAATATTAAGGAACAAAAACTTTTCAAATGCACGTTAATGTGGTAAAATCGGTATAGTTAACATTAATAGGCTTATTACTAGCTGACACAGGAGGTTAATATAAATGGATTTTAGAGCGGAGTACGAGAAATGGTGTACAGACCCATATTTTGATGAGGCTACAAAGGCAGAGCTTAAGGCTATCGCAGGTGATGATAAGGAGATAGAGGACAGATTCTATCGTACACTTGAGTTTGGTACAGCAGGTCTTCGTGGTGTAATAGGAGCCGGCACCAACAGGATGAATATATACACAGTCCGTCAGGCTACACAGGGACTGGCGAATTACATACTTTCACAGGGAGAGGACGCAGTAAAGAGAGGTGTTGCAATCGCACATGATTCACGTAATATGCATGATGAGTTCACAGATGCCACAGCACTCTGCCTTGCAGCTAACGGAATCAAGACATATGTATTCCCACAGCTCGCACCTGTTCCGGAGCTGTCATACGCAGTAAGGACACTCGGTACAATAGCCGGTGTTGTTATCACAGCAAGCCACAATCCTCGTGAGTACAATGGATACAAGGTATACTGGGAGGATGGTGCACAGGTTACTCCACCTCATGATACAAGCATCATGGCTGAGGTGGCAAAGGTTACATCATTTGATCAGGTAAAGACTATGGACAAAGCTGCTGCTATTGAGGCTGGTCTTTACAATGTCATCTCTGATGAGGTTGAGGAGGGATATTTCGGAGAACTCCGCAAGCTTTCTATCCATCCTGAGATTATCAAGGCTATGGCAAAGGATATCAAGATTGTTTACACACCACTCCACGGCACAGGTCTTCGCCCTGTACAGAGAGTGCTTAAGGATATGGGCTTTGAGAATGTATACATTGAGCCAAGCCAGGCAGTGCCTGACGGCAATTTTCCTACATGTCCTTATCCGAATCCTGAGAATCCTGATGCATGGAAGCTTGCACTTGAGCTGGCAAAGGAAAAGGATGCTGATATCGTTTTAGCAACTGACCCTGATGCCGACAGACTCGGTGTATACTGCAAGGATACAAAGACAGGTGAGTATGTGACATTTACAGGAAATATGTCAGCTATGCTTATCGGTGAGTACATTTTAAGCCAGAAGAGTGCCAATGGTACTCTGCCTGAGAATCCTGCATTTGTTGAGTCAATTGTTTCTACAGATATGGGTAAGGCAATTGCGGCAGCATATGGCGTAAAGCATATCGAGGTTCTAACAGGTTTCAAGTATATCGGAGAGCAGATGCTCAAATTTGAAAAGACCGGCTGCAACAACTATGTATTCGGTATGGAGGAGAGCTACGGATGTCTGCCGGGCACATATGCAAGGGACAAGGATGCTCCTGCAGCAGTATGTATGCTGTGTGAGGTAGCTGCCTTCTACAAGTCACAAGGCAAGACACTCTGGGATGGCATGATTGACATGTACGAGAAGTATGGCTACTACAGAGAGGGTATTTCCACAATGACCTTAAAGGGCATTGATGGTGCTGCACAGATAAATGAGATTATGACAAAGGCACGTGCCGCTGAACCAAAGAAATTTGGTGATTATCAGGTGCTTGCTATCCGTGATTACAAGAATGACACAAGAAAAGATATGACAACAGGAAAGGTTGAGCCGACAGGTCTTCCTTCTTCTAATGTACTTTACTACGAACTTAACGATAACGCTTGGTGCTGTGTACGCCCTTCTGGTACAGAGCCTAAGATTAAATTCTATTTCGGAGTTAAAGGAGTGTCTCTTGAAGATTCACAGGCTAAGCTTGATGCTTTGTCAGCTGAGGTTCTCGGACAGTTTGAATAAAGACTATGATGAAAATATACATTTGCCCGGATTGTGGCTGGATACGGATGGTTTCAAGAAGGAAAGAAGTTGAATGCTTCAAGTGTGGCAGGCCGCAGATGCGTCTGACGAATCTGGAGTTTGGAAAGTATACTAATATGTCAGAGAAGGAGCGTCAGGACTACGCAGACGCGTGGCTTTACATTCATAGGAAAAAGGAAAAATAACATGGCAAAGAAGAGAAGAAGAAAAAAGAGAAGAAGTGGACGTAAGAAGATTATACTTTTTGTATTTGAAATCCTGCTGCTGTTAATTGTTCTGTTAGTGGTTTGGGCTTATAATAAGACGCTTGGACAGGTTAAATATGAAGATGCGCTGACAGCTAGTGAGGCCGGAATCAATGAGGATATTGATGAGGATGCTCTTGCCAATATGCATGGATATCTCAATGTAGCGTTGTTTGGTCTGGACAACAGAAGTAATGGTTCATACAATGAGGGAAATTCCGATTGTATCATGATTGCAAGCTTGAATTATGATACAAAGGAGGTTCAGTTGGTATCTGTATATAGAGATACGTATCTTCCTATCGGCAATGGAAAATTTGCGAAGGCGAATGCCGCATATGCTAATGGTGGGGCAAAGAGAGCAGTAGCTATGCTTAATTCAAATTTGGATTTGAATATTACGAAGTATGTTTGTGTTGATTGGAAAGCTCTTGTAGATGCTATAGATGATATAGGAGGTCTTGATCTTGAGATTACTAAGGCAGAGATGAAGGAAATTAATTTTCTGATTCCTGAGGTTGATTCTACTACAGGGTATAATACTCCTTATCTTGAGGGGGATGGCGTGCAGCATCTTGATGGAACTCAGGCTACATGCTATGCACGTATCAGAAGCACCTCCGGTGATGATTTCTTAAGAGCTTCCCGTCAGAGAATCGTGCTTCAGGCTATGCTTGACAAGGCTAAGCAGTCAGATTTAGGCTCGCTCACTGAGATGTGCAAGGATATCATGAGTCAGATAAGTACCAATTTTACAGCTGCAGAAATTGTTCAGTATGCAACAGCTGTTACCAAATATCAGATGAAGGAGACAACAGGCTTCCCATTTGAGTTGACTACAATGAATCTTTCTACAACAGGCGATACAGTTATTCCGATTGATTTAGCGAAAAATGTTTCGGAGCTTCATCAGTTCCTGTTTAATGAGACTGATTACCAGCCGACTGATACCGTTCAGACAGTAAGTGATAAGATTGCTAAAAAGACAGGTGTTACATCTAAGACTTCGGCATTTGATCTCACGCAGTACAATGATACTGTTGGTTCTGATGGAACTGAAGGAGCAAAGAAAAAGAATAAGGACAAGCAGGATGCCCTAAAGAAGAGCCAGTCACAATCTGAAAATAGCTCAGGAAAAAAATCATCATCAGATGATTCAGATGATTAAATGCTCAAAGTCAGCTATTAGGGAGAATTTATGAAAACAGAAATTAAAGAAAAAATCACGGCAACAAACCAGAAATACTTAAAGAAATTCTTAACAGAGGAAGCTCCGGCTAAGCTTGAGAGCCAGCTTGAGCACATGGACTGGTCATACCTTGATATGATTCACAACAAACAGCAGCAGAGAGGTACATTCTCACCGCTTGCTGCTATGGAGCTTTCAGAGATAGAGGCAAATAAGGACAAATATCTTGTGACAGGTCTTGATGCTGTCAGGAATGGCAAGGTCGGTGCAATTCTTCTTGCCGGGGGACAGGGTACACGTCTTGGCTTTGACAAGGCTAAGGGCATGTTCAATATCGGAAAGACAAAGGAACTCTACATCTTTGAGCAGCTTGTCGCAAACCTCATGAAGGTTACAAATCAGACAGGCACATGGGTGCCTCTGTATGTTATGACAAGCGAGATAAATGATGGCATGACAAGAGAGTTCTTTGCAGAGCACGACTATTTTGGATACAACAAGGACTATGTGATGTTTTTCGTGCAGGAGATGGTTCCGGCAGTTGATTTTGATGGAAATCTTCTCATGAAATCTGAGGATTCACTTGCCATGTCACCAAACGGAAACGGTGGATGGTTCAAGTCACTCATCAATGCCGGTCTTGACAAGGATTTGAAGGACAAGGGTGTTGAGTGGCTCAATGTATTTGGTGTAGACAATGTGCTTCAGCAGATTGCAGATCCTGTATTTGTAGGTGCTATAATCGAGTCCGGCTGTGTCAGCGGCTCTAAGGTGGTCAGAAAATGTGATCCATATGAGAGAGTTGGTGCTATGTGTCTTGAGAATGGTAAGCCTTCGATTGTTGAGTATTACGAGCTCACTCCTGAGATGGCAGAGGCAAAGAACGAGAATGGTTCATTGCAGTATGGCTTTGGTGTTATCTTAAACTATTTATTCCGCGTGGACAAGCTCATGGCTATCGCAGAGAAGAGCCTTCCACTTCATGTGGTAGAGAAGAAGGTACCTTACATTGATGAGAATGGTACAGAGCACAAGCCTGAGACTCCGAATGCATACAAGTTCGAGACACTCATCCTCGATATGGTATACATGATGGACAATAGCCTGCCATTTGAGGTAGACAGAGAGAAGGAGTTTGCACCTGTAAAGAATGCGACAGGTACAGATTCGGTTGAAACAGCGAGGGCACTTCTTGAGAAGAACGGAATTGAAATTTAATATATGATTTATGGTAACTGTTCATTGACAGGGATGTATTGATATTCTGCAATTTCTATTTATCGCAGACTTAGAGGTGCATCTGCCGATGAGCAGTTATTTTTATTTTTATAATCGCATAGTGGCCTGCAATGGGGAACATAGGCTATAAATAGTTAACTGATTTATGAAAAAATAAATAATCCCGTCACAAATTAAACACAGATTGACAGTATACTTCTAAATATAAACGAAAGGAGAAATTATTATGGATAACAATTATAGAAATATGAATGATACAAATAATACTAATGGTACAAACAACAGCGATTATACCAGCAACGTCAACAATGCTAATACAACAGGTAACGCATCTGATGCAGGTGTAAATTTTACCATGTCCGGTAATCCTTACAATCCGGATGAGTCACAGAAGGCTGCACAGACTAATAATACATCAGCTGAAAGCTATTCACAGAGCTACAACCCATATTCGCAGGCTTCTGCAGCAGGACAGCCAAATGCAAATCAGTCATATGCAAACCAGCCTTATTCTAATCAGCAGTATAATTCAGGCACAAATAATAATGCATATGGCGGCGCATCAGCCGGTTCGACAGACAACTCATATAGCCGGATGAATATGAATGGTCAGGCATACCAGCAGACTGCAAAGCCTAAGAAGCAGAGAGCACCTAGAAAGCCCGGTGCATTCGGACCATTTGCAGCAAAGACAGTAGCGGCAGCTCTTATTTTCGGACTCGTTGGAGGCGGCGTTTTCACAGGAGTAAGCTATATTGGCACGAGAGCTATTTCAAATTCTTCTACTGCAAGTGCAAAGCTTACCACTACAACATCCGGTGGGACTAAGCAGACATCCTCAGGGGATGCAAAGGATCTGACAGATGTATCATCAGTTGTCGATGAGGTCATGCCTAGCATCGTTGCTATCACAAATACAGGAACAGTCACATACAACAGCTTTTTCGGAAAGAAGTCACAGCAGTCACAGAGCTGCGGCTCAGGTATCATTGTGAGTGAGGATGATGATTATCTCTACATTGCTACAAACAACCATGTTGTAGCAGATTCAGAGGAGCTTACAGTACAGTTTGATGATGATTCTGTGGTAAAGGCAGAAATCAGAGGAACGGATCCTGACGATGATCTTGCAGTTGTACGTGTAAAGAAATCAGACCTTGGAAAAGATACTTACTCAAATATCAAGATTGCAACAATCGGAGATTCTGATAGTGCAGCTGTTGGAAGTCCTGCAATTGCTATCGGTAATGCACTTGGATACGGACAGTCTGTCACAACAGGTATAGTAAGTGCACTTAACAGAACTGTTACTACACAGGATTCACAGACAGGTGAGACTGTTACCAACAACAAGCTTATCCAGACAGATGCAGCAATAAACCCGGGAAACAGTGGTGGAGCACTCTTGAATGAAAACGGCGAGGTTATCGGTATAAACTCTGTAAAATATTCTTCAACTGAGGTTGAGGGTATAGGATACGCAATTCCTATGTCGGTTGCAAAGCCTATTATTGAGAGCCTCATCCAGGATGGAAAGTATACAAACGAGAATCAGGCATACCTTGGTATCAAGGGTGGCGATGTTTCATCTGAGATGGTAGCCTATGGCTTCCCACAGGGTGTGTATGTTTCATCTGTTTCAGCTGGTTCAGGTGCCGCAAATGCCGGCTTACAGGAGGGAGATATCATCACTGCTGTTGACAGCACAAAGATTTCTTCTATGACAGAGCTGCAGTCAGCGTTAAAGAGCTACAAGGCCGGAGATAAGGTTACTCTTACTGTTGCCCGTCAGAGTGGCAGACAGTATGAAGAGAGCAAGGTTGAAGTAACCTTAAGCTCTGCAAAGGATATTCAGCAGTAATGTTAACTTCCAAAAATTTTACAACTAAATCGAGCTTCTACTGATGTAAGCGATACAGATCAAAACACGCTATTTAGTATCCGTTCATAAACTCATCCAAGTCTTCCAGTGCTTCTCTCAATTCCGGGTTTCTTTCTCTTGATATTAATTGAGACAGTTGCATCAATTGCCAAGGGGCTGGTTCACAGGCTACATCATATGACATGTGAACCAGCTCCCATAGAAAATCAGCCTTTTTTGTTTTTGGATGATTCATACAGTATTCTTCAATTATAATTCTAGAGTATTCGTCCATGCCTATTCACCTCTTTCTTCTTTCCCTTGAATAAAATCTAAGATTTCCTCATAGCTCTTGCTACTTCCTTCGATTGCTTTCAATAACTCTTCGCTTTGTATTGCTTTCTGTTTTTTGTGAAGCTCCTCCAACTCTGCCGTCAGCCGATCGTACTGCTCACGGTTCTTGCTAATTGCCTTTTCTGTTTTCGCTATTTTCTGTTCTAAACTTTCTTTACTGATATTTCTTGCCATTTTTATTTTCCTCTTAAATTTTCACTAATGTAATTCGCTTTATATTTCACCTGCTCTGCGCTAATTCCAAATGCACTCAGCCTCAGTTTAAATATATAAATAGAATGGAAACATCGTATGGCTGGCTTGCTGCTATTTTCACGATATGGAGTATATATGCCATTTGGAAATACAAAGGAGAAATGTTCGAAAAATGGCAGAAGATTCTATTTCCGTTATTCTTTGGCGAAGTGTATTGCTTTTTTATAAATGACAGTCTTATCGGATTTATTTCGACTAAATTGATTTTGGCAGAAATTATGGGCTTTGTCATAATTCTCATGTTGGCTATGAATTATAAGAAGAATATTAGTGCTATATTGCTGATGTGCGTGATGCTCTTTTCGGGGGCAACTGTTAATCCGGTCAGGAGTGGTATTTCACCTGTTACGAATTATCCAATCAGCAAATTTGTGCAGACTGCATCTGAAAATGATAAGGATGCATCCTGGATAACAATAGATACTGAAAGCTTTATAACCAACTTTTTTATGGCTAATGGAGCTAGAGTTATAAATGCAACTAATTTTTGGCCTGATTTTGATAAATGGGAGATTCTTGATAGTAAAAGCAGATATGAGGAAAGCTGGAATAGATATTCACATCAGACAATATCACTTGTAGATGAGCAAACTCATATCACTACAGAATATAATGATGCAATTCATGTATATTTGAATCCGAATGATTTGGCTCGTCTTAATGTAAAGTATATGGTGGTTTCAAAAAAAGCAAATGAAGTGGCTGACATTTTAAAAAAATACAATATTGATGCTAGAATAGCTTTTACAGGAGATGGATATACTATATATGAGATAAAGCAATAGTTATAAAGCTGATATTTTTAATAATTAAATAAGGATTTCTTAAAATATTATATCATTAAATAAGGTATACTATATATAAGTGTGGATTGATATAAGGAAGACCAAAAATGAATTTCTAAATTCCACCGCCCAATGGGGTGATGGAATTTACTCTCG
>ERZ791805.346-NODE-346-length-23664-cov-13.115253_pt1 | contig 23664 bp, 16 predicted proteins | sample MGYA00510306_ERZ791805 | MGnify/ENA primary metagenome ERZ791805 (study PRJEB30046, sample SAMN00791990) | human gut metagenome | study: EMG produced TPA metagenomics assembly of the A metagenome-wide association study of gut microbiota in type 2... | reverse complement strand
CTTATTCGTGAATTATTCATATTTATAAAATTAATTTTGAACAGTTACTTATAAATAACTTTTTATTAATTTAAATTTTTCACGACTATGAAGAAAATGTTTTTCTTTGCATTGGCTGCAGCTGGTATGCTGACAGCATGCTCGAATGAGGACACTCTCGGTGGAAATGGCGAGCAGAACGTATCTGAACAGCAGATTCGTCTCGGCGTTGCTTCGGCTAAGGTTCAGACCCGTGGTACTGGTACCGTAGGTGGAATGACTGACACTGAGAACGTATGGGCAGGCCAGACTCTCTGGGTGTACATGCTCCAAAAGGGTAGCATGGATCTTGCTTACTACAAGTCTCCGGCTGTTGGTACTACAGCAGCTGCTGAAACAGAGGTGTTCAACAACAAGGAGTTCAAGGCTCCTAATGCAGCTGACAACACAAAATCTGGTTTGGCTACTACAGCTGACGGCACTATCGCTTACTACCCGGTTAGCGACAATTACGACTTCTGGGGTTATCGCGTTGACGATGCTGCAGTAGGAGGTACACCTACTGTAAAGACTGTAAACGACGCTGGTGATGAGGTTGCTGCAGATCAGGCTACAAAGCGTGTTGTTGATATCAAGATTGATGGTTCGCAGGATATCATGGCAGGCAAGGCAGTTCCTTCTGCTGATGAGATTACTGATCTTGGCAACTATGCTAATAACTTCTACTCTGCTTATGCAGCACGTAAGGGCGTTCAGCCGAACATCACATTCAACCATCTCCTCACACGTTTCACATTCGAGGTACGTGCAGGATCTAAGGCTACAGCGGGTCTCCCAGCAGGTGGCAATACTGACGCTGTTAAGGTAACTGGTGTTTCTGTAGGCTCAAAGACAACCGCTACTCTTACAGTAGCTTACACAGGCGAGACTAAGGAAGCTGCAGACCTCCTTACTTTCACTGGCGATGCTTCTCCTCTCACTTTGATGCAGCGTGATGAAGCTTTGGCAGACAACAATGCACCACTCGTTGCTCTTAAGCCTGTTACTTTGACATGGACAGATGATGCTGCAACAATAGGTGATGTTCTTAAGGTAGGCGAGGCTCTCCTCGTTGCTCCTGGTGAGACAGAGTATCCTCTTACAATCGCTCTTTCTCAGGATGTTCTTCAGAAGGTTGGTGAGGCTAAGGTGACTATGCCTCTTGAGCAGAAGGCTACTATCAAGATGGCTGCTGGACAGAAATTTGAGCCGGGTAAGTCTTACAAGGTTACTATCACTGTTTACGGTCTTGAGGACATCAGAGTTACAGCTACTCTCGTACCTTGGGCTGATGGTGGTTCAATCGATATCGACGACGACCGCAATCCGAACGAAGGCACATATACTCCAGCTCCTTAATCAGAGCATCTGATAAGAATCTCTATTTGAGTATGCAACCGCGTAAGGGTGCATATATAAAGCGTAGGGGCTTGCCCCTGCAGAAAGGGATTGGAGATATATAAACTCTCTTCCTCGCTGCAAAAGGCGAGGAAGAGACGAGTGTTTCAACAGTCCCAGTGAATAAACGTTTTTTTAGAAAAACAATAAATTCAACAAACAAATGAATAAGCATATATTCTTAATGGGAATGGCTGCTGCCATGTTTATGACCAGCTGCACAAACGAGGACGACCTCGCTGGCGGTAGCAACAATCAGCGACTGAACTCTGATGTGCCTATCGTGCTTTCTGCTGGTCAGCAGGCAAACAAGACCCGCGCATCGCTCGGCAATGTTGTTGATGGCAAATATGACGGCACATTCGATACACCTGCCGACAAGAACCTCGGCTTCTTCTGTCTTGCTACTGGCAAGATTGCAGCTAAGCAGGAAATTACTTGGCAGGAAGGCAACGACAACCCTAACTTCCTTTGGTTGAAGAATATTCAGGCTAAGGCTGTGACTACTGACGATGCCGACTTAGGCAAGCGTGTCACAAACCTTACACTCTTCGACGAGAATGGTGGCACAACAGAAGCTAAGCACTATTACCCGATGGGTAGCCAGTATAGCTATACATTCTATGGCTATTATCCTTACTCAGCGAATGTGGAGCACAACGGCAATAAGTACAGCGTGAAGATAACAGATCTGGACGGCACAACCGATCTTATCTGGGGTAAGTCGTTCGTAAAACCAGATGATTCTGACAAGGCGGACGCTTACAGCGCAAAGTATCTGCGCGACAAGAAGAAGAGCGTAGAGGCTAACGGTGGAATATGGAATGAGAAGACACACAAGGAGAGCCGTCCGCAGCTCACCTTCGTGCACAAACTCATGAAGTTCAACATCATCCTCCAAAAGGGCAGCGGCGAAAATACTCGTATTGCAAAGTTGGGTATCAAGTCGGCTAAGCTCCTCAATGTGGCTGACGCAGGTACACTTACTATTGCTGACCTCGACAATCGTCTCGATGCTTTGACTGACAATGTTAAGGGTAAGGAAGGCGAGTTTGTTGTAGATTGGACTACTGCTAATAACCACAACACTGAGGATAATGCCTTCGTGTTGAAGGACAAGGACGGCAATACTATCGGCATCCCAACTAACGGTCCGTACCTCGGCGATAACACAAGTGTTACTGTTGGTGACGGCTTCCTCATCCCAGTGCCGACACTGATTGGTACTAACGATGACGGCTCTAAAAAGTATGAAGACAATGGCTACCTTGGTACAGACGCTGCAGAATTAGCCAACAAGGGTATCTTCCGCTTGCGTGTAGAGTACTACCTCTCCGATGCACCCGACAAGGTGTACAAGGCAGCACAGTACGAGATTAAGCCAAAGTTCAAGGAAGCTGCTGATGAGGCTTGGCAAGCTGGTTACGAGTATGACATCGTAATTTCAGTTTCTGACCCAGAGCAGATTCAGACATCTGGCTATCTTACTCCGTGGGGTAAGCGCACAATCGAACTCGAATAAGCATTATAATTATAGAGCGGGTGTGGCGTTAAGCCATACCCACTCTTAATGATTTCTCAGACAAAAACACTCCAACACCCAACAAACACCCTAAAACATACAACCGGTGTAGCCCACGGCAGGGCAGCACCCACTAAAGTAGAAATATCAAAGCCCCACAATATACAAAGCAACACGCTGGTGCAGCGCGATGCCGCACCTTTAAACATAACATAGTAAAAATGAAGAAATTACTCTTGACATTCTTGATGCTCTCGGCAGTATTCTCCGCTCGGGCGCAGAAGCTCGCCGTCAACACCGATGTGCTTATGGATGCGTGCATGATACCAAGCGTCGGTTTGGAGATGACGGTCGGCAACTGGTCGACCCTCGGACTCAATGTGCTCGGATGTAATAAGCCGTATGGCAAGAACATAAAGTTGTTGGCAGCACAGCCCGAATACAGATACTACTTCTCAGGACGTCCGATGCACAGCTTATTCGTTGGCGTCGGAGGCGTAGGCGCAATTTACAATGCTTCTATAAAAGGAAAAGTGTATAAAGGAATAGCTTACGGTGGTGGCATCACCTTTGGTTACGTAATGAATGTCACGAAGCGACTCTTTATCGACTTCCACGCCGGAGTGGCTGCTGTGGGCTACAATCGTAAGGAATACTTCGCAGGAGATAACTACGGCGACTATGTGGTAGGCGGACTCAACAAACCGAACGCATCAGGATATTACCTCATGCCACAACGCATAGGCATCTCAGTGGCTTACATCCTCAAATAATATAATAACACACAATAACAATGAAACGAAACTTTTTACGACATATATGCTTCGCGCTGATAGCTATACTGCTTGTCACCTTCACCGCTACGGCTGCCGTTCTGCAGCCGGAGGACGAAGGTGCGCATAGAGTGAAGGTAAAGGTGTACACCAAGCAAGGTGATAAACAAAAGTCGGCAAAGACTGTGCTCTATTGCGTTTGCTCTTCGTATAAGAGGGCTGAATATCTGAAGAAAAAGCTTGATGCTGCACAAACGCAGTACTTTAGCGGTGACGACCGTGCCATAGAGAAGGTTCTGAAAGAAGAGGAAATCGTCTTGAAGAAGTCACGAGGAAACGGCGAGTTTGAAGAGGCACTGGTAGCAGGTCGTGGAGTAGTGGTTTTTCATCAGGATTATGGTGCGGTTGCCGTTGAGGTAAAGGAGGGACAGACCCTTATACCAGCGGTGCTTGTGAGCAAGGATCAGATTCTTGACGATACAGTCGTTTTTGGTTCTTATGGTGATAACGGACCGGAGCTCAAGCCCGTGCCCGGTATAGATACAGGTGACCAGGTTACGTTTACTGTAGACATTAAACTTCCGGCAGGACTTGTTACGGACAAGTCGCGTATTATCTGTCAGCCGATGGCTGTAGATTGTCAGACGGAAGACACTTTGGCTTATTTGAAGCCTATCATTCTGGAATCTGCCGACTATCATAAGAAGCAGGATAAACGCATGGGATTCGATTATATGCAGAACGATTCCGTAGCGTGTGGCTATGACTCGTCGTATGTGCTCAAGAGTGACAAGATGGTGAAATACATAGCACAGGTGACATACAAAAAGCCAGATAAGGAGAAGATATACAGGGGTAGCTACCGTGTTGTGCTTGAAGACTATCATCATATTATATGGGATAGTGGCGAGCAGACTACGGGTTCGTGCCTTGCTTTCAAGCCTTTGAAATTCCTTGATTTGTCTGTCGCTGCTGCAGATATGGAGCTGACCGATGACTTCATGGAGCCTGCAGAGGAAAATACAGTGCCGATGAGTCGCGACCTGCCGTTGCGGTTTGAACAGGGAAAAGACATTCTGACAAACGACTCACTGAACACAGTCATCCAGAACAACATCGTTGCCGAGCTGAAGTCATACGGCGACCAGCTTTGGAGTGTTTCGGTGCAGGGTAGTTCTTCGCCGGAAGGTTCTGTAGAGCGCAATACGCTGCTTGCCAACAAGCGTGCGGACTACGCGCGTAGATTTCTCAACAGCAAAATAAAAAGCGGTGTGCCTATTGCAACGCTTGAACCGCGACTTTATACCTGGGAGGATTTTCTTTTTGAGGTGCAGAAGTTGGCAAATCAAGAGATGTATGACCAGGTAAAGGCTATAGTTGACGCAAATCCGAACAATGTAGGCTATAAGATGTTGAAGGACTTACCTTATTGGTCTACTTATCTGGAGCCGATATTTGAAAGAGAGCGTGTCATGGTTTGTAAGTACAAATACTTGAAGAAGCACATCATGACTGCCGATGAGGTTGTAGAGACATATTTTGCAGAAAAGCCAGATTATGTTTCTGGTAAGAAGACCCTCTCAAATGGTGACTATTTCAATCTCTTTGCTAACGTTACAGATACTTTGGAGCTTGACACCATCACGATGCTTGCCTATAAGCACATCACATCGCAGTCGGATTACACCTCATTCAGACTCGCTCCGTATGTGGCAAATCGTATGGCACTTATAGCAAGTCGCAATGGTATGCCAGATGTGAATATTCTGAAACCGTTCATCGACATGCGTAAGCCTGTGAATACATGGGACAAGAGTGATGCCATGAACCCCGTGATGTTGAATCGCGAGCAGATTGTACTCAACCAGGCAGTAATGTATTTCCAGGAGGCAAAGCTCGACTCTGCCATGCTCTTCATTGAGATGCTGGAGAAAAAGAACGCACAGGTAGAGGCAACGAAACGTATGCGCAAGCTTGTCGTTTTCCAACAGGGTTATGCCGCATATCTGCAGGGACTGATTAAAGATCCGAAACTGGTAGCCGATATAAAGGCGGCAGAACGCTATGTCCTCAATTCGGGAGACTTCAACCGTGCCATTATCTGGACAGAATTACACGCGCAGCTTGGCAAGTCGCGTGAAGAATGTGAGCGCCTGCTCGATCGTATGCCCGACGACAATCCGAAGAAGTGGTATCTGAAGGGTATAATCTGGGCAGACGAAGCTGGTAAAGAACCAGACGTTGAAGGTTATGCTCCAATAAATTCAAACGGTTTTCATAAACTCTCTGACGAGGAAGAGTTTGCGCTTATGCGTACTGACCCCCTTAAATTCGAGGAGTACAACAAGAAACTGGATGAGTACAATGCCAAACTGGAGAATGATGCAGATCTGATAGACACGAGCAAGGTGCCTTTCTTTCTTGCCTATTTCCAGCATAGCTTCGATATGGAGAAGAAGTTTATACGCTATTACCGCAACGAAGGAAATGTCAACGACAAGGTTCGTAAGGAGTATAAGTACTCGCGAAAGGATATTCCTGCTTACCGACAGAAGTTTGAGATGATAAAAGCTTACCACGACCAGCAGATAGCTGAAGAAACGGGTACGGGTTTAAATGAAGAAAACACACAGGAGCAAAACTCGTCGGACAATCCGGAGGCAGACGCTCCTTCAGAAGATAACAAATAAGACCAAAAACAATGAGCATTAACATCATACGCCTTTACGCAACAGCGATTTGTCTGATAGGTGGCTTGAGCTGTAGTGCTGCAAGTGCTACAACGTTCAATGTCGCACCACGTGCCATTACGGAGGTGCCCGACTCATTGTGGGATGAAACGCTGGGCGAAGACACCATTGGCAAAACTCGCCACAACTACGCTACGGAGTTCAATGCCCTCAAGTACGTGCTTGAGGACCGCTATCGTGGCTATGACGACACCTTCAGAAAGAAGTGGTACGACCACCTCTTCTTAGGCTTCGGAGGAGGATTGCATAAAGACTTGGAATATGCAGGCTATAACCTCTCGCCAATCACGATGGCGCACGTGAGTGTGGGTAAGCAGTTCAACCCTTACCATACTGTGCGCCTCACAGCCGGATTGGGATTTGGCTACTATGAGGGTAACAAGAAGAACTATAAACAGTGGCAAGGTTCTGTCGACTGGATATATAGTCTGTCGACGTTGATGGACGGCTATCGTCCGTCTCGACTGCTCGATGTGTCAACAGTGTTTGGCTTTGGCGTGCGTCACAACACAACAAACATAGTTGACAACCATCGCACACGATACGAAATACGCGGAGGTGTGCAGGGAAAGATATTCACCGGTCCGCAAGGATACCTCACAATAGAGCCGTATGTAGGTGTCAAGTCAAGACACCTGTATAATAAGTTCGGAGGCTTCTATGGCGTAAACATCGGTATGGTGTACTATCTGCACAACAACCTCTCTATCGAGGATCGTATGCGCTACATGAAGAACCGCCCTGAATATGTGGACAGCACAATGCAGTGGCATCCGCAGAAATGGCGTACACCATGGTTTGCCGAGCTCTCAGGAGGCATGGCTTGGTGCGTGGGAGGTAAAGGTGTGAGCCCAAAGATGGGACACTCTACGAAGATGTCTGTAGGTAGATGGTTCTCGCCATCGGTAGGTGTGCGCCTTAGCTTAGGACTCACCTCCGCCACATGGGACAAAACTCATGAGGCAATGGGCGAACAGGACGAGGATAGACGCGCTATGCTAAGCATACCAGTGCAAGACGATGCTGTTGTCGACCTGCATGATATGACCGCCGATGCAACGGCAGAGGCTCTCATCAATCCGTTAGGATTTATGAAGAACTACTCTTTCGACCAACCATTCAACGTGGCTTTGGCATTCGGTGGCGGTCTTAGTTGGATTATGCGAGAGCAGAAGACTCATCTGCGCACAATTAGTACGTTCTACACGGCAGGCTTACACCTCTCGTATAACCTCAGCAACGACTTGCAGGTGTTCCTCGAACCGAGCTTCACCAACTATAACTACCGAATACCGTATCGCAACATAGACGCAGTGAAGCGTTTCAACGCCCAAAGAGTAGTGGTTCGTCTTGGTTTCACAGCCTATACACGTGCTACAAACTATCGTATGAGGAAGCAAGATGACTATGAGGCACCACGCATTCCGCTTAGCTTCGGTTTGGGCGCGGGTACGATGCTGTTCAACACCAAGAAGACATACGAGGGCGCAGCGTTCAACTATAATGCACAGGCCTTCGTTGAAGGACATTTCGGTAAGGTGCATGGCGTACGTGCTTCGTTCGAATACTTGTCTATCAATAGCGTTGCGCCGGACAGCTATACTGGCACAACCGAGTATGGTACGGAATACACCACTACCGGACTCTTCAAGAACAACTACAAGCGAGGCTTCGTGGCACTCAACTATTTGCTGAATGTCACCAACCTCTGCTCAGGCTATCAGAGCAATCGTATGTTTGAGGCGGAGTTGTTCGCTGGTCCTGCATTGCTGCTGTCGTTAGGCAATAGCACAGAACCTGATGGTTCGATAAAGGTGAATAGTTCGCACACCATGTCGTACTCACCAAGAAAGTACAACACCAGCCCGCTTATGGGTGCCAATGGAGGTATTAAGATAAAGATGAACGTGGCTAAGCACATCGCTGTGACGCTCACACCGCAGCTCTACGTAGTGCGTTATGACCCGAATATGCTTGGTGTTAATATGCTGAAGCTGCGCACGTTCCAGACACTCAACCTCGGTGTGCAGTACACACTGTAATCGGTGTGCAGTACGTATTATAAGTAAATAATAGGGCGGAGGAACAAACACCTCTGCCACTCTTAAAGCTATACAAGATATGAACATGAGAAAAATCGCTATAGGCTTGCTCGCTTTCGCACTTGTTGCGCCTTCGATTGCTTCTGTCTCGCTGAAAGACAAGAAGGAGAAGAAACCGAAGACCGAGAAGAAGGCAAAGGTTGACAATAAGACAAAGACTAACAAAGCGTCAAGTTCCAATTCGCCACGCAAGGTGCAGACCATCAACGATGTAGAAGCCGCAATTTTGGGTATAGAGAAGATTGTGTCGCACACACTCGTTGAGGTAGAACCTATTGTGCAGCAGATTTGCGAGTCGCAACAGACCAAGAAGAGCGTGTGCCCACGTATCTACGTAGGCGCAGCCAATGCCTTTTGGCTCAAATCGGGTGTCAGCGATACCACATACGCTTTGAAATATATCGACAAAGCAATAGAACTCGACCCTCATTATGGTCCTGCCTATATGCTCAAGGGCGACATCTACAAGTGGGCTGACGACACTACTTTAGCTGTAAACTACTATAAGAAGGCGATGGAGATGGCTCCCAATGACTTCAGAACGTATCATAAGTATGCAAAGTTTATAGGTTCAGGTTTGGACAAGGTGACAGCGCGTGCGTTTGCGGGCGATACAGAGGCTCAAGAAGAAGTACGTAGACGTCGAGCAGAGATGGAGGCTGTATACAAGACAGCAAAGGATGCTAATCCGACATTCCCCTACGAGTTGGAGTGCGCTCGCCTTTATACATCCCTTTCGCTTACGACTAAAGAGACAAAAAAGGGTATTCAATTCTTTGAAGCAGCCGATCAGGATTCTTTGAATGCCAACGATTATGCGCAGCGATGCAACATGATGTACCAGTTTATCATTGATGCACCTAATGGCAACGTGAAGCTGAATGCATATAATAGTATCGTGAATGTCCTCGATAGTGCGCTTATGAAGTTCCCAACCGATTACTATATCTTGGCGAATGGACTCAACTATCTGAATGGTGCTTATACACTTGTGAAGCGACAGAATGGTGAAGCACTTGCCGAGTATAAGAATAAGTTCTCAACGAAGGCGCTCGAATATGGCGAACGTTTGATGGCAACCAAGGATACATTGATAAATAACGACGATATTTATCGTTATGGTATTGCCTTGATGAACCGCTATAAGCAGCAACAGGGTGTTGACGTTTTGCAAGGACTCATGGCACGTCCTAATATCGATGACAAAACTGTCTCTAAAGCGATGAACGCTATCTGTGAGGCATATAGAGATTTGGGCGAATACGAGAAGGCTGAGAACGCATACGAGGAGTTGATAAAAACACTTGATGCTAAGGGCTCTTTGCAGGTGGCTCATTACACTGACTACGCATCGATGTTGAAATTGCAGGCAGAAGAATCCTTCGGTCAGCAGATGATAGATACTTATATGAAAGCATGTAAGGTGTATGAGCGTGGTGCTGAAAAATTCCCTGAATATGCTCCATATTTATACTATTACGCAATGCAGGTGTGCAAAAATGATGTATTGGATCCAGACAAGACCCTTGAACTTGCTATCAAACCAGCAAAGAAAGCATACGACCTCTTGAAGAACAAAGAGAGATATGAGGGCGACGAAGATCAAATTATGAACTCTGTATGCTTCTGCCTGGTGGATTATTACTATAATAAGAAGAAAGACTATCCGGCAGCCAAGCAGTATGTATTGAAGTACTACCAGTTGGTTAAGGGTACAGAGAGCGAGGAGTCGTTTGCAGGTATCTTGCGTAGACGTTACAAGATGAAGATATAACTTCACATCAGATACAAGGCTATGGCAGCAATGTCATAGCCTTTTTTGTTCATTCGGAAAACCTTTTTTATATAGAAGCAATATATCATAGTAAAGTATCAGTACGCGAAAAAATCTACCATATCTCCCAGTGTCGCTGCAACTTACACATTACGAGCATGTTAAAGGCTGGCAGATATGCTTCCGAGAGCTATATCTGCCAGCCTATCTACCAGACATCTACCATTCCTCTATCATTCTATCCGTTGTCTAATCTGCTACGTCGTTCTCATTAGTCTTCTGCGGCAACATTGTTGTCCTGCTGCGGCAACATTGTTGTCCTTCTGCGGCAATATTGTTGTCCTGCTGCGGCAACATTGTTGTTCTGCTGCGGCAATATGAGAAAGGCATGAAGCAATATAAGGGAGATGTGTTATTTACAGGACAACAATAAAAATTAATTGCTTCATGCCGTGTTTTCAGAATAATAATTGTAACTTTGTAAAGTAGCATTAAACCTATTGTATTATGGGAGGACTGAAAGATAGATACATACGTTTTGACTGGGCTATCAAGCGCTTGCTCCGTCAGAAAGCCAACTTCGATGTGTTGGAAGGTTTCCTTACCGTGTTTATCGGTGAGGAGGTGAAGATTGTGGAGATACTCGAGAGTGAGGGCAATCAGCAGACGCCAGACGATAAGTTCAACCGTGTGGACATCAAAGCACGCAACTCGAAGGGTGAGATAATACTTGTAGAGGTGCAGAACACAAGCGAGCTTTATTATCTGGAGCGCATCCTGTATGGCGTGGCGAAAGCCATCACCGAGCACATCCATCTCGGTGATACATACAAGGAGGTGAAGAAGGTGTATTCTATAAGCATCCTCTATTTCGATATAGGTAAGGGTGCCGACTACCTGTATGTAGGACAGAACAAGTTCATCGGTGTGCATACAAACGACCAACTCGTTATAACGGCTAAGGAGAAAGGTGCTTTCGTGCAGAAGAGTCCGGCAGAGATATTCCCCGAGTACATTCTTGTGCGTGTCAACGAGTTCGACAAGGTAGCAGTGACTCCGTTGGAGGAGTGGGTCGCTTACTTGAAGAGTGGAGTTATAAAGGAGAACACCACTGCTCCAGGATTGCAGGAGGCACGCAAAAAACTTCAGTATTACTCGATGACCGATGCCGAGCGCTATGCTTATGATGAGCACCTCAACGCTGTGATGATACAGAATGATGTGCTTGGCAATGCACGCGAAGAAGGACTTGCCGAGGGTCGTGCCGAGGGTCGTGCAGAAGCAAAGAAGGATATTGTTAAATCTATGTTGAGCAATGGTCTGTCGGTAGAGCAGGCTGCAAAATATAGTGGTCTGACTGTAGAAGAAGTAGAAAGTATAAAGTAAAATCACGATATGGGAGAATATATAGTATCGGCGCGTAAGTACCGCCCGATGACATTCGACTCGGTGGTGGGGCAGGCTGCTCTCACCGCTACGTTGAAGAATGCCGTGAAGAGTGGCAAATTGGCGCACGCCTACCTGTTCTGCGGACCGCGCGGAGTAGGCAAGACGACGTGTGCACGCATCTTCGCGAAGGCAATCAACTGCATGAACCCTACTACGGAGGGCGAGGCATGTGGCGAGTGCGAGAGCTGCAAAGCGTTTGCTGAAGGACGCTCGTACAACATCTTCGAGCTTGACGCAGCCAGCAACAACTCCGTGGAGCACATCAAGTCGCTCATGGAGCAGACACGCATACCGCCGCAAGTGGGCAAGTACAAGGTGTTCATCATCGACGAGGTGCACATGCTTTCGCAGGCAGCGTTCAACGCTTTCCTGAAAACACTGGAGGAACCGCCTGCACACGTGGTGTTCATTCTTGCCACAACCGAGAAGCATAAGATTTTGCCAACCATCCTCTCGCGTTGCCAGATTTACGACTTCGAGCGCATGAGCGTGGAGAACACCATCAACCACCTGAAGTATGTGGCAGAGAAGGAAGGCATCACCTACGAGGAAGAGGCATTGGCACTCATCGCCGAGAAAGCTGACGGCGGTATGCGCGACGCCCTTTCTATCTTCGACCAGACGGCAAGCTTCTGCCAGGGCAACATCACATACGCAAAGGTGATTGAGGACCTCAACGAGCTCGACACCGACAACTACTTCAAGTTCGTCGACTATGCTTTGGCGAACAAGGTGAGCGAGTGCATGGTGCTACTTAACTCAATCATAGAGAAAGGCTTCGACGGCGGTAATCTTATCAACGGACTCGCTTCGCACGTGCGCAACGTGCTCATGGCTAAGGATGCGCAGACACTGAAACTCCTTGAGGTGAGCGAGAAACAGCGTGAGAAGTACAGCGCACAGGCAAAGGCGTGTCCCACGCAGTTCCTCTACAAGGCACTGAAGCTGATGAACCAGTGCGACCTAAGCTACCGCCAGAGCAGCAACAAACGTCTGCTCGTAGAGCTGACACTCATCCAGGTGGCACAGATCACGCAGCCGGAGGATGCCGACAGTGCGGGGCGTAGCCCCAAGCAGCTGAAAACCCTGTTCAAACTTCTTGATTTCACCCGGACGAAAGTGGCTCAGCAGGTGGCTGCTCCGGGCGATGTGGCAGCACAGGCTACAACCTCAGCCCGTGCCGCCTCCACTTCTGTTGCCCAACAGTCGGCTACAAATACTTCTACTTCTGCTCCAACAAACCATGCGTCGGTTGGGGCTTCTTCCTCGCAGACCGCCGCATCGGGTTCGGCAGCCGTTTCCGACAAGCAGCCAGCCGGCGTACCACGCTTGAAGCTCTCGTCGCTCGGTATGACCTTCCAAAGCTTGCAGCGCAAGGATGCGGTGGCGGCAAAGAAAGAGGCGGAAGAGACAAACAAGGATGAGAACGAGCAGTTCACGCAGGAGTTCCTCAATCTGCAATGGCTCTCGATGTGCAACCGTATGCCGCAGAAGATGGTGGGGCTTGCTTCCAGAATGAAGAACATGCAACCGCGTATCACCACCTTCCCCGATATCGAGGTGTTGGTAGACAACCAGATATTGCTCGACCAGGTAAACGAGATAAAGGGGCGCATACGTGTCACGCTCGCCAAGGCATTGCACAACGGCAATGTGTCAATATCGCTGCGCCTCGCTGAGGCAGAAGAGATAAGCCACCGAAAGACAAAGAAAGAGGTGTACGACGAACTGATGCAGCAAAAGGAAGTGCGAGCGTTCGTCGAATCGTTAGGGCTCGAACTTGTTTAAAAGTAAAAAAGTAAAAAAGATAGGAGGTATGGGCATCTTGCCCATACCACGCTGCCCACAAAAGTGTTTAAAAGGTAAAATATTTAAAAGCGTTACTATTCAAATCGCATACTAAGTGTGTTAGCTCTCAAGCAATGCATATTGATAATCTGCATCGACCGACGCGGACTATTTCTCAACGATGCTTTCGATGTACTTGCACACCATGTTGATGCCCTTCAGGTTGTCTCCACCCTCTGGTATGATGACGTGCGCGAAGCGCTTTGTCGGCTCAATGAACTGCTCGTGCATAGGTTTGAGCACCTTTAGGTAGCGGTCGACAACCATAGACACGGTGCGTCCGCGGTCGATAGTGTCGCGTTGTATGTTGCGTATGAGTCGCTCGTCGGGATCGCAGTCGACGAAGATGCGCAGATCCATCATGTCGCGCAGACGCTTGTTGAGCAGTGTCATAATGCCCTCCACGATAATCACCGGCTTCGGCTCCACGTGTATCGTCTCCTTCTCGCGGTTGCACTTCAGGTACGAGTACGTAGGCTGTTCGATAGCTTTGCCCTCGCGCAGCTCGTTAATCTGCTTTATCAGTAGCTTCCAGTCGAACGCATCGGGATGGTCGAAGTTGATAGCTCGGCGCTCTTCTTCGGTCATGTGCGACGTGTCGTTATAGTACGAGTCGAGTGGTACGACAGCCACGTGGTGCGGCGGCAGTGCCTCAACAATTTTCTTCACTACAGTGGTCTTGCCGGAGCCTGTGCCGCCGGCAATACCAATTATTGTTATCTTGTTGTTTGTCATATTCTTAAGCTTGGTCGTATAATGTGCTGAACATGCGGCTGTAGAACTCTGCCTTGCGTTCGGGCTTCATGGGGTAGGCGCGCGAGCTGCTCGGCATACGCCATAGACGCAGCGTTCTGTCGTCGAAGCCGAACTGCACGTTCTCGCCAACCTTCGGCTGCACCTTTATGTCGAAGCACGCGCAGAGCACATCGGTGGCTTTCTGTCCAGTGGTCACGATGTCGGTGAGCGAGGGGAGGGAGCGCACCATTGCCTTCAGGTCTGTTGGCTCCACCACCTCTAAGTCCTTGTCCGATGCCGTGTTCTTCAGTCGGCGCACCGCCGTCGCCGTGTCGTACATGCCGATGCGACGCTCGTTGAGGAATGGGATGATGCGGTCGAGTCGGAACGTCTTTGCTTCGGTGTCGACAAAGTGCAGCTTGTCGTTGAAGAAGCATAGCCCGAAGATGCGCCACATGTCGTTGGTGAAGTTGGGGTAGTAGAACCGCATCGACCAGCGCTGTTCGCCCGGCGGAAAGCTGCCGAGCATGAGCAGCCAGCAGCCGTCGGGGAGAAACGGGGTGAAGGGATGGCGTTCGGTATTCATTACTTCTGCTCCTTCACCAAGTACACCACTACCGGCAAGTGGTCGGAATAGCCGTCGAGCCATACACCGCCTGCGGTGGTACGCTTCGGCGAGCCCTTGTACTTGCCCTCGCTCTGTATGAGGTACGGGCGGATGTGGATTTGATGCTGGAAGTACTTCAGAGTAGAGAAGTCCTTCACGCCCTTCGGGTTGAGCAGGTTCGGAGTCATCACGATCTGGTCGAAGAGGTTCCACGATCCGTTGTAGAACAGTGTGCCCTTGCCCTGCTTTGTGAGAATGTTATACCACGGGTTATACATGTCGTCCTTGCCCGTCTTCTCGATAGACGGTTTGCAAGAGAGTCCTTCGGTCATCGACTTGTTTGTAGGGTCGTCGTTCATATCGCCCATCACGAACACCTTGCAGTTGGGGTCGGCGTTCAGCAGCGAGTCCTTCACTACGCGCACCTGTCTGCCAGCCACCTCGCGGTAGTAGGATGTGGCGAAACGGCTCGGCCAGTGGCACACGATTACAGCCACGTGTTCGCCGGCGAGCGTGCCGCTAACGGTGAGGTAGCCACGTGTCACGTAGTTAGAGTCCTTCTTCTCCTCGGGAACGTATGGCACGAGGCGCACATCCTTCACGGTGAAGAAGCGAGGGTTGTAGAGCAGCGCGCAGTCGATGCCGCGGCGGTCTGGACCCTCTACATGTACATATTTATATCCGCGCTGCTTCAGAGCAGGCTGTGCTGTGAGGTCGTCGAGTGCCTTCGAGTTCTCCACCTCCGAGAGTCCGATGAGGGCGCATCCGATGCCCGGCAGCTTGTCCGTGCCAAGGTCGGCTAATGCCTGCGACATATTGCGTAGTTTGTGGCTATATTTCAGTCCGTTCCATTTGTATGCGCCGTTAGGCAGGAAGTCGTAGTCGCGCTTGCCCTCATCGTGGCAAGTGTCGAAGAGGTTTTCCTGGTTGTAGAAACCTACGGCATAGAGATTGAATTTCTTCTGAGCCGATGCTCCCAATGTCATGCATAGGAGTAAGGCGAGGATAAAGAGATTTTTTTTCATTTGAGTTATTTGTTTTTTGTTTTTATTCGTTACACACTGCGTGTACGTGATACACGCCTACAAAGTTACAGTAATTTGTTATCATTGTGCCCTATTTCGTGCTTTTTTTGCATGAAATCGCGATTGTTTTCCAGTCCGTTGGCATGTTCTGCATTGAAACATATACTTAATAAAAATTAAATATGGAAATGTTTCATTAATTGAATAAAAATGTGTTACTTTGCAATCTATTTCTTAAACTACCCTAATTGAATGAAATAAAAAAAGTAGTAGTTGATTTAGAAACGAAAATTTAAAACTTAATTATAAACATTACATGCAAAAGAAGCTTAAATTAGCAGTGTTGGCAATGTGCTGCGCTCCGTCTGCTTTCGCTCAGACACAGACCGACTCCATCGGTTATCATAGCGAAGCTGCAAGCGAGGCTGCCTTCACTTTCACTGAGGCACAGCTCGGTGAGGACGACGACATGACACAGAATGTGACAATCGTCAACTCCAACTCCGACATCTATGCCAGCCAGGTGGGCTATCTGTTCTCACCGGCACGTTTCCGCTATCGTGCTTTCGACCAGAAGTACAACGAGGTTTATCTCAATGGCTTGCAGCTGAACGACATGGAGAGCGGACAGTTCCGTTACTCTCAGGTCGGCGGTCTGAACAACATGACCCGCAACCAGGAGTTCGCCCTTCCGTTTGAAGGCAACAACTTCACCATGTCGGGCATGGGCGGCTCCAACAACTACAACTTCCGTCCGTCGGCAATGCCTGTAGGTCATCGTATGACCCTCAGTGGTGCTAACCGCAACTACACTCTGCGTGGCATGTACACCTATAGCACTGGTCTCTCAGAGAAAGGTTGGGCGTTCACTGGTGGCGTGAGCTATCGTTGGGCACGCAACGGCTACGTAGAGGGCACATTCTACAACTCGCTTTCTTACTTCCTCGCCGTGCAGAAGGTGATGGGTAAGCACAGCCTCTCGCTCTCTACATGGGGCAACCCGACCGAGCGTTCTACACAGGGCGCAGGTACAGACGAGATGTATTGGCTCGCCAACAACCGCTACTACAACCCTTATTGGGGCTATCAGAACGGTAAGAAGCGCAACTCGCGCGTGGTGAACGACTATGCTCCGAGTGCAATCCTCACATGGGACTGGAACTTCAACGAGAACTCGAAGCTCACTACATCGTTCTTCGGCAAGTACTCTATGTACAAGAGCACAAAGCTCAACTACAACAACTCAGACAACCCACATCCTAACTACTGGAAGAATATGCCGTCAAGCTACTACGACGTGTGGAATAGCGAAAACTCTACATATCGCACAGGACAGGCTTACGAGGATTGGTTGACATCATACAACTATTGGCGTGCATCAAAGGCTAATCGTCAGATTAACTGGGATCGCCTCTACTACTCAAACAAGAACGCAGCTGCACAGGGCGGCGACGCTATGTACTACATCCAGGCTAAGCACAACGACAACCTGATGCTCTCGTTTGCCTCTACATTCAATCATCAGATTGACAAGGACAAGAAGGTAAACGTAGGCGTACTTGCAGCTACCAACAAGGCAATGCACTACCAGACAATGGAGGACTTGCTCGGTGCTACCCAGTTCCATAACATCAATACATATCTTATATCAGATAAGTACACGGCTACTTCGCCCGAAGCACAGTACGACCTCAACCATCCTAACGCAGTCGTTAAGGAAGGCGACCGTTTCTGCTACGACTACAACCTGCTCATCAACAAGGGCAAGGTATGGAGCTCGTACACCGAGAACTTCGGTTGGGCTAACTATACTATAGCTGCTAAGCTCGGCTACACCTCTTTCCAGCGCGACGGCAAGATGCGTAACGGTTTGGCTGCCGACAACTCGTTCGGCAAGAGCAAGCGAGCAGAATTCGTTGATGGTGGCTTCAAGTTCGGTTCTAACCTCACACTCGGTCGTGGCAACGTGCTCACACTCGGTGTTGGTTACGAGCATCGTGCACCGGAAGCACGTGCAGCGTTCATGTCGCCAGAGATTAACAACGACTTCGTTCAGGGACTCAAGAACGAGCGCATCTTCAGTACAGAGCTCGGCTATATGTACGAGAACTCTTGGCTGCACCTCAACGTGAAGGGCTACTACAGCCGCATGACTAACGTATCCGACTGGCAGAACTTCTATAACGACGACAGCAACTCGTTCATCTATGTGTCTATGACCGATATGAACAAGTCGTACTACGGTGCAGAGCTCGGCGCTAAGTTCAAGCTCGCAAGCTTCCTCGACATTAAGCTCATCGGTACAATCAGCGAGGCTAAGATTACGAACAACTCTAAGCTCTGCTACATGAAGTCTACAGATGCCACACTGTACGGCACCGCCCAGACAGGTGACAACTACGACTATATCCACAACAAGGGTATGCGCGACAGCGGCACACCGCTCACCGCTCTCAGCCTCGGCGTAAGCTATCATCAGAAGGGTTGGTTCATCGACCTCAACTGCAACTACTACGACCGCATCTACCTGTCGTACTCGCCTAACTACCGTTTCCACAAGAACGTGGTGAACCGTAACGATGTGATGAAGGCATTCGGTCAGCCGATTATCAACGACGTGACCGGCGAAATCGTTCCAGGAGCACTCGATCAGGCTAAGGGTCACGGTGGCTTCATGCTCGACGGCTCAATCGGTCGCAGTATATACCTCAAGCACGGATCGCTCTCAATCAACCTCATGGTTCAGAACATCCTCAACAACCGCGACATCGTTACAGGTGGTTACGAGCAGAGCCGAAGCGGCTACACACAGAGCCTGAACGTACGTGGCTACTCATTCGAGAAGAACCCGTTCAAGTTCTACGCCTTAGGTACAAACGGTATGCTGAACATTACTTATAAATTCTAAATCACAGAAAGAAGATGAAAAGTATAAAATATCTGAAACTCGCGCTCTTCGCGCTTGTTATAGGTCTTTCTGCTACATCATGTATGGATGAGGACTGGACCGACCCTACTGGCGAGGTGGCACCGTTCGGCAACAACCAGCTTCAGGAGACCAATGTCGTTTCTATTGCTGACCTTAAGGCAAAGTACGGTGCACAACTGAAGGATGTAGTGAACGACACAGTGCGCATCGCCGACGGTGTGCAGATCAAGGGTCGCGTCACAGGCAACGACATCTCTGGCAATATCTATAGCCAGGTTATGATCGAGGATGCTACCGGTGGTATAATCATCAGCGTTGCTCAGGGCGGCATCAACGGTCAGCTGCAGATTGGTCAGGAGATTCTCGTTGACCTCGGCGGACTCTACTATGGCGTATATCGCACACAACCACAGCTGGGTATCCCGTACACCGACTTCAAGAAGAACCAGACTTACCCGAGCCGCATCAGCCGTGCAGAATGGCAGACACGCTTCAAGATTCTCGGCAAGCCCGACGCTTCGCTCGTGGTACCTCACGTGTTCGAGACTTCTGAAATCAGCACACTCAACGATGAGACCGTTGCACAGAAGTACTCTGGACAGATTGTGACACTGAAGGGTGTGGAGTTCGACACAGCCGACGGCACCGTCACATTCGCTCCTGAGGCAGAAGGTGCCACTACAGGCCACGGCGTGACACGCTACTTCAAGGGGTACACTGGTCAGAAGAAGCAGATCGGCATCCGTACAAGCTGCTACGCTAAGTTCGCTGCCGAGAAACTGCCGAAGGGCAAGCTCAACGTAACCGGTATCCTCACCGTTTACAAGACCAGCGCAACATCGTCTTACGGCACAACAGTGCAGCTCGTGCTGCGCACACTCTCCGACATCGAAGTGCTCGAGCCAGAGAAGAATCAGCCGGCAGAAGAGAAGTAAGGCTATCTTACATTATTATACATTATATAACAAGCAAACAAACAAAAGAATATGAAAAAGATATTTTTCTCAATGCTCGTCGCAACAATGACAGCATTCACATTCACAAGCTGCGAGGACGTTCCTGCTGCTTATGAAATTCCAGGCGGTGGTAACGGCGGTTCAACAACTGAAGTTCCGACATTGTATTCAGAGACATTTGACAACAATACAACCGCATTTGAATTTAAAGATGTAAACCTCACAGGCGGTTTGACAAGAGTTTGGAAGGTGGCTTCTTACAATAATAATGGCTATCTTAACGCTTCTGCATTCTTAAACAATGCAAGCCATGCATCAGAGTCTTGGGCTGTTTCTCCAGCTATTAACCTCGCTGATAGCAAGAAGGCTGTTCTTGCGTTCTCACATGCTATCAACAAGCTTAGCGATGTTAGCACAATGAAGGACATGATGACAGTTTGGGCTTCTACCGACTACACAGGCGATGTTAGCGCAGCTACTTGGAAACAACTCGTTGTTCCGAATTATCCGGCAGGTACAAGCTGGACGTTTGTAGAGTCTGGTGATATCGACCTTACAGAATATTGTGGCAATAAGGTTTACATTGGTTTCAAGTACACAAGTACAGACGAAAACTCTGGTGGTTGGGAGGTTGACAACTTCACAATTAAGGGCGACGGCACACCAATGGTTACTCCAGGCAAGCCTGACACTCCCGATACTCCTGACACACCAGCTGGATCAAATCTCGTTTCAAATGGCGATTTCGAGGCATGGACAAATAGCCTTCCTAACAATTGGAAGTCGGCTTCTTCTGCAAGCAATGCCAAACTTTCACAGAGCACAGATGCTCATAGCGGCCAGTATTCTGTATGTGTTGCAGGTGGTGCAAAGAACCAGCGTCTTGCATACAAGGAACTCACTTTGAAGCCAGGTACATACAAGATGTCGTTCTATACAAAGGCTGCTACTGCTGATGGTGCGGTTGTAGACTATGGCTATGTTAAGGTTGTTGATGGTAAGATTAGCGGAGGCAACGATTATATCTATGCTAAGAAGTACGACAAGTTGACAAATACAGAGTGGACTGCAATCAATCATGAGTTCACACTCGCAGAAAAGACAACAGTAGCTCTTGTTGTTGCTGTTATAAAGAATCCTGGCAAGGACCTCCTTGTTGACGATTTCTCTCTCACTACTGCTGATGGTGGAGTTGTTGAAGGTGGTTCTACAGAGCCTGATCAACCAGAAACATCAACCACCTCTACCTACACGCTTGTTAATCAAATTACTGATGGTACATACGTATTGGTTGCAAAGACAGATGCAGGTTACCTCGCTGCCTCTCCGTTGGCTGCTACATACAATTACGGTTACCTCAAGAACCCTGTAAGCGTAACAGAGAGCAACGGAACTGTAAAGGTTTCTGACGCTAATGCCTTTACTATCAAGAAAGTTGATGGTGGATACACTATTCAGGATGCTACTGGTTACTACTTTATGAACGGAGCGTATAATAGCTTTAGCCGTTCTGCAGAACTTCCTGCAAGTGGTCATATTTGGACTATTACTGTCAACAGCGATAAGACTGTTAGTATCAAGAACAACGAAATGGGTAAGACCATACAGTACGATACAGAGTTTACAAGCTTTGGCGCATACGAAGAGATTAAGGCTATATTGCCTTTCCTTTATAAGAAGTAAATATCATTAGCTGATACATTCCTATTCCAAGCCATTTCAAACGATGAGGTGGCTTGGAATTTTTGTTTTCAAAAATTTGTCGGTCTCGTAAAAAAGTCGTAACTTTGCATCCGCTAAGCATTTGAAAGCGAAATATTTATTTAACACTATAACAATTTAAACAAAATGAAGAAGGGAATTCATCCAGAAAACTATCGCCCCGTCGTATTCAAGGATATGTCCAACGGCGATATGTTCCTTACAAAGTCTACATGCAAGGCTACAGAGACAGTAGAGTTTGAAGGCGAAACTTACCCAGTGGTAAAAGTCGAAATCTCAAGCACATCTCACCCGTTCTATACTGGTAAGAGCAAGCTTGTCGATACTGCAGGTCGCGTAGATAAGTTCATGAACCGCTACGCAAAGGTTCGCAAGTAAGGAAAAGAACGAGATATATACTTCAAATAGACACGCTCTATTTTTGAAATAGAATATTGAGAGTGTGTTCCATCCGTAGTTGCATATACGTATGGAACATACTCTCTTTTTTGTTTAAAAGTAAAAAAGTAAAAGAGTAAAAGAGTAAAAAGTAGGAGGTATGGGCATCTTGCCCATACCACGCAGCCCACAAAACATATTTTTTAAAAGTAAAAAAGTAAAAGAGTAAAAGGGACTTTAAAGGAAAATAACGGATGAAACAATATTATAAATACGCGCTGCGCTATGCAACTGTTGTTGTGATGATGCTCTCTGCGCTCACCTTCACCGCTTGTGGAGGCGACGACGATGAGGGCGATGGCAATCAGAGCGGTCAGGTAGATAAGAAGAACAAGAACGCCAACATACCGTCGGCAGCCAACGGCTACAACAAAGCTATTCGACGCACGGAGTTCCCGGCTCTGAAGAAGACGGGCAAGCAGAAGGTTATTGTCTATCGCATGACATCTACATCTTACGATAAAGACGGTGTTAACTTCTCGGTGGAGTGGGACTGCGACAAGCGTTCGCAGCGCTGGACGTGCTATCAGATGCACAAGGGCTACTCGGGCAAGTATTCGCGTGAGACGGACTTCTTCTTCTTCGACACCACGAACCTCAATAGCAACGAGTATTGGGGCGAGTACAAATACTTCCCTGGCTACGACCGTGGTCACATCTGTCCGAGCGGCGACCGCACCGCTTCAAAGGAGATGAACGTACAGACTTTCGTTATGACGAATATGCAACCGCAGTATCATAAGTTTAATGGTTTCGACAAGAAAACAGGTGATAATGGTTTGTGGGTGCGTATGGAGAACCAGCTGCGCAAGTGGGCTGACAAGCTATCGGCAACGGATACTATCTTCGTCTGCAAGGGTGGCACAATCGACAGCGAGACTAACATCATAACGCGCATCGGGGGCAAGCTCATCGTGCCGAAGTACTTCTACATGGCTATCCTGCGCAAGAGCTCGTTCGGATATGCAGGCATGGCGTTCTGGAGCGACCAGACAAATGCGTGGCGCACGAACGAGACGTTGGGTTCACACGCCATCTCTATCAAGGAGCTTGAGGCGCGCACCGGCATCGACTTCTTCTGTAACCTCCCCGACGATGTGGAGGCGCAGGTTGAGAAAACGTTCAACCCGAGTGTCTGGTCGGGCTTATAGAGAGTCCTCTGTCCCACAGATGTATTGTAGGAGGGTATGGCATCCTTGCCATACCCACGCACCCACTGAGCTTTCTGTTGATATATCCTCCCACGGAATACACTTTCTTGCTGTAAAATCTCCCACAGATTTCACAGATTTACACAGATTCTTAGGGTGCTTTCAGGGGGTGCACTTGTCTCAAGTGCACCAACAGAGCAAGAAGTGCACCAACCGAGAAGGCGTACCGTCTGCTCGGTTGGTGCAGCTGAGACAGCTGCACCCCCTGGGTGTGCTCCCACAGAATTCACAGAATACACAGAACCTTCTGTTGAGATAATTTCTCACAGAATTCACAGAATACACTGGGCTTTCAGCTGAGAAAATATCCCACAGAATTCACAGAACACACAGAACTTTCTGCTGAGAAAAACTCCCACAGATTTCACTCTAAGTTTGCAGAAGAAAGCAATTAGGCTAAATAATCG
>ERZ791805.340-NODE-340-length-24013-cov-10.699307_pt1 | contig 24013 bp, 19 predicted proteins | sample MGYA00510306_ERZ791805 | MGnify/ENA primary metagenome ERZ791805 (study PRJEB30046, sample SAMN00791990) | human gut metagenome | study: EMG produced TPA metagenomics assembly of the A metagenome-wide association study of gut microbiota in type 2... | reverse complement strand
GCGGCTCGGCGCGTCCGTCCGCGCTGGACAAAACCCGCGTGCGGCTGGGCAGCAGGTCGTTGACCTCCATATACCGCACCGCAATCAGCCGGTTGAACCATGTGTAGGCAACCTTATCCACCACAGTCTGGTACGCCGCCGTGTAGCTGCCCTGCTTGGCGGTCTCCTTATTCAGCTCCGCCACAAAGCGCTGCCGCTGGGTGACGGCGTCACTCTCGATGCGGTAGGGCTGCGGCAGACCAACGTCAAAGAACTGCACACTCTCATTAGACTGTGGCAGCGGCTCGGCAACAGTGGTTTCCGTCACGCCAACCAGCCCGGCGCGGTATTTGGTATCGGCAATCAGCTTCTTGCGCGCCCATACAGCAAACTTTTTGATTGCGGGTTTGTCCATGTTATACATCTCCTATTTCGGTAGGATTCACATTAAATCTCGTCAGCCTTTAAGTAGTGCCCACGGTCGCAGCGGATATAAATCCCATACGGTCCCACTTTGGCCGTCAGATCGCAGCCGTGGATCGGGCAGCGAACGTGTTCGGTATTTATGTACCAGTTTGTAAGTTCCGGTGTCAGGTATGCTATTTCTGCACAGGAGGGGCATTTCAGGTATACTTTTCCGCTGCGGCCCTTTTTAAGCTCCATCGGCTCGCCGCACTTGGCACATTTGCTGTTTTCTTTTACGAAAGCAGCAAGGCCGTTTGCCTGTCGGCCATCATCCGGCTTGTCTGTGGCCGACTGCTGCGGCAGATAGCGTTCGCCGGCAGTCTTTTCGGTCAAGGCACTGACATTTTTATCAATCGTGCGGTTTTCCAATCCGGACAGCGACTTGATCATCTCAATCGTGTGTTCACCGGTAATGCGGTAAACCATCGGCAGCCCAATGCCATACGCATCGTTTCCATCACGGAAAACTCCTGCTGCATCGGGCAGACCATACCAAATCGCACGGTCATCAATCATAATCAGCGGGAATACCGCATCATCCGAACCCCAACAATAGGCTTGCCACTCCTTGGGCAGTCTTGTGTAATCATTGGATTTCACATAAAGATGAATGCCGTCCTTCTTGGCAATTTTCAAAAGATTCAAAATACGCTCTGCGCCTTCTTTAAGATGTCCGTCCGGAATCGACACCACAATTTTCTCGTGGGCATTTCGAACATCCTTCAAGAAGTCCTCATAATACTCATCGGTTCCCTTTGGGTAATACCGAATGTTTTTACCCATATACAACGATTTCGTATATTTTTCGAGCTTTTTATCTTTCAAATTTACAACCGTTGACTTTGCCTTTAAGTGGCGGAGCAGCTGGTAGAATGTATGATTGCTTCCGGCAAAGCGTTTTTCCCAGAATTGACTGTTTGCCACGGTAATCAGCTTGCCGCGGGCGCGGGTGATGGCTACGTTGATCAGGCGGGTGACGTGACCGTTTTCATCGCGGGACATCAGCCAACCGGCTTTCTGTGCGGGGTAACTTTCTACTGCATCAAAAACAATCACATCTCGCTCGGAGCCTTGGAACTGGTGTACTGTTGAGCAGGCAACTTCTGTTTTGTTTTTGCCGCTGTTGTAATCCTTCAGCATAGCGCGAATCAAGCGGGTTTGCGCTGCGTAAGGCGTAATGATGCCCACGCTGTCGCTGCCGTTTTTTTCAGCGGTCAATGCGGTGGAGAACGACAGAATCGCGCTCAGAATATTTAGCCGGGAATTATCACTGTTCTTGGCGGAGGCGCAATAGGTGCCGCTAAGGTCAATCAGCCCCATGGCTTGTCCGGCAAGCGGTGCACGCTGTGCAATGGCACGGCGCGCCTGTACAACACTGGGGTGATCTTTCAGCAAGGTGTTGTACACATTCTTGCTGGCAAATTCCGAAATCTCCGGGTGCATACGGCGCTGTTCATCCAGCATAACCAGCCACGGATGATAGAATATCTCGCGCCCACCGGTAGAAATTTGCAGATAGGAGAAAATGTCTCTCTCCAAAATGCGCCGGGCATCGGACTGCGCGATGGGTGCCAGCTGGCGGAAGTCACCGACTGCAATGAAGTGCTCCTTAGCATAGGTGGCAGCGCACAGCAGCTGCGACACATAGGCCATACTGACCTCATCGAACATCACAACATCATATTTGCGGTATTCAAACAATGTGTCAATCGTGACTTTCGAGATTGTTGTTGCCACAAATTGCGCGTTGCCCACATACTGACTTTCCAGCGAACGAACCTCGGCGCGGATGTCCTTTAGCCGCTTTTCAATCACCAGCTGGCGCTCATTGTCCGGCTTTGCGGCAGCGCGCAGATTGTCTTTTTCGTGCAGCAAATCCTCGCGCTCTTTTTTCAGGCGCGGGTTGCGATCAAGCGCATAGTTGAAGGCAACCGCGCTGCGGTCTTCTTGCAATTCCGGGTCCCGCACATAACCGTAGCGCAGGATTTTACCGTCTTTCAGGTATTGCTCCATGCCGGCTTTACGCATCAGCTCGGCGAGCTTTTTCACGATACCGTCCACCGAAACATTGCTGTGCGATACCGCTAATACCTTTTTGCCCTGCTTGAGAAAAGCAATCGTGATTTCCGCCATCGTGTGCGTCTTGCCGGTACCAGGCGGACCCCAGATGACGGTAATATCCTCGCTGGCGGCTTTTTCTTTGGCGGCAGTCTGCCCCTGCGGGATTTTTAGGTAAGATGCTTTTGTTGCCAGCTTAGGGCCGTCTTGCAGCAATTTAATGGCAAGGCGGTCATTCTGCGTCATGGCAGCCAGCTTGTTGACCTGCGCTTCCAGCAGCTTCCACGGCTCCACGCTCAGGTACGCCAACGAAACTTTTGGCCCCAGATCTTTCTCAATCGTGACAACCAGTTCAAAGCCATCGCAGACAAGCACATTGCCGCTGGCTGAAATTGCACCAATCGTCAGTGTAACAGGCGAATCGTCCGCAAGGTTCAGCTCGGCTTCCAGCTCAAAGCAATAGGGATAGCCGTTTTTGTTGTCGCTGATCCGCACACCATTGGTTACTTTGTATTTGCGGCCGCCGTTGTTCCTGAGATAATACATCTCCTGCAACAGTGCGTTTTTCAGTTGCTCCAGTGTGGGTGTGCTGAACGAAGGTGCATATTCCGGCTGGTGCGTCTCGATGCTGCTGGCTGGTGCGCCGGGAGAAACGCTGACCACGGTAGTCTTTTGGGCTGCATTGGCAACGATTTGGTTATAGCGCTGTTCATCATCGGCGCTCATTTCATGAAGCTGCACATCCTCCAAACGGATATTACGGTTGATGTCACATTTATAACAGATGTTATATTTCGTGCCGCTGCCGGAAAGAAGCTGCAATGTAATGCGGGCGTTTGTCCAAATTGGTTTTCTACCGGGAGTGGCAATTTCAAATGTAATGGGATGCCCACCTTTTAGCGGGATATACGCATTATCCGGGTTTGCTTGAAACACATTCCGCTGAGAATCCGTGATTTTGCCGCAGTCCAAGGCAAGCCTTGCATTGGCGTTTGATTTGAAATTAACGGAGAAGCGTATCAGTATAGCTTTAGCCGTAATCGTAGTTGTCGGAAGCATAATGGAAAACGGGCAAAGACTAAAACTTGCCGTACCTGATCCGGTATTTCTGCTTACCGGAGCAGGCTGCCGTGCAACCGCTGCACTGTATTCTTTAACTATGCCCTTTTGCAAAATGCCGCGACCATAGCCATCGCACCACAAGTCCACGGCTGCTATAGCCACTTCATCTGTCACACCGTAGGTGGCTACGATCATTTTCTTGAATTTCAAACGGAAGGCATCATCAATGGCAGGCGCATTTTTAATGGCAGACACAATGCCCACCCGATAAAGGGCGACCAAAAGTCTGCGCTCATTCGGCTCATTGGGAAAAGCCACGCGCATCTGATCTGCAAACATAGCTTCGCTGTTTATGCACGATGGTTTCTGTTTCAATGCTGTGACAAATTCTTCCGTTTTCATAGCGGTACTCCTGTCTTAAACGTGAGATTCGCTTTATTTCACAACCTGTTGCGTGATGAACCTATCTGCGCGATGGTAGTAATACGGGGTGTTTGCTCAAATCTTCGCCAGAATTGCCTGCTTCTTGCCGTCGGCGCCGGTTTGGACTTTGTCGTAGTTGACCTTTACGCCGTCGTCGAGGTCGATGGGGATGCGGGCAAGGGCGATGTGGCCGAGACGTTCGTCGTAGTCTTTGCATTCTTTTAACTGCTTGACGAGCTTTTCCTTGCGCTTGGTGGCTTGGGCGACCTCACGGCTGGCGCCGTTGGCGATGGCATCGTCCATGCGGGCGATCTCGCTCTCGTAGACCTGCTCCATCTTGTACAGGTAGTCGGCGCGGACAAGACCGGAGGTGTCGGCGTTGTAGCGGTGCATATAGATCAACGCCTTGAAGCCGTTCTGCTTGCCGCTGTCGTACAGCCAGTAGATGGGGCGTTTCTGGTAGATTTTGACATGGTCGGCGTAGAAGCCGTTCAGGAAATAGTTGCGGATGACGGCGCGGGGGCTGGTGCCCTTGGTGCCGAGAGCCTTGGCGATGAAAGCAAGGTTATCTTCCAGGGTATCGGTACCGTACACGACTTTTACAAACTCCACAAAGCGGCCAACAATATCATCGGTGAAGTATTCTTCGTCGGTGATGGGCAGCACGTTGTCTGCGTCCGGGATAAAGGTTGTATATTTGCTGTCATCCCACTTACCGCCAGCATAGACAAGGCCGTCCACATCCAGAGAGTAGCGGCCAAACATACAGCCAACCGCATAAGAAAGCAGGCTTTTGATCTCCCGCGTCAGGTCAGCGCGGCGCACGGTAACGTCCTTATCCTCCACTTCGGGGGTCAGTTCATCCTGCAAGCCGTAAATATCAATAAAGATGCGGTTCAGCTCTTCCTCATTGGCTTTGAGCTGGTTAAAGCGCTGGTTGCACTCTGCTTCCCAGGCGGCGAATTTATCAGAAATTAGGGTTCCCATTATCGTTTTCAACTCTTTTCTCTCTTTGCGTCTTCATATCATAAAAATCAATAAAGTATTTTCTTTCTTCAAACCTTCTATCTTCTTTTAGTTTACGCTCTATATGATTTTTCAAAGAGTTATCCATTCCGGTTCCAAAGTAGACCGCACGAATATATTCCCCCACCTGTTCACATTTCAGTTCTGTTCGCACTTGGTCTTCTTTTTCAATAAATCTCCATTCATGTTCAGGTTCCCATTCTTTGCTTTTTCTTAGATAATAATATGGGTTTATCAGTGGCTTCATATTGTTTTCACAACGGAACCCTGTAAAGGTGTATTGAACTGGATACAATTTTCTTAACAATTCACCACTTGCATTCGAAAAATCATATGCTACACACATACCATTAAAATTATCAGCATATTTTTTCCACATGTAACCACTGTTTTCATCTTCCGAAAAGCTTTTCAGGTATATATGTTTTTGCTCATCTTTTACATTTTTTGCACTTTCTTCAGCACTGTGATTCGGTCCCCAGTCTCTTTTCCCTTCCCAGTAATCATTCATATGATTTGCGGATACAAGGTACAGTTTTCCTTCCAAGAGTGCTGAAACGTTAAAATAGTCTGCTGGAGAGTATCGGTACAAAACTGGCAGCTTTTCCTTATTCGCAATCATAAAATTACGGAGATCGTCAACCACCTTGTTTTTCGTTGACCATACCGGAAGCGTGCTTTCTTCCGGGTTAATACATTTATTTAACTCATTATGGAAGATTCTTTTATCTCTTCTATTTTCCACTGCATTCTTGCCTCCTTATACTAGTGGATGGCGCTTAAAGTCCCATGAGGTCTCGAAAGAGTCCCAGTCGGATTTTGAAATGGAAACGCTGTGCGAGCTTAAAGTTTCTATTTTTTCCTCAGATTCACAGTCAGGCTTTTTTATTGGCAATGTTGAAATTGAGCCTGCCGTGTAATTAAGCGTTGGATTTATTACTTTTAAAAAATAGTCTGCAACTTTTGTATTTAAATAAGACAAACAATAATCGGCACTTATGGTTTTAGGGAACAATGTCATTCCTGCGGATTCTGATAATGACATATCGCTGAATCTAAATGATGGCGCGCCAGAAGAAAGGCTCGACCATGTCACAGATGGAACAAATTTATTCACGTCGGCATAGTCTTGGCAATTACGAGCCTTTGTTCTTCCTTTTTGCATTACTTCATATCCATTATGCCACCAATCTATAATATATGTGTTGTTCCCATACCATTTCCTGTATTCGCCGCCCTTATTGCAAGGATACCATTTAGTATCAGATTTTTCACACATTATATAATTAGTAGTATTAAATCCAATTTCATCTATTGGGATTTCATGCCACATTTTCAAGAACCTGGCATTGTCACCCGTTATAATGCCCTTTGATGTATCTCCATACGCAGACAATAGGGGTTCTTGAAACGCGTGAATAACACATTGCTGAACCCAATATGCCACCGGGCTGCCCGGAATTTTGGAGAAGTTGTCCTGCTCTGTCACATAGCGGTTCTCGCCGCCGACAAACATTTCGGCTTTTGCCTTTTCACTCTCACCGTCAAGTAAACGGCAGTACGTGCCTTTATAACCCTTTGTATGGCTGTTGCGCATGACAAAGCTGGTGGTCTGCACCACCTCGCCGCCGATTTCATCAAATCCGCGTGCGCCGAGGTGTGCCATGTTCACCGTGTCAATCATTTGCAGCTTTTCCCGCAGCTTTTCAAAGCTGGAAAGGAACATCCATGCGTGCTGGGTAATCATAGCCTGATACCCGCCGCGCTTGTCCATTTGGGCGCATCGCTCGATAAACACCGCAAACAAATCGCTCTTGCTGTCGGGGTAATATTTCTTTACATAGTCGGACAGCCGCGCGTTCATGCCGCTGCCGCCCATATACGGCGGGTTCGTCACGACCACATCGTATTTTTGCACCAGCATCCGGGCCTGCTCAATCAGCGGATACAGCACATTTACAATCTGCCCGGCCACAAGCTGGTCGGGCAGACTGCCCATGTCGGACGCACCGTCCACTTCCCGCAGCTGCTCCTGCAAGGCGTCCAGCTCTGCCAGCGTTACTTTCGGCTGCAAAATGCTGCCGTACTCTTTCGCGTTCTTAAACCCATCCAGCAGGGCGCGGGCGGTGGATTCCTGTTTACCAAGGCGACCCAGTGCGTCAGCGGTCAGCTCTCCGCTCTCCTGTATCGCATAAACGTGAGGGTTCAGGTGGCGGCGCAAAAAGCGGCTGTCGTAGTGGCAGCCCTTCATCATCACGACAAAATACGCCATCTGCGCGGCGCGGTCGTCAATGTCCAGACCGTAGAGGTTATGCTCCACAATGCTGGCGGCGGCGTCACGGTCAGTATAGCCCGCACTGCGGTAAATCTGCATCAGCACATCAAACAGATATGCCAGGATATGCCCGCTGCCCATGCAGGGGTCGATGCACTTTATATCCTCCGGCGTCAGGGCAGCATAGCCCTTGCGCAGTTCTGCCAGCTGCTGCGCTACCTGCGGCTCCTGCGGGGCTTCGTCCAGATAATACTTCCACTCGGATTTATCAAAATCCGGGTGTCCCTCGCTCCACAAACGGCCAAGGCTGTTTTCGACCATGTACCGCACAATCCAGTCCGGCGTAAACAGCTGCGTGGCGGCGGGGATGTTCTCGGCGCTAATCTTGATGTTCTTTTTCAGGTTGGCGAACACCTGCTCTTTCGGCTCGGTGTTGTAATACTGGTACAGCCAGCCAACAATCTGCACGGCGTCCTGCCAGTCGGATTCCGGGATGTCGTTGACCAGATGGCAGACCACGCCGTCCTTATCCGTGAAGGAGAGCGCCAGCAGCAGCGGCATATAGTCGTCCACCTGCTCAAACAGGCGGGGCAGGCAGTCGCCGAGCGCGGCGCACTGCTTTAAGAACAACAGCCGGAACGCCTCGTCCAGCTGGTTATCGTTTTTAAGCTGGGCAATCTGCTGCTGCTCTGCCGGGGTGTAGTCCAGCACTGCGTCAAACGGGCTGGTGACGATCTGCGGCTCGGCGCGTCCGTCCGCGCTGGACAAAACCCGCGTGCGGCTGGGCAGCAGAGCGTTGACCTCCATATACCGCACGGCAATCAGCCGGTTGAACCATGTGTAGGCGACCTTATCCACCACAGTCTGGTACGCCGCCGTGTAGCTGCCCTGTTTGGCGGTCTCCTTATTCAGCTCCGCCACAAAGCGCTGCCGCTGGGCGACGGCGTCACCCTCGATGCGGTAGGGCTGCGGCAGACCAACGTCAAAGAACTGCACGGTTTCATTGGACTGTGGCAGCGGCTCGGCAACAGCGGTTTCCGTCACGCCAACCAGCCCGGCGCGGTATTTGGTATCGGCAATCAGCTTATTGCGCGCCCATACAGCAAACTTTTTGATTGCGGGTTTGTCCATGGTTTTATCATCCTTCTCTCAAACATTTGGAAATCGCTATTTTTAGTTTTTCAGTCATAGAAACGACATCTTTTATATTCGGCATATGTTGAATACGGTAATCAAGGTCCGCCTTATCGCTCATACTCTCAAACATGTCGCGTAACGCTGGACTATTTGCATACCATTTTTTTGTTTCTTCAAACTCTTCGCTTTCAAACTCCTTTCTATATTCCCAATGCTCTCGATAAATTTCTTTCCAAAAACACATGAATTGATCTTTTACATCATCATTTGCATATACTTCCATTTCAATTTTTAATAATTGTAATTTCTCCATATAATCTTTTTCAAAAATTACTGTTGGATTTTCCTCTATTTGCGACAAAAGTTTGAGCACATTCAGATATGTGGTTCGTTGTACTTCTGAAATTGTTTTCCTTCGCTCTCGGCGAACCGTTAGCCTGGCCGTCGCTATTGCTGCCAAAATAGAAACAATTAATGGAAAAATCAAATTAATCCCCATTATTTGCATTGCATCATTCATTTTCATTCTTAGAACTCCACGTTCACAATCGTGTCGGGGTCAAGCTCGGATTCAAGGCGGCGGCGCAGGGCAGCGAGGTAGGCGTCAATGTCGGCGTCGCTCTCGATGCGCCAGCTGGTGGTCTGGGTCAGGGATTTGATGGCGAGGTTCTTGCGGCGCTTGGGCTGCGGTTTGGGCGGCTGCGGGATGACAGGGTCATCACCACCAGTCGGCGGGGTCGGGGGCGTCGGCGGAGTAAGTTTCTCATCCCGCTTATCCATCTCGTTCAGCAGGCGGATGCGCACGGCATCGGCTTGGTCTGCATAGCTGCGCAGGATGGTGACATTATTGCAGGTTTCCGCCTTTTTCTTCAGCTCGTCAAACTGCGCGGCGTAGGCGTTGCCGTACTGCGCCTTGTAGGGCTTTTCGTCCAGCACTTCCAGCACGCGGGCGCGGTCCGCTGCAATTGTGGAAAGCACCGGCTTGGTGGCTGCTTCCAGCACTTCAACATAGGCTTCGTTGTACTGGTCCAACAGGGCAGGCAGCTTCTGAATTTGCTGGTACGGCTTGGCAGCGCGGAGGATGGCGTAAATCTCTTTGACCGTGTTTTCGACTTTGTCGTTGACGATAAAGCTCTTGCTATCCTCATAAATGCGCATCAGATCCAGCGCTTTATCAAAGATTTCTTTCTGCACACCGGCAAAGAACGCCTTGACAGGGTCGTAATCCTCGGCAAAATCGAGGAAGTCGTCCTGCCGCTGGTACATCTGCTTGTAGAACTCCATCGGGTCGTTCCACTGTGCCACGGGGCGCAGCAGTGCAAGGCCGCTGTCGATGACTGCCTTGCCGGGGTAGGGCTTGACGTAATCGTACTGCTTGCGGTTGGCCAGCGTGGCGGCAAGGTCGGCGCAGGCTTTGCGACAGGCGCGCATCAGGCCGTCCTCGTCCTCGGTGGGGGCGTTGTTGCCGAACAGTTCACGCATGATTTCGCGCACCATGCGCACCCATTCGGGCTTCGGGTGTTCCTTGCGGCTCGTCAACAGCTTGTCGAGGAACTCGCGCTTGGTGATATAGCGGGCGATCTCGTCGCCGTTGGCGGCACTCAGGGTCAGCACTGCGCCGTTCAGCGTCAGGCTGATCTGCCCCTTTTTGAACAGGTGGGCGACGATCCACTCCACGTCATCATCCACAAAGCCGTAGGGTGCTTTGGTGAAGCGGTCTTTCAGCGACTTCATGGAGGTGTTGGCGTGCAGGGCGGAGTTGTTGTCAATGTAGGCCAGCACATCGTCCTGCGCGGGGGCGTTCGGCTCGGCGGAGGTGACGGCGTTCAGGCTCATCTGGTGATTGGGGCGGAACTCCTTGACGACATCGTCCTCATTAAAGGCGGTATCGATGTAGGTCAGCTTGTGGTAGACCGTGTCCACAAGGCGGGCGAGGGCTTCGCCGATGCGCCCCTGCACGTCCTTGGCGGACAGCTGGGCAATATCGCCGTTGACGTAGATTGTGGCGGATTTCAGCGCATCGACCAAGTAGATTTTGGCGTTGCTCAGGCGGGTGCGCATCTCCTTGGTCTTATTCTCGCAGATGGCCTCGTAGCGCTCGATTTGGGAAGCCGCGTTGGTGCGCAGATACTTCTCGATCTTCATTGCCTGACTGATCTCGTTGAGGAACTCGCGGTCATCGGGCAAGACAACGAGCACTTCCCTGCCCTGCCCGGACATCAGGCGCAGGCGCTGCTCATCGGTGCCATCGCTGTAATAGGGGGTCAGCACGCGGACGCCGATGTCATAATTCTGGTTGACCTTGAACGGCTGGTCGTCCACCTGCTGGTTGTAACTGAACGTATAGCGGCCATTGAACTTGGGGTATTTGTATTTGGATTCGGTCAGGATCTGGGTGTAGATCATGTCCGCCGTGCGGTGGATGATGTCGGTCATTTCCACGTTCTGGCGGTTGATGTCGCGGCCAATTTCCTGCTCTTCCTCGGTCAGGAATACGTAGACATCACCGTTTTTCTGCACAAGCGTTTCGTGGATCAGCACGTCCAGCGCGTCCTGCACCTTCTGGGTCAGGGCAAGGCGATCCTCGTCCATGTCGGAGATGAGCAGCGTCGTCAGGTTGGTGACGGTGGCTTTCTGGAACTCCTTGACATATTTGACGAGGAACAGGGCTTTCAGCACGCTGACGGCAAAGCAGTCATCGCCGCCGTCCGGGTTGATGTTCTTGTTGTCCAGCGCCTGCATGATGACGCGGCGGTGGGCGGCATCGAGGAATTCATCCAGCGCGTCATAGAACAGGCTGAACGGTACAAGTGCGCCGTCAGACTTGTTTTGCAGCGCTTCGGCGGACTCCTTGAACAGCGCCAGCATCGAGCGCTCGCCCTCAGACAGATGCTTGCCGGACGCGCCGTACTGGCGGATGGAGGTCAGCACGCTGCCCAGCAGCTTGAACTGGTAGGGGATGAACGGGTAGACATCCACGAAGTCGCGGGTGTCATCGTAGAGCTTCATCTCCGGCAGATCTTCAAATTTCAGCTTGTTCTTCAGGGGCGTGGCTTTCTGCTCATACAGCACACGCAGGGTCTGGTCGGCGGTGTCGGTCTTGGCAAGGATACGCTTTTTGATGACCTCGTCCACGTTGGCGCTGGACAGCGACAGGCGGGTGTCGAACCGCCCCTGAATCTTGGAGAAGTCGTTGCCCTTGACCTGTGTGATGGAATCCACATCCTGCTGGCTGGTGACGATGACCCACGCCTTGCCCTTGCACTCCTTGCCCAGTTCCTCGCGGATGGTTTGCAGGTTGAGCATCAGGCGGGAATCGTCGCCAATGTACTGGCCGACCTCGTCCACGAGGAAACAGACGTGATGATTGTGACCCTTTTTTTCGATGTACTCGCGCACCATGCGGGCGAAGTTTTCGATGCTGATCTGGTAAGGCTCGGCGGCCTTTTCGCACCAGTTGCGGGCGGCGGGTTCGCTCATGTAGTCCATATCCACCAGAACATCCACGATGTCATCTTGGATGAAATCGAACTTGCGGCGGGAATCCTCCCAGCTTTTGCCGGTGGCGGCGGCGAACTCCTGCTTGAACTCATTGTAGCGGCCATCCTCGGACAGTTGGCGTTCGAGGTCGGCCACATAGGGCATCGAGCCGTAGAAGCCCTGCATCTCGTTGAACACCTTTAGGAAAACCGTAACGATAGCGTCCTTGGACTGCTTGCCAGTCTGCTCGCTCTTGGAGTCGATGTTGAACAGGACAACGTCAGTGGGAGTGTCGGCAGCCAGCTTCATGTCTGCCAGCACCATGGCATCCTCAATCTTATGATCGTCAATGAAATAGTCCACGGCGCGCTTGCCACCGATGAGCTTTTGCCCGTCCAACAGGTAGGAGAGGATTTTCAGGAAGTGCGATTTACCACTGCCGAAGAAGCCGGAGATCCAGACGCCGGTTTTGGTGGTCTCGCCCACGATGCCCTTTTTGTAGTTGTCGAAGAATTCGCGGAAGTGCTTGGACAGTTCGCGGGTGACAACGTATTCTTCCAGTTCCTGCTTGGCGTTGCTGTCCTCGCCTTCGCCGACAACGATAACGCCCTTGATGTCACGGTCAATAGGCTTTTTGAACATATCTTTGATTAACACGGGAACTTCCTCCTTACGGTTTTACAAGTCGAAACGCGCGGTAGTAGTTGTCATCTTTCAGTTCATCAAATAGGATCAGGGATTGTTCATCATACGTGCCGGGGAAGAACAGCACCACCGGCACGCGGCCAAAGGATTGGCTGAGATTGTTCAGTACCTTGTGGGAGCGCAGCAGCGGGTAGCACTTGCCGATACCGGTCAGGAACACGATGGCGTTTTCCGGGGTGTTTTCCTCGATATGGCGGACGATCAGGCTGTCGTCATCGTTGACGCAGAGCAGGTTGCCCACGGCTTTGACGATGCGGTCAATGCCGCGGCGATCCTCAAAACGGTAGCACTGGTCGAGGAAGCCTTCTTTCTCCAGCGTGTCGATGATGTAGTCGTATAAATCAAAGACGACGAGTTTGAAATCGTCGTTGCCTGTGGCATTCTTTTGCTGCATCCGTTCGATGCGGGCGCGGACTTCCAGCTCTTTTTCGGGTGGGTAGTCGAACACCCAGTAGTTGACCTCGTTAGCGCGGCCACGGTTCTTACGGAAAATCGGTTTGCGAATTTCCAGCTCCATGGCATCGAGGCGTTCTTCAAATGTCATATCAGTTTTCCCCCGTCAGCGCGGCATACATAGGCTGCAAGCCGTTGTCTTTCATCCAGTATTCCAGTTCACGGTCAATGATGGGCTTGGCGTAGCGGCGCTCGGTTTTGCCGTGGTCGGTGAGCCCGGCTTCATACAGCAGATTTTTGTAATAGCTGCCAAGGCGCTTGAGCGTGTAGTCCGTCCACTCGGCCACTTTTTCATCCTGTGACTGCTTATCCTTGAAGAAAAGGCGGATGTCGGCATCCGAAAAAGCGTTGACACCAAGCTGAACTTTCTCGCGGATGACCTCATAGCAGAAATCGAAAAAGAGCGTGTCGTTGCCCATGCAACCCAGCAGACAAAACAGCTTTTGCGTGGCCGGGTCGCCAAAGACGAACATCGGCAGGAAACTGTCCGGCAGCGTTTGCATCCGGGCCGCCACCGTGTTGCAGGTCATCTCGGCGCGGGCCGGCGAAGCGGCAGAAAAGAGGTTTTCCTCACGACTGCGGGTGCGGAGTCCCTCCCACGTTACGCCCTGATCGCGCAGGATGGCGGCTTTTTTGAATTCCAAAAACCAGAACGGGTGCTTGACGCCACCTGCACTGTATTCTTTACGCACCATGGGTGGTCTCTCCTTTGTCATCCGGGATGATTTCCATAATGTCACCCACATCAGCGTCAAGTGCAAAGCAGATGCGCGCCAGCACATCCGTGGTAACATTATCGCCGTGGGTGAGCTTATTCATTGTATAGTGGCTGACCTGTGCAGCCTTTTCCAAATCGCGCTTTTTCATGTCGTGATCAATCAACAGTTTCCATAGTTTTTTATAACTCACAGCCATAGATTGGTCCTCCCTGTTGTGCAAGCTAGTATTGTACCAAGTATACCACATTCTTTCTGGAAATTAAACACAAATGTTTTCTTTCGCTAACATTATGTTTGGGTTATTTCAGATGTTCTCTTCATGAGTTTCATCCACAGGTCAACAAGCATATCGACTATACGTTGATTCTCTTTGCGGTTCAAAATCGTTGCTTTCTCTTTCGTCAATCTGCACAACAAGCCAATGAATATTTCTACGTGTTGAACACTGTTAAACAATCGCTTTGATTCATGTAAAAATTCATTTCCGTACTTTTATTCTACATCTAAGCCTATACCATAATTGGTACTTCTTCAGCTTTCAATGAAAATTCATCAGCTTGTCTAAATATGATTCGGTGTAATCGTGCATTATGAACATCTTCTTTACAAATAATAAACGGCGGGGGAGAATATGTCTCCCTCGCCGAAATTTTCCTTCGGAAATTGCTGCGGTTTTGTCTGTCAAGACTGGCGATAGGCTCTCAAAACCGTACCGCCAGTGGTGAAAATTCACGCTGCAACAAAAAAGCGCACCCTGCTTTTCGGCAGGATGCGCGCAAAATCGCTTGTGGATATTTTCAGGCAAATGGGATAAATTTGGTACATTTCGCCCCAAAATCGCCTGTTTTTTTCAATTTTATACCGTAGCTACGACATAAAATTAGTCGATAGGCTTCATCGTGGGGACTTGCACGATTCACTCATTTTATGGTTATATCTTAATTCGTCATTGGAGCGATACTGCGATACACCGTAAATTACCGTTTCATCAGATTATGTATTATTCTATCACGCTTTCGGCATTTGGTACACGGTTTGGTACATGAACCGCGTGATAAACCGGGATAGACAGTGTGCTTGAACGGGTTAAACGGCCACCGAAAAGAGCCGAAATGCACTTGACTAAGATGGTTATGTTCAGCAATGAACGCCCCAATAAATCAAAAACTCAAAAATTGTACTTACCTTCTGTTGTGTATAATAAAAAAGAGGACTCCTTCGAATAGGAATTTTCCTTTGGGTTGCTGACTTCGCAAGTATCCGAAATACACTCACTTCAAGTATTTTATGCCAGATGATACAATAACGTCATACGGAACGACCTATACAACGCGTGCGCGCCTTATGAGGCTTTCCAGCCTACTTAAATTGAGTAATCGCCTTTTGGAGCTTCTCGTTGCTACAAAATTATTAGAATTTGTATTTGGTAATATCTTTCCAGTTTTGGGGAAATCCCATGGCAGATAACAACTCATTCCTTGTAATATGATTTGCCGAATTTGAAATCACATCTATCTGCGCTGTCAATTTTTTCTTGAAAAGGATAAATTCCTCTCTGGGAAGTAAATAGCGAAAAGCGATGACCACGGCAAATAAATCTGTTTTCCCACATTCGTATGTATCGCCCTTTTTCGGAATGTCCAGCTTTTGATGAAGCTTTGTATCCGGAATAGCATCTCTGCATCGGTAAGAAAAGAGCCGTTCGTTATGGGCGCACACATTACGGAACTTGGTGAGAACAGAAAGAAACTGACCAAGCTGCTTTTCATTAACGCTTGGGAAATTCTTGCCCACTTTGCTTTGCAGGTCAGAAGGAAAGAAGAAATACATCTTAGAAAGCATTCCAAAGGTTAGCGCGTTAACCAAAACCCACAGAGGTACATTATGGTAGTTATTACGTTGATATGCTATGTAAGGGTGCTGCTCTGTTTGCGCTAATTTTTGTAGTTCACTAACAAGACGGTCTATGCCATTCTTGTGTTTTCTACTATAATTATAGTTTTCCTTATTCAGATAGGAGACTTGCAGTTCACCATTCTTCTCCGTAAAATAATACGACAAAAGAGAGCGCATATGGCGTTCGATATGCAGCAGGTAATGAAGAAAAAGTTCTCGCAGCGATTCATCGAATTCATATAGGGCTACAATTTCATCAAAAGAAACTCCATCCTTATAGTTCTTCTGATTTGGAATACGGAAGAGATGCTTATAACCACTAATAAGGGAGTAGTAGCCGATGCGTTTCAACTTATTTGATGCACTTTCCTCATCGGAAATCACAAGATGCTTTTCGTCGCGTAGCTTTGCAAGCTGCTGTTCATAAGTCAAAAACGGCTTTGGCATTTTTATTCCTCTTAAAATTCATAATTCATAATTATTAAAAAAGAGGGCTCCTACAAGTAGGAACCCTCTTTTGGGCTGTGGGCCTCGCAAGTATCCACAGCACGATCACTACTAATAGTATATGCCAATCATTAGAAAATGTCAACCCTTTTTCAAGCGTCAAGGAATATCTTTACATTTCACTATTGTCTTGTGGTAGTAGTGAATCAACGGACATCATCCGCTCTATAGTATCAACTAGTCTTTTGCAGCAGAATAGATTCTCGATAACTTCGTCCAAAGCGTTACGGCTCTCTATCTCAATATCGCTTCGAGAAAAGCCTGTATCTTTCAAAAGATTCTCATTAAGAGTCATCCCCAACGGATAAAACTCATTATAATGTAATGTAAAAACGCGAAATCTATATGATTGGCTGTAAATTTCAAATTTATAATCTTGCCGTATGAAAAGATCGTTCGCATCAATTTTGTTGGCATTTTCGTCAATTTCGTTTCCATATGATGACATTGCTCTGGAAATAGTCGAAGCGGTATCCAACATTTGAGTAATACCATTTCTGCCATACTCTATTTTTGAAAAAGTTGCCTTGACTTTTCCACCTGTTTTCTTTTCAAGTGATCGAGCCTCAGAACGAAGCATTGGAATTACATCATTTGCAGGCGTAAGTAAATTGTTGTTTTTAAAATTTGGCCATTTTGTTCCGCCCATGTTAAGTCCTCCCGTTTATTACACCTATAATAGGCAAATGATCACTTATTGCACTGTTCGGACGCAAATTTTTTATTAAGTTTGTATTTCCAACCCTTTTGCAAAAGTATACATTTTGAATATCGTTAGCCAAAGCCTTTCTTACTAACAACTGATCATAGCAATACCAGTATAGAGATTCTGCATTGCCAGCATAATAGTAAGAGCCATAGGACTCATCCTTTTCGGTAAGATATTCAATAATAGGGTTATAAAATCTCTTATATTGACGTCGGTTGCATGTAACAATTTCTGCCTTATTGATTAGTTTCTTAAAGAGAACGACATTCATTTTATTCTTCGAAATCATCTCTACATCGAATGGACTACAGTTAAAATCTCCCATTACAATAGTACGACTGTGCTTTACCTCTTTTTCAACATCTTGAATAGCTGATATCATCTCTTGAATAGGGATTTCACGATCCGACGGCGATGCATACGGTTTTGCGGGCAGGTGAACACCTGCCACAATATATTTTTGATTCAAAATCGAGACAGAAGATATTGAATATCGAACATCTTCGCGGCGAACAGATACTTTTATAGAGGATTTTGCAATAAGGCGTATCTTTTCGCAGTTTCCATAACCTTCTATAAAGACATATTTCCCATTGAGAACTTTCTCACATAACATTCTAAAATCAACGCCTGAATGCTCCGCAAAAATGGCGACGTCTATATCCTGTTCAGCCAAAATTTCCTTGATATATTTCGACAAGTTGTGTTTTGCTAGATTCCAAAACAATATTTTCACTCATTACACCCTAACTTCAATTAGCCCAATAGTGGGTGAGATGTATTTTCCCAGAGTACGAGGGTAGTTTTGAAAATATTATACACTATTTCAAGCGTAAGGACAACCCAAATCAAACAATCAATAGTTACGGTAACAAAACGAGCGGGAACAGCACCCAATTCGGTGCTGTTCCCGCTCGTTTTGCTTTTACATAATCTTGATTTTCCCGTTCAAATTTGCCATTGCCTCCTGCTTCTTTTCCTTGGTGGCTTCGGCGTAAATGTTCATTGTGGTGGTGATGTCTGCGTGACCCATGATGTCCTGAATGACTTTTAGGTTCGTTTCATTCTCGCAGAATCGGGTACAGAATGTATGGCGTAAATTGTGTACGGAAAAGTGGCGGATCAGCATCGGCTGTCGCCCTTCTGCGCGGGCCTGCTCTGTTTCCTGTTTGTTGTAGCCTTTGTACATCCGCTCGATGACGCGGTTGATGGTATGCGGGTTGCATACGTTTCCAAAGCGGTTTGTTAGGATGAACCCGGAGTAACCGTCGATTTCATCGTGGGCATCCCCGACAAGCACCTGCCAGTTTTTAAGTTGAACCAGCGCATCGTAGACCTCATCCATCATGGGAATTTCTCGGATGCCCGCTTCGGTTTTTGGGGTGGTTATGTGGTACTCTACCCGGCCATCGTCTTGCAGACGGTAAATCAGTGTGTGATTGATGTTGATGATGCGCTGCTTAAAATCACAATCTTCCCAGCGCAGACCGACGATTTCACCCACACGGCAGCCTGTACCTAAAAATAAGGTGAACATCGGCAGCCAGTGTTTGTACTGCTCATTGGATGCAATGTAGTTCAAAAATGCGCTTTGTTCCTCAATCGTAAGAGCGTGGCGATGAGTCTTTTCCCATTGATGGCTCTTTTTAATTTCCATCATAACTCCATCCGATGGGTTAAAGCGGATATACCCATCTCGTACTGCAAGGGTAAGTGCCGGGTGAATTAGGGTATTGATGATTTCCATGCTGTTGGCCTTAAAGCCTTTCTCAACGATTAGCGAGTTGTAAAATGCTTTTACGTCGGAGTAGCGGATGTCCTTCAGCATTTTCTTTCCGAACCCATCCTGCACATAATGCGTGTACATATAAATGTAGTTAGTTCGGGTCGATTGCTTGAGTGAGATTTTTCCGGTCATGTAGGTTTCAAACATCTGGTTTAGTGTGATTTTGGCATCACGCCCTGTCTTGATGCTATCCTCCATGTCGCGCTCGATTTGGCGTTCTTTTTCACGGAGACTTAGGTCATCCTTCTTGCCCGGCGGCATGCGGTCACGCTCGACCAGTTTCCAACTGTAAACGACCTGTCGACATCCATCCATATCGAAGTATCGGTAGCGATACCGTCCATCCGGTAGTTGAGATTCGCCTTCTTTTAAGATTCGGCGTTTGTTGTCAACTCTCTTTTGCGCTGCCATGATTTTGTCCCTGCCTTTACAATGAAATTTGGGCAATGTATTCCTTGACTACGATGGGATTCCAAAGCACACGCCGTCCGATTTGAATTTTGGCACCAGCCTGTTCTCCGATATCCACGGCAGTTTTACGCCCGCAGCCCAGCATAGCTTGCAGTTCCTTGGTGTTGACAGCGATGCGTTCGCGTTTCGTTGCTTCGGGAAATTGTGTTGTTGCTCTCATTTTTGTCACTCCTGTATTTTTTTTATATCTTCGTTTGCTTTGGTAGCACAAGCATACCAGTAAAGCACGCAAATAGCTATCACGATACCCAACAAAGAAAGCCGCAAATAACGGCTCAAATTCAACCGTTTGTCTATCAGCTTTTGTCTGGTATCGTGGTCGTTTCGTAGGCGATGAATCACGGTACATGACCGTCTATGTGCAAAGATTTTTTGAGCAGTCGGCTTTCCAGCCCGGTCAAATAGAGTTCATATTGCAGATTTGTTTTGGTGGTGATAAGCACCGCACCATGATTCTGCAAAAAGCGCAGGATGCGGTACAGCGTCGTGAGGTCATGGCTCAGTCGGTCAAGGCTCTGCACCATGACGGCATTGACGCGACCCTGCTGCACAGCGGTAAGCATGGCGAACAGGGCAGGCCTCCAAAATTCGGTGCCGTATTTCTGCTCCATGCAGGAGTTTACGATGATATAGCCGCGCCTGTCGGCTTCGCGCATGACATCCGCCAGCTGATCCTCCAATGCGGGCAGGTTCGGTGCAGCGCTGCGGGCGAACGCCCAAACTTTGTATTCTTTCATGGGCACACCTCAGAATTGATCCATAAGCGGGAGTCGAACATCAAAGCGTGGCTTACCGAACGAAGCCCGCGTGAAACGGTCGCCGACAAAGCGTTCCAGCCCGCTGTTGATGAGCTCGGCGTTCAGATCACATTCAGTGGTAATAAGGTAGACATCATTCTGACGCAGAGCTTCAATAACTCCTACCAGTATGTAGCTGTTGCGGCTGATTTGCTCCAAATCGCGCACCATCACGGCTTCAATCCGACCGTTTTCTACTGCGTCCAGCATAGAGCGCAGACCGATGCGGTCTTTCAAGGTGTTTCCGCTGCAATGGTCAAAAGATGTGCCGCGCACAAGAAAACCGTGTCCGGCGGCTTCGTCGATAAGGTCATACAGCCGGTCAAAGGCAATGCGCGGATCGCTGTTGGCGCAGCGCACATAAATCCAGACATCGTGGTTTCGCATAAGGTACATCTCAGGTTCCTCTTTTCACAAAAAGTAATCCGGGCGCTTCTGCTCCCGGATGAATTGCTGCACATCTTCGATTTTCTCGGTGGTTGGACAGGACGGCAGCGCTGCTAGCGCGGCATCATGGTATTTGCCGCCGATGCCCGCGCGTTCATCCAGAATAGCGACCACACAAGAGTCCTGCTCGGTACGGATGGCACGGCCAAAGCCCTGTCGCAGCTTCTTCTGCATTTCTGGGATGACTTCGGCGTTTATGTAGTCGCGCAGGTTCGGGTACTGCTGGCGCTCATAGTTGCTGACCGGGTCGGGTATCGGGAACGGCAGCTTTGCGATAATCAGCAGTGACACCATATCGCCGGGAAAGTCAATGCCTTCCCAGCAGGAGCCAGCAGCAAACAACACACCGTTGCCGGATTGCTTGAATTGTTGGATACTGCGATTCTGCCCGCGCCCGGCTTGGAACACAGGGAACGTCAGCCGCCCACCCAACGCGTCGTAAACATTGCGCATCTGGCGGTAGGATGTGAACAACACCAATGCGTGACCGTGGCAAGCTACAGTGAGCCGTACAATTTGGTCTGCGAGGTACTGGTTTTCGGGAACAGCCGCCGCCCGCCGTGCAGGGATATACAGCAGACATTTTTTCCTATAATTGAACGGAGATTCTGCGCGGAAATGGCGCAGCGGAGCGTATGCTGCCAGCCCCAAAAGCTGTTCCGTGTGGTCGAAATCTCCGGCTGCTGTCAGCGTGCCGGAGGTCAGAATGGTTGGCTCACGGGTATTCCACAGGGCGCTGCGGAGTAACTGCGGTACGCGGTTGCTGGCCGCGCAGAATGTGAGTTGGCCGTCTGCGGAAAACTCAAGGTACAGGATGCGCGTCGGCACATCCAAGAGAAAAAGGCGCAGCAGACTTTCTGCTTCTGCCAGCCGATATTGCAGGTAGTACGGCATATCCGGCTGACTGCCGATATACTGCAAAAGGTTGATGCTGTCGGCTATCGCTGCTTGGCGGAATGGCGTAAGGCTGAACGGTATGCTAATTTTTCTTTTCGGCATGGCAAAGCTCGGTGCGCAGGAAATAGAGAGCGTGAGAAATACCGTCCGCAGTCGCTTGGACAAGCCTTTGAAATGTGCCTGCTGCAACAGACTGCACAGATCATCCATATCCTGCGCAGACAAAGTTTCCGTGTACATCTGCCGCGCGGCATCTGGGAGCTTGTGTGCCTCGTCCACCACCAATGCTTGGTATTGCCGAAGCAGCAGCGGGCGTTCTTCCAGCCGATGGGATGCGTTGGCCAGCAGATAATTATGGTTGCAGATTTGAATGTCCGGCTTCATGGAATCCCGCAGGTACTGCTGATAGCGGCAGTCCAAACGCAAGAAACAATCGCGCGGGCAGGACTGCGGCACACAGATCCGGCAGCGGTCATATCGTGATAGGCCGGGAATGCGGTCTAAGTCGAGAACATTCTCGGCCATGCGCAGGCTGCCTTTCTGCCGCGAACCTTTGGAAATGGCTTTTGCTTGACGTTCCGCAAGGCGGGCATCGCAGACAAAGCGCTCTTTGCCCTTGCGGACAACCGCCGTAATCGGTGCTGTGATGATGCCCTCTGCCAGCAAAACAGCAGACAGGTCGGGCAGATACTCGTTGAGGATGGCATCCTGCAACGCAACGCTGGAGGTTGAAATTGCCACAGGCATTTTCAGCTGGCTGGGTCTGTGCATCTGCCACAGGATACAAGCTACAAGGTAGGCCAGCGTCTTGCCGATGCCTACGCCTGCTTCGCACAGGGAAATCTCTTTATTATATAAGGTATCCAAAACTTCATGGCAGAGCGCGATTTGCTCCTCGCGCACCGCCATACCGTGCCGGGGCAGAATCTCCCGGAAAATCTGTTCGGCTATGCGGTGGGATTCCGCATAGCCTGTCGGATAGGTTTGCATAGGTTTTACACCTCTGTTTTCCATCCCGTTTAAAGCAAAATGATGGGCAGCAGGTGCTTGGGTTCCTGCTGCCCACGATTTGCCCTAAACGGCAAAAGTAAAATAGTTAGTTGGTATGTGCCATATTTGCCGCCCGCACCCCTGACACCGGGAACATAACAGGCAGGGCGTTGGCACACCCGTTCACTGACTCTGCCACGATCTTACTGATTCCAACCGCAGCGCGGTCACCCCCTCTGACGCTGGAGGCCGCTGGCGTATCATTATGGTCTTTCCCGCCGCAAGTCTGGTTTGCCGGACCGCCCACGGGGGCTTGCTGGGAAAGTAACGTACCTGTTATGCTGGGTATTCGGTTGTCAAGGTGCAGGCAAGAGGAATTTCATTTATCCCTCTATTAACAGTGACAAAATTCTGTAAAAACAGGCGCTCTTAACTGAACTTTTGTTAGAGTTTTTTTTCGAGTTTCTTTAACCCCCGCCGGATACTATCACGAACGCGGCTTGGGTCTACACCCTCTACTGCGGCAATTTCATTTACAGTCATGCAAAGGTAGTAGCGGGCATAAATCCTCTTTGCCTGCTTCTCAGGCAGTTTCATCACAGTAGCATAGACCTGCTTTTGAAGTTGCTTTTCTTCCAGAACCATCTCCGGCGTTTGCGGTTTCGTCAGCACGGCATTTTCAATGCCATTCTCACAATCCAGAGAATATTGCGCCTTATAGCGATACATCTTCCTCTCATATGCGGCTTCCGCGCGTTCAGATGCTCGAATCGTTTCTAGCACATCCTCTGTTACATTCACAAAAAAGTCCGTTGTATAAGCATCAGGATAAAGCTCCCGCAGGTTGATCTTCTTCATTATGTATCTCCATTCGATTCACAGGTGATTGACGGGCAAATCGAATGGAGGTGGAGAGCGGCACCGGTAGACAACCGAATTATTTCCGAAAGAACGGCAACAAAAAGCGCCAGATTTCCGTAATGGAAAACTGGCGCACCAAGGGTGGCTATTATTATGCTGAATTACATGGAACGGTAATGCCGATTTCGGGTCGTGCTTACCCGTGAAAGAAGCAAGACTTTTTTTAGAAGATGTAGATTATGTAAGCATTGGAAATGCAAACAGAACACGGACAATTACTCCTTCAACGGTTGCCGTGTTCCTGCAAATCAACCTATGGATTGTACAAGCAAAAAGCGACGGCTCCGAAAAGCCGCCGCTTAAAATAGGCGTGTCAAATTGTCTGCTGTACGACGGCTTTTTTCTTTTGCCGTCGTGCGGCAGATCAAATTATATTTGAATGTTGTAAGGGAAATACCACATAATTCTAAGTGCCGATACGGCGAGCGAGGTGCGGCAGCAGCTAAGCCAAAAGCGCAGGCAATACTTTGTGTATAAAGAATGTTTTCCTCTATAGCTTTCTTACGTAGAAAGCGCATACCCCTGCCTCGTCACGGTTTTCAAATCATCCGGGCCTAAATCCAGTTTCTTCCGCAACTTTGCGATATGCACATCGACCGTCCGCGTTTGAATCGGCACTGTGATATTCCATGCAGATGCCAGCAGAAAGTTTCGGGAGCAGATGTACCCGGAGTGGTCGAGCAGCGTAATGAATAGTTGATATTCTGTGGTTGTCAGGTGAATGCGGCAACCTTGCCTTTGAACAGAGAAATCGTTTTCATCGATGGACAGATTTTTATAGTACTTCATCTGGAACACCTATCATGTCAT
>ERZ791805.302-NODE-302-length-26843-cov-13.306928_pt1 | contig 26843 bp, 16 predicted proteins | sample MGYA00510306_ERZ791805 | MGnify/ENA primary metagenome ERZ791805 (study PRJEB30046, sample SAMN00791990) | human gut metagenome | study: EMG produced TPA metagenomics assembly of the A metagenome-wide association study of gut microbiota in type 2... | reverse complement strand
GAAAATTAACCATATTAGTACTGATATATATAAATAATTTAGATCACTTACTTAACACAGACACGTGGGAGAAACTTGCAGAAAAGTCGATTGACAACAAATCGTTCATAGCCAACGAAACGGCTATTGCGCCCGATGGTTCGACGGTATATGGCGACTTCCTCAATTCGGAAGGAAACGGCGACGAGCTTTGCATTGTCGACTACGAGAAGATGACGCGCACCAAGATTGGCGACTTACGCCACTCGTATGTGGCAATGGGTGTGACCAAGCAGGGTGTGCTTTATGGTGTAGCTACCGACGGCAACCTCTACAAGATAGACACCAACACAGCAGCAGAGACCTATATAGGCTCAACGGGCAAGCAACTGAAGTTGAGCGATGGTAGCTTCTACTACCAAAGTGGTGAGATAGACCAAAAGACCAACACCTTCTATTGGGCGTGTGTAGAAGCCGACAAGAAGTCGACACTCTACACCGTAAACCTCACCGACGCAAGTCTGTCGCTTGTTGGCGATTTCGAGGGCCAGAACATGATAACAATGCTCTCTATCCCGAAGCCTGCAGCCGAGGACGGAGCACCTGCCATTGCCGAGAACCTTACATTCGACTTCAAGAACGGCTCGCTCACGGGCGATGTTTGCTTTGATGTGCCCACAAAGACGTTCGCCGGCGACGAACTCAACGGCGATATCACCTATACCATCACCGACGGCACCGACACCCTTGCCGAGGGTAAGGCAGCAGCTGGCAGCAAGGTACGTCAGAGCGTAACGCTGAAAGACAATGGCAACGTGAACTTCATCATCACTCTTGCCAATGAAGCAGGACCGAGCCCACGCCTTCTTGGCAGCAAGTATGTCGGTATGGACAAGCCGAAATCGGCTCAGAACGTAACTACCACCATCGACCAGAACGGTAAGGTGGACATCACGTGGAGCGCACCAACCGAAGGACTCTACGGAGGTTACATGGGCGACATCAAATATAACATCGTGAGATACCCTGAAGGAAAGATTGTGCAGGAAGGATACGCCGGCACATCCTATACAGAGACGCTTCCTTCCGATGCCGACAAAGCCGTGTACGGCTATGGCATCACGCCCGTCAACGGCGGAGTGAAGGGCGATGAGGTTGTGAGCAACTATGTGGCTTTCGGCAACGCCATCACACCGCCTTTCTATGGTACGTTTGACGATGCTTCGGAGATGGCACTCTACGAAATAATCGACGGCAACGGCGACGGTGTAACATGGGCTTGGGACGAGCCTAACTGGTCAAACGACAAGGACGCATGTGCAACTACTGCAAAATCGGAGAACGCAGATGCCGACGAGTGGCTTATACTGCCGGCTCTGAAGGTGAAAGCAGGTAGCGTATACAATTTATCGTTCCGTGTCAAGGGCACCTCAAAATGGTATCCGCAGAAGTTTGAGGTGAAGTATGGCAAAAGCGCAACGGCTGCCGGCATGACAGAGACACTGCTTGCCGAGGAGACTATAGAGCTTTCCGACTATGAAGTGCGCAAAGCCACCTTCACACCCACAGAAGACGAAGAGTTGTATATCGGCTTCCACGACATCAGCAGTAAGGGACAGCAAGGTCTGAAAATCGACGATATCACTATTGGCGAGGGCATCTCGCTAAACGCTCCCGACAGCGTTAGCAATCTTTCTGTTGTAGCCGCTGAGAAGGGAGCACTACAAGCCACTCTCTCATTCAAGGCACCAGAAAAGAATTACAGCGGCAGCAAGCTCGAGAATATAACCAAGTTTCTCATCCGCCGTTCGGGCAAGGTAGTGGCAGAGGCACCATCAGCCGAACCTGGTGCGATAGTGACATTCACTGACAACACCGCAACAAACGGCATCAATATCTATAGTGTGGCAGCTGTGAACGAGCAGGGTTCGGGCTTCTACTGTAAGCCGGTAGCTATATATGTAGGACAGACATCGCCGCTGGAACCCGACAATCGTCGCACAGCCGAGCATCCCGACAAGGTAACATTCACATGGGAGGAGTCAAGTGTCGGCAATTACGACGGATATGTTGACCTCTCAGACGTGACCTATGTCATTGCAGAGCGTGGCGGTTCCGACTATTACCCCACCTACACTGAAGTGGCATCGGTTAAGGGACAGACGACAATAGACATACCAATGGTTACGAACACCGGTGCACAGGTTCTTAAAACACTCTGGATTTCGGCCAAAAACGATTACGGACAGAGCTCATACAAGGCGTTGCCTTCCATCATGCTCGGCAAGCCCTACGATCTTCCGTTCTCAGAGAGCGTGGCTAAGAATCTTCTGCACGGACGTTTGTGGACCACGTACGGCACGGGCAAGTCAGATTTCTGGACCATTGACGAAAAATATCCCGACTGTGTTGACAACGATGGCGGAGCCTTCCACATGATTTCGGAGGCCGATACCGACTGGGCTTATCTCGGAACCGGAAAGATAGCACTCGCCGGCGCTGCCGAACCGAAACTCATCTTCTACCACAAGGCAGAAACCGGCAGCAATGCCAAGATAAAGATTGAAGTAGAGTTGCCCGATGGTACGACCGAGGAGGTAGCAAACATTGACGCAGCTAAGGACGAGGGGAAGTGGACCGCTTCTGCCGTTTCGCTTGCCGACTATGTAGATAAGGATTTCGTGTCTGTCAATTTTGTTGCGCAGGCCAACACCGGCAATGTAGTGTACATCGACCGTATGTTCATACGCGATACATACACCTACGATTTGAGTGCAGAGATAGAAGCTCCGGAGACAGCAAGAAAGGGCGACACGGAGAATGTAAAGGTCACGGTGAACAACTTCGGCTCGAAGGATGCGCGCGGCTATAAGGTAGAGCTATATGCCAACAACAAACTTATTGCCTCTAAGACTCCTGCCGAACCGTTGAAGGCCTACTATTTCAAGACATTCAACTTTGAGTATCCTATCAGCATCCTTGAGGACAAGGAGGGTGTAGAGCTGAAGGCCGTCGTGGTATACAGCAACGACCTGAACACCGACGACAATGAGGTATCAGCATCCACTAAGTTTGAGATATCAACCAAGCCTCACCCCGACTCGGCTACATTCACAAAGACAGAGAACGGAGTGGAGGTAGCATGGACAGCGGTCGATTCCGAATCGAAGACTGCAACAGAGAGTTTCGAGTCGTACACGTCATGGAGCACCGATTTGTTTGGCGGCTGGAAGTCGGTGGCAAACAATGCGGGAACGACAGGCGGTCCGTTCAATATGAAGTATCCGTCACAAGGCACTTCGTTTGCATTCACCCTTGCCGACCCACTCGACAGATGGCTCTCTAAAGAGCAACTCGAGCAGGTTCCGGGCTTCAAGGCACACACCGGCAGTAAGTATCTTGCCGCTTTCCACCGTGCCGACAATGGAGGCAATGACGTGACGCAGAACAACTGGCTCTTCTCGCCCGAATTGTCTGGCGAGCAGCAGACAATATCGTTCTGGGTGAAAAACGAGAACGATACCGACCAGAAGATTAATTATCCGGAGACCTTCGACGTGCTCTACTCTACTACAGATAGCAAGCAGGCTTCGTTCACAAAGATTGGTGAGACACACACTACATCGAAGGGCGAATGGGAGGAAGTAAGCGTAGAGTTGCCAGCAGGCAGCAAGTATTTTGCCATCAACCATAATACAGTGGCAGCTAACTCTTTCGTATTCATGATTGACGACATTACCTACACCTACGGTCCGGGTACCGTGATACTGTATCGCATATATCGTGATGGAACCCTTGTGGGCACAGTACCGTCAGACCAGACAACGTTTGTTGACAAAACGGCCGATAGCAACACTAAATACGTCTACGGTGTAACAGCGGTTTATTTCGACGGTGAGTCGGAGGCTACCATTGCTACAGACACCACAAACGGCATCAACGGCGTATTCAATGCCGAGAAGACTTTCGATGTGTATACCATCGACGGCATACGCGTTGCTACAAACGTAAGCAACTTCTCAACAATGAAGAAGGGAGTGTACATCGTAAACGGTAAGAAAGTTATAGTTAAGTAGATTGAACTTTAGCAAGTTCAGTTAAGTAGACAAGTAGACGATATGAGCATTAACAAAAGATACACATTCGTTCCTCTTGCCCTCATGTTTCTTGTAGCCGGCGCTTCTGCAGCGCCGCGCTCCAAGACACAGATGAAAGCCGTGGCTATAAAGCTATTAGGTGGCGCAAGAATGAAAGCAGCGGCAAGAGGATCGTTCTCAATCGACACAAAAGCAATAAAGGAGCTGAAAGTGTCAGAGGGCTATGTGGTATATGGTTCTGAAGGCAATGGGTTTGCAGTTATAGCAACCGACGACACTTCACCAGCCATATTAGGATATAGCGACACGAAATTCGAGCCGAAGTCAACCAACCCCAACTTTGAGTGGTGGCTTTCTATGGTGAACGAGGCGGTGGTCTCACGCGCAAAGGCATCTAAAGTGGCTCTTGTGAACAAGATGCCGAGTGGGTATGGCTATGCCGAGTCGGTAGCAACTCTTTGCGAGACTCGCTGGGGACAGAACAAGCCATACAACAACCTCTGCCCTACTGCCACCAACGGCACACGCACACTGACGGGATGCGCCGCTACGTCGACTGCTCAGGTGCTTCGCTATCATCGTGCACCGGAACATGGCATCGGCAGCCGCACCATCTACTATCCTGCCAACAATATGTCGGGCACAAAGATAAGTGCAGACTTCGAAAAGAGCAAGTACGACTGGAACGCAATGCTCGAGACCTACGATTCCAAGTACTCCTTAGAAGAAGGCGACGCCGTGGCACTCATAATGCACGACCTGGGTGTGGCGGTTGGTATGGAGTATGGCAGCGAAGCCGATGGTGGTAGCGGTGCTCTGCATGAAAATGTGGCTAAAGGCTTACAACGCTACTATGGCATTGAGGATGCCAAATATATCGTGAGGAAGGATTATTCTGACAATGAGTGGATGCGCATCATTTACGAACAGATTAACAATAAGCAGCCTCTCGTGTATGGCGGATTCGATAAGTCAATGGGTGGCCACTCATTCGTTCTCGACGGATATGACGCAGAAGGCAAGGTGCATGTCAACTGGGGATGGGATGGCAACTACGACGGCTATTACGATATAAACATCCTCGACCCACAGGCATACAAATTCTCAAGCAATCAAGAAGCTGTGATAAACATCACGCCAGACAAGACATCATCAACCTTAAAGGGCAGCATTGCTCTTGAAGCCGCAGGAACGCTTGCTGCACAAATAGAGGCCGACAAGTTTTACAACTACGACACGCTAACAGTGAGTGGAAACATCAACGCTGCCGACCTGCGCACGCTGCGTAGCATGGCAGGACGTGATGCCGAAGGCAACCGCACCCGCGGACATCTGCGCGTTCTCGACCTTAGTGAAGCTCGTATCGTTGCCGGCTCCGACTATTACATGATGGAAAACGGCAAGAAGCTTATTGTAGAAAGAGATGCAAGTCTGCCCGACAAGGTGTTCTCAAAGACGCGATTGGAGAAGATTGTGTTCCCAAAGACCGGCATCAGCAGTTTTGGCAAGGGAGTATGGGCATATGCGAGCAAGCTAAAGGAAGTGGTGCTGACGGCCTCTGCCGATGCCAACTTTCTATACGAAGACGGGATAGTGTACAATAGCGACAAGACTACTCTTATTGCCGCCTTACCATTTCAGCCGAATGGTGTGGATATAAAGCATGGGGTTATCGATGTTGCCGACTATGCTTTTGCGGGTTGTAACCTTATGCCACGTGTTTCGCTCAGTAGCGATGTAAAGACGATAGGTAAGGAAGCATTTGCCAACTGTTGGTCTCTTACAGAGTTCAAGGTCTTCTCTAAGAATATGCCGCAGCTCAATGGCACTAACGTTTTCAAAGGAGCCAACGTTGAGAGTTGCTTACTCACGGTGCGTGCCGGCTCAAAGATGCGTTTCCAGAACACTGCACAATGGAACGACTTTGCTAACATTGTTGAGTTTGGCACTACGATTAAGGCTCGTAATCAGGCTCGCGAATATGGCGACGAAAATCCAAAACTCACCTTCACTATTATTGGTGACAAGGTAAAAGGCAAGCCCGTGCTTAGCTGCGAGGCTACTACAGAGAGTAAATGTGGTCGCTACACTATTCATATAGAGCCGGGAACGATCACTGATGAGGCGGTTGATTTTGAAGACGGCTATCTCGTTGTGACACAAGCTCCGCTTTACGTAACCGTTGAGGATGCTACTCGTGAGACTGGTGTGGCGAACCCCGTGTTCAACATCACCTATGACGGATTTAAGCATGAAGAGACGGCAGACGTACTGACTACCAAGCCGGTTGCTTCGTGCATAGCAGATGCCACATCGCAAGCCGGTAAGTACGAAATCATAGTAAGTGGTGGCGAGGCAGACAACTACGAGTTGTTTTACAACAATGGCTGGCTAACGGTAACTCCGTCTACGGCTATCAACGGTGGCAGAGTAACGGAGGAAACAACCTTCAATGTGTACACTTTAGAAGGTGTTTGCGTAAAACACAATGCAAAGAACCTTGATGGTCTTGCAAGTGGTGTGTACGTTGTAAGAGGAAAGAAGATTGTTAAGTAGATTACAAAAAGCGAAGCGCCCTGCGTTCGGTTTTGCCGAACGCAGGGCGCGTGGGTATGACAGGATGCGTGGGTATGGCAAGATACCATACCCTCCTAAGATTACCAAATCTGTGCGCGCTTCTTCTGTGGCACGAAGAGCTTGTCCGACTTCTTCACGTTGAACGCCTTGTACCAAGCGTCGATCTGCGGAAGAGCAGCGTTCACACGAGCCTCTGCAGGTGAGTGTGGGTCGGTCTTTATCTGACGGTCGATGAACTCCGGACGAGCGTTGCCTGCCCATACTGTAGCCCATGAGAGGAAGAAGCGCTGCTCGGGTGTGAAGCCGTCGATCGACTTGTTCAGAGCCGGGTTCTCCTTGAGCACGTTCTGCAGAGCGCGGAACGAGATGTTCAGTCCGCCGTTGTCGCCGATGTTCTCGCCGAGGGTGAGCTTGCCGTTGATCTTCTTGCCGGGCAGAGCCTCGATAGAACCGAAGTAGTCGACGAGCACCTTTGTGCGAGCCTCGAAGTTCTTCTTGTCCTCGGCTGTCCACCAGTCGTTCTGGTTGCCGTACTTGTCGAACTGCGAGCCCTGGTCGTCGAAGCCGTGCGACATCTCGTGACCGATTACGCCGCCGATACCGCCGTAGTTCACAGCTTCATCAACGTTCGGGTCGAAGAACGGCGGCTGGAGGATGGCTGCAGGGAAGCAGATCTCGTTGGTGGTCGGGTTATAGTAAGCGTTGACGGTCTGCGGAGTCATTTGCCACTCTGCCTTGTCCACCGGCTTGTTCACCTTGCGTGCGATGTAGTCCTGCGAGAGGAAGGCGCGGATGTTCTGCATGTTCTCGAAGAGCGAAAGCTGCTCGTCGACGTGCAGGTTGGTGTAGTCCTTCCATGTGTCGGGGTAGCCCACCTTCACGATAAAGTTGGCGAGCTTGTCCTGAGCCTGCGCCTTTGTAGCCGGTGACATCCATGTAGCCTCGTCGATGCGCTGAGAGAGAGCCTTCTGCAGGTTGCGCACGAGCTGAAGCATCTGCTGCTTCGACGACTCGGGGAAGTACTTCTCTACGTAGAGCTTGCCGATAGCCTCGCCGAGCACGCCGCTCACGAGAGCAGTGGCACGCTTCCAGCGCGGACGGTCCTGCTGTACGCCCGACATCACCTTGCCCAGTTCGAACTCTACGGCGCGGAAGTTGTCGTCGAGGTAGCCAGCTGCCGAGCTGATGGCGTGCGACTCTGCGTATGCCTTCAGGTCGTCGAGCGACTCCTCTGCCAGTATCTTCTCCACCTCATGGATAGGCTCAAGCTGACCCACGTCGATGTGCGAGAACGGAGGGAAGCCCTGCGCGAGGAAGAAGTTGCCCCAGTCGATGCCCGGGAAGTCCTTCACGAGGGCGTTGTATGTCATCTTGTGGTAGTTGGCCTGCACGTCGCGCAGCTCCACCTGGCTCTTGCTTGCCTTAGCGATGCGTGTCTCGATGCGCATTGTAGCGTCCGCCTTGTGCTGCGCTGTAGCCTCGTCGTTGCCGGCGAGCACGAGCATCTTCTTCAGATATTCAGCATAAGCCTTGCGCACTGCAACCACCTGAGCGTCGTCAGAGAGGTAGTAGTCGCGCTCACCGAGTCCGAGTCCGCCCTGACCGATGCCTACGAGGTTGTTGGCAGCGTCCTTCATATCTGCGCCAACGCCGGCTCCGAACATCAGACAGTCGAGTCCGCGTGCGTCGAGCTGCGCTGTCACAAGCTGATACTCGCGGCGGTCAGCGATGTCGTTGATCTTCTTCAGAAGCGGCTTCAGCGGTTCTGCGCCCTCACGGTTGCGGCGCACGCTGTCCATAGCGAGGTTGTAGAGCGAACCTATCTTCTGTCCGAGTGTGCCCTTAGGCTGCGGCTTAGAAGAGTACTCCTCGATGAGGGCGAGGATGCGCTTCTGGTTCATCTCGTCGAGGTCGGTGAACGAACCGTTGCGTGCGTGTTCTGCGTCGAGCGGATGCGCCTTGCGCCAGCCACCGATAGCATACTCATAGAAGTCGTTTCCGGGCTTCGCCGCCGTGTTCATGTTGGCGAGGTCGATACCCTTTGAGGTCTGTGCGCTTGCCGACATTGTAGCCAGCAGCGAACAAGCGAGGATGATTGATTTTACTTTCATATACTATAATGTTTATTAATATTCTCACTAAGGGGGTGCACTTGTCTCAAGTGCACCAACATAGAAGTTGGTTTTCAGAAACAACATCTGCAAATAGGTTGGTGCACTTGAGACAAGTGCACCCCCTACAAAATACAAAAGTAAGTATTTTGTGAGAAATAACACATACTTGTTAGTAATCGTTAACCATTGCGCAAACGTTTACCTTGGCGTTTGGAAGAAAAACATACATAACTTTGCACAAAAACACACAAATGTTTAATTTTGCAACATAAATAATTGAAATCTAATAACGACTAAACAATACTATGCAAATTACTTTTAATATCCAGTACAAGACAGTATTCGGCGAAGAATTGCTACTGAACATCACCAGCGGAGAGGCTGGCGACCGCACCATAGCAATGTCTACCGCTGACGGTTTGACTTGGACATGCCAGATAGAGGCGAAGAAGAGCGACAAGCGTGTGGACTATTTCTACAGCGTGCGCAACTGCTGCGGCATAAAGTGCAGCGAGTGGAAGACTGTCACGCATCGTCTCGACCTCAACACAAAAGCTTCGCAGCACATCATCGTTGATGACTGCTGGCACGAGATACCATGCGACACATATTTATATAGCTCGGCTTTCACCGACTGCGTGAACCGCCGCGCCGAGGGCAGCGTGAAGCCACTGGCATACGACAAGGCACTGCGCCTCGTGGTGCGTGCTCCGCAGCTACATTCGGGCGCACGTCTCGCCCTCACGGGCAAAGGCGCAGTCTTAGGCAACTGGGACTTGAAAAAGGCTCTGCACATGACCGAGCACAACCACAACGAATGGATTGTGGACATCGACGGCGACGCACTCGATGCAAACGATAAAGAAGTAGGTTTAGGTAACAATAATAAGATTTGTAGTAAGTTAGTTCACGAACTGGAGTTCAAGTTCGTGGCGTTCAGCGACAAAGGCGATGAGATGTGGGAGACGTGCGAGAACCGCACACTCACTCTCAAGCCTTTGGAGCAGAACGAAGTGCGCGTGGTGGCACTCGACCAGTCGTTCTACGCGCTATGCGACGAGAAGGTAGCGGGCACACTCGTCCCCGTCTTCTCACTCCGCTCCGAAGGAAGCTTCGGTGTGGGCGACTTCGGCGACCTAAAACTGATGATCGACTGGGTGGCTAAGACCCATCAGCGCCTCCTGCAGCTGCTGCCTATCAACGACTCTACATCCACACACACGTGGACTGATTCATATCCATATTCATGCATATCTATTTTCGCTCTGCATCCGCAGTATGCCGACCTGCGCCAGCTGCCCGCATTGAGCGACAAGCTGGAGGCAGACCGCTTCGAGGTGCTGCGCGAGGAGCTGAACGCTCTGCCGCAGATCGACTACGAGCGCGTGAACAACGCCAAGCTGAAGTATCTCCGTCTGCTGTTCGAGCAGGAAGGCAAGAAGGTGCTTGCGTCTAAGGAGTTCAAGACGTTCTTCGCCGACTGCGAGCACTGGCTCGTGCCTTACGCCTACTACTGCTACCTGCGCGACCTCTACGGCACGTGTGTCTTCTCTGAGTGGGCTGACCACAAGCAGTGGAACGAGGCTGACCGTAAGGCACTCAGCAATCCGAAGAGCGAACTATATAATAAGGTGGCGTACTACTACTACGTGCAGTTCGTGCTCGACCAGCAGATGCGCTCTGCTCATGAGTATGCCCGTGCCCGCGGCGTCATCCTCAAGGGCGACATACCTATCGGCGTGAACCGCAACGGCTGCGACGTATGGCACGAACCCGAATACTTCCACCTCGACTCGCAGGCAGGTGCTCCGCCAGACGCTTTCTCGGTGAACGGACAGAACTGGGGCTTCCCGACGTACAACTGGGACCGCATGATTGCCGACGGATGCCAGTGGTGGGTGCGCCGCTTCCAGAACATGGCGAAGTACTTCGACGCTTACCGCATCGACCATGTGCTCGGATTCTTCCGTATATGGGCTATACCTACCGACTGCGTAGGCGGACTGCTCGGACAGTTCCAGCCGGCACTCGCCATGACTCGCGAAGAGATACAGAGCTACGGCCTCAACTTCCAGGAGCATCTGTTCACAACGCCGTTCATAGCCCACTGGGTGGTGGAGCGCGTGTTCCGCGAACACACCGAGGAGGTTATCCAGACTTATCTCAACCACGAGCACGACGACATCTACTCGCTCAAGCCCGAATACGACACGGAGCGCAAGATTGAGGCTGCGTTCGAGGGCAAGACGACGGAGAAGGACGTATGGCTGCGCGACGGTCTCTACGCGTTGGTTGACGACGTGCTCTTCGTGCGCGACCGCAAGAACCCCAACCTCTTCCACCCACGCATCACGGCGCAGCTCAACTTCATGTACGAGGCGCTGTGGGACGGCGACAAGGCTGCGTTCAACCGACTCTATAACGACTACTATTATCGTCGCAACAACAACTTCTGGTATGGCGAGGCGATGAAGAAGTTGCCGATTCTGGTGCAGGCTACCCGTATGCTGGTATGCGCAGAAGACTTGGGTATGGTGCCCGACTGCGTGCAGTGGGTGATGCAGGAACTGCGCATCCTGAGCCTCGAACTGCAGTCGATGCCGAAGGACTCGAGCGTTAAGTTCGGCTATCTCTCGCGCAATCCGTACCGCTCCGTCTGCACTCTCTCCACACACGATATGCCTACGCTGCGCCAGTGGTGGGACGAAGACTGGGCACGCACGCAGGAGTTCTACAACTCTATGCTCTACCGTGGCGGTGCCGCACCGCATCCGCTGCCGGGATGGCTCGCTCGCGACATCGTATCGCAGCAGCTCACCTCGCCCTCGATGCTCTGCATACTCTCGCTGCAGGACTGGTTCGCCATCGACGAGCGCATACGCCTTGCTGATGCCGACGCCGAGCGCATCAACATCCCTGCCAACTCGAAGCACTACTGGCGCTATCGTATGCACATGAACATCGAGCAGCTCCTCGCCGACCGCGACTACAATGAGCAGGTGAAGGAACTGATTGACGAAGCAGGAAGAAAATAATTATAGGAGGGTATGGCATCCCTGCCATACCCACGCAGCCTTATTGTTAGCAGACGGCGTGGGTATAGCAAGGATGCTATACCCTCCTACAGATACTCCAACTTCTTTTTTAACGACTTCTGACCTCCTATAAATCAGCTATAACGAATTATAAGCCAAATAAACAAATATGACTATAAAGACCCTTCTCCTCTCCTTCCTTACCTCCTGCACGGCGCACAGTGCCGTAGCGCAGACGTTGGGCGGAGTGGAGTATTCGCCCAAGGCGACGACATTCCATATCACTACGTCGCCCGACGTAAAGAAAGTGAACGTACTGCTGTCGGACACAGATAGCGACAGCCCCACAGAGCAGCTCACAAAGCAGATGAAGCGTGTGGGCGCAGGCAAGTGGGAGCTCACCGTGAAGAGCGACCTCAAAGGCAAGTACTACCTCTTCAGCGTGTACAACAGCGCACAGCCCGACAACACACCCGGCATCTTCGCCAAGGCGGTGGGCGTGAACGGCAAGCGCGGCGCCATCGTCGACCTGCGCGACACCGACCCGGAGGGCTGGGCTGACGATGTGCGTCCGGCTCTCAGCAACCCGTGCGACCTCGTCATCTACGAGATGCACCACCGCGACTTCTCCGTCGACCTCTCGTCGGGACTGAAGCACAAGGGCAAGTATCTCGCGCTCACCGAACCGAAGGCTATCGAGCACCTGCAGCGTCTCGGTGTGAACGCCGTACACATTCTGCCGTCGTTCGACTACGCTTCTGTGGATGAGTCGAAGCCCGACGTGCCGCAGTACAACTGGGGCTACGACCCGCTCAACTACAACGTGCCCGAGGGCTCCTACTCCACCGACGCGGCTACGCCTACGACACGCATACGCGAGTTCAAGCAGATGGTGCAGACACTGCACCGGGCAGGCATCCGCGTCATCCTCGACGTGGTGTACAACCACACGTTCGACATCAACGGCTCCAACTTCCAGAAGATCTATCCCGACTATTTCTATCGTAAGACAACGGAGGGCAAGTACTCCGACGGCTCGGGCTGCGGCAACGAGACGGCGAGCGAGAAACCGCTCATGCGCGAGTTTATGAAGGAGAGCGTGGAGTACTGGATAAAGGAATACCACATTGACGGCTTCCGCTTCGACCTCATGGGCGTTCACGACATCGAGACGATGAACGAGATACGCGCTATGGTGGACCAGATTGACCCGTCGATATACATCTATGGTGAGGGCTGGAGCGCAGGTTCTTGCGCCTATCCGCAGGAGAAGCTCGCCATGAAAGCCAACACCAAACAGCTCAACGGCATCGGTGCGTTCTGCGACGACATGCGCGACGCGCTGCGCGGCCCGTTCTCCGACGACCATAAGGGCGGCTTCCTCATCGGCGAGCCTGACCAAGAGGAGAGCATCAAGTTCGGCATCGTTGGTGCCATTGCGCATCCGCAGATAGATATGACGAAGGTGAACTACTCGCGTGAGGCGTGGACTAACGAGCCGTCGCAGATGGTGGCTTACGTGAGTTGCCACGACGATATGTGCCTGACAGACCGCCTGCGCGCTACGGTGCCGTACATCACCGACGACGAGCTGATACGCCTCGACCTGCTCGCACAGACCGCTGTGCTCACATCGCAGGGCGTGCCGTTCATTCTCTCGGGCGAGGAGATGCTGCGCGACAAGAAGAGCGTGCACAACTCATACCGCTCGCCCGACTCCATCAACCGCCTCGACTGGAACAACCTGAAGCGCTATCCGCAGGTGTTCGACTACTACGCCGGTCTCATCGCGCTGCGCAAGGCGCATCCTGCGTTCCGCATGGGCAAGGCGGAGGAGGTGCGCAAGCATCTCGAGTTTGTCGATGCACCGAAGGGTGTGGTGGCGTTCCGACTGAAGGACAATGCCGGCGGCGACGCATGGAGAAACATCTACGTGGTGCTCAACTCGCAGAAGACTCCGCAGAACGTGAAGGTGGCTGAGGGCAGCTACACCACGGTGGTGGCAAACGGTAAGGTGAACGCCGACGGTCTCGGACTCATCAGCGGCTCTACTCTGACGGTTGCTCCGCAGTCGGCATTGATAGTACACGACTAATAACATTATAATTTATGAATATCAAACACATACTACGTAAGAGGGTGATACTTCTACTCGCCCTCTTCTTTTCTTCGACTATTGCTATGAACGCAGCACAGAAGATTGACCGCATTGAGCCTACAAACTGGTTCGTAGGCATGAAGAACCCGCAGGTGCAGCTGATGGTGTACGGCAAGGACGTGCGCGCTGCCGAGGTGTCTACCGACTATCCGGGCGTGCGCATCGACTCGCTCGTGCGTCTCGACTCGCCCAACTATCTGTTAGTGTACATGAACGTAGGGGATGCCAAGCCTGGCACGATGAACCTACTGTTCCGCGCCGGCAAGAGCAAGACGAGCGTGAAGTACGAGCTGAAGGCTCGCGACATGAAGGGCGAGGAGCGCATGGGCTTCACCAACGCCGACGTGCTCTACATGCTCATGCCCGACCGCTTTGCATCGAGCGGAAAGTATCTCAACGTGAAGGGACTGAACGCTTACAGCGTGAACCGCAAGGAGCCGTCGCTGCGTCATGGCGGCGACCTCGAAGGCATACGCCAGCACCTCGACTACTTCAACGAGCTGGGCGTAACGGCATTGTGGTTCACACCGGTGCTTGAGAACAACTCGCCCGACCACGGCAAGAGCAGCACGTATCACGGATACGCTACGACCGACTACTACCGCGTAGACCCGCGCTTCGGCACAAACGACGACTACCGACAGCTTGTTTCCGATGCACATAAGAAGGGACTGAAGGTGGTGATGGACATGATTTTCAACCACTGCGGTTTCGAGCATCCGTGGGTGAAGGACATGCCGACAAAGGACTGGTTCAACACGCCCGAATGGCTTGCTCCTGAAAATCAGGCGAAGGCTGTGAAGACGAAGACCGTGGACGGCGACCAGATGACTAACGACAAATACTTGCAGACAAGCTACAAGCTGACACCAGTGCTCGACCCGTATGCGTCGAAGGTAGACCTGCGCGAGACGGTGGACGGCTGGTTCGTACCCTCAATGCCCGACCTCAACCAGCGCAACGAGCACGTGATGACTTACCTCATACAGAACTCCGAGTGGTGGATTGAGACCGTTGGCATCGACGGCATACGCATGGACACTTATCCGTATGCCGACCGTAAGGGCATGGCACACTGGATGGAGGTGCTGAACACGGAGTATCCCAACTTCAACACCGTGGGCGAGACGTGGGTGACGGAGCCTGCATACACCGCAGCATGGCAGAAGGACTCGCCGCTGGCTGAAGTGAACTCGAACCTGAAAACGGTTATGGACTTCGCATTCTTCGACCGTCTTAACCAAGCGAAGAACGAGGAGACCGACGACTGGTGGAAAGGATTCAACCGCATATACAACTCGCTCTGCTACGACTATCTGTACGTAGACCCGTCGCACGTGATGGCGTTCATCGAGAACCACGACACCGACCGCTTCCTCGGCGAGGGTCAGGACACGCTGGCGCTGAAGCAGGCACTGGCTCTGCTGCTCACCGTCAACCGTATTCCGCAGCTCTACTACGGCACCGAGATACTGATGAACGGCACGAAGAGCACTACCGACGGACATGTGCGCCGCGACTTCCCCGGAGGCTTCGCCGGCGACACACGCAACGCCTTCAACAAGGCGGAGCGCACGAAGGAGGAGCAGGCTATGTTCAGCTTCACAAGCCGTCTGCTCCACTGGCGACAGAACAACGAAGTGATAACGAAGGGCAAGCAGACGCAGTTCATACCGTTCAAGGGCGTGTACGTGGTGGCACGCACGCTCGGCAACAAGGCGGTGATGACAGTACTCAACGGCACATCAAAGACGGCTACAATGTCCGTAGCACGCTACGCAGAGATAATCGGCAACCGCACGGAGGCTACAAACGTGCTCACGGGCAGAAAGATAGACCTCACGAAGGACGTGAAACTGCAGCCGAAGGGCGTACTCGTACTTAGTCTGTAGCCATCCGCGTCGACCGATGCGGACATCTGCACCGACCGATGCGGACGTCTGCGCCGACCGATGCGGACATCTGCGTCGACCGATGCGGACATCCGCGCCGACCGATGCGCACGTCTGCGCCGACCGATGCGCACGTCTGCGTCGGTCGGTGCGTATCGTTTTAACCCAAGACAAGAGTCGTCATACCTTGCCCTGATAGAAAACAAAATACCAAACAATAACAATCAAAACCAAACCTAACATGAACAGATTTCTAAAATCAATGGCAGCCATCGCATGTGGCATGGGCTTCCTGCCCCTCAACGCCTCCGCACAGGGCTGGCCATCACAATACCAAGGAGTGATGCTCCAGGGCTTCTACTGGGACAGTTTCGACGCATCGCAGTGGACAAAATTAGAGAGTCAGGCTGACGAGCTGGCACCTTACTTCAAACTCGTATGGGTGCCGCAGAGCGCATACTGCGGCGGAAAGTCGATGGGCTACAACGACCTCTACTGGTTTACAAACTACAACTCGTCGTTCGGCACAGAGCAGGAGTTGCGCTCCATGATCAGCACGTTCAAGCAAAAGGGCATCGGCACAATAGCCGATGTCGTAATCAACCACCGCGGAACCGTCAAGAACTGGTTCGACTTCCCCGAGGAGACGTACAAGGGCAAGACGTACAAGATGACCTCTACCGACGTGTGCGCCGGCGACGACAAGGGCAAGGCTGCGGAGGAGGCGAAGAAGCAGGGCGTGAGCCTCAGCGCCAACTACGACACGGGCGAGGACTGGGACGGTATGCGCGACCTCGACCATAACTCTGCCAACGTGCAGAACTGCGTGAAGGCATATCTCGACCTGCTGCTCAACGACTTAGGATACGCAGGTGTGCGCTACGACATGACAAAGGGCTATGCCGGCAAATTCACGGGCATATACAACAAGGCGGCAAACCCAACCTACTCCGTCGGCGAATACTTCGACGGCAACAAGACGAATGTCACCAACTGGCTGAACGCTACGAAGGTGGACGGCAAGGTGATGTCGGCAGCGTTCGACTTCCCGATACGCTACTCGGTGCGCGACGCAGCGAACAACGGCAACTGGTCGAAGCTGGCAAACGGCGGACTGGCTACCGATGTGGTGTACAAGCGCTACGCCGTGACGTTCATCGAGAACCACGACACCGAGAAGCGTAGCGATGCTGCGCAGGATCCGATACGCAAAGACACGCTGGCGGCTAACGCCTATCTGCTCGCCATGCCGGGCACACCGTGCGTGTTCTACAAGCACTGGACCGACTGCAAGCAGGACATAAAGAACATGATACTGGTGCGCAACATTGCTGGCATACACAACGAGAGCAACTGGTCGTGCACGGAGAACTCAGCATCGCGCTACGTCGTGACAACAACGGGTGCGAACATGAGGCTGCGCGCTGCGGTGGGCACCACTGCCAACGCATACACACCAACCGACGACGGATGGGCTTTGGCTGCCGAGGGATACCACTGGCGCTACTTCCTGCCTACATCTGCCGAGACGGTGTTCCCGTCGCTGCCGTCGGGCGAATACCATAACGCGCCGACCGTAACACTACGCGCCATATCCACCACAAAGAATGCCCAGATTGTCTACACGCTGGACGGCTCCAACCCAACAGCATCGGGCACAAAGGTGGCTAACGGCACTAAGGTTACGCTCCCCAACGGCAAGTGCACGCTGAAGGCGGCATTGCTCGCGAACGGCAAGGTGGGCACTATCGTGACACGAACATACGACGTGCGCAAGTTTGAAGCATACACGTTCTCTGTGTATGTGAACACCGAGAACGTGGGCTGGAAGAACTGCTACTTCTGGACGTGGGGCGGCGACGACACACACGCACCGGCTAACAAAAAATGGCCTGGCGACAACGTGACGACACTGACGGAGAAGAACGGCAAGAAATGGTACAGCAAGCAGTTCAAGATAAACACACCGACCGACTACGTGAACTTCGTGTTCGCAAAGGAGAGTTCGGTGCAGACGGCAGACGTATCGGGCATCACAACCGATGCTTACTTCGAGATACAGAACTCGAAGGACTCGCAGGGACACTATCTCGTGAAGAACGTGACAGCCGATCAGCCTACAGCCATCGCGGACATCACTGTCAGCCACGAAGCAAACGCCACATCTGTAGTGGCTATCGACGGCAGAACAGTGCGCCACTTCAACAGCGCAGTGTCTACGACAGAAGCTATCGACGGACTCGCTCCGGGCATCTACATCGTGAACGGCAAGAAGGTTCTCGTGCGTTAAAGACCTTTACTCTCACAATAAAAGAGAAGTTCATGCGTTAATAAGAAGTTCTTACACAACAATTAAAGGAATTTCTTATACAATGACATACATCAGACATCTGCTCAAGGCGTACCCCGTATCGTGCTTCTATATCCTTATGATATTGGTATTGTGCTTCGCAACGATACCGAGTACGCCGCTCGACAACGTTACGCTCATAGACAAATGGGTACACATAGCCATGTACGCCGGCACGTGCGCCACTATCTGGCTTGAGTATCTGCGCAACCATAGCGCGAAACGCCAACCGGTGATGCGCATAGCATCGCCTACGGACAAGCCTGCGCTCAACTGGGCAAAGCTACTGTGCCTTGCGTGGCTCGCACCGATACTGATGAGCGGACTCATCGAGATACTGCAGGAATACTGCACGGGCGGACGACGTAGCGGCGACTGGCTCGACTTCGCAGCCAACTCCATCGGAGCGACACTCGGTGCTCTCGCAGGTATCATAATGGTTTACAGCAAGCGTTCAAGACAGTGAGACTTTCGCAAAACGAATGTCTCACTTTTCTTTTTATATATACAAGTTTTGAGTACCTTTGCACATTATTACATATAAACCAAGAAAAAACAGTATTAAGTAAATAGAAGTGAAACCAACTTTTCAACTTATTTCGATATTCGTACTCGCACTGCTCCTGTTCGTGGGCTACTCGAAGGCTCCCGACTATGTGGCTGATGCGTTGCATCTGAAACAGATTGGGCAGGACATCACGACGGCTGACGCAGACACCATGCACGTCGAGGATGCGGCAAGCGACACCATCACCGAACCGGTAGACACCGCACGACAGCGCGTGCTTATCTTCGGCGACTCGATGAGCCAACTGCTTGCTCTGCGCCTGTGCGACTACACCAACGCCAACGGACACTCGCTGACGTGCGTCACATGGAACGGATCGGGCACACATCAGTGGGCTGCTTCCGACACGCTGCGCTTCTATATGCAGAGGGTGCGGCCGACGCATGTGTTCGTCTGCCTGGGAAGCAACGAACTGTACACTGCCGACATGAAGGGATGCAGAAAGCGTGCCGAGAGGATACTCGAGAAGATTGGCAACGTGCCGACAACATGGATCGGTCCGCCAAACTGGATGGAGGACAAGGGCATCAACAATATGCTGCAGAGCTTCATGGGCAAACGACGTTTCTTTATGACCAAGGGAATGAAACTCGATAGGCAGGAGGACGGACGTCACCCGACGTATGCGGCTGCTGCAAAATGGATGGATAGCATCATAGAATGGATGAACAGCGGAAAGGCGGCGCACCCGTTCGTAATGAACAAACCGACAACTCACTCAAGAAGATACACTCAGATAATCATTCCGATGAATCCAGGAAAGGCTGCCACAACGGACAGCATAGACGTGAACACCACGGAGGAACCACTACCGAAGCCTATCAGCGAGCAAGAGGGTGAACAGAAAACAGAACTAAAGAGCGAACAGAAAGTGGAACAAAAGGACGAACCACATACCGAACCTCACCATACGGCGGTTGATAAGAACAAAGAATGTACTTCAAACAATAAAGAATGAACTATACAGACATAAACATAGAGGTGATGCTCGTGGCGTTTCTCGCTATATACACACTGGTGAAACGCGCCTCACGCACAGCGATGATGCTCTACGTCGTGGCGTTCAACCTCTACTTTGCCTATCGACTGAACGGCAGCGTGATGTGGCTGCTGCCGGCTACAGCGTGCTTCAACTACGCCTTGACGCAGGAGATGGCACTACGCGAAGGACGGACACGCAAGCTGCTGCTCGCTACCGTTGTGGTGGCTGACCTTGCGGTGCTCGCCTACTTCAAGTACGCCACGTTCATACTCAACGATGTCATCGGACTCATGCTGCGCACCAACTTCTCGTTAGGTTCGATAGTGCTGCCCGTGGGCATCTCGTTCTATACGTTCCAGGGAATCAGTCACGCTGTGGATGTCTACCGCCGCCGCTTCACGATGAACACCACGCTGCTCGAATACTTCTTCTACCTCACATTCTTTCCACTGCTCCTCGCCGGACCTATAACACGCGCCGAGAACCTGATACCGCGTCTGCGCCGCAACCGGCAGGCATCGAGCCGCATGGTGTGGAGCGGATTGTGGCTCATCATGCTCGGACTGGTGAAGAAGAACATGGTGAGCGACTACATCGGACAGTTCACCACATGGGTGTTCGATGCTCCGCAGACCTTCTCGGGCTTCGAGAACATGGCGGCACTGCTGGGCTACCCAGTACAGATATACTTCGACTTCTCGGGCTATAGCGACATGAGTATCGGTGCAGCAGCCATACTCGGCTTCTGGCTGCCCGACAACTTCCGCTTCCCCTACCGTGCGCTTAGCCTCACCGACTTCTGGCGACGCTGGCACATATCGCTCTCCACGTGGTTCCGCGACTATCTGTACATACCACTCGGCGGCAACCGCAAGGGCACACTGCGCATGTATGCCAACAACTTCATAACGATGCTCATAGCCGGACTGTGGCATGGCGCGTCGTGGATGTTCGTCATCTGGGGAGCACTGCACGGCTTCGGTCTGTGCGTACATAAGTTCTTCAGTCGCCAGCTGCGCATCACACTCCCCTCCACGTTGTGGGGCAACACGCTGAGCTGGCTCATCACCTACGTGTACGTCTGCTTCGCATGGTCGTTCTTCCGCTCGCAAAGTCTTACGCAGCTCGGCACGATGTACGAGAAGATTGTCGCTGACTTCAGCTGGGCGTATCTCTCACCATTCGTCTACGCACGTCCTCTGTGGACAGTCTGCCTCCTCGGTGCCATGCTCACCTATCTCATCCCCGAACGCACTTACACACGCCTGCAGCTGCGCTTCATAACGCTGCCTTGGCTCGCCAAGTTCCTCCTCTTCATAGTCTGCGTGCAGCTCGCCATCGAAGTGGCGCAGGAGGACGTGCAGCCATTTATCTACGGAGCCTTTTAGGAGGAGAGAGCGAACCTCAGTTCTCTTCAACAAGATTCTTTTAGCAACATCACTAAATACATTTATTTTTAGCGAACGGCTATAAATACAAAAATAGCAAAGAGCTTGTTATGATATGCAACAAGCATCTTTGCTATTCTTTTATTAGAAGCAAACTAACTCTCTTGTAAATAAATGCTACTTTTCCTTTTTACCATTAAAAATCCAGGTATCATCACCTTCAGTTTTGAGTGTCATGGTTAGTACTCCATTAATGTACATACCATCAATTGTAAAACCCGATTCTGGATTAAGCTTATAAACACCATTTGACTCAGAAACCTTAAAATTGATCTTTTCCTGATCAAAACCATAGTCTTCACAGATAAATCTTGTAAGCATCACGGTTGTATTTGAAAGTCTTTCAAAAGCCACATAGCATGGAGAACCATCAGTATTATCACCAGGCTGCCGAAGTGTACCAGCATAAGTTCCTACAATCATAGAAGCAGGATTTTTCTGATTGCTGACATTCTCATCATCGTCATCATCACCACAAGACGTAACGGTCATACTCACAAGTGCCACAAGCACTGCCATAAACATGTACTTAATCTTTTCCATTGTTTCAGTTTTTTAATTTGTTAATATTTAAATTCGTTTTTATGTTATATTATGAGTACATAACTCTAACTCTTCACAAATTTTAAAAAAATAAAACAAAAGTTTTTTGAGTTCAAACGCATAATTCGTCAAACGTATCAGTTGCATCGTGAAATGCAGAAACACACTGTAAAACCTACTCACCCATAGCATCCTCACCTTTAAGATGCGTAACAACATTACGAAGCAAATGCTTGGACACAGTAAGACTTACCGACTTGCCGTAATTGTCGACAAATGTCAGCTTCTCCTTTAGCAGATTGACATGACTGACGTTATGCAAATTAAGAAACAAACTCCTACCTACACGCATGAAAGCCACACTTGGATCGTCACACTTACATACGTATTCACAAATATCAGCGAGTCCAAATGGCAGCAATACATCGGTACCATTAATGTAGAAAACACGCGAGAAATGATCCTCTGCCTTAAAATAGGCAACAGACTCAAGGTGAACGACAAATAGTTCGTCGCGATTGTACAATGTTATGTTCATCGTATAGTCAGAAAATATTAGTGATTGTGATTAGTTCTTACTGAAGAATACAAAAAAGGCGGAACCGTTCGTGGCTTGTCCAAACTCAGGTTACCGCCAAGTGACCTCGCATACGCACAAGCACAGAACGGCTCACGCCATAGAGCGTGAACCTTCCATCTGCTTGTTCTCGGTATGCGAAAATTGGCGGTATTCGAGTTGGGAGAACAAGAGCAAAAGCTCAAATCCAAAATGTACCATCAATGAGAATTAACTCATCGCGAAAGTTTCGACCTCTAAAGATCCGTTTGTTTCTTTCTTTTACAGAACACAAAAGTAATAAAAAGTACTGATATTGACGAACATTAGATCTCCTTATTTTAAGCCCAAAACGCAAAAAGAGCATATATGCCGTGAATACTCACAAGCCATATATGCTCTTTTGTTATAAATAAAGTATTTATTTACTGTGCACCGGCAACTGTTGCGCCGTCGTAACCCCACTTATAGTAAGAAGCGCCGTGAACGAAACCTGCACCGAAAGCGGTGAAGATAACGTTGTCGCCCTTCTTCAAGTGACGCTCGTGATCCCACAATGCCAAAGGAATTGTGGCAGCACTTGTATTGCCGTAACGCTGTATGTTCACAACTACCTTCTCGAGCGGAAGATTGATGCGCTTAGCAACAGCCTCGATGATGCGGAGGTTTGCCTCGTGAGGGATAACCCAGTTGACATCTTCTGTAGTCATCTCGTTGCGCTTGAGCACTTCCTCAACGTCGTTACCCATATCGGTAACTGCATAGCGGAACACTGTGCGACCCTCCTGATAGAGGTAGTGCAAACGATGGTCCACTGTGAAGTGTGACGGCGGACAAACCGAACCGCCCGCCTTCATGTGAAGGAACGGAAGTCCGATGCCGTCGGTGCGCAAGAATGAGTTCTGTACGCCTACATTCTCCTCCTCGGTTGCCTCTACGAGCACTGCGCCTGCACCATCGCCGAACAACACGCAGGTTGCGCGGTCGGTATAGTCGACGAGCGACGACATCTTGTCGGCACCGATAACGATAATCTTCTTATAGCGTCCGCTCTCAATCATGGTAGCGGCAACGTCGAGCGAATAGAGGAATCCGCAGCATGCTGCCTCAAGGTCGAAGGCGAAAGCGTTCTTCAGTCCGAGTTTGCCAAGGACGATAGAAGCTGTTGAGGGGAACTTGTAGTCGGGGGTTGTTGTTGTGACAATGAGCGCATCGATTGTATCGGGGTCTACGCCAGTCTTCTTCAGAAGCTGCTTGGCTGCCTTGCGCGCCATGTAGCTTGTGCCGAGACCTTCCTCTGTGAGGATGTGGCGTTCCTTGATACCGACACGGGTCATAATCCACTCGTCGCTGGTGTCTACCATGCGCGACAGTTCCTCGTTGTTGAGGACATAGTCGGGCACATAGCCACCAACGCCTGTGATTACTGCGTGTATCTTACCCATTGTAATTATTCAGCAACTTCCTTTACGATAGCCACCTTACCACGATAGTAACCGCAAGTAGGGCAAACTGTGTGGTATACATAGTAAGCGCCACAGTTCGGGCATACTGCCAATGTAGGAGCTACTGCCTTATCATGAGTTCTTCTCTTAAGTGTACGTGTCTTTGACTGTCTTCTTTTAGGATGTGCCATTTTTCTTTAATCTTTAATTATTGTTTTTAATTTTTCTAATTCATTCCAGCGCGGATCTACCGCTGCCTCTTCATTCTCGCCACTACTTCGGGTAGCTGAGTGTTCTTCGAGAACCTTTATCATCGCCGCGTTACATTTTCCAGGTGTATGCACGTGCTTAGCGGGAATGTTGAGTGCTATAAATTCGTAGATGAACCATGCCACGTCGAGTACGCCTTCGCGCTCGTCGACGGTGATGAGGTCATCGTCTTCGGAATATTCTTCTCCAAACTTGACGATAAGGCGGTCGTCGCTTTCCACGTCCTGGTCCATATCGTCGAGGCAGAGGTCGCACGGAATAACGACCGAGCCTGCGGTGTGGAAGTCGAGCTCAAAATAGTTCTCCGTGCGGTGCACGTTTAACGACACACTGACAGAGCCACGCTTGATTTCGTCCTCGTCTAACGACTCGAAATAAGCGTCGCCCAGGTTGAAATTGAGCGTCGTAAGACCCTCATCCAACTCCTTTAAATCTATCTTAAGCGATTCTAAATTACACATTTGGTGTGCAAAGTTACGAATATTCTGCGAATTACACAACGGATTATCAGAAAAGTTCTATTCTAAAGGTAGTTCCAACGCCCAATTCCGACTTTTTCACGTAGATTTTGCCGTGATGATACTCTTCTACAATGCGTTTGGCGAGCGACAGGCCCAATCCCCAACCGCGTTTTTTCGTGGTGAATCCGGGCTTGAACACGTTGCCGATGTCCTTCTTGCGTATGCCTTTGCCGGTGTCTGCCACCTCGACTACGGCGCGTGCGCCTTCCTTCAGTATAGTGAGCGTGATGGTGCCGGCGCCTTCCATGGCGTCGACGGCGTTCTTGCAGAGGTTTTCTATCACCCACTCGAAGAGCGAGGCGTTGATGCGCACTATGACGTCTTCCTCGGGGAAGCGGCATATCATCTGCACCTTGCGCGATGTGCGGCGGTCCATATAGTCGACCACATGCTGCATTATCTCCTTCAGATTTGTCTCCACAGGTTCGGGCAGCGAGCCTATCTTCGAGAAGCGGTCGGCGATGAGCTGCAGACGCTTCACGTCCTTGTCCATCTCGGGTATGAGCGGGTCGTCGGGGTGGGTCTCCTTCAGTATCTCGGTCCACGCCATGAGGCTCGATATCGGCGTACCGAGCTGGTGTGCCGTCTCCTTCGAGAGTCCTACCCACACCTTGTTCTGCTCGGCGCGTTTCGACGTGAGCAGGGCGAAGATGGCTATGACAACGAATATCATCACCACACCCAATTGTATATAAGGATAAGAGGCGAGTCGGCGCAGCATTACCGAGTCGGCGTAGCAGACATTTATATAATCGTCGGAGCGAGTCACGCTATCAGCATCCTCATTAAGTGTAATGCGTATCACTTGACGCTCAAGTAACATTTCCTTACCAAGCTCCTCCACACGCTGCACAGAGTCGGCTTCTGTCTTACATGTCTTCAAGTCAATATTACGGTATGCTTGCACATCACCATTAGAATCGAGTACAATCACAGGGATTGTATTATTCCCGTTTATCACCTTCAACACTAAATTGATGTCGGTGTTCTCGTCAGCATTGTTCAGCGTACGCATCGCCTCTGCCCAAACCGCCATCTTGTTGTGCTCCTCCTTGGCGAGGTCGCGTATGAGGAGATGTGACACGACAAGTGATGCCACGGCGATAATCACCGCAGCGAGCACAAGAAATATCTTCACTCTACGTATTTGGTCAGTCCATTGCATATAACTAATAACGCAATTACGGGCAGAATATTATTGAAGAAAGAAGGATTATTGCGCTTTCAAACGCAATAATCACCAATGATTGCTGTCCACCACTCTGTTTACGCCATCTGCTGCAACCGAATCGGTGGCAACAGTTTCTGTGCGTGTGTCTTGGCGTGCGTTGATCATCACACCGATAATAACAAGCAGCAGCGCAATCAGCGCAACGAGCACGGCGTTCACAACGGCGAACGACTTGCTCTTGCCTGCCAGTAGGCGCCTTACCTGGGCGATGTCGGAGGGTCGATGGTCGCGGTCTACATATTCCATGACGATGCACTCGCCAAGTTATTCTACCGGCTCCATGCTTATGATGCGGCAGATGTTGGGATGGTCGAGCTGCAAGCCGTACTCACCGCCAAAGCCTGCCACGAATTCTGATGTGAGTCGTTTCTCCTTGTCGTTCATCAGCACGATTCTTTAACAACCCTAACTATCGAAAGTCCGCCGTTGCGACCCGCTACGAACGGCGGTGTGCGCTCGCCGTCACACTCAAGGAACGGCAGATACAGCGGTTGCTCGGCGATGAAGCAACCCGTAACGAAACTGTCGCCAGGCAACATTTAGTTATGAGGTTGTTGCCCGTGGCGGTCTGCGGCACGACGAAGGCGCGGTAGACGGCGCCGTCCTTATATGGTGTAAGGCTGCGCACGCTGCCGACGACGCTTACCGTGAAGGTGGCGAGGTTGACGGTGGCGGAGGTGGCAAGATTGTTCATCTTCACCGACACATCTGCGTCTGCGAGTGAGCTTTCGCTATATCCGGCACCTGCCTTGAGCACTATCTCCACCTGACTCATCAGGTGACGTGCCGCGATATTCACCGGCGATGCCGATGGAGCGGCGTCGAGCGTGGAGCCTACGATAAGGTCGGACGACTTGTATGCGCCCAGACTGCTTTGGTCGGCACTGACGCCGAACGGCATGGCGCTCACGCTTGCCACCGTCTGCGTGTAGGGATAATACATATAGAAGTCGGCATGCGTCTGAGCGTCCTTCCAGTATACTGTCTTTTCTGCGTTCCATGTCGTGGTATAGGTGTACGGCATGTCTTTTTTTAAATAAGGTTGACACCCTAAAGTCAACAATTATGAAAAAGAAA
>ERZ791805.298-NODE-298-length-27057-cov-14.498667_pt1 | contig 27057 bp, 23 predicted proteins | sample MGYA00510306_ERZ791805 | MGnify/ENA primary metagenome ERZ791805 (study PRJEB30046, sample SAMN00791990) | human gut metagenome | study: EMG produced TPA metagenomics assembly of the A metagenome-wide association study of gut microbiota in type 2... | reverse complement strand
TAAGGCTCTTTTTTGTAGAAAAACAAAAACTCGTTGTACATCCATATAAGAACGTGCAACGAGTTTTTAGTTATTTATATTGGGAGTTTTGACACGCCCTCCCCTGATCCTGGTAGATAACTTCAAATCCTGACAGATGAAATTGTTATCTGTCAGCCATTAACCTTCTGTAACGTAGTACATTACGCGCAGACTGACAGATATGGTAGATAAAAGCATATGTTTTTATGTTACAGCAATAGTTTTTTTCGTCTATTGATAATCGGCAATAAAATTGATATAAAAACGATGTAAAAACAAATGGTTTATCAATTTATTTTGTACATTTGCATACCACTCGAATAATCACTTAAAACTTAATAATTATGCTGAACAAGAAAATCGAAGAGGCTCTCAATGCCCAAATCAACGCCGAGCTTTGGTCGGCTTATCTCTATCTTTCAATGGCTGCTTATGCTCACGCTAACGGCAATCCGGGAATGGGCAATTGGTTTGAGGTACAGTTTCAGGAGGAGCAGGATCATGCCAAGATCATGTTCAATTACATCATACAGCGTGGCGGACGTGTTGAACTGAAACCTATTGACGCTGTGCCTACAACTTGGGAGTCGCCGCTCGCCGTGTTCGAGGCTACACTTGCTCATGAGCAGAAGGTGACATCGCTCATCAACAATCTCTTCGCTCTCACAACAAGCGAGAACGACTACGCTACGCAGAGTATGCTCAAGTGGTTCATCGACGAGCAGGTGGAGGAAGAGGAGAACGCACAGAATATCATCGATAACCTCAAGATGATCCAGGGCAACGGCTATGGTCTGTATATGCTCGATAAGGAGTTGAGCGCACGCAAATACACTCAGGCTTCACCGCTTGCAACAAAGGCTTAATCTTCTTGGGAGGGTATGGCATCCTTGTCATACCCACGCAGTCTACATGTTTATTGTCTTGCTTGTGTGGCTGCGTGGGTATAGCAGGGATGCTATACCCACCTAAGATGTAATCCTAGTGGATAAAAAAGTGCACCAACCGAGCAAGAAGTGCACCTATCGAAGTGTTGTTGGTGCAGCAGAGACTGCTGCACCCCCCCCCCTGAGAAATCCTGGTAGATGCAACTTGCATCTTCCAGCCCTTATCCCTTTGATACGCAACGCGCTACGCTGAAAATGGAAGATATGGTAGATATTTTGCGAAAAATTGCAGATTGCAGTAGAAAATTAAAAACATTGCAATATAGGCATATTAGGTAAAAAGTAGTGATCGTACAAGACGTATTTCGTGTTTTATTTGTTTAATACTGTGTGCTGAAATATTTTTATCAAAATCAGATAATATTAATACGTTTTTTCTTAATTATTTTGATAAGTATACTTATCTTTGTAGTCTAATATACTATCTTGATTTAAAGTGGTAAATATGGAAAATTATTATGAAGATATAGTATGTGAGTTGTACTCTAACTTACGCCCCAAATTCATACGCATATTAACAGCGAAATATCCTTCGATACGTCTTGATGAAGCAGAAGACTTATATCAAGATACATTCATTGCTGTTAAGGATAATATGGAAAGAGGTAAGGTTCGTGATAACACCTCATGGGAGGCATACATTATTCAAATTGGAATAAACCTTACCAACAAGTATTTAAGAAAAGCCCAAATAACAGATTCAATGGATGAATCCGAAGAAAGCGGTAAACCTAATAGATTTGCTGCATTTCTAAATGCCTCAACGGAGGATGAAGAAGGCGAACTGCAATCAATGGAAGTTAAAGCCATATTGGGTAACGAATTAGAACATTCGCCTGGTCGTTGCCATAAAATTCTGAGATTGTTTTATTATGCAAGTTTAGACCTGACAGAGATTGCAGAAGAAGTGGGGTTGAAAAATGCAGGCTCGGTAAAAGTAACCAAATCACGATGTATGAAAGATTTGATAGACCGAGTAAAGAATGCTGTTCGCCTTTGTGGTATAAACATCTAACTTAAAAAGTAATGGTATGGAAAGAATAGAGTCATTCGATAAGTATATTTCTGGTGAAATGTCGGAAACCGAAGTTGCAGAGTTCAAGAGAAAACTATCTGAAGACAAGGAATTCTCTTCAGATTTCCAAATCTACAAAATGGTAGTAAAAGGAATTATCATTGAAGAGAAGGACAAGGAGGCAGAATTGGACAACGCATTCAAGAAACTCAGTAAAGATGATTTGAGAAAAATAGTAGGTCCGAAAAAGCACATTGCCAAAACTTCCAACTCAAAAGCCAAAGTTGTTTATATGGCAAGTTGGGTTGCATCTGTTGCTGCTGTTGTTGTTATTGCGTTTTCGCTTACATTCAACATCCAGCGTTCAGCAAGAAACAATGTTGATGACATTATGTTCGATTGTTATTATAGCCCAGTTTCCAGAGGTGGTGAGGATATCGTCGATTTATCAAAGGCAAGTGAAGTTGAGATAAAAAAACAGTTGCCTAAAATGGAAAAGGTATATAGCAAGGCTACTGACGAGCAAGAAATCAGTTCATACGGAATCAATTTGGCTATGGTGTACTTGAAAATACACGATCGTGATAATGCTCGTAGAGTGCTCCTGCATGTTAAGAAGAGATGTACAGATACAGACGTTAAGAACCTTTGTGATAAACTATTAAAACAGATTGAATGAAATTATTATTTTCTATAGTATTACTGATTGGTTGTGTAATTGATAATTATGCAACCAATCGTGCCTTGCTTATTGGTATAGGAAAATATCCAACTTCTAAAACAGAATGGAAACAAATACATGGAGATGCGGATGTAAAATTGCTTGCTCCTGCATTAAAAAATATTAATTATGAATAATAGAATTCTTATTTTTATTATTAGTATATTGTTATTTGGATTTGATACAACTACATGTTATGCCCAAATGTCTGTATCTGATATTCAAATGGAGATGGAAAGTCTTAGGCATACAGCAAGAGTTTTTGGTAAGGATTCTCGCCTTTACAATAAGCAACTATTAGATTTGGCATTTTATTGTAATTCTGATACTGCGTACCATATCTTTTATAAGGATTTAGCGTTGGCACTCGTTGAGAATAATAATGTGATGTGTAGAATATATGGTGTAAAATCTTCCGACTATAGACAAGCTATGCAGATTCTTTTTGGTTTTTATCTTAAAGGACACTATGTTGATGATAATTATGAGGATTATCATGCTTCGGTCATACATGTTCTATTATCATTGGAAAATGACATAAAAGAGGCTCACGATAATAAAGAAGAGTTTTTAAGTATATTATCGGGGGTTTACGAATATGAAGGCAACAAAACTAAGGCAATTCGTTTCGCCCGCAAAAGGCTAACCATTGCAGAAAAGAATATACTTAAAGATTCGAAGAATTATGCTGATGCCATTACAAGGTGCGTATTTTTGATTGGTAATGGAAAAAAAACAGATAAATTAATCATAAAAGTTAAGAATATTATAAATAATCTTCCAAATGTAGATAAAGCCTCAATTTGGTCTACAATAGCATATGGTTTAAAGCCGACTTCATCAGAAAATATCTGGTTAGAAGTAATGGAAAATTATTTTAAAAGTACACATTCGATACGTTCTGTGTTGCAAGTCAAATTGCATGAGTTAGTTTTAGCTAACAAATACGATTTAATTAATAAAATTCTTTGTCTTCCACAAATAGAAAAAAGAGATAGAATAAAAATGTATTTTTTCTTGGGGTCTTTTTGCGGAAAAAATTGGCAGGTCTCGTTGAATTTCCGTTTAAAAGCTATGAATGAGGCTTTAGATAGCGGGTTAGAGGATTTGACATTTTATGAGTTCAATGATAAAAAAACAAGTCAATGGCAAAATATAGCTGTTTGTTATAGTGCGTTAGGTGATCATAAAAATGAGATTTTGCCCGAAGAGAATGCTTTAAATATATTAGAGAAATTATGTAGTACAGAAAGTCCTGAATGGATTAATGCCGCATTATATCTATCAGCACTTTATTCAAATTGGATGTCTGATAATAGAAAATCAATTTCCTTGTTATGGAAAGCCGTGGATAATGCTAAAAAAATCTATGGAGAAGATGATGAAATTATTGTGAGAATTATGTCGTTGTTGATTGGTCATTATGGTTCTGTGCATGAGTACGATTCGCAAGTATCCTTGTCTTTAGAACTACTGAATAATCCCAAAGTAAAGATGAACGATAGGGCTTGTGTATATAATCAATTGTCTACGGCATATGAAAAAATGGGTAGAAAGAAAGAGGCTATGGCTGCTATCGATAATGCTATTACATATGCAATGGATGATAGGGATCGTAGAACATTCATTGCAAATAAGGCTATATTGTTAGATAATCTCAACTTCAGTAATGATGCTATATATTTGTTAGATAGTCTATCAAGAAATAAACCAAGTTATTATAATAATGATGATCAATTCTATTTATTAGAACAAAAGGCATTTGTTTATGGAAAATATGATTTGATCAAAGCGTATCATTTGTATGAAGAGGCTGAAAAATACATAGACGAATCTTTCTTACCAAATACAGTTATTCGACACTATCTGAACAAGGCAAAAGTAGCTTCTTCGTATTATTTACGTATGAAAAGTTTAGATTATGCAATAGGGGCTTTTAAAGAAAATAATTGTCAAGATTCTATTTTGTTAGGAGATTTGTATATGGCTAAAGCTGATTTATGTTGCGAAACTATGGCATATGATGAAGCATTGGATTTATATGTGAAGATAGAACCTTGTTACAAATATTTGCAATATGATGATGAAAAAAAACTGACATTACTTAATAATGCTGCTAATGTTTTACATACAATTGGAAATTATTCAAGGGCTATAAGTTTACAAGAACTCGTTTGTGATATGAGAAAGGTAACACTTGGACAATCACATCCGCTGTATCTACAATCAGTTTCTAACCTGTTCTTTTCGTATTTAGATGCAGATTCAATAGACCAAGCATCTATAATATTAAAAGAATATGAAAAAGTCGCATTATTGCATGCTTATGCAGATTATAAAATTCTTTTCCACAATTTGTTATTGGCCAAGAAAAAAGGCGACTATAAATCTGCAAAAGATTATTATCAAAAAGCAATGGCATGTGTCAAGACTTCTGAAATGAAAGAAAAACTGACTTACGAAATGCCTTCAGTTTACCTTGCTTTAGGTGATACCTTATTTTTCGTCAAGTTTAAAAAAGAACAATTAGCATCAATACGCAAAGAAATCATCTCAGATTATTATCAGCAATCATCCTCAGAGCGCCAACATCAAGTTGAATCTATACGTAGTATTCTTGATAATGCTATTAAAAATGCATTTATGATACCTGAAATGGTAACTCCTGCATTGGACTTTGCTCTTTTCAATAAGGGATTGCTATTTCATACTGATGCCGAAATAAAAAAAGTATTGAAGACAAAAGGTGGAAATGCTTCTTTATACCAAACTTATCTCAAAAAGAAAGAACAGATAGAGTATGCTAAAACAATTGGAGATTCATTGACTATTAAAAACATTCAGGAGCAAACTATAAAAATAGAACGTGACTTGTCACAAGAATTCGTTTCTTTGAAGAGTCTGTCTAAAAAACTTGATATTACATCGAAAGATGTAGTGAGAAATATTGGTAGCAAATCTCTGGCAATAGATTTTGTCAGGTATCGGGATGCTGACACTATAAAATATGGAGCTTTTGTCTTTTCTTCAAGAATGACAAGCCCTGTTCTTATAGATCTCTTTACAGAAGAATATCTGCAACAAGAAGCTTTTTTAAGCGATAACAAGGTAAACTATAACTTCTTCAAGGATAAAACCAAAGAGAATTTTAGAATGGTATGGGGTAAGTTGACTTCATATATGAACAACTATACCAATATCTACTTTTCTGCGGATGGACTTCTAAACAAGCTTGCTATAGAATATCTATGTGACGAGAACAAAACCCCTGTTTCAGAAAGATACAATCTTCATCGAGTGTTTCATCTTGCAGACATAAATTCTTCAAGTGACATAGGAAATAATTATGTAATACTTGGAGTGCATAATCATGACAATCCGACAATGCAGGATAAAGAGTTAGCAATCCGAGGGGGAGAATGGATAAACCTCGATAATGTTATCCCTGAAGTTTCAAGCATTAATACAATGTTGTGCAGTGTCATAAAAGGCACAGTTTCTGTTTATGCTGTGGATGATTCTGTTAGAGAGTCTTTTGTTAAATCTCTCAACGAAAAACCCATCACATTGCTTCATGTTGCAACGCATGCTTTTTATTATAATCATGATGATTTAAATAATGCTGTGATGAAGCATCAAATAGATGCACCTATGGCAGAGAGAGCACTAAAGGCTGACAATACGTCTCTTTCTGGACTTGTTTTACGAAATGGTAATAAATACCGTAAGATGGTAGATTTGCCAGAAAAAGAAGATGATATTTTGACGAGTGAGGAAATAGAGAATATGTCGTTTCCAAATCTAAAGTTAACGGTATTGTCTGCTTGTCAAACAGGATTAGGTGATGTAGATGGTGAAGGCGTGTGGGGATTGCAGCGTGCCTTCCGTATAGCAGGAACTCAATCGCTGATATGCGCACTTGATTATGTGGACGATTTCTGGACTCAAAGATTTATGAAAGAGTTCTATGAGAGTCTTGCCCAAGGACAAACGATATATAAATCTTTTTACGATGTAAGAAATAGTATCTATAAAGAAAATATGTCAAATCCTAAGATATGGGCAAAGTTCATTCTTATTGAATAATAAATCTGAATTATGTAATAAATCATGTGATAAGACGTTGTCAAATTAAAGAAAAATAAATGAGTAAGCGGTTAATAATCCTACTTATAGCAGTTTGCTACTGCTGGTTGAATTGTACAGCAACCAATCGTGCTTTGTTGGTGGGTATAGGTAAATATCCAACAGCAAAGACTGGTTGGAAACCTATTCATGGTGATGTTGATATTGAACTTCTTGTTCCATCATTAAAAAAGAATGGGTTCACGGATATAAAGACACTTATAAATCAAAATGCTACTAAAAAGAATATAGTTAGTGCATTAAAGGCTTTGGCTGTTCGTTGTCAATCAGGTGACAAAGTATATTTTCATTTTTCTGGTCATGGTCAACCTATAGTTGACGAAAACAAAGATGAGGATGGAGAGTTTGACGAGTCTATGATACCTTTTGATGCTTACAGAGCAAGTTATACAACAGCGTATGGAAAATACGAGGGTCAAAATCATTTAATAGATGACGAATATAACCCACTATTAAATACTATTAAGAAAAAGATAGGTGCGAAAGGAGAAATGTTTGTTGTCATAGATGCGTGTTATAGTGAAGGTATGGAACGTGGAGATGAAGATGAATTAGGAATTGAAGATAAAGATATTCTTACTTCAGCACGTGGTACAAGTGATCCATTTACTATTAAGGGACATTCAACATATCTCAAGGGTATACCTCAACCAAAACGTTTTACTCAAGGTGCATTGTTGACGATTGTGAGTGCTTGTCTTAAAACTGAACGCAACTATGAATATAAGACTGCAACTGGCAAAATGTATGGATCATTATCTTTTTATATTTATACATTATTGAAGAGTGATGCAAACTTTTCTCGTTGGATTAAATGCTTCAAACAGAAGGATTACAAACGTTACAAAATATTCCAGATAATTCAGCATCCAACAATTACTATATATAAATAGCTGTGACTGAAATAGTTTGCAAAGATGAATATCTGTCATGATAAGTTAGAGTGTGGCTTTTGTATCATTTAAAACTGGGACTTCGACCAATCCGGAAGAAGCCCCAGTTTTTTTATTTCTTCTTCAAACAAAAAAAATGATATAGCTGTTGTTAACCTTTTGCTATGTCTTGGTATTTGCTCATGTAAACATTAAAAATAAAAAACATGAGCAGTTACAGTTACACTTACCTTAAGGAATATCTCCCAGTTAGATATTCTGCAACACTCGAACAGAAGAGTGATCGTCAAATTGTCTACGACTTTAAGAATGGTTATTGCAGCCTTTCTGTAAAGAATGCACTCGTAGACAGAATTAGAGATATCCGACAATGTTTTAATGGTTTTAATTGGCGCATCTGTTTTATCCCTGCTTCTACACACGCAAAGACCATCGCTCGGTATAAATCGTTGGCTGATTTTCTTCAGAGAGAAACAGACATACCTTGCGGTATCTCAACAATTGAGACTATTCATGATGAGGAGTCTGGATATATAGGAGTAAAAAAAGCAAATCCAGCAGATAACTTCAGAATCAATAGCAGTGAGGTTTCAAACATGAACATAATTCTTATTGACGACGTAATTACGCGCGGAACGACTTTCGTTCGTACAGCAGACAAGTTGGTTGCTAATGGTGCAAAGCAAGTCGTTGGGCTATTCCTTGCTAAAACGATAAATCCAGACAGGGTTTCATGTTCTGCATAAAATTTTGGAGTTGTTATGTTAACCTTCTTTCTATATCTGGTATAAATAAACAATAAAAATTTAAATCAATGAAGAGTATTTATAACATTACAGAATATCTTCCGGTAAGATATAATGCTACTCTCAAGCAGCAGCAAGACAGAGATATGTGTTTCAACTTTAAGGATGGAATTCTTAGCACCACGGTTAAGGATGCTTTCTTAAAAATGGTTGGCGAAATCACAAAAGGTGAAAAGACAGGATGGACAATCTGTTTTATACCGGCTTCAACAAGTGATAAAACGAAACGACGTTTTTCAAAACTTGCGACCGTGTTTAGTGAAGTAGGCTACTCAGTAAAGGAAAATGCTATCTTCAACAAGTATGACACGGAAGCAGGACATATAAGCGGAAAATCAAGCAATCCGATATCTGCGTTTGGATTTGATAAGAATGCAGTAGAGGGTAAGAAGGTGATTCTGATTGATGATATCATTACTCGTGGTACAACCTTCAAAATGACGGCAGACAAGCTTGAAGAACTCGGAGCATCAAGCGTGATAGGTCTTTTCTTGGCAAAAACAATATGCCCTGCGTGGTCTACACGCACGACATTCTTTGGTAATGATTACGAGCCAGGCTTTGACGATTACGAGCCTGAAGAAACATACGACAATTATAACGGCTCATATGCGCAAGACGTAGAAGGTTGGAGCGATCAGGACATCGATGATGTTTTTGATGGAGATCCTGAGGCATATTGGAATATCGACTAACATATAAATTATAAGTATCACATTTAAAATAAAAGAAAATGGCACTAAATACAGAATTACTGATTACCCTTCAGCAATTGAAAGGCTTCGGTAACAAGACAATCTTAGAATTGTCTAAGGTCTTAACGGCTAAAACAATTGATGACCTTTGTGAAGAATGGCATTCTTTAAATGGCAAAAAGTATGCAAAAGTAACAGAGTTAGACCTTCGTGGAGCGAACAAAGTTGCTTGTCGTATTATCGAAGCATCGGAATTTGAGGGGATAGGTATAATCTCTTATTTTGAAGATTTTTTTCCTGAGATTTTGAGAACATGTATGGATGAAGATGGTAAGTTAAATCCTCCAATTATTCTTTACTATCGTGGTGATATCAAGGCTCTTAATAAACCAGGCATTGCCGTAATTGGTACCAGAGAGCCAACGCCTATGGGAACAAAAGCAGGAATCTTCTTTGCTGGCGAATTAGCTAAGAATGGTTTCAATATCGTGTCAGGGCTTGCTGTTGGCTGTGATACGACTGGTCACGAAGGAGCCTTGTCGGTTGGTGGTACAACTACAGCATTCTTAGCCAACAGCCTTGCTTGGAACGACATATATCCACAAACAAATGTTGAGCTTGCTCATAGAATTGTAGAAAACGGAGGCTTGCTTCTCTCTGAATATCCGCTTGGTTACAAGGGAGGAAAATACGCATTCATATCAAGAGACAGACTTCAAGCAGGACTTTCATATGCAACATTGGTCGTGCAGACTGGAGAAAAAGGAGGTACGATGCATGCTGTAAATGCTACGTTAGCTTCGAATAAACCATTATATGCTATAAAATACAATCATGATGCGGAACTTCATCATCCCAAAGTGCAAGGAAACATAAAGCTTCTGAATGAAGAAAAGGCTATGCCTTTCAATACACAAAACATATTAGGAACCATGGTATATCTGAAGAAGTTTGTTGAAACCTATAATAAGCGGCTGTTGGGCAAAGGCAAAAATGGACTGTTTGACTAAAAAGAGTGATTGATATGAAGAATGTTATCTTTGATCTTGACTTAACATTGGTTGATACAACATGTCTGGAAGATGCTCGTCATACGAGAAACTGGGGTGAAGCTTATAGGCTTATCCCACAAACAAACTTGTACGAAGGGGTTGGGGCTGTATTGGATATTATTAGAAAGAACAATATAAATGTTGCAATAGTCAGTACATCACCACGTCCTTACGTTGAGAAAATAGTAAACTATTTTAAAATTCCGGCAAAATGGATTGTCAGTTATCATGATGCAAAGCCAATAAAACCTCATCCGGCACAAATGCTTATGGCTTTACAGCTGATGGGGGGATCAGCAAAAGACACGATAAGCTTCGGTGATAGGGCGATTGATATTGTTGCTTCAAATGCTGCCGGCATTGAGAGTGTTGCATGTCTGTGGGGAACAAAAGAACGAAAATCTCTGCTCTCGTCATCTTACAATCATGTCATTATAAACCCACAAGAGATACTCACATTAATCAGATAAGTATGACAAATACAAAAATACCTGGAGTTAGCTTCTCTTTAAAAAGAGCTATAGGTGTGACTAAATTAAAACGATTGTTCACGCAAAAGACAGGAATTCCTACGACAAAGGTAGGTATGGAGCGTAAAATTGGAGGAATGATTATAAATGCTATCTTTAAAAAATAATCATGGGGTGAGAGCTGAAAGGGTTGCTTCGGTTCTCACCATGACGTTATTTCTCCATAAAGGAAATCTATGCATTTATTGACAAATATTAAAAAAGATACTTGTTGTATGTCATTCTTTATTTAATCCTTTTATGTCTTAACTGGAAACTGATTTATACAGAGATGTAAAAGGATCATTGATATTGCATAAAGAAAAATATACGAAAGGTTAGAGTGTGTTTGTTAACCTTTTCAGAGTTTGGGTATTTACTGATGTTAAACATAAAAAGAATGATTATGAATACAACAGTAAAAAGCATTTTAAATGGTTGGAAAAACTCTATTGAGAAGTATAACAAACTCGATACTTGGAAAATTGGAGAACAACTTTCTATCTTAGGAAGATACTTGCGCAACAATGACGATTCTAAGGATATTGTACGACAAGTACGTTTTATTCGTGATTGCGTTATCAGCCCCAATCTTAACGTGAATCAACTCCTTTACATGATAAACAAAGTAGTGGCTATGGCTGAAGCATCAATGAAATCTGTTTGTCTTTCCCTGAAAAAGATTAATGGTAGAATTAAACTGCAAGGACAGGGAGAACGTTTTAAGGGAGAAACTATGCGTCTGTTTGATGAGCGCATAAGATTCAAAGGTAATATGCTTTTGAGAAATTTCGATATTGAAACTGAACCTCCAAGGGATTCTCGTAAAGTTCGTAGAATAGTGGAAAAGCGTATGTGTCAGGCTTATCATCGCAGAAATAAAAGAATTGATTATGATGACTCTCAACGAAGACACGAACATTACTGGATGAAAAGAGCCACTTCTTTCCAACTTTACAATATAGGGCAAATGGAAAATGTAGGTTCTGTGTGTAGGGGTAATTCAACACATTGGAAAAAAGAATATGATGAACAAACGGGGAAAATCGTTTTTAAGAAGAAGATGGTCTATTCGTCTGAAGAGGAAGCTAATGAGGCTGTAAAGGAATGGCAGAGAACGAAGACTCATGACAAACGTGAAATAACGGCATATAAATGTGCTATATGTAAGAAATGGCATATTGGTCATAAATCGAAAATGGAAGAATATTCAGACAATGAAAACTATGTACAAAAAGCAGGATAAAGGAAGGCAATAGTACAATAAAATAGTCTTGGTAGGTGACTGACGCAATAGGAAATTTGTATTACCTTTGCAGAATATAAAAGATGTAAGCTATGGAGAAACAAACAAGATATAGCGAACTACTCTCTCAGATTGAAGTGTTCGCCAATGCGGATGATAATGCAATAAGTGTGCTGGCGAATTGTGCGGCTGTGATGAAGATGTTGTTCCCGAAGGAATACTTCTGGGTCGGCTTCTATATAGTGGAAGGCGGTGAACTGATACTCGGTCCGTTTCAGGGTACGCCGGCATGTACACGCATCAAGTTCGGACGCGGAGTATGTGGCACGGCATGGAAGGAGCAGCGCACACTTGTTGTTGAGGATGTCGAGAAGTTCCCTGGTCATATAGCCTGCTCGTCGCTCTCCCGATCGGAGATTGTCGTTCCGTTGAAGCACAATGGGGTAGTGGTTGGTGAAATAGACATCGACAGCACCGAATTGGCTACATTCGACGACGTGGACAGACAGTTTCTTGAGCATGCGGCAGAGGTGATTGCGCCTTATATGGCGAAACTCGCCATACCTTTATGAATCTATAGTGTGCGTGGGTATGGCAAGAATGCCATACCCTCCTATAATGCTGCATAAGTATGGCGAGACAGTTCTATTTTATATAGATCTTAGGGTTTAAAAGCAGAAAAATGTAAGTTTGTAGTTAAAAAGTTGCGTGATTGTTTGGTGGTTTCAAAACTAATACGTACCTTTGCAACCGCTTACAGAGCAATACGGGTAAGTCTTGCACGGCCAGCTCCCTTCGAACCCTCCAGGACGGGAACGTAGCAAAGGTAGTTGGTTGTAGCGGCGCGATGTAAGTAGCTTGCCCACCCGCCTCTTTAGCTCAGTTGGCCAGAGCACGTGATTTGTAATCTCGGGGTCGTTGGTTCGAATCCGACAAGAGGCTCAAAATGATGACGAGACAAGACTTTAAGTTTTGTCTCGTTTTTTTGTATTTGCATATTTGAGGTGTTACACGGTTGCGCCTCGGATGCGATGTGATAGTAATACATGATGCGGTGGAGCTTGTCACTTCTGCTGCGTTTAAAAAAGAAATAATTATGGAAAAGATTGACATTACGACACTCAACGATAATGTGTTCACTACTATTGGTAAGGAGTGGATGCTCGTTGCTGCAGGCAACGAAGAGAAGTTCAATATGATGACAGCCTCTTGGGGCTGTCTTGGCTGGTTGTGGAACCGCCCAGTGGCTATTGTGTACATCCGTCCGGAGCGTTACACCCACGAGTTCATTGAGGCTAACGACACGATGAACCTTGTTTTTCTCGGCAACTCGGAGGAGGCACGCAAGGCGTATGCGTTCTGCGGTGCTAAGTCGGGCAGAGAGTTCGACAAGGCGAAGGAGGCTCACCTCACACCGGTTGCTACCGAGAACGGCTGCGTAACATTCGACGAAGCACGCCTCACACTCACATGTCGCAAGCTGTACAAAACGCAGATTCGTCCGGAGGAGATGCTCGACAAGTCGATAGAGCAGTGGTACGGCGAGAAGGGCGGCTTGCACGACGTGTATGTGGTGGAGATTCTTGACGCTTACAAAAAGTAATGTGCTAATAAGCAAAACCATTCTATATACATAATATTATATCGTACAGGTCAATTAACATTCAAACCGAACTTTAATGACAGAGAAAATAGATAAGTATAAGGTTCAGGCAGCTTTGGTGCGCTCGTTCTTCGATGCCTTCTCGCATGGCGTGATAGAGAGTCAGGTGGAAGACCGGAAGGAGAAGACGACACCGCAGTCGGTTAAGAAGCTGATGTTGGAGCATTACGAGCACATCGCGCCCGCTTTCTTCGACATCATGTTCTTCCCGTTGGCTGCCATGAACTACAAGTACGAGGACATTGCGGCACTGGCTCGCGAAGCGCAGCAGCGTGGCGACGACATGATGGCACTTGTGCGCACTGCGTGTGGCGACGAGGCGTACTATAACGCTATGGTTGAGGAGTACAAACGCAACTTCTCGATGCTGCTTGCTGGCAAATATCTCTCAAATGCCGACCATCTTGAAGGCTATGTGCGTAAGGCGGAGGCAGAGACGGAAGCATCGGTAGACTCCGACCGTGCTATCGAGCTGACTGTGCGTGTCGTGATGTTCGCATACGTTCGCGGTCTGCGTCAGACGGGGGAGAGTGCACGTTTTGATAAATCGGTGCACTTGGGACAAGTGCACCCCCTTGGGGAGGATGCACGTTTTGACAGGTCGGTGCACTTGGGGCAAGTGCATCCTCTACGAGGGGCTACGCTCTACCGCTTGATGCTCGATGCGATGAACATCCTGCTGCTCGACGAGGCGGTTGACTTTGCTGACGCGGAGGCAGCCGACCTTGCTTCGCTCTTTTTGAAGGTTTGTCAGACGCAGCATAACTTTACGGTTATGACCGACGAGATGGATCGTACATACTCTGAATTAATGAAGGAATAATAACATATACTATGACACAGATTCCGGTTTTGCTGCTCACAGGTTATCTGGGCAGCGGTAAGACAACATTATTAAATCGCATTCTTTCCAACGAGAAAGGAATTAAGTTTGCCGTTATCGTGAACGATATCGGCGAGGTGAACATCGATGCCGATCTTATTCAGCAGGGGGGAGTAGTGAACAAGCAGGACGACAGTTTGGTGGCTCTGCAGAACGGCTGTATCTGCTGCACGCTGAAGATGGATCTCATCGACCAGTTGCGCGACATTGTGAATATGAAACGCTTCGACTATATCGTCATCGAGGCGAGCGGCATCTGCGAACCTGCACCAATTGCACAGACAATCAGTTCGATGGCGACACTCGGTCCGCAGTACATCACCAACGGCATTCCGCGTCTTGACAGCATCGTGACCGTGGTGGACGCGCTGCGCATGAGAGACGAGTTCAACAACGGCGACGCTCTGAAACGCGACGGACTCGAAGACGAAGACCTCGAAAACCTCGTAATACAGCAGATAGAGTTCTGCAACACGATACTTCTCAACAAGGCTGCGGAGGTGAGTGCTGAGGATTTGCGCAAGCTCACCGAGATAATCCGCGCCATTCAGCCTAAGGCAGAAATCATTCCGTGCAACTACGGCGACGTAGATTTGGAGCGTCTGCTCAACACCGGTCGCTTCAACTTCAACGAGGTGGCTACATCGGCAGCATGGATCAACGAGCTTGAGAACCATCACGGCGATGAGGAGGATGATGACGATGATGATGACGATGAGGAGGAGCACGAGCACCATCATCATCACGACCATGATGAGCATGAACATCATCATCACGACCATGATGAGCATGAACATCATCATCACGACCATGATGAGCATGAACATCATCATCACGACCACGACTGCCATAGCGGTTGCGGACATCATCACCATCACCACGACCATGAAGGTGGCGAAGTGGAGGAGTACGGCATTGGCACGTTCGTATATTATCGCAGAAAGCCGTTCGACATGAACTTCTTCGACAATTTCGTGGCACGTCTGTTCCCGAAGAACGTCATTCGCTGCAAGGGATTGTGCTGGTTCAAGGAAGAGCCCGACATGTGCTATCTCTTTGAGCAGGCAGGCAAGCAGATGGAGCTGAAAAACGCCGGACAGTGGTACGCCACAATGCCGAAGGACGAACTGCAGCAGATGCTCGAACGCGAAGAAGGACTGCGCAGAGACTGGGACGAGAAGTACGGCGACCGTATGCAGAAGCTCGTGTTTATCGGTCAGAAACTCGACAAGAAGGCTATAAAAGAACAGCTCGACATGTGCCTTACGGATGTAGAGCTATAAAAGAAAAACCGGTATGGCATGGGTGCTATACCGGTTTTTTATGTTTGTAGGCTGCGTGGGTATGACATGGATGCCATACCCTCCTATATTAGAGATGCTTCATGATGTCGAGCAGATGATCCCAAACCATCTGCACGGTCGGGATGTGCAGACGCTCGTCAGGAGTATGCACGTCGCGCAGAGTAGGACCGAACGAAACCATGTCGAGGTTCGGGTAGCGCTCCGAGAACAGACCGCACTCCAAGCCGGCGTGGATGCCCTTAACGACAGGCTCCTTGCCGAAGAGCTTCTTGTACGACTCAACAGCCACCTTGGTGAGCTTGCTGTTCGGGTTCATCTTCCAAGCCGGATAGCCGTCGCTCATCTTCACTTCAGCACCAGCCAATTCGAAGGCTGCCTTCACGGTGTTAGTTTCGTTCTCGAGATTGCTCATGACGTTAGAACGCTGTGAAGCAACTATGTTTATTTCGTTCTCAGCAGTCTGCACGCTTGCTACGTTGTTGGATGTCTCAACCATGTATGCGAGTGCTTCGTCCTGGCACATAGCGAACACGCCGTTGTCAACAGCCTGCATACAGAGGATGAAGCGGCGGCTTGCGTCCTTCGGAAGTACGCTTTCTGCGTCAGCACTACCGAGGTTGAACTCCATAACCGGCTCGGTTACGTGGAACTCCTCTTCGATGTTAGCTGTGAACACGTTCCAGTCGGCACGTACTGTCTCCTTCTCGCTTGCCGGAACTGCGAACACGATGCTACCGTCGCGTGGGATAGCGTTGTGCAGTTTGCCCGAGTTGAACTGAGCGAGGCGAAGATCCATCTTCTCCTGCTCCTTGTAGAGGAAGCGAGCGAGAATCTTGATGGCATTAGCGCGTTTCTTGTTGATGTCGTCGCCAGAGTGTCCGCCCTTCAGTCCCTTTACAGAAGCTGTGAGGAAGAACATACCCTCCGGAGCAGCCTCACGCTCGAATGTGAAGCGAGCCGATGTTGTCTTGCCGCCAGCGCAAGAGATGAAGATTTGTCCTTCGTCCTCAGAGTCGAGGTTGATGAGCATATCGCCCTTCATAAAGCCAGCCTTCATGCCCATGGCACCGGTGAGGCTTGTCTCCTCGTCGCGTGTGAATACGCACTCTAATGGTCCGTGCTCGATGTCGTCGCTGTCGAGTATAGCCAGTTCGATAGCGCAACCGATGCCGTCGTCAGCACCGAGTGTTGTGCCCTTAGCGTTGAGCCATTCGCCGTCGACGTAAGTCTGGATGGGGTCGGTGAAGAAGTTGAAGTCTACGTCTACGAGTTTGTCGCAAACCATGTCCATATGGCTCTGCAGGATGAGTGTAGGCGCGTTCTCGTGACCCTTTGTGGCCGGCTTGCGGATTACTACGTTGCCCGTCTCGTCGGTCTCGGTCTCGAAGCCGTGGCTCTTGCCGAACTCCTGAAGATACTCTATCATGCGCTCCTCGTGCTTTGAAGGGCGCGGAATCTCGTTGATTTTAGCAAACTGCTCGAACACGCGAGCAGGTTTTAATTCGCAATTGCTCATTTTCCTTAATTTTTTTATGATGATGTTATAATAATCTGAATTTTCGATAAATTATTTTGCCATGCCACCGAATTGCCGTACCTTTGTAGCGATATGTAATGGTGGGGCTATCTTTTGCAAAGATAGTGTAAAAGGAAGACACCACAAAATATCTTCACTTATTTTAAATATAGGTAGACATCTATTTTAGTCAAAACAGATACAAATATGATAAAACTAATGCTTATCAGCCTCGCTGTAGTGGCAGTAGCCTTCGCATTGTTGTCGATAAAGGTTCTGCTTAAGCGCAACGGCAAGTTCTCTTCGCAACACGTACACGACAACCCGGGCTTGCGTAAGCAGGGCATTCACTGCGTGATGGATCAGGATCGCGAGGCTCGCGAACGCAATGGTGCCTATTAAATCAGCTTGTTATATATAATGTATATACGACAGGCGTATAAAACGATAAAATTAAAAACAGAATAAAGATGAACAAGAAAAACATTTTCGGCGCACTTGCACTCGCAACTGTTGCCGCTTTCGCAATGACTTCTTGCGACAAGTCGAAGTGTCAGGTTGACGAGAAGAAGGTAGAGGGCAAGCAGGCTGTGCCTTCAGACGTTAAGATTGCGTATGTAGAGGTAGACAGCATCATGTCGCAGTACAAGTTCTGCAAGGACTACTCGCTCATTCTGCAGAAGAAGGGTCAGAACATCCAGAACACACTTGCGCAGAAGCAGCGTGCTCTCGAACAGGCTTACATGAACTTCCAGCAGAAGATTCAGCAGAACGCCTACACACGCGAGCAGGCTGAGCAGATACAGATGTCGCTGCAGAAGCAGAATAGCGACCTTCAGGCTCTTAACCAGCGCTTGAGTGGTGAGTTCCAGGTGGAGACAGAGAACTACAACAACGCCCTGCGCGACTCTATCCAGCATTTCCTTGCTGTTTACAACAAGGATAAGAAGTTTGGCTTGATTCTGAGCAAGGCAGGCGACAACCTCCTCTATGCCGACAAGGCTTACGACATCACCAACGAGGTTATCGCTGGATTGAACAAGGCTTACAAGCCGGCTGCTCCTGCAAAGGAGGTGAAGGCAGAGGCAAAGAAGAAGTAATAGTACAGACGAATACATAGTTTAATGGGAGGTGCTGTTCTTTCCGCTCAGCTTTGATGCTCGACGGAACAAGAACAGCACCTCCTTTTTGTGTTCGTACACCACTGCTATACTGATGACAAATTCATGGTGCGAGCCTTCGTTCTACAACAAAATGACAAAATAACTACAAAAAATCGTGTCAAATATTTCTTTGTATTAAAATATTTATTACATTTGCAATCGTATAACATACGTTTAGTATAGTTAATACATCTTTAGTTAGTGACGAAAGTATGTAGACATAAATATATTAACTTTTAAAATTTGTAGTTATGAGAAAGACGTTACTAAACACAATGGGGCTTCTTCTTGCGTTGTTTGGCGCAACGAATGCTTATGCCCAGAGCACAGTAGAACTGCCTTACTCTATCACCTTCGATTCTACCAACGATGTTTGGACCGTGCTTGATGCCAGTCCGTCACCTGGTACCTCATGGGTATTCAATAACGATTGGGGCAACGACGGTTTCTGCATCGGCAACGCGTGGACAGCTACACCGAGCTACTGCATTAGGACCGATTCGGGTGAACCTAACGACTACTACGTTTCTCCGTCATTCAGTTTGAAGGCAGGCAAGACGTACACCGTGAAGACAAGCTCGGGCACAATGTATAGCACTCCCGCAACACTCTCTGTAGAGTACACGACGACTCCTACTAACGCCGCTTCGTTCACAAAGCTGAGCGACATCAATATGCCGTCTTCTGGTGCGCAGTACGACAATTCGTACGACCTTACTGTTCCTGAGGACGGACTCTATAGCTTTGCGTTCCACGCCACAAACACTTCTAAAGGCGACAAGAGCAACTGGGTATATCTCTACGCTCTCGGCTTCAGCATCGAGGAGAAAGTTGGCGGCGAAACTCCTGACCCGGGTACAGATCCCGACCAACCCGACCCACCAGCTGTAGACCAGGAGGGTACACTGCCTTACGATATGACATTCGATTCGGCTGAGAAGTTCGCCACATGGACAACGATGGACAATAGCGATACTCCGGGCGTAACATGGGCTTACACCGCATCTGACTTTGCTGGCAAACCAGCTGCTCACATGGGCACTGATGCTACCTCTGCAACGTGCGACTGGCTCGTTTCGCCGAAGTTCGAGCTGAAGGAAGGCAAGTCGTACAAGATTACGGTTGACGCTGCTTCGGGTCCGAACAACGAGCTGAACCTAATCCTCGACTACTTTGTAGGCAGCAAGTCGGCAGACAACCAGAAGACTATCGAATGGATTGGCTCTAAGCTCCCTAAAACCGAAGGCGAGGGTGGCAAGGTGAAGAACGAGTGGACTCTCGATGCCAACAAGGACGACGTATACCTCTTCGCATTCCGCGCACTCAACTGGGGTGCCAACGGCACTAACGATGCCGTCAGCATCTACTCGGTGAAGATTGAGGAGATAGCAGAAGGCAAGCCCGAGGCTCCGACAGCACTTCCTTACGAGGTTTCGTTCGAGAAAGAAGAAAGCGTATCAGGTTGGACCGCAATGGACCGCAGTGCCAGCACCGCTTCTACATGGAGCTGGAATTCATGGGGATATCAGGAGTACGGCGCCGACTGGAACCCGGTGGGCGACCAGCATCCTTGCGTAGGTTTCAGCAGCGACTTTAACACTGACGCCAACGACTATTGGGTGTCTCCGGCATTCGCTCTCGAAGCTGGAAAGACATACGTAGCGAAGGCTCACACAGCCAACAACCGCAGCAGTGTTGAATCGGGCACAACATCGTTCACGATGAAGCTCGGTACAAACAGGAAGGTGCAGGGTTCGTTCGACAAGACTCTCGGCACTATTGAACTTAGCACTGTGTACGACCGCGACCCGAGCACATTCGAGTTCAGCGTGCAGGAGTCGGGCAACTACTATGTTGCTTTCCATATCAGCGACAAAACAGGTGCAAATGCTTACGGCTACATCTTCGACTTCAGCCTTGCTGAGAAGAAAGCCGTTGTGGAAGAGCCTGTAGCTACAGAACCTGTAGCCAACCTCGCAGCAGCTAAACTTACTGCAGAGAAGAGTGTAGAGCTGACATGGACTAACCCGACTAAGGATGTCGACGGCAAGGATCTGCCGGCTGACGCATTGCTCACCGTGAAGGTTTACGAGGGCGAGGAGCTTCTCGCTACACAGGACGCTCAGGCTCCGGGCAGCAAAGGCACATACACTAAGGAATACACAGCCGGCACATTCGCAGGCGAGCACGCTTACAAGGTGGTTGTGGTTTATAAGGACAAGGAGTCGGAGGCAGCTACAGCAACGCTCACAGTGGTGGTTGACGCTATCAACGGCGTGGTTGTTCCGACTGATGCAAAGGTTTCGGTTCACACTCTCGGTGGAGCAGCGGTTGGCAACAACCTCTCAACACTCGGCAAGGGCACATACATTGTGACCATGAAGAGAGCCGACGGCACTATGAAGACCGTGAAGGTTACTAAGTAACTGAATTCTCATAATTAATTGGGCCGCTCTGCATACCATTATGGGATGTGGGGCGGTTTTTTTTATTGCTTTTGGGCGAAAAAGAATATACGGTGGGTAGCAAATATTAAGTAATGATTAATATTTCTTTGCAAAAAGATTTGGTATATGTGAAAAATGCTGTATATTTGCAAATGTTATACCACTTAAAAACAATAACCTAAAAAAATTATAGCTATGGAAGAAAAACTTCAGTTTGTGCCTTCTTTGAAGGACGCGTTTGCTATAGGCATGAAAAATCTTGTGCCAATAGTATTGTCAGTGTTGCTTTGGCTCGTCACCGTATGGATTCCTTACGTTAATGTGGGCACCACGATAGCTTTGGCTACGTTGCCGGTGAAGCTTAGCAAGGGCGAGATGATTAGTCCGATGTTCATCTTCGAGTCGAAATATCGTCATTGTATGGGTGAGTATTTCATCCTTCAGGCTGTCATCACCTCTGCCATATCGGTAGCCTTCCTGTTCATGATCATTCCAGCAATAGTACTCTCGCTCAGTTGGATGCTTGCTGTTTATCTTCTTGTAGGTAAGGGTATGAATTGGGCTTTGTGTCTTTCTGAGAGCAACCGTTTGATGATGGGCTATAAGCTGAAGGCGTTCTTCCTGAAGTTTGTTGTAGGCTTTGTGCTGTTCTTAGCCTATTATATTCTCTTCCAGATACTTAGTGACGCATCAGGCTTGTTAGTACTCATTTCGCTTGTTTATCTCCTTGTAAGCGTTTGCGTAATGCTTTCGGTCGATGCAGTTATCTATCGCGAGTTGGTGCTCAGTGAGGATAAGGTTGAGGAAGCTAAGCCAGAAGAAGCTCTTTAACGAGTTAATTGCAATGCAATAGGCATCGGTTCGCGTTCGGAGTCTGATCGGTTCGCGTTCGGAATCTAATCGGTTCGCGTTCGGAATCTGATTGGGTTGCGTTCGGAATCTAATCGGGTTGCGTTCGGTGTCCGATGGCAAAACATTCATAAATCCACTGCCGAGAGGCAGGTGTTCTTTAGACGAATAAAGATTAAAGCATAAGAAAAGGCTGACTCTTGCTGCGGTTTTGCAGCTTAAGAGTCAGCCTTTTTTATTGTTGTATCTTGTAGTGTAGCCTTCCGCTACTTTTACGAGTTAGAAGTCTACGACCGTGATGCCGGCTCCGCCGAACTGCACGTGCTCATCCTTGCATTGCGTCACGTTTGGCACCGATTGCAGATACTGGCGTATGAGCTGTCTGAGTATGCCGTTGCCCTTGCCGTGGAGGATGCGCACGCGCGACATACCCACGAGTATAGCGTCGTCGATAAAGTGCTGCACAGCGTTTAGTGCTTCGTCGCCACGCATTCCGCGCACGTCGAGATCCTGATGGAAGTTGAGTTTGTGCGAGTCGATGGTCTGACGCGTCTCGCGGCTGATGCCGAACGTTGGCGGTAGCGTCGACTCCGGTGTCTTCGTGGTGTGCTCCAGGCGCGATGTCTTCACCTTTGTGCGCACGTCGCCGAACACTACGGTTGCCTCTTTGCCCTCTACCGACTCCACACGACCCACCGTTGTCAGTCCGCGCATACGCACCGTGTCGCCAGCCTTGAAGGGGTGTTGAGGTGTTGAGGAGTTGAGGTGTTGTGATGTCGAGGAGTTGAGCAGTTGAGATGTTGAGGTGGCTGGGTTCGCAGCGTTCTCCTTCTTCTCCTTCTTGCGCTTCTCGCGTCGCTCCTTGCGCTCCATTATCTGGCGCATCTTCTTCTCGATGAGGTCGTCAGCCGACTTGGTGTCTATCTCGTTCACGTCCTCCTTGAACGCCTTCAGCTCCTCGCGCAGGCGCTTCGTCTCCTCCTTCTCCGCCTGGCACTCGCGTATCTCGCGGATGGTGTTCTCGATGTTGCGGTTGCTCTCCTTCAGCAGTTCCTGCGCCTGTTCCTTGGCTTGACGCAGAATCTCTTTGCGCTTGCGGTCGAGCTCGCGGATTTCATCTTCGTATTTCGCGATAGTCTTCTCCAAGTCCTTCTCGCGCTGATGTACGTTCTGTCGCTTGTTCTCCCAGTAACGCTTGTCGCGCACAATGTCCTGCAAGTATTTGTCGCTCTGTATGTAGTCGGAGCCCACGATGTCGCTCGCCTCGCGTATCACCTCGTCCGGAATGCCCGTCTTGCGCGCAATCTCAATGGCGAACGATGAGCCGGGCTGACCTATGGCGAGCTGGAAGAGCGGCCGCATCTCGTGGCGGTCGTAGAGCATGGCACCGTTGGCGATGCCGTCGTGCGAGTCGGCGTAGTGCTTCAGGTTCTGGTAGTGGGTGGTTATCACGCCCCACGCGTGCTTCTTTACAAACTGGTTGAGCACCGCCTCAGCCATTGCACCGCCAATCTGCGGCTCGGTGCCCGTGCCGAACTCGTCGATGAGTAGCAGTGTGTGCTCACCCGACTGGCGCATCATGTTCTTCATGTTCAGCAAGTGCGACGAGTAGGTAGAGAGGTCGTTCTCAATGCTCTGCTCGTCACCGATGTCAATCATTATGTCGCTGAAGATGCCTACCTTCGAACGCTCGCTCACGGGGATAGACAGACCGCACTGCAGCATATACTGTAGCAGACCCACCGTCTTCAGACAGACCGACTTGCCACCGGCGTTCGGACCCGAGATAATCAGGATGTGGCGGTCGCGTATCAGCATGATGTCGAGCGGCACGATAGGTTTCTCCTGCTTCTTCAGCGCGAGCCACAAGAGCGGATGCTTCGCCGTAATCCAGTCGACAACAGGTTTTGCGCTCACCTCCGGCTCGATGCCGCCCGTGAGCTGTGCGAACTCGGCACGTGCACGAATGAAGTCGACCTCGGCAAGCATACGATAGGCGTTCACGATGTCGTCCACGTGCGGACGCACCAGCTTAGTGAACTCCGTGAGTATCACTATTATCTCGCGTCGTTCGTCTGCCTCCAGCTCGCGTATGCGGTTGTTCGCCTCAACCACCTCCGTCGGTTCCACGAATACCGTCTTGCCCGTCGACGACTCGTCGTGTACGATGCCCTTAATGCGTCGCTTCATGGCAGGAGCGATAGGCACAACGAGACGACCGTCGCGCAGAGTCGGCGTGACGTCCTTGTCGACGAGACCCTCGCTCTGCGCGGCGTGCAATATGCTATATAATGTACGCGATACACTGCCCTCCGCCTTGCGCAGCTGCGAGCGAATCTCGGCGAGACGCGGCGATGCCGTGTCCTTTATCTTGCCGTATTTGTCGAGAATTTGGTCAATGCGGCGTATAAGGTCGGGGAAGGTGAGCACGCCCTCTGTAAGGTCGTGCAGAGTAGGGTAGTCGAAGTTGCCGTCGTCGTCGCTGCGGTTGAGGAAGCGCACTATGCCAGCCACCGTCTCGAGCGAGCGGCGCAGGTCGAATATCTCGTTCTCTTCAAGATGCGTGCCCTCGATGCGTATGCGCTTTATCGACTCGCGCATGTCGAAGAAGAACTGCAGAGGGAAATCGTCCGTCTCCTCCTGCATACGGCGGAACTCGCGCGTCTGTTTCAACGCCGTGTTGATGCGCTCCGCGTTGTCCGTGAAGCCCATAGCGTCCACCTTGTCCTTGCCCAACTGACTCAGACAGTAGCCCTTCAACAGCGAGCGTATCTCGCTGAACTGTATCTTGTTTTCAAAGTTGCTTGGATAAATCATAAGTGCAAAGTTACTGCAAACCGAAGACAATACAAAACAAGCTTGCATATTTTTATTGTTGAGGTGCAGCGTAACTTATTTAAAGTTACTGCAAACCGAAGACAATACAAAATATGCTTGCATATTTTTATTGTTGAGGTGCAGCGTAACTTATTTAAAGTTACTGCAAATAGAAGACACTTCAAAACAAGCTTGCATATTTTTATTGTTGAGGTGCAGCGTAGCTTATTTAAAGTTACTGCAAATAGAAGACATTGCAAAACATGCAAGCTTGTTTTTGTGCTTTTAAGAGGTGATGTTATAGCTTTAGTAACGTTCAAAGGAGCTGAAATCAATGATTTTTCGTTATCCGACGAAAAAAGTAAGCCGAAAATTTGGAGGTATAAACTAAAAAGCGTAACTTTGCACCCGCTAATAAAGCAAAGTGAAACAGTAATTCACTGCGATTGCAAGACTACATCTATCGATTTCCTTTATTGGAGAGATGGCAGAGTGGTCGAATGCACCGGTCTTGAAAACCGGCGTACTGAGAGGTACCGGGGGTTCGAATCCCTCTCTCTCCGCAATGTAGTGACGCTTTCAAGTGATTACTTTTCACTGCGAGCACCGCATCTCAAACACCCTATGGAGAGATGGCAGAGTGGTCGAATGCACCGGTCTTGAAAACCGGCGTACTGAGAGGTACCGGGGGTTCGAATCCCTCTCTCTCCGCCAAAATCAGCGTAACGAGTTGTAAAACAACAAGTTGCGCTGATTTTTCGTTTAAGGGTGCGCCAAATCTGCGCCAGAATTTTTCAGGTAATTGAACAAACGTCTTTAATCCACCGATATGATGGCTCTAAAAGATGTTAAAAAAAATGTGCTCAAAATTTTGTAACGGCAATAGTTCTAACATTGTGGGCTACACACCTCCCACTTTACATAAAGGTGTACGTTGGTTTGTAGATTTTACATCATTAGACCCAGCACGAGGTTTAATGCGTCGTAAGAGATACTATATCAAGGATAGTCTTAGCGTCTCTGAAAAGAAACGCAGAGCAAGCGAAATCATGGATGTTCTTACAAAGCAGCTTGCTCAGGGATGGAATCCTTGGGTAACAGATGATGAGAGTCGTGGTTTTGTGTATTTCGACAACTGCCTTGAACGTTATCTTGACTATGTAGACCGCATGGACAGAAAGAAAACGCGTCAAAGCTATCGTTCCAGAGTGAATATACTTCGTGAGTTTATTACATCGCAAGTTAATCCCATCAAGTATGCCTATCAATTTGATATTGGTTTCTGTAATGACTTCATAGATTGGATTTATCTTGATCGTGAGAGTTCTCCACGAACAAGAAACAATTACAGGGGATGGCTTTACGGCTTGGCGGAGTTCTTGATTGCTCGTAAGCACATCAACACTAATCCTGTGGAAAATATCAAGGTGATGCCTGAACATGAGAAATACCGCAAGGACTTGACACCAGAGATGCTGAATCAAATGTCAAACTACCTGTGCAGAAATGATAAGTCGTTCTTTCTTGCCTGTCTGATGCAGTATTATACGCTCATACGCCCAGGCGAATTGAGTCACTTGAAGATTGGCGACATTTCTCTGAAGAAACAAACGGTGTTTGTATCGCATGAATTCAGCAAGAACCACAAGGATGCAGAAGTTGGCTTGAATAAAATCGTCATCAAACTTATGCTTGACTTGGAGGTGTTCAAGCAGCCGGATAGCTATTACCTGTTCGGCTCTGACTTCAAACCAAGCAAAGAGCGTATTGGCTCAGACCAATTCAACAAGCGTTGGAAAGTTATGCGTAAAGCTCTAAAATGGAATGACTGTTACCAGTTCTACAGTTTGAAGGACTCTGGCATCCGTGACTTGGCAAATGCGCAAGGAGTGGTAGTTGCACGTGACCAGGCTCGACATAGCGACATCACTACTACCAACAAGTATATCCAAAAGCATGGAGTACAGCAGGTAACACTTGGCTTTGAAGGAAATCTTACTTACAATGACGAGGTGGAGTAAACTCACCTTGTTTATAATGCAAATGGTAATCATCTATCACCTTACAGGTCGTAGGCGATTACCATTTGCGTATTAAATAGCCTTTTTCTTTTGTAGCGTTGTATCTCTCGGTGTCTTATTCTCACAAATGCAATGAGTGTCAATACTTTATACAAAGATACAACTTGTATACAAAACGTATCTACGCTACATTTTATCCTTTATAAGCTTCCCACTCCACAGCGAAGCGTTACTGAGATGGTTGGCAAACAGACATCACAGCCCGATGGCAACAAGTTGCTATTAGGCTGCCATGACTGTTTGCCAAGGACCAAATACAAAGAAAGCAGCAATTCTAAACACA
>ERZ791805.294-NODE-294-length-27327-cov-8.165481_pt1 | contig 27327 bp, 21 predicted proteins | sample MGYA00510306_ERZ791805 | MGnify/ENA primary metagenome ERZ791805 (study PRJEB30046, sample SAMN00791990) | human gut metagenome | study: EMG produced TPA metagenomics assembly of the A metagenome-wide association study of gut microbiota in type 2... | reverse complement strand
CAGTCGCACAATTATTGCATCGAAAAAGGCGAAAGAACTCGGGGAGAGAATGATTTAAAAAAAAGTCGTATAGGGAGAAAAAAGAATTTGAAAAAGGCTCCTGAATCTGGAGTTAGAATAATTCACCTGCGGCTGATGTTTAACTTGTTAATGTATAGATGTATGGAAACGAAAAATTTTCAGGTGGTAATCAAATCCTATTTAGAGCAGTTGGCAGAATTGGATGCAGAATTTGCTGTGAAGTATTTTGATGAAGGTAAAAAAATTGAAGAATGTTGTGCATATATAATCAGTGAAATGGAAAAGATGGTACAAAATAATGTCGTAGGTGCAACAGATGATGAAGTTTACGGTTTAGCAGTCCGTTATTATTTGGAAGATGTGAAAGTTGATGCGAAAATTGGTAATCATGTCAGGATTGTGTGTAACCAAATAATAGAATTAACAGAGGAAGAAAAAGAAGAAGCGCGTCAGAAAGCTATCCGGCAGTATCAGGAAGAAGAACTCCATAAGTTACAGAGCCGAAAAAAGCCAGCTGTGAAAAAGGAAATTCAAGTTCAACCATCTTTATTTGATAGTCAATATGAAACCGCAGAATGAATTCGAAAAGAATGTAGTTAGCGCAAGTGCTAATTTACCCTCACTGACCGACAGACAATTGCAATGGGGATTAGATAATAGTATCCAGTATGTGGCACGATACAATAAACAGAAATATACCTGCACTAAATGTGGTCATCAATGGCAATCAGACACGAAGAAGAATTATGTGAAATGTCCTCATTGTGGAACCCGATTACTTGTACACGAAGGTTTAAAAAAAGTATATAATGAGACAGCATATTTTACGGTTATGACAGCTTGTGAAGGTTATCAGGTTATGAGAAGCGTTGTTGTCAGATGCACAATGAAAGTAGGTAGTCCAGCAGTCTATGATTGGGCTGAAGTCATGCAGAGATGGATTGCAGCAGACGGTACGTATGTGAATTTCGCAAGGTTACGACAGACTTTTAATACAATGTACTTTGACCTTTGGTTATTTCGTACCGCATTGATATTGCGCCAATGGAATGCGATTTATGACAGGATATATTCAGGTACGGTATGCCCCTATATGTCAATCATACCGGAACTAAGAAGAAGAGGGTTAAAAAGGAGTTTATATCGTCATTTTTCATTTAACCTTATTGTAGGGTTATTACGTAATAGTAAGATAGAAACTTTATTAAAGATGAATCAAAAAAGTTTGTTGCATAAATTCTTGATAGGTTGTTGTAATATTGATGATTATTGGCCATCAATTAAAATCTGCTTCAGGAATCATTATCTTGTTAAAGATGCCAACATTTGGTGTGATTATATTGATATGTTGAAAAATTTAGGAAAGGATATTCGTAATGCGAAATATGTTTGTCCACTGGACTTGAAAAAGGCGCATGATAAGGCAGTACAAAAGACGATAAAGAAGGAAGTTGAAGAGGAAACTGACTCACCCGATTTTCTACTAAAAGAACTTCGCTATAAGGAAAGTAAACGTAAATTTTTAGGCTTGGCATTTAGCGATGGACTTATTCATATAAAGCTCATCGAAAGTGTTAAGGATATGATTTTAGAAGGAAAGGTGATGCATCATTGTGTTGGTCATTATTACACTAGAGAAGATTCTCTTGTCTTCTCCGCAACGATAAATGGTAAACGTATTGAGACTGTAGAGGTATCAATCTCACAAATGAAGGTTGTTCAGTGTAGTGGCGTCTGCAATAAAAATACTCAATATCATAATCGAATTATTCAACTTGTTGAGAATAATTTATCTTTGATACAAAGTCGAGTTTCTGCTTAAAGGGATGGGGGGGGTAACCCCTATCCCTTTAAATATAGTATCACCGAGCTATCGGGAAAAATCTCTTATACATTTGAACATAAGTCCTATTGTCAAGAGAAAAAGCGTTTTGAAAATGAATAGAAGAATCTTCATATTACTTATTTTTAAGCATATCATTAAAATCTTTAGCTCCTTGAGCCTTAATAATACGAAGCCATTCTGCTTCGATTCCATGAGAGTGTAAGAAAGTCTTAGAATTAAAATCGGAGTCGTTAATTGTCAATTCTTGGTTATCCAACTTAACAACAACTTTCCCTGCAGCATTTTTGAATAACTTAGGCTCTTTACCTTTGACTAAGTAATATGCTGCTTCTACATCATAAATTTGCCCCTGAAGGTCATTGTCAAATGCAAGATATATAACAGCATGTGGAAATAAATGCTTAATATCTTTTATCTGTCCGTATCCTAAGTTTCCACCTAATGATATGAATGCGGCATTAATTCTCATACGTTCAGGGAGAAGTTGATATAGTGCCATCATATCAAGTGCACTTTCTCCAATGTATAGAGATTGTACGTCATTCCATTGGGGAGCAAAGGAAGCTATCCAACATGCGGTAGACTTGTTTCCTCCAGAGCAGAATCCTTTATATCCTTCTTTTTTATATGGATTATAATTGCGTAGTTCGAAGTTTACGACTTCTTCCGGAGAAGCAAGAACACGATAAGGGAAAGCTACATTTGCATAATTTTTCGGTTTCCGAGAAACTGTACATACAGACCCGTTGTGAATAAATGCCGATATAGTATTGGCATCAATCATCCTGATTTTGCCGAGGTATGCATATATCACTTTTTGGTTGCAAGTAATATCGTAATCATCAAGAGAAAACTTTACTTCATTGTGCGAAACTACGTAGTTTTCATGTTTTGGCTGTTTACCTGATAGCTTGCATAGAATATCGGCAACTGCATCATATCCGATACCTTGATAACCCGAAAAAAGGTGGAGACGGTTTAATATGAAGTTTACAACATCACCCTTGTCTCCGTATCCGTTCCGGCTGAAGAATGTTTGTGAGTAAGAAGTCGTATATATTACGATTTCATCTACCTTTTTGCCGCCGTTATATAGACGGTATTCAAGGTATTTTTTACCTGCTCCAGTATTAAGACGATAACCGATATGTTCAGCTACGTCACTTATACGGACATGGTTCTTCAATTCTTGAAATGTTGTATTACTCATATTTACTCAATTTATTTTTAAGCTGGGTGTTTTCTGCAATTAATCGCTTAATAGTATCCTGATACCGGAAATAGCTGTATATTGCAGCAGCAATTGCCATTCCAGGCTTTTTATGTCCGGTATCATGTTTTAATTGTTCGATTAACTGTAGTTCTTCAGTATCAAGGTATATTTCGAACCTTTTTTTCATCTTTTATGGTTCTAATCCCTCGACAAACCACCAGCATTTGGAACCCAACGGATATTCTTCAGGATCACCACAGCACCAATTCAAATTAGTAAGTATACTGTCAAGTTCCATTTCAGGTTCTTCATAATCCATCTCGTATTCATCATTCCATATTGCTGAAACAAAGTTTTTGTCTTTCGATAGTTCAACTAAGCGGAAGCATGGTAAAACTTTTGCGACTTTATAAAGCTCTTGTACATCTGTTGCTCCTAAAATAAAAGAAACTGATTCTGCCATAATAATATTGTTTTTAGTGATGTAAATTCTTTCAATTCCTAATGCATCTTCTATGCGTAGTATTACATCGACGCCAGGACTATATCTTCCTAACTCGATTCTTGAGATATTTTGTCTTGTGACATGACTTTTCTCTGCCACTTCCATTTGACTTAGCCCCATCATTTTGCGGATGGAAACAAATAGATTTCCTATATTACGTTCTCTTTTTTCTTTCATGCTGCAAATATAGTTCTTTTTTATCATGCACCAAATAAAGTGCAAAAAAATATTTTACGAAACACAAATTAACAATCTAAAAATACAATGGTATATATCTTATAGTTGATGATTGTAAATGTACTTAATATATTACTCATATTAAAATTGACTATAACTAAAGTCTGTAATTTTAATTGTTCTTTTATTGTTAAGCGGTCAACATTCAAGAATAGTAGTACATAACAGAGAAGCAGAAGTACTGTTCTCGCCCATGTTCAATAAGCAACTTATATCTAACCTAACTTAACCAGATTCATATTATATGAAGTGGGATAGATAAAAGATTAGATAGACCACCCTAAGCTATAGTTTAAAATTCATCCAACACTTAAGATATACTTTTTCTTCCCTATACGTTTGTTTATGTTTATCCTGCTTTCTAATTATGATTTGGATGGTATAATATATTGAATTATCTAAAGCCCTACATGCTCTTTGGAGTGCTGGGAACTCGGAAAAGTATACAGCTGGAAAACCTCATAGTTAGGAATTATTATGAGGTCTAAATTATGATTCTGCTTTTTGTATTTTTCTTTGGATATAAAAACAAGTGAGTGATTCAATATCCTTCCTCGAATCCCCAAACTATTGGAGATTTTTTCGATTTACACGATTATTATTTTCTCTCAGGATTTCTTTTTTTCTCCCTAATTGGAGAGGTGGATAGCACCAGCTAAAGGCTAAAGGTCTTATGACCTTTAGTGATGACTGATAAGGAAGAGCAAGAGGTGTTCCCGCAAAGCGAGAACATGATTAACGCAAAGCGCTAATTAACAGATAAATATGAAATTCTAAGTTAACATACAAGTTTACATTTGTAAACTTGTATGTTATAAATTATCAATAATCAGTATATTACGAAGTTAACATAGAGTTAACATGATTTATAAATAACAGATATACAGATTGATATAAAAAGCAAAAAAATACATTGTTAACATTGTAGTCAAAAACTTATTTTATTATCTTTGTTCCAATTAATTATAAGTTAACATGGAAGAATATCTTGATAGACATATAAGAATTTCAACAAGAACTAAATTTAGACTTGACGAGGTTAAAAAGGATATGAGTTATAATGCTTATATAAGCGAAATGCTGGATTATTTTGAGGTGACTTGTACGTCCCCGAAATTGAAAATTAAGAATCCAACAGCGAGGTTAGAGAAGAGAATTGAAGACTTGATTAAAATCGTAAAATGTCAGGAGAAGGACATTTTACGTCCGCTACTTGACAACTCTTTTAGCTCTGGAAATATGAGTAAGAATAATGAACAGCTTGTTCGTTTAGCCAATGAAAACAAATCCCTGAAGGAAGAACTACAGCGTTATAAACAGTCTGGAGAATCCCCAGATGTTTATAAAAGAAAGCTGGATTCAATAATTAATTTGATTAATTTATTTTGCGATAAAAGCCAGTTCCGGAAGGCCACATTTGGAAATGATTTACTGGTTCCTGAATCTTACTTTGAGAAGTTCTTAGATAAAATAAAATCGGATTATGTATTGTAGTGTTCATCGTCCAGTCAATACGCCTGGTGTATCCGACAACAAAGGTTCCTGCCTTCAGCTTGTTGAATATTTGTCTAAAGAGAGTAACGATGAAAGACCTTATTTTGATACTTTCTTTTCGCAGAACTTGGATTTTGTATCTGGTAATGAAGTATTACATTCAATAGATAACAACCATAAAACATTAAAAAGAAAAGATGATAAGTTCTATATGTTGTCAGTTAATCCAAGTCAAAGGGAGTTAATGCACGTTATCAAAAAGGTAACTGGAAAAACCAATGTTCACGAGTTTTCGGAACTATCCAAAGACGAGCAAGAGAATGTTATTTGCGAGCTTAAAAATTATGCTCGTCATTGTATGGATGAATATGCCCGTAACTTTTATAGAGACAAAATTAAGGGTGGAAATGACCTTGTCTGGTATGGTCGTGTAGAGACTGAAAGGCATTATAAAGGAGACGCAGAAGAGGTAAAAAATGGTACTGCAAAATGCGGTGATAAGAAGCCAGGCTTGCAGTTACATATTCACATTATAGTATCGCGGATGGATAAATCTCAGACAGTTTCATTGTCTCCATTAACCAAGAGCAGAGGTAATAGACAGCTGCTTGATGGAAAGGAAGTAGTGGTAGGATTTGACCGTTCCGAATGGGCAGAAAGATGTGCTACCAGGTTTGCGGATGATTATAATTATCTTCCGTACTATGTGCATAATAAGAAAGATTATGAAGAATGGAAACAGCGGCAGCAGATGCAGGCCATTGCTATGCGTGAACTGAAGCAACAATTACTGCAGGGGGAACTGAGGAATGAAAGAAAAGTTTTGAATAATACACTTAGGATTTACCGTTTCATCGTAAATCCCAAAATGGCATTTTTAAATGAAATGAAGATGCTGGCATTAAATATGGTAACAACTGGGAGGACGATATGATAAGTTTTGACATGATTCAGGAACATTGGTTCTATTATGCTGCACTATTTTGTGTGAGCTTTCTTATAGGTTCGATTAAACCATTTTCTAAAGTATGGTATAATATTGCCTTATTCGTAGTTCTTGTGCTACTGGAGGTGATTGTCTGTAACTTGATAGGGTTAGTTTATCTCTATCCTACTGTTTTGGCTTTAGTGGTCTTTTTATTCTTTACATTGAAAGATTTAAAACCAGACAGTCTACGGAAAGGAGGTAGCGAAAAGGCTATATGCTTACCGGTGCTGTCCGGTGTAAGAGGCAGGCAACTTCGATTTTACTACTATTATGCCAATTTCCTTGTATATGGAGGTGCCGGAAGTGGTAAGACAAAGTCAATAGGAAAATGGCTTTTACAGGAATATATACGCTTGGGTTTTGCCGGATTTATCTATGACTTTAAAGATATAGATTATACCCGGACAGCATATAATATGATGAAGAAATATGATTATAAAGGTGAGTTCTATTATATCAATTTTGATAATTTAAGTCGCTCATACAGATTCAATCCACTAAAAAATGTGTCGGATAAAACTGTATTGATGCAGCTCATGGAAGATATGCTGTTATCTATGCAGGCGAAGGATGCAAAGCAGGATGAATGGTTTGCTGGAGGATTGGGTATTCTTAGAGGAGTAGCATATAGATTGTATGATGAGTTTAAAGAGTATTGTACAATCCCCCATATTCTTACTCTTATAATGAATTCTTCTCAGGATAGTCTTACCAGATTCCTGGAACAAAATACTATATCTGAAATGATGGCAGGAGCATTTTTGAAGGCTAAAGGCTCAGAAAAAACACAGGCTTCGTATATCTCCACTTTGTCAAATCAAATTGCGACAATGGCCACAGATGAGAATATTGCATGGGTTCTTTCCGGCAATGATTTTGATTTTAATCTGATTGATCCGGAGCACCCGAAGATGTTTGCTGTCAGCAATAACTTTTCGAAGAACTCTGTGTATTCTCCGGTTATAGCTATGCTTTTGAGTATATCATCGCGCCAATTCACAATGCAGAACAAAGTTCCGTTTGTCTATTTCTTGGATGAAATGACAACGGTTAAGATTAAAAATTTTGAGACCTTACCATCAGTCTTGCGTGAATATAAAGCTGCTTTTGTTCTTCTTACACAATCCGGTGCGAAGCTGGAAAATCTGTACGGAAAACTTGACCGTTCTTCTGTGGAAGCGAATTTCGGAAATATGTTCCTCGGGCGAACCAAAGATGTGGAGGCCTTGAAGTATTACCCGCTTTTCTTTGGTAAGGAAGAAAAAGAGAGACGTTCGAGAAGCGCAGGAAAATCTGGTTCCTCTTCCAATTCCAGCGTGACTATATCATCACAGAAGGAAGATGTATATCAGGGAAAAGATTTCTCCGAACTTGAACCAGGTGAATTTATTGGTTCTGCTACGCGAGCAAATGTAAAGGAATTTAAGGCTAAATTTAAGATGTTTGAAATGGAAGAAGAGGAATTGCCTGTTCATGATTTTGTAACGCCGGAACAGGTAACGGAAAATTATGATAGGATAATTCAGGAAGTTCAAGCAATATTAAACGGAGATGTCTAATTTAAGCAGTTCACTCCTTCAAGTAAAGATATTTCCGCTTTAATTCATAATTGAAAAAATGTGTAAAGTTGTATTATCCCCAGCCTCTTGGCTGGGGATTTTTTTATAACTTATTTAGGGAAATTTTTGTGACTTTATTGCTCAAAATACAATTTGTCAAATGTATCCATAAATTCCACTTCAATTGTTAATGTTCTATTTACATCGCTATTTTTCGGTTGTATCTCAATTTCTAGTATGTCATTATTTTTATTTATAGAAAACCATCTTCCTATATATTCGTATGTCGATTTATTAATTTCTGATGGATGAAAATTATTTACTAAAGAATTACAATCATATATACCAGTAATGTAGAATGCCGGGTAGTTAGTGTTTTTCAGGATAAACACTCCACCTTTAGCATCTACTTTGATTTTGTTTTTTTCAAAATTAGGTATACTATGTTCCCATTTCATAGGTGGCCAATCCCCATCATTGTTTTCTTTTTTACATGAGACAATTGATATGACAGCAAAGGCTAACAACAGAAGAGTGTGATGTTTTTTCATAATTATTTTTTTATTTCTAAATATAGAAAAAATTATCGAGAAATATAGCGTATTTAGTACAATTAACATCTAATAGAGAAAAATAATAAAAAGAAGTTTCATGTTTCAATATTATTTATTATTTTTAAATGCATTATTAACCTTAATATTTTAAATTTATGAAGAAATTTTTGTATTTATTCTTAGCATTCAGTTTTTCTTTCTCTTTTAGCTCTTGTACAAAAGAAAATGAGGAAGTTGCGGAAATTAATGAATCTATTATTAGTTCCCCACAAAAAGTGTTTATTTCAGAGGTTGATACAGATAGTATCGTTGATTCTCAGAAGGCACTTCGCGTAGCAGACATGTTTACTAAATTTAGAAATCAATCTAGAGGGATTCTAAGAGAAGTTGAGAACATTAGAGATGTTAAAGACGATAACGGTAATGTATTGTTTTTTATCATTAATTACACAAACAATAACGGTTTTGTTATAGTTTCTGCTAATCAAAATTATATTCCTATATTAGCATTTTCAGATAGTGGTTATTTTCAACTTGATGAAGACATTAATAACGGCTCTGCTTTATGGGTTCAACAACAAAAGAACATTCTTGAACATGCATATAGTCTGCAACAAGACTTAAAGTTGCAATATAGAGATTTATGGTCAATATACAATACAAAAACGATTGAGCTTGAACTTTCAAGGAGTGATGATGATGTATATTTATTAATAAGTAATGCAATCATTAAATGGAGACAACAAGGGTATGAAGTCTTTAGATATTCAGAAATTAATAATACTCAATTTTTTAACGACTTACCTACAAATTTTAAAAATGCAGTAAGAAATGCGGTAGATTCTGCTCATCCAGATTATGGAGGAAGAAATCAAAATACTTTTATTTTAAGAAGACGCAATGACAATATGGAGAAGATAGGACCTATGACGCAAACAAAATGGGGACAAGGGTTAGGCTTTAATGAATTTATCCCGAATAATTGCCCTGTAGGCTGTGTTGCTGTAGCAATGGGACAAATTATGAAATATCATGAATATCCTAAAAGTTATTCATGGGATATGATGGATAACATTTATCCATCATCAGTAACCGCACAGTTTTTATATGAGATTGGGAAAAATGTAAATATGGAATATAAGCCAGAGGGGTCAAGCAGTAATATTAACAATGCATTAAATTCTTTCAAAACGAATTATGGATACTCAGATGCCAAAATCATAGATCATTCAGATACTGAAGTTGTACAGCAATTATTAAAATATAGACCTGTATACATGCGTGGTGTAGATGACAATAGGAATATTGGTCATGCTTGGGTTTGTGATGGATTTGTAAGTACAAGCCCACGTAATGAATATGCATTGTATATTCTTGAAGACACTTATAATTCATCAGAGCCAACAGAACTCTCATATATATATAGTACTGAAGGTCCTATATTGGCTACTTCATTGTTACTGAGTTATAATTGGGGGTGGAATGGATTAAATGATGGATTTTTCTATACACCCGAAGTTGATGTAAGTGGTGCAGAATATAATTTCTCAAAAGATAGAAAGGAAATAATAAATATATACCCAGTTAAGTGAGCTATATAGCCTCAATGAAGTGGCGTTCCCACTTATTGATATACTCCAATATTTAAAGAAATGAGCTTTCTGTTTATATCTTGGTGTAATTCTTTCAGTGACAAAAAATTAATGAGTGTTTCTCAAATTGAATTGAAAAAAGTAAACTCTTACAGATTGATACTTTAGAAAAACCTCCTACTTTACCTTGTTTATTTCAATAATAGGGCAAAAGTAGGAGGTTTATTGTAGCTTAATAGATTGTAAACCTATCTCTGTTCAGAGCCTTAATTTATTATGGGGTTATTCTGCCTCCATCTCACTTGATGAAGCAACGGATTTTGTGGCATCATTCAGTCTGACAGAATAGCTGGAGAGATTTTTTACTATCATCAGATTCTTGTTCTTGTTCAGACTTAAAGGCTTTCCTTTCGTGAGTATATCCCAGTTATTATAGGTCAGGTCACTAACAGACATGCCTTCAGATTTTAGAGCCTGGGCAATATCGGATGATAAGTCATATTCTTTTCCCTCTGCGGAAAATATAACTTTATCTCCATTTACATCAAGCGTGCGGCCACGATATTCTGTATGAACACTGGTGTCTTTGTTGTTCTTCAGTTCATTGTTAATCTTGTTATTTAAAATTGCTGCTTCTGATTTGAGTTGTCTGAGTTTCTCCTCTTTGGGCCAGTTAATATTTGTCAGTTTTTTTTCTAGCTCACTAATGTCATGATTGAACCGGGATATATCTTTTTCCATTTTTTCAGCACGTTCAAAAAGACTGTTGCCAAGTTCATCCAACCATTCCGGACATCGGTCATAAGCCAGTGGTAGGGCTGTCTGTGCTTGATAATGTCGGCCACTTGAACCGACAAGTCCGAAATACTTGTTTCCTTGCAGGCTTTTGATGTATATCGTGTGTTCCTTATAAGTTCCAATATATTCTGTTGCCCCATCTTCCATACTTGCTGACCGCCATGCACTCAGATATTTTCCTGCATCTTTTCCGTGCAGCCGTGTTCCATCTTTTGATATGAGCACTCCTTTAGATTTGCAGAATTTACCGTAATCGGATTTCATGTCTTGTACAGCACTTTCTGCAGCTTCTTTCTTTTCTGAAAGTATTTTCAAGTCATGTTTCGATTTGTCTATATCCCGAAAGAATAAGACTCTTTCCTTTTGCAGCTGCGTAATTTGTTTGTCAAGTTTTGCCTTATCGAGCAAATCTGTATTACCTGATAATATAGCTACGTATTCGGCAAAGTTCATTCCTGATTTTTCATCTAAAGCTCCTTCATCGAGCGTTCTTACTCCGAGTTGCTGGCTTTTCAATTGACCAATGAAAAGCTGCTTGTTCTGGAGCAGGTTGAATTTATACGCATCCAAAGACCTTTCCGTAGCATAGGTGATTATGTCTACCTTGTTCCCGGCATATTCCTTTGCAATGAGATTGCCCTTGCGCACGGCACGTCCGTTGCGCTGCTCCAAATCTGACGGTCGCCACGGTGTATCGAGGTGATGGACTGCTACCGCACGCTGCTGGGCATTAACTCCGGTTCCTAACATACTGGTAGAACCCATCAGGATACGTATTTTCCCTTCATTCATCCCTTCTATCAGTTTTTTCCGGCTGCTTTCAGTTTTGGCCTCCTGAATAAACCGGATTTCTTCCGGTGGAATCTGGTAGTTCTCGACAAGCTGCTGCTTGATTTCACTGTAGATGTTCCATTCACCTGGTTTGTATGTCCCAAGGTCGCAGAATACGAACTGTGTGCCTTTTACCGCATTGAATCTCTGATAGTATTCGTACAATGTCTGTGCGCATACGCTTGCCTTATTCCCGGTCTCTCCTGCATATTTTAAAGAATCAATCATCCGCATGTCGAGAGCCATTTTTCTTGCATAGTCGGTGGCAATAAGCATCTTTGCCTTTTCTTCGGTTTCCGACAGTGGAGGGCGTCCAAGTAAGGTTGCATTTCCGGATTCAGCAAACTTCATCAGTTTATCTATAAATTCTTCTTGTGCCGGTGTTGGAGGAATACTTTTGAATATCGGGTTCTTTTCCGGGCGGTCAATACCAATCATGTCGGCTGTCCTGTAATCGGTAATTTCGTTGTAAAATAGAGCAAGTTCCGGTACTTTCACGAAGTGACGGAATCGTTCTTTTTGTATAATGTTGTTGGTTACAGAGAACTCAAACTCCGTAGTTTTTCTCGTATAGATTGCTGCCCAGGCATCGAAACATGTAATGCCTTGCCGGTCGAGTGCCTCCGGCCGGAGATATTTGAACAATGCATACAGCTCTGTCAAAGAATTGCTGATAGTGGTTCCGGAAAGAAAAGTAGCCCCCAAATCACGGCCCGTTCTTTTCTGTATATCTCTGATTGCAAAATAGAGATTCAGGGCTCTTTGGCTTCCGTCAGGATTGCCAAGTCCTGCTACACGGTTATGACGTGTCGAAAACATAAGGTTCTTAAACTGATGTGACTCATCAACAAAGATATGGTCGATACCCATGCTGCGAAAATCAACCGTATCGTCTTTTCTCAGTTTTATGTCGTTCATTATGGTGTTTAGTTTGACCTTCATGTTTTCAATACGTTTCTCAAGTCCTTTTTCCAGCTGTCGTCCTGAATATCCCATACCGCTATTTTTAAGAACATCAAGAGCTTCTTCCACATCTCGTATTTCATCTTCGATAATCTCCTTCTGAATGTCGAGTGACTGCGGTATCTTCCCGAACTGGTCATGTGTCAGAATCACACAGTCCCAGTTGTTGTTTTTTATTTGCTGGAACAGTTCCTGACGGTTGGCAGGTTTGAAATCATCCTTTCCTGGATACAGAATCTTAGCATGTGGATAGGCTTTCCGGTAAGTGGCAGCTATCTCATGTACGTTTGCCTTCAGACCGATAATCATAGGTTTGTGGCAGACTCCGATACGTTTCATCTCGTATGATGCTACACACATGATCATGGTTTTACCCCCTCCTACTTCATGGTCGGCTATTCCTCCACCGTTCTGCTTCAGCATCCAGATACAATCTTTCTGTGATGGGTACAAATCCTTATAATCGAACTTTTCAAAGCTCAAATCAGGGAACGTCTGGCAGGAACCATCGTAATCCGGACGGACAAAGCAGTTGAACCGTTCATTATACATGTCTGCTAGCGATTGTTTCACTTCATCAGGCCGGTTATTCAACCAGTCAATGAATTTTTCCTGAATATCCTGCACCTTGCTGGCTGCAAGCTGTGTTGATTCTGTATCAACAACAGTTTTTTTCTCGCCGTCGATATAGACAGTTTTCGTAATCTGAGGAAATGTGTTCTGCAGTGCATTGTTCATGATTTCCTCTGCATTCATTTGGTAGTTGATTCCATACAAGGAGTTGGCTGCAGAAGAATATTCTTTCATTTTAACAAGGAATGAGTCTGAAGCGGGCGTATAGGTGATAGCCGTCTCTACACCGAACAGCTCACTTGCAAATCCTGAATATAATTCTTGCGGAATCCACCTTTCACCTAAATTGAAATCCAGTTCATTGAAAGGAATAGGCTTCGGCTTAACTTCCTCAAGTGCATTTAATGTATTTTGAATATCATGTGCTCTTTCCGGTCTTGTTGTAAGATAGGGTTTAATCTCCGCGATTTTCCTATACACGTTTCCGGATAACATACTTCCGGAATGTTCCCATTGATATGTTGTTGGGTTATAATATATTTTACCTTTCAGCTCTGCTTGTATCTGATTATCGTCAAGCCCGGTACGTTCTTCCAGGTGTGACCAGTCAACACAGCCATAAAGGTTAAGTGAAGATGCCAGAGCTTCGTCACATGTAAGAGTTTCTGTAACTTTCTTGGAAAATGCAACCGGTTCAAAGAAAACGTCTGCCTTGATGCGTTCTCCGTTCTCGTATCTTTCCAGAGGTAAAATATCGGACGATAAATTATCCGACATGATAATACTTGAGGCAGATTCACGGAGGCCTTCATGTTGCGATACAAAATAATCGTAACTATTGTTCAGCTTATCCCGAAGTGTCCGGCTCTCTGTCTGTGTGTCTTTTTCAAAGTCAAACAATCGGTAATAGTCATCCCGGACATGTATGTAATCCTTCATCACACATTGCTCGTTGCGCGTCAGGTAGGTGGCAGGGATGAAGCCGAGAACTCTTTTCTCGTTGTATTCCATAGTCCCTACTCTGTCACGATATAGGACGAAGGTGCCTGGCTTATAATGGTCCATAAGCCATTCATTGGTCATGACTTCGTCTGTAACCTTTTCAAAGGTTTCTATTGGCTCAGGCTTTTCTTCAGGAAGATTGAACAGATCACCAAGACTTACAAGTTTTTCACCGGTTACAGATTTCTGCTCATCACCTGTTACTGATTTACCAAGATAACTATGCTTCAGATATAGCTCCAGATTAAATTTTTGGTCGAAGTCACGTTGGAGTAATTCAGACAAGGTGCTGTAAGTTGTATCATTGCTTTTGAATTTAGTTACAGCTTTCCCATATTGGTTAGTACCTGTATATGGAATGCCGAGATAATGTAATTCAATCGGATTGTTTACATAATTATTGGGTGTAATAGGATTATCTTCACGGCTCCCTATAAACAGTTTTTCATCATAACTAAGCTGTCGTTTTTGTGTGTTCTTTTGAAGGATAATAAGGTCCGACCCCACTTCTATCCCTCCAGTTCCGGTGAATAAATCATCGGTAAGACGGATTGTACTAATCAGATTAGCATTCTGCATCAGGTAACGGCGGATTTCTTTATTTGATGGAGAATCAGCAACGCCTCTGGTAGTAATATATACTACCAGTCCCCCTTCTTTTACAGCATCAAGCCCTTTGACGAAGAAATAATTATGCAACGTATTTGTTGCCATCATCTTAATCGCGTTTCCTTTCTGATAGCTATAGTCATATACCTTCACTGTTCCGAATGGAATATTTGACATAACCAGGTCGTATATTCCTTCTTCCATTTCCGGAAGATTTTCAAAACCTTCTACACGGACTTCCGTTCCCGGTTCTTTGGCTGATAGAATTAGTCCAGTCAATAAATCCTTTTCATACGCTGTACGATGTACCTTCCCTTCCGTGAAATTCAGGAATACTCCGTTTCCGCTTGAAGGGTCCAGCATATAATCAATATTTCCCTTGGTTGAATTTTCTAATTGCTTTCCTATTGTCTTGACGATTTGTTCTGGCGTATAGAAAGCTGTTAGAACGGAGTTCTTCAGGCTGCGGTAGAAGGACTCTGCAGTAGATTCGGAATCACTGTTTTCCTTAATTACTTGTTTGAGTTCTTCAACAAGTGGAAAGAGCATCTTTTCCGAAGCTGGCCACTCTTCTACCGGACGCGTATCAAGGATACATTTAAGCCCACCAAAACCACTGTATTTCTCCAGTATAGCCTTTTCTTCCCTATTGGCTGCACGGTTCTCTGATTGAAGAAGAAAAGCTGTACGAATGGCATTTATGTTGTCTGTCAGTACCTGACTTTTATTGTAGCTCATAATCCTTGATGTATTGGTTAATATGTTGGCTGATTTCTGTATACAGTTTGTCATATTCTGATGTTCTCTCAAAATTGTCATCCAGTTTGTATTTTTCTGCAATGGGCTGGATGAGCAGGAACATTTGCATGATGAACTTATCTTTATCGCTGAATGAGAGATTCATTTCCTCTATTATATCCTCGACAAGCTGATAGAGAGAAAAATGAAGTCCTGAATACAGAACTTCATTAACTTCATTTTGGCACTCTTCTATGTTCATGCCTTCTCTTGAACATTCGATAAATGTTTCCTGTGCAAGTTCACTACGTGTTGTAATAAATTCTTCATCCTTTACCAGATTAGGATGATAATCTTCTAAATATTGCTTTAGTTCTTTATAATATTTTGAATGTACCATAATATCATGCTTCTGCTTGACCCTGACGTGTCAATGTATTAATCACATTATAAACTTTTAATGTATAGCCGGCTGGGGTTTGTATCTTGCTGATAATTTTTCCTCCCGGAATGTTGGCGAACCCTTTTTTCTCAATATCTCTTAATTGAGCTTTAGAGAGGTGGATTTCTTCTACACTTTCCTGAGATTCCTGAAGTTGCATCTTGGGTAATTCTTTGACAGCTTCTCCAGTCTGATCATTTTGTTTTTCTGTTATCTTGATTTTATATCCAGACGGTTCTTTCTTAAGTTTAATGGTTTTGTCCTTAATTGATGTTTCTCCACTTTTGATTAATTCGCTGATTTGGTCAGTGCTCATTTCATCTAATGTAAGATTGTTGTTCTTTAATTCACCCAACAGTTCTACTTCAGTTATTTTCTTCTTCGTGCCTTTCAGACATTCGCGAAGGTGTGTTTGTTGGGGTGAAATTCTCTCTACTTCCGGAGTTATCTTCACTGTCTCTTCAGACTTGACATTTTCTTTTTTAATATCTGATTGCTTTTCTATCTTTTTTTCTATTGTTTCTTGGTTTATATTTATGTTATAAACTCCATCTTTCTGTGATAGCACGATTTCTTGTTTCCCTACACGGCACATACCGGTCGTAATAAGTTCCTGCCATTGCTTAATGCTCATTCTATCTACATTGATAGAGTCTTTAATAGTGTTATAGATGTCTTTTATATTGTTAGCTTTAAATTTTGTGTAGTTGCTTAACCAGGTAATAAGTTCTTCTGTTGGAATGTTCCATGATTCTTTCCCACGGAATATCTCATTAAATACTTTTTCTTGTTTGTCATTACTTAAATTCAGATCCCAGAGTTTCTTGTAATCATCTCCTACATATACTTTAATCGTTTCTAATGAAGGGTTTTCAATTAGTTTGATACATTCAGGAGATGCGGACACTACTTTTAACTGAGTTTTTAATGTAGGGCTTTTAATATTGACTATTTGTGTAGGGTCTTTACTTATCGCTAATAACTGTAGTGTTTCAGACGGATTTGGGATAAGTTTTATAAAAGATGGATTCTTAGTAATTGCAATTCGGCTGACATTTTCTGAAGGGTTCTTCAGTAAAAGAAAGACTCTGCTGTCTTTACTTACAGCTGAAGAGAGTAACTTTTCTGAAGGGTTGTCCAGTAAAACTATGCTGAATGGATCTTTCTTTATCGCTCTTGCATTGAAAAGTGAGCGTAAACTTTCTATTAAATTGAATCTCATAGCGTATCGTTTAATTTAAGTTTTAAAATTTCATTCTTAAAATATTCCTTGTAGTTCAGCTCATTTTCTTTGAGCTTATAGCATTGTGTAATGATTCCTGTAATGGTATCCAAATTCTTGTCACTGGGGAATATTTTGAAACCTGCAAGTTTCTCAACGGCAACCAGCATTGTACGGATACCTGGTTTAGTGATGCTGAAAATAGTCTCTGGTGTGTTAAGAACAGCAGTAAGCTGAGCAGCTTCACATGGATTTTCCAGCTCACTTATGAGGCATGGAGATTTCTGAATTGCCGACACCTGAATCTCTTTATCCGGATTTTTTATGTACTTGATATTTTCAGGTTTAGAATATATGCATGCAAATTTTGCACGCAAACAAGGATTTTCTATAAGTTCGATTGCATCAGGTTCTTTACTGACAGCAAGAATCTGTAGTTCCTCAGAAGGATTCTCAATAAATTTAATGTGGTATGGATTTTTGAGTATGACATATTTTTTTGCACGCTCACAGGGTTTGCTGATCATGTTGATAGCATGCTCATCGAGACGAACTGCTGTACACTGTAAGTCCTCAGAAGGCTCAGATATGCTTCCTATTGATATTGGGTTTTTTAGAATTAATCTTAGTTCTTGATTGAATAGTGATTCAAAAACTTCTGAAATTTTTGCTTTCATCGTTACTTAATGTTTAATTTAGATATTATAGAACTTTATCAACTTTCCAGGCATTTAGCGTATTATATCCTTTGTTTTCCCATTCTCTGGCTTTCATGTCAAACTGTACCTTGACTTTGTCCCCTTCTTTAATATTGAACCTGGTACAGTTATCATTCATAAGCAGGAAGCAGGCACTTTGTGGGTATCTGTCTTCTGTTTCTAATAAGAACTCCATGCTTTTCCATTTGTTACCAGTACTTTTACTTGTTCCTTCTTGTAAGGGGTAGATTTTTTTTATTATTCCTGTAATTTCCATATAGTTTTATTTTAAGTTATAGTGTAATTTCGTTAGATGATGTTTTGCAGATACACGGTTTAATCACTTTATTTGCTTGTTCCTGGGTGCTGATATGTGTGTTACCCTTGACAATGGTATCTCCTGATAGTCTTATATAGCCGTCAATCTTGGCATTTTCAGTAACACATACATTTCCCGTTAGTTCAGCAGCTCCACTCACCTGCCCTTTTTTTCGTATCTGTACATTATCATACAGTTGTGCGGAGCCAGATATATTACAATCACCTGAAAGTTTTACATTCCCACAAACATTGCATTCATCTTTCAGCTTTGCGTTGTCTTTAGCTTGTGCATACTCGCTGATGCATGAGTATTCACTCATTTGAACATTTCCGGAAAGGCAAGCATTTCCGAATGCAGAACTTTCATCACACATGAGTACATTGTCCTTTAGTTCTGCAAACTCTGAGACAGAGGATTTGTCGTATAGACGGACATTTCCGGAAATCTTCGCATGCCCAAAGACAAGTACTTCATTATGAAGGTGTACATTATCTGTAATTTCAGCAAATCCGGATGCTATGCTATCTCCTGACATTTGCACATTCCCAGAAAGCTTTGCGTGGTCATGAACACGTGCTCCGTCTGTTAATATTACGCTGCCTGATAATTGTGCATATCCTTCTGCACGGCTTTCACCTGACATTTGTACAAATCCCGAAATCCGGGAATAGTCTGAAGCCTGTGCACTTCCCCCTATACGGACGTTCCCTGCTATATGAGAAAAGTCATATGTTCTGGCATATTCTTCGAGCAAAGCATTACCTTCCAATCGTGACTTGCCAAATACTCTGGCTTCATCCTTAACTAATGCGTTTTCTCTTACAACTGCTTTGGGAAAAATCCAGCATATCCCGTCCTGGGATAGATTGTGCTCTCCTGCTACGTACCCGCCAAGTTCACCAGCTTTCACGCCAGGGAAACTCTTAACAGCACGGATGCGGTACAATGTTTGACCGTCAAGTTGACAGGTGTAATCGGTAAGGATATATTTCTTCCCTTCTGGATTTACGATTATAGGTATATCATTGTAGTCCTCAGGTTTGCCCGGAAAAATTTCGCCATTACGATGATTACAGACGTATTCTGTTCCGTCTATCGTTTCTATACAGAGCTGAATCACTTCATCTTTAATATTGTCCACATATTCCTTTTTCGGAATTCTGTGAATAATAGGTAAGGCAAAATGATTCCTGAATTTGCCATCACTGACTATCATATTTCCACTATCAGCCATATCATATACTTTTTGGAGGTTATCATGGGTGAATATTTTGCCAGGAGTTATTTCTATCTTTCTATCACTGTTTATTATGGCTGAATAAGCTTTATCTCCTTCTTCATAAATGTGTATTTTACCATACTCGCATTTAAAAAAAAGTCTTTTTGATTGAGAGGTTTTTCCCTGTGGGCAAATTCCATCAGCTTGTTCTTGTTTGTCGGTGCAAGCGAAACCTTTTATTTGTGCATACTCTGATAGCTTAACATCTCCACCTATCTTAACATTGTCATTTATAATGACATTCTCGGTTATTCTAGCGTTGTCGGTAACAACTGCTTTCCCACTTACTATTGCATTATCCGTTATTCGTGCATTATGTGTAACGGTAGCAAAATAATCAACCCAGCAATCCCCTTCTTGGGATAGATTATGTTCTCCTGAGACGAATCCACCAAGTTCTCCCGCCTTTACATTACCGAAGTCCTTCAATGCGCGGATGCGGTACAATGTTTGGCCGTCGTATTCTTTTGTTTCGTTTGTAAACACATATTTTTCACTCTCCAAATTAGAATCAGGAACTTGCGAAAGTTTTTCAATTTCATTTTGAGAGGTAATATGTTGATTGCTTTTAATGGTTATGTTTCCACCTATTTCAACATTTTCTATACGGGCGTTGCCATACAATTTTACATATTCGTCAGTATATGTTCCTGATAATATTACGTTATCAGTAACATATGTATTTCCTTCTATTACGGAGGTTCCTTTTATTTGTGCATTTTTTGAAACGATTGAGTTACTTCCTACATAGCTTTGTTCTGAAATAATGCTATTCCCCTCTATACGGGCATCTAATCCAACGCATGCATTATCTTTTACAAGAGCATTTTCGCGAACTATGGCTTTGTTTCTTACCCAGCAATCCCCTTTTTGGGATAGATTGTGCTCTCCTGCTACGTAACCGCCAAGTTCTCCAGCTTTCACACTACCGAAGTCCTTTAAAGCACGGATGCGGTACAATGTTTGACCGTCGTATTCTTTCGTATAGTTCGTAAGCATGTACTTCTTATCTTCCGGATTTGAGATGTGCGGTATATCTCTAAAGTCTTCAGGTAATTTCGGAACGATTACTCCTTTACCGGTACAGACGTACTCTTTACCGTCTATCGTTTCTATACAAAATTGTTCAACTATATCTGTCTCTGGATTTAAATATTCTTTACTAAGCCTATTTATTGGAGTGAGTACCAGGTGCCCATGAGGAAAAAACGATTCGAAACCATCACATATCATATTACCATGTTCTGCCATATGGTATATCTTCTGGAGATTCTCAGGAGTGAATGTACTGCCAGAAAGTATTGAAACCGTTCGGTTATATTCAATTTGGGCAACATTTTTGGGGTTATCTTTTTCCGTAACGACTATATAATTGGATTGAGCTTTGAAGTCTAATTTATTCTCTTCCATAATTGTCAATATTTAAGGTTCAGCTTCTATATTCGCTGTTTTGGTTATATTCTTTGCAACACTCATAACCTTCATACCGTATCCCGCAGGCGTTTTAGTAATGCTGTATACAGCCTTTGTTGCTTTATTTAGCTGCAGTCCCTGTCCTTTTAGAAGCCTCTCCCACTCCGATGTACTTATTGTGTCTACATTAATGTTGTCTTTCTTTAAAGTTTTGATAACATCAGTAGCATCATAATTTTTACCTGCATACTCAATAGTGGCTGTATCACCATCAAGTATGAGCGTTTTACGGACGCTTTTTATTTTCTTGGAAAGGATATTGTTTTGCAATAAATCATTTACTGTTTTTGCTTCTTCTGGTGTAAGAAAGTAGGTTTGCATGTTTTTACTTCCGATATTTCCCATAGAGAAACAGAATTCATTCCCACGTGGATAAATCACCACATCTTTTATATGGTCATTTTCTTTTACACTGGCATTAATGATTCCGTCATTGTCCTTATAGAATTTCATTATCTCAGGATGCTGTTCTGGCTGGACCACTTGCTGGTTGGATACTGCTGATACACTGTTCTCAATCATGGATACCGACCGTCCTACGTCTTTCAATGTTTTAAAGAGGAACTCCGGATCTTTATCAATAGCCTCCAGCCATCCTTTCAAGTATTGTGCATTTTCCTTTCGTGGAAGTGGGTTCATCCCAAGCTGTTTTCCTGCGAAAGCAGAAGAAAGTTCGGCTACAAGTTCTTCCTTGCTGTAACTTTCATCACCAAACTTACCGAATGTGCGGTTCAAACGCGAATGATGTCCGGTTGAATGTGCCATTTCGTGTAATGCGGTATAATAAAATTCTTTCTTGTCAGCGAACTGTTCAAATGTTGGCAATGTAATAGTATCTTCCTTCCAATTATAAAAAGCTCTGTCCTGCTTCTCGAGATGGATTGGGCATACCCAATTCTGTTCTTTAATCAGCTTGTCAAGGAAAGGATTTATATACTCATCACCTTGTGCATGATTCTCCATAGAGAATCGGTCTAACATGTGCTCCCAAGCTTCCGGCTGTAACTCTTTAAAGTTAGTTTGTTCGATGTTGAATACATGGTAGAATGTTGTATAGTGTTTAACTGTATAAGACTCTTTTTCAGCGTCAGTTAAGCTGGAATATATCTCCATTGAAATTTTATTCCCTTCTTTATCTGTAATTATTGGGGTATAAAAATTAACAGGAAATCCTTTTTCACCTTTCAGAACACTTGCACCTACTTCTTTGGCTTGGTTGAATGTAATAAATACAGGTGTCTTGTATTCTTTTTCTTCACAAATAAATGAAAGAAGTATCTGGTTGAAATTGTTATACCGCCTGCCATTGATGTTTTGTGCTTGACCTGAAAAATTAGTTCCAAACCAGGGCTTTTTCCAATCACTGGCATCTACTTCCTTAATTTTTTGAATCATTAATTCTGCATACCTTCTTAATGCTTTGTCTCTAAGATTTTCTTTTTCCATTTGTCTTTATTCTTTTGATTACTAATGCAAAACTATATATGCAATAGGGCAATATCGTTGCCCTCTGTCCTCTTTTCTACACTAAATAAAAAGCAAAAAAACATTAATATGAAAAATAAAACCGCATCTAATATGCTGCATAAATTATTTATTTAATATCTTTGTGTTATAAAATTAAATGAAAGAAGATATGAAAATTCGAGACTACATGCTGATTGGTCTATTACCGTTCTGTTTTACGGCTTGTCAGACTGAAGAAGTATCTGCACCTGATGCTGGTAATGGAAATACTGAGCAAATTCCCGGAGAATCCGAAGAACCGGATAAAGAAGTAAATGAAGAACTTCTGCTTGGGCTGGATGCAACACTTAAAAATCTGGTTGAATCCAGAAGTGGAGTAATCAATGCCTGGCAGACTGGCAATGAAATAGGCTTGTACACGGAAGACAAGAACCTGAAATATACCTATAATGGAAGCAAGTGGATAGCCGCTGAACCGTATGAGGTGCAGAAGGAACAGACCGTTTATGCTTATCATCCCTATTCGGAAAACATTAGGGACATGTATCTGGACATTGATGTGACGAAACAGGAAGATGTGATGTATGGCCAGTGCGTGGTTACGTCTGATTTCCCGACTGCAAAGCCGGAAATGAATCATGCGCTTTCGCTTGTCAGGGTAAAGATTCTGCGTGACGAATATTTGGGTGAAGGAATGGTTACGGATGTTACCATTCGTAATGTGACTTCCTACCTGAGAATGAATATCCAGGACGGAGTTGTATGGAAACAGGATAAAAAGAGTGATATACCTATCGGTGGCGGATATATGCTGAATGATGTCAATCCGACAGTTCCGGAAGCTATCTTGCCACCGCTTTATCATCCGCAGGACGTATCTGTATCCTTCAAGCTGGACGGTAAGGATATGAGTTATACCTTCCCATCCTATCATGAATGGGAAGCTGGAAAAATCTATACCTATTCTATCAAGATTAAGGGTGCGTATAATGGTGAGGTTAACAAGGAAGATGTGCCCATTGATGTGGAATACTGGAGCCAGTTCGGTAAAACGGATGATATTGTTATCAGAGAGGTGGATTTTTCTGATTTTGAAAACCAGTTCTCTATAAGTACCAATCATACACAGTTCGGTTACGACTGTTACCAGAATGAGGGGAAACCCTTTGGTCTTTTCTATACTCATTGGGGAAGTGAACTGTTTGAGGGAAAAGTACGTTTTGTGTTTATGCAAGGCAACCAGATTGTGGAGAAGTTCCAACCCATTGACATCAATGTTCAAGGAAACTGGGATGGGAAAAAGATTCAGTGCTATGTGACGGCCGCACCGGGTACATACCAGCTTGTACCGCTGTTCCAGCGGAAAGGTGAATCTACCTGGTTTAAGGCAATTGATTATGAGCAGAATGGTTCAGCCGCGGAATGGATGTATGAGGTGAAAGCTCCTGCTCCGGATAATCTGCCGGCGTTAAGGGATATTTTGCTGGAGAAAGAAGGTGACAATACGAATTTTTTAGGCTATAATATTCCATACAATGAATCATTTAATGTAGTGTATACCCTTTCCAATAAGGGAAAGAAAGCCTTGAAAGGTGAAATCAAGGCGGTCTGGGAGCGTGAATTTAAGCTGAAGTCAAATTCATATCGGCCCGGCACCCAGAAACAGAATACCACAAATGATGTGCAGTGGGCGGATGAAATCGGCAGGGTGAGTGTGGACATTCAGCCAGGTATCCGCTACTGGAAAGGAGTCATGGAGTGTAAGGTAACTAAATACTATGCAAAGCCGACAGACAGTTATGGAAATGCATATGCGGTTCCTGTAATTCATCTGTACTGGAAGCCTGAAGGTTCATCCGAGTGGACGCTGCTTCGTCTGGATGCTGATTATCTTTTCAATAACAATTACCAGGGAGCAGATGTGTGGGATGAAACATTGAACTATATTAATGTGACTTTAACTGATTGGTATAATTGAACCCCCGAATTTTCTATACATCTATTTAACTATCCCCGCTGCAGTGATGCACCGGGGTTTTTTATTGGATGATACAATGTGTACACAAATATGTACACAAAAATTTGATAATACTGATATTTTCGCTATCTTTGTAGCGTGAAATAATTAATAAGAATTATGCAGGTAGTTACGACACGTGAATTTCGTGCCAATCAAAAGAAGTATTTTGAGATGGCAGAAAAGGAGACAATTCTTGTCTCTCGACGTAATGCGGCCCCGATTATGGTGAGTGCAGTTAAGGAAGATGATTTCCCTTCAAAAGAAGAACTGATAGCCATCCAAAGAGGCATTGAGGACATTAAGAATGGAAATACCTTCAAAATGGCAAAGAACGAATCTTTGGACGATTTTCTTAACCGTATAGAGGGTGAAGGCAATGTATGAGATAGAATTTTCCAGGGAGGCCATAAAACATGTTCTGTTGATGAGAAAATCCTCTCTACAACTTTACAAGAAACTGGAGAAGCTGTTGGATGAACTCAGGGAACACCCATACACTGGAACAGGTCATCCAGAACAGCTGAAATATCTGGATGGTGTCTGGTCAAGACAGTTGGATAAAAAGAACCGTATCAGGTATATCGTAAATGAATCGACAATAGTCGTATTTGTTGTTTCTGCCTTGGGGCACTATGACGACAAATGAATGATCAATTCATACATCTTTGAATATATTTCCCCCTCCCTGCAGTGATGCACTGGGGTTTTTTATTTTAGATATATAGATGCGTAGATATACAGATGTGTAAATATATGGATGCGCAGATATATAGATATACAGAAATATCGAATTTTGAAAGATTTTTTCCCCTATTAGTTTGAAGAAAATGCTCAGTTACCGCAGATTTTGCGATAACCGACCATTAATTTTTTATTTCATTTTTTTGTTGCTCTTTCTTGTCGTGAAAATAAAAATAAAATCCTCCGACATTGGCTATCACAATAACCAAGGTAAACATGATTAATGCTCCCATCTTATTCTCTTACCTTTTTGAGCTGTCGCAAATTTTGCGACAGTTGCCATATCATTCAACTCTTCTTTTAAACTTTATTATTAGCTTTATGTTGCTCTTTCTTGTCCTGGTAGTTGAAGTAAATCACACCCACAATTGCTACGATTGTAACAAAAGCTGAAACTACGATTGCGCCCATATTAATCCTCCTTTCTATTTGTGTTTCTAACCAACCAAAGTCCGGCTCCTAAAGTAGCTGCAGAAGCAACAACAACGCAGGCTACAATCAATGGATTTGTCATATCTCCAAAAGTCGAAGATAACAAAAGTGCCGTGACCATATACTTGGCTATATCCATCAGCCATTTTCCTAATTCTTTCCTCATATCTGCAAATATAATATTTTTCTCCCTAACCAGCTACATTCTAATGTTTTTTCCCCTATTGGATTGAGAAGGAATTTCTATATATCTACAAATATAGATGCGTGGATATATAGATATGCAGAAATACAAATGCGTAAATATATAGAAATACGAATATTTCAAATATTGAAACCTTAAATTTCATTTCTATATCTTCATCTTTCATAGAATGTCCAAAATCATTTTTGCAGGTATAGAGAGTCTGGAGAACGCGAACATTTTTTTGCCCAGATCCTTCAGTGAGGCTCCGATATGGTACACTTCCCTATCGTCGATTATCAGGAACCGGTCGTGCCCGTTCCGGTAAGTTCTCATGTTGATGGGCGGGTACTGGTCATTATGCTTGTCAAGGTCAAGCTGCAGCTGCGGAGTTATTCTTTGCGTATAGACCGTGGCCGACACGCCCGGATTTCGTTTGCTCAGCATGAGCAACACCGATTCATCAACATAATTGTCTATCAGCACGAGGGATTCTTTGGCTGATTTGATTAAATCTGTTGCGAACTTGTAGGCATCGAATATCTGTCCGTCATAAAAGATACCTTCCACCGGCGGCAGTGAGGTGCGGACAAAGAAATCTATCTTTTCTGAATGTAGGGCAACAGTTTTCTCCAACTCTGAAAGACGTCGGTTTATGGAATATCCCTTCAGTAGATGTTCTTTTAAAATGGTACTCGCCCATCTTCTGAAAAGTGTCGCGTTTTTACTATTTACGCGGTATCCCACAGATAGAATAGCATCAAGGTTATAGACTTTAGTCTTGTAGTTTTTACCATCAGAAGCAGTTAGTTCCAAAATGGAACATACTGAATCTTCTTTCAATTCTTCACTACTGAAAATATTTTTAAGATGCTTTGTAATAGCTTGTCTTCCTGTTCCGAAAAGCTCTGCAATCTGAGCCTGTGTAAGCCAGACTGTTTCATCTTCCATCCTAACCTCCAGCTTGACGGTTTCGTCTGGCTGGTATAGTATGATTTCTCCTTGTTCCATCAGGTTAACTTTTTTGCTTTTCGTATTCCTGGTAATCACAGGGTATTCCTTTATCCCGGCAACTTTTCACGTATGCAGCCCATTTTTTTGCTTCCGTCACGTCAATTGGGTTGCGTAGAAAAGCATCTTTCCACGGCTGAATGAAGTCCTTAAAATCATGTTTGTTGGTGATGAAGTAGATTGCATTGGATATTTCCTCTCTCTCCCAACCTTCTTCTTCCAATGGAGTATCACCCATTTGGGAATAAATATCGGCAACAGCTCGAAGCATCTTTCCGAACTCTTTGTAGGTCGCTAAATTTCGTGGTTCCTTATTCATGGCTATTGTTGGTAATAAATACAAATATAATGAAATCTCGGGTTACATTATGGTATATATTGCTCATTTTTTCTCTTTTCCTATACTCCTTTTTCGTAGTGTATCTCTCCCCGATTTTCCCTTTTTCATGATGCGAATGTAGTGCGCCTTGTAGAAGTCTGCAAGGCACTTTGTGCCGTTATGAAAAATATCCT
>ERZ791805.288-NODE-288-length-28089-cov-9.449205_pt1 | contig 28089 bp, 22 predicted proteins | sample MGYA00510306_ERZ791805 | MGnify/ENA primary metagenome ERZ791805 (study PRJEB30046, sample SAMN00791990) | human gut metagenome | study: EMG produced TPA metagenomics assembly of the A metagenome-wide association study of gut microbiota in type 2... | reverse complement strand
CAACTATAATAATATTTTTTATTTGTATTTTATAAATATAATTTTCCACTTAATTTTATTTAGCCACAAACTTAAATATTAATTTTATCCTTTATTTCTTAGCTCATTTGTTATTTTTATTAAATTCACTACCAAATAATCTATATCTTCTTTTGTATTTTCATCTCCTAAAGTTATTCTTATTGTTCCCTCTAGCCATTGTCTATCTAATCCTATAGCCATTAATACATGAGACGGAGTTGCAGTTCCAGATGAACAAGCAGAACCACCAGAAGCACATATTCCAACTTCATCAAGTTTCATTAAAATATCACTTGAATCGCAGCCTTTAAACGAAACATTTATATTTCCTGGTAGTCTATTTGTTAAATCTCCGTTTATTTTTATATCTTTAATATTCTCTATTAATCTTGATATACAATATTGCCTTAAAGCTAATAATTTTTTATTATATCTGTCTATATTGTATGTTGCAATCTCTATTGCTTTTCCTAATCCTACTATTCCAGCAACATTTTCTGTTCCAGACCTTTTATTTTTTTCTTGATGACCACCATCTTGTATTCTTTCAAAGTTTATACCTTTTCTTACATATAATGCTCCAACACCTTTTGGTCCATAAAATTTATGTGCAGACATCGAAAGCATATCTACATTCATACTCTGAACATCTATTTTTATGTTTCCAACAGCCTGAACTGCATCTGTATGGAACACTATATTATTACGATGTGCTATTTTTCCAATTTCTTGTATATTCTGTATAGTTCCTAGCTCATTATTTGCCATCATAATGCTAATTAAAATCGTATCATTACATATGTTACGTTTTAACTGATTAATGTCTATAAAGCCATTCTCGTCAACATTTAGATATGTTACTCTAAAACCTTTGTGCTCTAGATTTTTACACGTATTTAAAACCGCTGGGTGTTCAATTTTAGATGTTATTATATGGTTCCCTCTACATCTATTTGCATATGCAAATCCTTTAATTGCTAAATTATCACTTTCACTTCCACAAGAAGTAAAATATACTTCCTCTTCACAACAATTTATTGCTCTTGCAACTTTTCGTCTAGCACACTCTATAGCTCTTTTTGCCTCACGGCCTATATAATATAAAGATGATGGATTACCATACTCTAAATTAAAATATGGTATCATCTCATTTAAAACTTCTCTCTTTACTGCAGTTGTTGCAGAATGGTCAAAATAAATCTCCTTCAAAAAATCACTTCCTATTCAATATATTATATTCAAACATAAATAAAAGGTGCTGGCTTTTAACCAACACCGTTTCCTTATTTTGTAGATGAATCTTTCCATCTATCTACTTTAATATCTCTATATGTGTCCATTACATCTCTATACTTTGAATATTCATCTTCCCATATTATTGAAGGAATCTTTTCAAATGCATTAGACATTTTTTCTGTTTCCTGTAAGAAAATTATTTTTTCTTGTGGCGACATTTTGTTGTACTTTTTTGAGAATAGATATAGTTTATCTAATTCTTCGTTTGCTTTTATAAATGACCAAAAGTCTTTTACTTCAATTCCGGCCATATTAATCTGCATTATAGCAACCATAATTAATGTTATAATTATGAATATTAATATTCCAATAACAACAATTGCCTCCATTTTTTCTACCTTCCTTACTTTTCAAGACTATTCTTCATTAAATATTGCCTCGAATTCTTCTCCTGTAATTTTCTCTTTTTCTAATAATACTTTTGCTACTGCGTGTAATTTGTCTTCATGTGTTTTTAATATTTCTTTTGCACTATTGTAGCATGTATCTAGAATTCTCTTCATTTCTTCATCTATTATTCCAGCAGTTTCCTCAGAATATGTTTTTTCCTGTGCGAAATCTCTTCCTAAGAATACTTCGTTTTGGTCTGAACCTAAAGTAATTGTTCCTACTCTTTGGCTCATTCCATATTTTGTTACCATTGAATTTGCAATTTTTGTAGCTCTTTCAATATCATTGCTTGCACCAGTTGATATATCGTCTAATATCAATTCTTCTGAAGCTCTACCACCTAATAATGATATTATTTGTTCAATCATTTCTGTTTTAGACATAAATGATTTATCTTCTGTTGGTTGATACATTGTGTATCCACCAGCCATTCCTCTTGGAACTATTGATATTTCGTGTACTGCATCTTGTGTTGGTAAGAATTTACTTACTACTGCGTGACCAGCCTCATGATATGCAACTAGCTTCTTTTCTTTTTCGCTTCTTACTCTTGTTGTTTTTTCTGGTCCCATTGTAACTTTAACCATTGCATCTTCAATTTCTTTTTCATGAATTTCTTTTAAATTTCTTCTTGCTGCAAGTAATGCTGCTTCATTTAATACATTTTCTAAGTCAGCACCAGAAAATCCAGCAGTATTCTTTGCAACTATTTTTAAGTCTATGTCATCTGCTAATTTCTTTTTTCTTGCATGAACTTCTAATATTTGCTCTCTTGCTCTAACATCTGGAAGTCCGACTACTATTTGTCTGTCAAATCTTCCTGGTCTTAATAAAGCTTTATCTAATACATCAGGTCTATTTGTTGCAGCCAATACTATAACGCCTTCGTTTGCAGCAAATCCATCCATTTCAACCAATAATTGGTTTAATGTTTGCTCTCTTTCATCATGTCCTCCTCCAAGACCTGCACCTCTTTGACGACCAACTGCATCAATTTCATCTATGAATACAATACAAGGAGCTTTTTTCTTTGCTTCTTCAAATAAATCTCTTACACGTGATGCACCAACACCAACAAACATTTCTACGAAGTCTGAACCACTTATTATAAAGAATGGAACTCCTGCTTCGCCTGCAACTGCTTTTGCAAGTAATGTTTTACCAGTTCCTGGTTGACCTACTAATAAAACACCCTTTGGAATATGTGCTCCCATCTCTGTAAACTTTGTAGGATTCTTTAAAAATTCTACTATTTCTTCTAATTCTTCTTTTTCTTCATCAACACCAGCAACATCATCAAATGTAACTCTGTTTTTGTCTGTTGGATTTAATACTCTAGCTTTGCTCTTTCCAAATGTCATTGTTTTATTGCCATTTTGACTATTTGCTCCACTCATTAATACAAACCAGAAAATAAAGAATATTACTATAATTCCTATTGGAGTTAAATATGCTAAGAAAATTCCCCATGCAGACTCAGATTTTTCAGTTACTGTTATACTAGCTGATTTCATATTGTCTTGTAAATTTTCCATTAAGTTATCTACACTTGGCACATTAACTTTTTTCTCTATGTTATCATTCTTAAGCTTTACTGTTGCAGAAGCACCTCCTGCATCTAGCTCAATCTTTTCTACTTGACCAGCGTCAATCTTTGCAATCAAGTCTGAATATGAAAGTTTTGTATTTGAATTTTCTAATATTGTTGATATTGCTACCACCAAAATTACGCCAATTATTAGCCAAACAGCTAATGTTTTTAAACTATTTTTCAAAATATTTCCTCCTTTTGTTTGATACTATAAATATAATTTTTTGTTATATTTATTATTACTTTTTCCTTTCAGATATTTTGCAATATATCACATTTAAGCCATTATTTCAATACTTTCAGGCAAAGTTTATTATTACAAAATTGTTAAATTTTCGTAAATCTTACGGAAACAAGAATATTTATATTGACTATGAACAAACTTATATTTTTTAAATTTCAACACATCGTTCTTGGTCGTAGCTCCTTCGGACTCCTCAAAATGTGAGCTCGAGTTTTACTTTTTTTAAATATAAGTTTGCTCCAGTCATTAATACGATAATTTTTCAAAACTTACTTTCCCGCCTTTTACGGATATTTTATAATATTTATTCGGCATCAAAAATTTATTTCCTATATTATTTCCACATAATTTTATAATATCCTCTACATGTTTCTTTTCTATTCCATTCGATGTTCCATATAATATTTTTGTAGTTTGCATTATTATTCTTGTTTTTATTACATGCTCTTGTTGATTAAATTTTTTTAAATTTAAAACTATTTTTGTATTTTCTTGTTCTATTAAAATCTCTGTAAATGCTTTCTCCGTAGCATTTTGCATGTAATCTTCTTCATCTAAAACAAGTTCAGAAAGTCTATCTAATGTTTCTATTATATTTGGATTAAATTCCTTTTGAATATATGGAATAAGCTCATTCCTAATTCTATTTCTTGTGTAAGTATTATCTTTGTTTGTTTTGTCAAATTTAGGTTGTAAATTTTTTTCTTCACAATAATTTTCAATATCGGCTCTATCGCATTTTATTAGAGGCCTTATAAATTTTCCTTCTCTATATGGTTTTATGCCTCCAAGTCCAGAAATTCCACTTCCTCTTAAAAGGTGCATCAATACTGTTTCTGCATTGTCGTTAAGGTTATGGGCAATTGCAATTTTATTTGCACCAACTTTTTCTGATATTTCATCAAAAAATGCATATCTTTCACGTCTTCCACATTCTTCTGTACCAATCTTTAATTCTGTTGATTTTTTCAAAATGTCAACAAATTTCACATAGCATTCAATTTCTTTATTCTTACAATATTCTTGCACATACTCTGTTTCAGATTTAGACTCTTCCCTTATCATGTGGTTTAAATGTGCAACTACTATCTTTTTTATTTGTAATTCTTGCTGTAATTCTATCAAGTTATCCAATAGGCACATCGAGTCTGGTCCACCAGAAACAGCCACTATAATAGTATCGTTTGGTTCTATTAAATTATACTTTTTTATTGTATTTAATATTGTTTCTCTTACCATATAATATTTCATTCCTCACTTTTTTCAAGCTGTATATTATTATAATCTATAGCTTAAAAAAATTACTCTCTATATTTATCCAAGTTAGCAAATTTAGTATATTGACCAAGCCATGCTAGGTCAACAGTTCCAGTAGAACCAGCTCTTTGCTTTGCTATTATTACTTCTGCTTGATTTTTCTTTTCTGAATCTTCATTATAATAGTCGTCTCTATACAAGAACATAACTATATCAGCGTCCTGCTCGATAGAACCAGATTCACGCAAGTCTGAAAGCATAGGTCTATGGTCAGGTCTTGCTTCAACGGCTCTAGATAGCTGTGAAAGTGCAATTACTGGTACTTCAATTTCTTTTGCAAGAATTTTTAAAGATCTACTTATCTCCGCAATTTCTTGCTCTCTGCTTGACGTTTTACCACTTCCTTGAACAAGTTGCAAATAGTCGATTATTACTAATCCTATATTCTTTTCTAATTTTAATTTTCTACATTTTGCACGTATTTCCATTACAGAGATACCTGCTGTATCATCTATAAAAATTTGTGCTTGTGATAGTTCCCCAGATGTTTCTGCAAGCTTACTTAGGTCTTCATCTGTTAATTCACCAGTTCTTACAGCATTACTATCAACTAATGCTTCGCTACACAAAATTCTGTTAGCAACTTGATCTTTCGCCATTTCCAAGCTGAATATAGCAACCGGAATGTTTGCTCTTGTAGCAGCATATGCACCAATATTTAATGCAAATGCGGATTTTCCCATTGCGGGTCTAGCAGCAATTAATATAAACTCAGAGCCGTGAAGTCCGGCAGTCATTCTGTCTAAGTCAATAAATCCTGTTGGCACACCAGTTACGTGTTGTTTCTGATTATATAATTCTTCTAACTTAGCAAATGATTCAACTAAAACGTCTTTAATTGGAGTGTAACCCTTCTGGCTCTTTTTTTGCATAACATCAAAAATTTTCTTTTCTGCCAAATCCATAACCCTTTCCGGTTCTTCTGTTGGTTCATACCCCATATTTAGAATTTCATTTGCAGTTTTTATTAAATTTCTAAGCATAGCCTTTTCTTCGACTATTTTTATGTATCTATCAACATTTGCCGTAGTTGGAACTTTATCTGGAAGAACAGCAATATATTCTAGTCCTCCAACGGCTTCTAACTTGTTCATAGAAGAAAGCTCTGCCTTTAGAGTTATAATGTCTATAGGCTCTGCTCTATTATAAATATTTAAAATAGCTTCATAAATTATTTTATTGTCTTCTCTATAAAAATCTTCTGGTTTTAATGTTTCAATAGCTGAACTAACTGCATCTTGGTCTGTAAGCATACTTCCAATTACAGCTTGCTCTGCTTCTATATCCTGTGGTGGCACTTTGCCTAAATCCATTACAATCTTCCTTTCATAGTTTATTTTTTATTTAAATTAGTAGTTGGAAAAGAATTAAATTTTGGCAAGAAAAAATGAATTTACAAGGCAAGGGCGCATAATTGCTGTATGTAACCGCGTTGTAAATGAGATTTGACGTAGCCAAAATTGTAATTATTTTTCAACGTTACTCTGCAATAATATCAACCTTTAACTTACCCATAACACCTTCATATAATTTAACATCAACTGTTACATTTCCAAGTGTTTTGATAGTTTCAGATAATATTATTTTTTTCTTATCTATCTCTATTTTATAATCCTTTTTTAATCCTTCAGAAATTTCTTTGCTTGTAACTCCTCCGAAGATTTTTCCATTTTCTCCAGCTCTTACTTTAATTTTTAGCATAATTCCTGTAAGTTTCTTAGCAAGCTCTTCTGCTTCTTTCTTTTTGGTATCTTTTCTAAATTTATTTGACTCTTGCTTAGATTTTAATTTGCTCATATTTTCATTATTAGCTTCGACAGCTAGTTTTTTAGGAAATAAGAAATTACGTGCATATCCGTCACTTGCTTCAATAACCTGATCTTTCTTTCCTACTCCTTTTATATCACCTAATAAAATAACCTTCATAATAATTGTCTCCTTCCTATTTTTGTGTCACATCTATTTTACTATCTTATTTAAGATTTGTAAACATTTTTTATATTACTCTTTTTTTTAATTTTTGCAACCAAAAAAAGGACTTTCTAGTCCTTTTTATCTTCGCTGTTTTCTATCAGTTTATTTACATTTATTGCAGGTAATATTAGTGGATTGATATTTGCATTTGCAGTATATGTAGAAATAAGTGCTCTCACATATGGATATAATATTGCTATAGCATTTTTAATAAATTTGTCTGATTCTCCATTCTCAGTTTCGAAAAATCCTGTCATTTCCAAATTCATTTCAAATGGATAATTATTTTTCAAAGCATCTTTAAAAATATCTACAATCAATGTTATTTTCATTTTCTGACCATCATTCTCAACTTTAGGCTCTATTGCAAACTTTACTTGAGTGCCATTTTTATCTTCTTTATAATTTTCATTATTTACAAGGTACACTTTATTAACTATGTATTTATTAAATTTTAATATACTATTACAATTTTTCATTTATGCTACCTCCATATTTTCTTCAAAAGTACTTAATTCACTTGTCCTATTTTTATGTAAGAAATTCTTATGTCCATATTGTCTTTTGGTTTTAATCTCTTTTACATAATTAGTTCTATTAACTTCATTTTCAATATCTGTTATTTCAACATTCTTATATCCACATTCTTTTAGTTCTTTCATTAGCATTTCTGGAGTAGTTTCGTTTAAAATGTTATTCATTATATCATCTATTTCATTTACATTCATTTCAAAAATATTCATTATACTCTCCTCCTACTTATACATTAATTTCATCTTATTATATTCTTCTTTTGTCATTTCTATCTTTTTGTAATTTTTTAGTATTTCCGTATTTTTCACACACACGACCTTTTTAGGTATAGTAATTCCTAGTTTCTTGTCTACGGGATATGGAAAAGTTCTTACTACCATATATATTCCATCTAGTAAGCCTTTTTTAGATAGAAGATTTAAAATCGTTGCAGTTTCATTTTTATCTCTATAATTTTCTATAGACTCTAAATACTTTCTTATTTTATTTACAATTCTCTTATACTTTATAATAGCTTCTCGTGTATCTAAATCTAAAATATTATTTACATCGACGTCACACTCTGCATAAACAATACTATACATGTTATTTATTTCTATAAAATCCGGAAATATTATTTTATTCTTATTTGCAACATCTCTACAATTCCAATCCACAGCATTCATTTTATCTAAATAAAAATATGCACCTTTTCCCAAAAAAAGCTTATTTTCCTCATCTTCGTTTACTATAAATTTTTGAGAGTCTATTATTTTTAAAACATTTTCTCTTTTGGTTCCATGATATAATTCATAATGTTCCACCTTTTTATTCCTTTAATATTATTTATTATTTTTATTTATTTATACTATCAAATTTACAATATTGTTTCCCAAATTAATAGCATAATGAGTTACATGTTTACTTTAATAATATGATTAACTTTAATAAAAGTCAATATATTTTATATGCTAATTCTCTTTTGTTAATTTTTTTGCCTTAAAGAATGATATATTTTTACGATATTTCTGTAAAATATTCGTTTATTCTATTTATTAATTCTTGTTTTACTTCTTCTTGTGTCATTCCTTCTACTTGAGCTCCGGCAACTGTTATATGTCCTCCGCCGCCAAGTTTTTCTAGTATTAATTGCACATTTATGTCACCAATAGACCTGCCACTAATATAGATTTTGTCACCCATTTTTCCAATTACGAATGATGCTGTTATATTGCTTATTGTTAATAATTCGTCTGCTGCTTTCGCACATGTAATGTTTGCATCACTATCTTCTTTGTCATATATTGAAATCGCGATTGTATCGTCTATTATCTCTGATTTTGCAACTATTTCAGATATTTTGTTATAAGTTTCTAGGTCACTTTGGAACCATTTCTTTACTTTTATAATATCTACTCCACATTTTCTTAAAAATGCTGCGGCTTCGAAAGTTCTTACACCTGTTTTAAATGTAAAGTTTTTTGTATCCATCATTATTCCAGCATACAAGGCTTCTACTTCAAATTTAGTAAGTTTTACCGTTTTTTCAGCATATTCTACAAGCTCTGTTACAAGCTCGCAAGCAGATGATGCATATACTTCGTGGAATGTAAGTATTGCATTTTCTATATAATCTGTTCCTCTTCTGTGGTGGTCTATTACAACAATTTTATCTGTCTTGTCTAGTAATTCTGGAGCTTCAACATAGTTTTTCTTATCTGTATCAACTACTACTAATAAAGAATCTGCACTTATTTTGTTTAACGCTTCAGCTTTGTCAATTATAACATCATTATATTCTTCTATATCTTTCAAATCATTTATAAAGTTATCTAAGCTTGTACCATTTGTTTCATTTACAATATAAGCGTCTTTTCCTATTGTTTTTGCAATTCTATACACGCCCATTCCAGAGCCCATAGCATCTATATCACTATTAGTATGGCCCATTATTATAACATTGCTTGCACTATTCATCAATTCTTCTAATGCTTGTGCAACAATTCTTGCCTTAACTCTTGTACGCTTTTCAACTTCTTGTGTTCTACCACCAAAGAAGTAGTATTTACCATTTTGCTTTATAATAGCCTGGTCTCCGCCACGTCCTAAAGCTATGTCTATTACAGCCTTAGCCGATTTATATTCTTCTGAATTTGTTTTTTCATTTTCAGAAATTGCAATACTCAATGTTAATTGAATATTATCTTGAGTCTTTATCTCTTTTATTTCATCTAAAATTTCAAATTTGTCTTCTTTTATTTTTTCTAAGTTCAATTGATCAAATATGCATACATAGGTATCTCTTTCAGACTTTACAAGTAATCCATCGTACTCATTCACCCAAGAATATATGTTTTTTTCTGCATTTGAAGTGATTTTTAATTTTTCCTCTTCTGTCACTCTCTGCATCAATTCTTCGTAATTATCTAATACTATAATTCCTATACAAGTTCTGGAATTAGTGTATTCTTCTAATAATTTCACATGGTTTGTCTCATCTAGGAAATATACTGTCGCCATATACTCTGATGAGTTTTTATGCTCTTTTTCTCTAAGTTTTGTATATTCTGCAATTACCTTATAATTCTTTTCACCAATTTTCATACTTTCAGAAATTGATATATTGTTTGTATTTTGGCTATTTTCAATTTTTAGTTTTAGCTCTTTTATTATGTCTGTTAAAGTAGTTCCAGTATCTATATTTGCAAATTCTTTAATAAAATTGCTACTCTTCCAAATTATATTTCCATTCGTTTCTAAAACAACTAATGGAAATGGCGAGTTAATTATAGTACTTTGTGCTGCTTTATCAACACTTACAGTAAGCTCATTAATATGCTCCGAGATTTCTGTTTTTCTCTTATTATTTGACCATATTGTGTACGCAAAAATAGCAATGTACGCTAAAATAGATGGTATTATTGCCTTAGGCTCAACCACGCATAAAATTACCAATATAATAGCAATTACTACCAAGTATATTTTTGTTCTCGAAATTAATTTATCTAAATTTAATTTAGTTTTCGGCATATATTTTATCTCCACCTTTATATACCTATTTTACATTATTTTGAAGCATTTGTCAATTTTCCGCTTAATTTCAACCTTTTTTCAAAATTTTGCTAAACCATTATAAAGTCTCAAACATTTAAGTTTTAAAAACAAATCAGTTATTTACAACATATAAATATGTCTAAAATCATTATTTTTCTCAGTAGTTTTTCTATTATAGCAAATCTGAACTTTTCAATCTTCAGTCTTTACTCTATTTCTTACGCTCCTCTATAAAATCTAAAATTTCAGTAATTTTTATCTATTATACTATATATTAACTTTTGTTATACTGTAGCTTGAGTTTTATTATTCTTTATCCTGTCTTTTTTATCTGTTTTAATTAATACAAAATTTTGAGTATCTTTCTTGTGTTCTCTTGCTGGCAAGTTTTCTTCTGTTCTTGCTACATATGTATTTATTCCTGTATGTTCAACTAAATATTTATGTTTTCTATACAAAATTACCATATTCTTATTATTTTCTTCTATTATTAATAAATCATTTTTTATAAGTTCATTATCTGCAAAATATTTTGTATTTAACCCACAAATCATTGGCAGAATTATACCTATTACTACTTCGTAAAATGTATTTACCTGTTCTAAGGCATTCATCTCTTTTCTTTTTCTTATTCTTGCAGTTTTAGCAATTACATTTGCACTTTCTATAAACTCTTGTTGAGAATATTTCTTTTCTCCTGCTAAGCTTACTATTATAGTGCTCTTCTCTCTGTTTTCTTCTTTTGAAAGAATATCTATACTATAATTTTCTATGTATCTTCCTATGTTTATTAGTTTTTCGTATTCTATAATTGGGAATTGATTTTCAGAATCAAAATTTATTAGGTTAAAATTATTACAATTATTATTTTTTATTATTTCTAAGATTTTTTCTTTATATGTACTTGAAAAAAATATTGTGTTTATATTATGTTTTTTTATTATTTTTTCCATTGCATTTTTGCTAAGTTTATTGTCTATTAATATTACAGTATTGTTTACCATTATGTTTGCGAGATATGTTACTAAAAATTCATATCTAAATTCTGATATTATCGCTATTTTATTATTTCGTATTTGGTTTTCTTTTGATTTTATTACTCTTGCCATTGAATATATATCAAACCTAAAATTGAAATAGTTTATATTTTTTATATAGTCACTTTCTATTGTTATTGCCTTTTTAGTTTTGTACCTATTGTATGCAAAATCTACCAGTTCTTTCACTGTGTTTATTTTTCTCATATAATCACTTTCCCTTCAATTAAATTACTTTAATTATAAGGTAGTCCAATTTTAAAGTCAATTTAAATCGTAAGTCAAATTATTACCAATTTCTACAAATTTTTATTTTATGGTAAAAAAATAATGAGAATTTTACATTTTCTCATCATTTTTTGTCATATTTTATAATATATTAAAATAAAGTTTTCGCTCATTCCTACTGTTAGACTTTAATCAAAGTTTTTTACTTCCAAATATTTAGTGTTTTCTCCTATCTATTACATATGTACTTCCTGGAATTGTTTTAGACAAATGTTTTACTTGTGCTCCTGCTTCTCCAATTTCCAATGTATTATGGAATCTTCCTGGATCCACTTCCACCGCTCCGACAGATATAGTTGTTAATGGAAATTCCTCTATTATCCCTTTTCTATTCGGTACTTCTAGATAACCCTTTTCAACATCCTCTTTCGAAAAATACTTTTTTACATTTTTGTCAAACTCTAATACAATGTTTTGACAGATTCTCTCATAGTCTTCATCTTCAACTATTGCTATAAAATCATCTCCACCAATATGTCCAACAAAATTATTATCTTCACACTTTGAGTGAACATTTCTAGAAATCGTTCTAGCAGTAAATTTTATTATTTCATCTCCATTTGAAAATCCATAAACATCATTATATGCCTTGAAATTATCTAAATCTATATAAAGCATAACAAAAAATTGTTTTTTTAATAAACGTTTTTTCATTTCCGCCTGTATTTGTACATTTCCCGGCAAATTTGTTAGAGGGCTAACTTTCCTATTTATGTATAAAAGGTTTATTATGTTTGTAATTGTATAATATAAATATTCATAATCTAAAGGATTTTTTATATAATACGTTGCCGCAGCCTTTAATATTTCCAACTTATGTTCTCTCTCATATTCTGAAGTTACAACTATTACAGGAGTTATAGAATTATCATCATTGTTTCTTATCTTATGGCATACCTCTGTTGCCTTTTCCGAAATTGTATCTTCATTTACAATTATTAGTGCTGGTATATCCTTCAACGCTACATCAATTTCTTCTGTTCTTATTTGCTTAAACTTATAATTATCATCTTTTTTAAATTCTTCATTCAGTTTATTTTTCAAATTTTCATCATCATCAATTATATATACGGTATGCATATTTAAGTACGTTCCTTATTATTATTTAGGTTTTATGGTTCTACCTATAAACCATGTTACTAGATATTATTTTTCATTTATTAATTATAATATTGTTTTTAGCCTTTTACAGCAAAATTAGGCTGAATTTAATTCAACCTCATCTTGTTTTTTAGTTTTCATATTCTGCATTAAATTCAGTTACTTGTTCATTTATATTATAAACACGTAAAGATATTTTATTTGTTCCAGAATCAAGCTTTTGTCTATATTCAAATTTTGTATCATTTATTGAAATATTAGGGTCTGTTGTATATCCTTGTCCATTTAAGTCGTAACAAAGTAATCTTAAGCCATCATCATCTGTTGCTTTTATTAATATGTATGATGCATCATTAGGATCTCGTTTTACTTCTACCGTAGGACGTTTTGTTCCTTTTATTTTTTGCTCTTTTGTAGCAACATTTTGAGCCTTATCAACAGCTTCTATCGTAAGCGTTGCTTCTCCTTGCTGTGCAGGAATTGTTTCTTCTATTGTTGTTTGCCCCTCTTCTTCTGCGTTGATTGTAACTTCTTGTGAATCACCATATTTATATGTTACATAATCTATTGCCGTATCATCTGTTACAGTAATTTTTATATTAGAATTTACGCCTTCAATAGTTATTACTGGTTCTGTAATATCTTTTGCATCCTGGTTTAAAGTCTTTACATATCTTTTTGTTTGCCCATTAGAATCTATAACTGTTATATTTAATTTGTTATTCTCTCCAGATGGAATTGATATTATTTGTTCCAATATTTTATTGCCACGTCCTTGCACAATTGTAGGATTAGAATTGTTCCATGTAAATGATACTGTTCTTATTCCGCTAGTACATTCAATAGATAATTTTGCTGTATTTCCGGTTTTTAAAACAGAAACAATTGGTGCTTTAGTATTTTTAGCAAGTTCCACGTTTTTTGTATAAGCATAAGCTCCATCAGCAGATAAAGCTAATCCAAACAAAAGAATTATTCCAGCAAAAGCTTTTGCAACACCAGTAATATCCCCTGGTGCCTTTGGTTCTCGCACCTTCTTTTCTTTTACCTTTTTTGATTTATCATTTTTCGTCACTAAAATTTGATTCATTCCAATTACCTTCCTTAGTATAAAACGCTTTTCAAATAGAATTATAACATAGAGAATTTTTAAAGTAAATAAATTTGGCATAAAAATTTCGCCCAAAAAGGGGTGTCCCTATTGGGCGAAATTTATTATAAAACAAACTTCTTTATTAATACTACTCCTGAAGATAATATTACAAGTACTGCTAAGCCTATTGTTGTAAATGTTTTTATTTGTCCTGTTTGTACGCCTACAGATACTGGAGCATCATCTATGTCATCTTCACCTTTTTTGTTATTGTCTGGTGTTGAGTCTATATCTGGGCTATTAAAATCGTTATGATCTTTGCTTATTTCTGCCCAGTTGTCCATTACTCCGAAGTTTTCTGAATCGTTAATCCATGTTAACACTACTTCAACTTCTGTTGTATCTCCTGGTTGTAATAATATGTCTTTTGTCTGGTCTGTTGTTATTGTCTTTTCGTCTATTTGCTTCCATAGTGGGTTATCTTCTGGTACAAATTTTAGTCCATTTGGAATATAGTCTTTTAATTCTTTTGCATATCCTGCTATATTTCCTTCGTTTTTAACTCTTATTTTGTATCTGAATTTTATTGTTACTTTGTTTATTTTGCTCTTTTTCAAGTCAACCTTTACAACATCTTCTGGGTCATCTTCTGCCTTGTGGCCAGATTCTATTATTTTTTCTTCTCCATTTTCTGTTACGATTGCTTGTGTTACCCATTTTCTTAAGCTTAAGTCGAAATACTGTACCTTAACTTTTTCTATGTCTTGGTCATCTTCTCCTTCATTCCATTTATCTGGAACTGAGTCTTGGTCTGTAACATCATTTCCATCTTTGTCTGAGTCTTTTGATATTTGAGCTTGGTTTATTAAAATTCTATCTGATGTATTTGGTTCTGTTACTTCAAATGCAACTTTTACATCTCTGTAATCCAACTTTTCTCCATCGAATGCTTTTAATAAGTTAGCTCCTGCTGTTTTTTCTTGTTCTTTTGATAGATAATCTGTTACTATTGAAACTGCCTCATCTAAGTTTTCTGTTTCTTTTCCATCTTTATCTAACATTTTCCATCTGTACTCTATGTTAGTCTTATTATCTGTTAAGAATTTTAAACCTTGTGGCATATCATCTTTTATTTCACTTGCATATCCGTCCATTTCACCTTCGTTAAATACTCTAATTGTATAAGTTACTATGTTTCCGTTTGATACAAGTACTGGATCTTTTGGATGATCGTATTTTGCTGTTGTACTGCTTCCATCTTTTATTGGAGTAACATCAACTTGTGGTATTCTACTTGTTATTTCTGTATTATTTACTGCTGTTATGAATTTTCTTAATGATAAGTCAAATTTTACAAGTGTTACTTTTTCGAAGTCATCATCATCTTCTTGTCCTGGTACATAATCTTTTTTACTTTCATCATCTTTATATCCTGGTCTATCTTCTGGAATTTTTACATTGTCTTCTTTAGAATCTCTATCTGTAACTTTGTTTCCTTCTCCATCAGTAAAATCTGATATATCTGCTAAGTTTGTTATTTTGCTTGGCATTGGATCTGTTGAAACTACTTTACAAGCTACCTTTACTTCTTTATAAGATAATGTTGTTCCATCAAATGCTGGTATTTTGTTTTCTCCGGCTACTTTTTCATTTGCCTTACATAAGTATGATGTTTTTATTACTTTTGAATCTGTGCTATCAACTGTCCAACCATATTTTTTATTTGTTTCATTATCTTTAATAAATTCTAATTGGTCTGGTAAGTGATCTTTAATTTCTTCTACATATCCATCTACTTGACCTTCATTGTATACTCTAATTGTATATTCAACTACTGCTCCTAATGAAACTTTTACAGGCTCTTTTGAGTGATTGTAAATTGCAGTTGTTCCTGTTCCATTTTTCAAAGGTGTTGTATCAACTTGTGGAATTCTGCTCTTTATTTCTGTATTATTTACTTTTGTGATGAATTTTCTTAAAGCTAAATCAAATTCTTTTATTTTTAGTTTTTCGAAATCATCATCATCTTGTTGTCCTGGCACATAATCTTTGCCTATTTCATCATCTTTATATCCTGGTAAATCAGATGGAATATTTACATTGTTTTCTTGTGAATCTCTATCTGTTACTGTATTTCCGTTGCCATCTGTGAATTTTGTAATATCAGCTATATTTGTAATCTTAGTTGGCATTGGGTCTGTTGAAACTACTCTACATACAACTTTTACATCTTTGTAATCTAAAGTTGTTCCATTAAATGCTTTAATTTTGTTTGCACCTTCTGATGCTTCTTTTGCTTTTGATAAATAATCTGTTCTAATTATTTTTGAATTGTTTGCATCTGCTACCCAACCATATTTTACATTTGTTTCATCATTGCTTACTAATTCAAGTTGGTCTGGTAAATGGTCTGTTATTTCTTCTACATAGCCATCTACTTCAGCTTCGTTATATACCCTAATTGTATATTCAACTAAATCTCTAATTGCAACAGATATTGGTGTTTTTGGATGATTATATGTAGCTGTTGTTGCTGTTCCGTCTGCTAGCTTACTAACATCTGGTTGTGGAATTCTACTTGTTATTTCTTCATCATTTAATTTTGTAATGAATTTTCTTAAAGCTAAATCGAATTCTTTTATTTTTAGTTTTTCAAAATCATCATCATCTTGTTGTCCTGGTACATAATCTTTTCCTATTTCATCATCTTTATATCCTGGTAAATCAGATGGAATATTTACATTGTTTTCTTGTGAATCTCTATCTGTTACTGTATTTCCGTTGCCGTCTGTAAATTTTGTAATATCAGCTATATTTGTAATCTTAGTTGGCATTGGATCTGTTGAAACTACTTTACATACAACTTTTACATCTTTGTAATCTAACTTTGTTCCATCAAAAGCCTTAATTTTATTAGCACCTTCAGAAGTTTCTTTAGCTTTTGATAAATAATTTGTTCTAATTATTTTTGAATTTGTACTATCTACTACCCAACCATATTTTGTATTAATTTCGTTTCCAGCAACAAATTCAAGTTGGTCTGGTAAGTGGTCTGTTATTTCTTCTACATATCCATCAATTTCTGCTTCGTTGTAAACTCTAATTGTATATTCAACTAAATCTCCAATTGCAACAGATACTGGTGTTTTTGGATGATTGTATATTGCTGTTGTTCCACCATTGTTTAATGGAGTAACATTTACTTGTGGTTCTCTATTTGTTATTGCTGTTCCATTTACTCCAGTAATGAATTTTCTTAAGCTTAAATCAAATTCTTTTAATGTTAATTTTTCGAAATCATCATCATCTTGTTGTCCTGGTATGTATTCTTCTCCTCTGTTTATTTCAGAGTCTCTATAATTTTCTAAGTCTTTTCCAGTTGGTAAATTTACATTGTTTTCTTGTGAATCTCTGTCTGTTACTGTGTTACCATCACCATCTGTAAATTTTGTTATATCTGCAATATTTGTTATTTTATCAGCCATTGGATCTGTTGCAACAACTCTACATTTTATTTTTACATCTTTATATGCAAGTGTTGTTCCATTAAATGCTGATATTTTATTTGCACCATCAGTTGTTTCATTTGCTTTTGATAAATATTCTGTTTTAATTGTTTTTAAATCTGTACTACTTGCTATTTTCCAACCATACTCAATATTAACTTGGTCATCTACTATAAATTCAAGTTGGTCTGGTAAATGGTCTGTTATTTCTTCAACATATCCATCTATATCACCTTCGTTGTATACTCTTATTGTATATGTAACAACATCTCCAATTGCAACTTTAAGTGGTGTTTTTGTGTGATTATATGTTGCTGTTGTAGCTTCTCCTGAAGCTAATTTGCTAACATCTACTTGTGGTATTCTATTTGTAATTTCTGTTCCATTTATGTTTGTAATAAATTTTCTTAAGCTTAAATCGAATGGCTTTGGTACTACTATTGAAGTTGTATCTGAAAAGTTTAATGGAGTTTCATTTACAATTACAACTGGTTGCTCTGTTGTTGGAGCATCTACAACTGACCAATAATCAACTGTTTTTGATGTGTATGATGTATTTACAGTCATTTTTATGCCAGATATGTTTGAGCTTGTTGGCATAATTAAATAGAATTCTTGTCCTACTAATTCTTTTAATGTTTTTGTTGTTGCTGTTACATTTCCACTTACATCTTTTATGCCAATGCTTGGAGTAATTGTTGTTCCATTTATATCTGTAAATGTTGCATTTAATGTATAATCAACATTTAATAATTGATTTATTTTATAAGGTCCTGCAACATAGTTACTTCCAACCTTTGTCATTGTAGCATTACTCTTTACAATTTCGATTGGAGATGTTGTATTGTTTGTACTCTTGTAATTGCTATTTGCTTTTGCATTTGTAATGTAATATTGGAATAATGCTTCTATTGCATCTTCTCTATCCCAACCATCATCTCCAAAAATATCTCCCATTGAAGCATAATTTGAATCTACATTTGCAATTGAATTTATTTTAAAGTTTGATGTTTCATAATGATATTTATCTCCAGATGGGTTTGTGAAATACCAAACTGCTAATTGCTGTACAGCATCTATATCATCATCTGTTACAAGTTCATATAATTCATTTGGAATTTTACTTTTTAAAAATTCTTCTCTTGCAGTTGTATTGTCTGTTCCAATTGCAGGCATTATATAAATATTATCTAATAGCCACATTAAAGAATTATAATTGCTTCCTGTTGGTAAAATTTTTGAATATGTACTTGGTATTGAAGCTAAATCTTTTAAGTTAAACTTTTGTGTATATTTACTTATTGTTGGTACACCACCTGTTGCCATATCACTAGAGCCAAATCCAGGTCCACCTTTAATACAGTAAATTGTTTTACTTAAATTTGCAGTTCTACCATTTTCACTATCATATTCTGCTATTTTCCATACCTTGCTACCCTCTTGTTGATAGCCATAGCCTGCACTACGAAGTGAAACAATACCTAAATATAGTGGTCCTGCACTTGCAGCCTTAACAGCACTAATGCTCCCAAGTGTAGCCACTGTTAACATAGTAATTAAAATGCTTGATACTAATTTTTTAAACTTTTTCATACTCTCCATCCTTTTGTTTATTTTTTATTATTTTAAATTCCTATACATATTCAATTATATTACATTTTAAATTTAAAAGCAATAAATTGTAGCAAGATTTTTCAACCATTTTTGTGCTTTTTATTGATTTTTGCCCCGTATTAATATACAATAATTCTATCTAAAGAAAAGATGGTGGTTTTATGAATTATAAGAAACAAAAAGAAGTAAAAATAGATAACAAAAGCACCCATTTAAAGTGGTTTGCGGTTATTTTTTTAATATTAATTTTATTATTAGTTTTTAGAATTTTCTGGTTGCAATTCATTGATGGAAGTTTTCTAAAAGAACGAGCATATAAGCAAATTACTGCTAACAGAGTTCTAAGCCCTAAAAGAGGAACAATTTACGATTCTACTGGAAAGGCTTTAGCTGTAAGTTCTGAGGTTGATACTATTAGTGTAAACCCTTCACTTATAGCTGTAAAAAACGATGCTGAAGCTACAAACGCTTTAAAAGAAAAAGTTGCAAAAGCGTTATCAGATATTTTTGAATTAGATTATAATGAAGTATTAGTAAAAGTAACAAGCACAAATTCAGTAGAAACAATTGCTAAAAAAGTTGATATAGATAAAGTTTCTAAATTAAAGCAATGGATGGAAGATAATAAGTGGAGCTCAGGAATTAACATAGATAAAGACAATAAAAGATCTTACCCTTATAATAATTTAGCTTCAAATTTAATTGGATTTTGCGGGAGTGATAACAACGGTCTATCCGGAATTGAGTATTATTGGGATGAAACATTAACTGGTACTCCAGGGCGTGTAACTACTTCAATAGATGCAACTCAAGAATCTATTCCAGACACTGATGAAAAATACATAGCTCCTGAAAATGGTAGTAACATTACTCTTACAATAGATGCAAATATTCAGACTATTGTAGAAAAATATTTAAAACAGGCTGTTGAAGAAAACAATTGTAAAAATGGTGGTTCAATGACAATTATGGACCCATCTACTGGAGATATTCTAGCAATGGCTACATATCCAGACTATAACCTAAATACACCATTCGAGCCAAACGAAACTCTTCAAAAAACTTGGAACACACTTTCTAGTGAGGAAAAAACAAACAGCTTATACAAAATGTATCGTAACAAAGTTGTTACCGAAACCTATGAACCCGGTTCTGTCTTTAAAACTGTAATGGCTTCTGTCGGCTTAGAGGAAGATGTTGTAGAAACCGACACAGCTGGCGACTTTTATTGTAGTGGAAGCCAAATGGTTTCTGGAATAAAAATAAATTGTGCAAACAAATCTGGGCATGGAAGTGAATCTTTAAGAAACGCTTTAGAAAACTCTTGTAACCCAGCCTTAATTCAATTAGGTCAACGTATAGGAGCAACTACACTATATAAATATTTCAAAGCATTCGGACTATTTGATAAAACAGGAATTGCAACATCTGGAGAAGCTTCAAGCCAATTTCATAAGCTAGAAAATGTTGGTACAACAGAACTTGCTACAATGTCATTTGGTCAAAGATTTACAATTACACCCTTACAAATGATAACAGCCGCAAGCGCAATTGCTAACAATGGTGTTTTAGTACAACCAAGAATTGTAAAAAGCATAGAAAACCCAGATACAGGTGCAGTTACAAACATTGATGTAAAAGAAGTACGTCAAGTAATATCGTCTGAAACAGCTACAAAAGTACGTAGCATGATGCAATCTGTTGTTACAGACGGTGGTGGAAAATACGGTGCAGTAAAAGGATATACAATAGGAGGAAAAACAGGAACATCTGAGCCAAACCCTAACCATCCAGAAGATGGATATGTTGTATCTTTCTTAGCAATAGCACCAGTTGAAAATACAAAAGTAGTAGCATTACTAGTATTATATGGTCCACAAGTTAAAAATTACTATGGTGGTGCAATTGCAGCCCCTGTTGTATCTCAAGTATTAAGCGAAGTATTGCCATACTTAGGAATTCCTTCAAATGATGCAACAGAAGTAACAACAAATAATACATCTTTAATAACAATACCAGATTTAAGAAATAAAACAATATCAGAAGCAAAACAAATATTGAAAAATTTAGGAATTACTCCTGTAACTTCTGCAAGTGATGACGAAATAGTAACAGTCCAAACGCCAAAAGCAGGCGTATCTGTTTCAAAGAATGGTGTATGTAAACTATATACAGAAGAAAATAGTACATCAGTTTCTGTAACAGTGCCAGACTTAAAAGGAAAGAGTTTGAGTAACGTAACAGCAACTTTAAAGAGTAAAAACTTAAATATTCAATCTACAGGTTCTGGAATAGTAGTTTCCCAAGACCCAGCAGTTGGTGCAACTGTTGAAGAAGGAACAGTAGTAAAAGTAACATTACAAGAAGTTGCAAGTGATTTACATTAAAATAATAAATTATAGCCATGAGATATTTTAATAAATATATCTCATGGTTTTATTATTCTAATTTTTTTCCCCTTCTGATTCCATTTTTTCTTCTGTTACAGCATTTCTTATTGCAATATTTACAAGCGAATTTATAGAAACAGAATAATTTTCTTTTAATTCATAAAGTCCATTTAAGAAGTCTTCCCTTATTAAAAAAGACCTAGATACTTGATTTGTGTTTTCTTTTTTATAAAGAGCTACATTTTTGGTAGTAATTAAGTCCTCTATTGCCGCATTTACCAGCTTACTAATTGACGCATCATACGTACTGTTAGAAAGCTCCGTTAAATCTTGATAAAGATTTTCATCAATACTTAATTTTTTGTTTACCGTAGTTCCTTTTTTACAAAATCTGCTAAAACATGACATTTTTCTTTCTCCTTTGTTAAAATTATATATTTTCTTACCATATATTGTAAGTACTAAATTGGGTTCATAAAATAACCATTTTTAGTGGTTATTTTTTCCCTATATCTAATATACAATTATTTAATGAATTTGTAAAATATCTCCAGCAATTTTTCTAAAAAATGTTAAAGTATTTTTATATGGAATATTAATTAAAGCAAGAAAGGAAAAATATTTATGAGTAAATTATTTAATAACTATATCTCGTTAAAATCTCAAGATTTGAATAAGTTTTATTTGTTTAAAAGCGGAATTTTCTATATTTTTTTAGATGATGACGCACGAGCTATGTCTCAACAATTTGGTTTTAAATTAAGCAATTTAAACAATTCTGTTGTAAAATGTGGCTTTCCAACAAATTCATTAGACAAATATATAGAAAAGTTCAAAGTTGCAGGTTACTCAGTACATATTGTTTGTGATGATAACATTAAAACAGTTTCTAATTCTGTTGATTTAAATTTTTTTGTTAATAACCAGTTCTTTGAAGAAACTTTGAATACTTTTCTAAATTTAAACATAGACATGCTATCAATAAGTCAGGCTTTTGATACTCTTTTTAATTTGCAACATGATTTTAAACAAGTTATGCAGGAGGTCTCTGATGAAAAGAAAAGGCCACTTGTATGAAGCAACCTATGATTTTAACAATATTGTTGATGCTTATAATGAAGTTTGCAGAAATACTAAAAATAAAAGAAAAGTAGAATTTTTTAGAGAATATAAATGTGTATATATCTCTCGTATTTATAACATTTTAAAAAATGAGGAATACGTAGTTGGACCATATAATATTTTTACAATTTATGAGCCAAAAGAAAGAAGAATTGTAAGCCAAAATATGCAAGACAAAGTTATAAACCATTTAATTTCTAGGCATATACTCTACCCTGCCTTAATGCCTTGTTTGCTAAACTTTAATGTTGCAAGTAGGAAAGGCATGGGAATGAAAAGAGGCTTAGAACTTTATACATATTATCGTAACTCCTTTAAGCAGAAATATGGTACTTATTACATTTTAAAATGCGATATAAGCAAATTTTTTGCAAGTATTAACCATGACATTTTAAAAAGAAAATTGCAACGAAAAATTAAAGATAAAAAGGCTCTTGATGTGGTTTTTAAAGTTATAGATAGTGATTCCGAAGGTTTAAGTATTCGGAAACATGACGAGCCAGGTTCTTGCCGTGTTTTATTTAAATGACATGGATCATTTCATAAAAAATGAACTACACATAAAAGGAGTAATTCGTTATCAAGATGATTTTTTATTGTTTCATGAGTCTAAAGCATACTTAAAATACTGTTTAGAACAGCTTACAATTTTTTTGGAAAAAGAGGACTTAAGATTAAATAAAAAAACTAGAATTTTTAAAAGTACAGATAATTTTATTTTTATTGGTAGAAACAAATACGGAAATTACGCAAAATACAGAACAGTGAAACGAAGACTAAAAAAGAAGATGTACTTATATAGTATTGGTAAACTCCCATTAAATAGTGTTGTTGCTTCTAGAATTTGCTATAAAAATTTGTGTAATAATAAGTTAAAAATATAAAAGAGCAGTAACTTCATAAATTACTGCTCTAAAAATAGTGCTAAAATAAATTTCTTTTCGATGATTTCTCCCTACTAACAAAATATTTATCTATTTTTACATTTATAGCTTTTACAAGCTACCGGACAACGGTTTGTTTCTATATTATCTCTTATGCAATTTATAATTGCATAACCACAGTGTATAGAATCTACGGGGCGAAGACGATTGTTATTGTTGTTAGTGTTGCCGTTCGAGTTGAACATGTTATTACCGTTAGTATTAGTGTTAGCATTGCGCAAACCGAAGTTAGCATTGTCTGAGTTAGTATTGACATAGCGCGAAGCCACCCAGACACAACACTAGAAAAAACTGTCCGCAAACCGACAACCATGCCCAATTTTTTTATTATTCATTATTGCTTTTAATAGATTTCTTCCAGCCAACTAAATATTTTACTATTTCATCTATTGACTCTCCAAATTTAATATAACGTTTGTTATTTATAATTTGTTTTTCATAACTTAAGTTTACAAGAAAATCTATAACTTTTGCTTTTGCTATACATTTATTTATAATTGAAATCTTAGCTGTAACTTCTTCTGTTGTATTTGCTTCATAGGCAAGCTCCAATAAATCATAGCTTGCATTTCTTATTCTGTTTTTTATTTCGATATCCTTTTTAGGAAAATTTTCTAAATTTTTATCTACATTATTTATTAGATCCCTAATAAATCCAATTACTTTAAACTTTTCTTGTTGCATCTATGCACTCTTCTATATCCTTTAATAAAGTTTTTAGTTCATCTTTGTTTGCCAGGTTTAGCAAATACTCATTTATGTTTTCTATTCTTCTTACATTACTTACATATGTTTTAGACAAATTGAAGTGTTTTTGGTATGTATTTAAATTTTTAAAATCTGTTCTTTCGTTCACAGCATAATTATCTTTTCTGTCTAAAACAATGTAGTTTATTTTCTTATTTTCAAGTCTGGCTTCTACTTTTTTTATTGAACTCGTTGGAAATCCTGATACCATTATATCGTTTTCCTCCGATATTTTGTATTTGAATAAATACGCTATAATGTATGCATCTTTTCCATATACCCTGTAAAAGTTACCTACTTTTACCATTGTTATATCTTCTGGATGCACATTTTTTACTTCTTTTATTATTGTTATTATGCTTATGCTAAACACTCCTTACTCGGAGCTGGGAGACCATAGGCCTCCCTAGCTCATTGTTTTTTCATTCATTTTTTCTACTTGCTCAAGTTCCAAGCTCCATTTGTCTGCTCTCCTGTTAGGAGACTAGATGGTAGAGAAACTACGGGGCGAAGACGATCGTCATTGCCGTCAGCGCCGCCGTCCGAGCCGAACATGTTACCACCGCCAGTATAAGTGCCAGCACCGCGCAAACCGAAGTAAGCATTGCCTGAGCCAGTATTGACAAAGCGCGAAGCCACCCAGAAGTATGTACTATTTGCTAGTACACTTGATGCAGTTCCATAGTTAGTATCGTTTATTGGTATATAATAAAATGTTTGCGTTACTGTTAATGGATTTCCTGTTCCTGATGTGTTATCAGTTGTTGGCTCTGTTGTTGCTATTGGTTTACTCTCTTCATATGGGTCATTTCCTTTTGTTATATCCGGTTGAGATATTGAACTTACATTTGGTCCTGCTCCTTTTTGGTTTGCATACAGACTTGGATATTTTGTATTACTTGTATATGTTTTTGTTGTTCCATATTTTACTGCATTTGTATATGCATTTCTTGCTGCTATCCCTGCTGCTGTTAAGTGCTTTTCCATATCTAACAAGTTTATGCTTCTTGCGTTTACTCCTAATGTTTTATTACTGTATTGAGCTTTGCATATTTCATTCATGTAATATGGTCCATTATTATAGCCTAATATATTGCCAAAATATACGGTACTACTTGTTGGGTTTGTACTTATTATATCTACCGTATCATTTTCTTTATCTACATTTAATACTTTCCATGTTAATCCTGCTGTTTGGGCTATTGTTTGATTACTACTATATCCACTATATTTTGATTCTAATGTGTAACTGCTACTTGCTGTGTCATATGTATAGTTTACGTTATCTCCTATTTTAATATTTATATCTTCTAATATTGAATTTTTAAATTGATTTACTGTTACACTTACTTCTTTTGTATATGCTGTTCCATTTACTGTTCCTGTTACTGTAAATTTATATGTTCCATTTTCTGTTACTGCATATGGTACTTCTGGACTTACTGTTGTTGTTCCTCCAGATATTGTACTTTCAATCATTATGTATAATGTTGTGCCTTTTCTTGTACTTGCTTCTCCTAAACTTGAGCCTGCTCCCGTACTATCTGATACTACTCTTATTGCACCTACCTTTACACTTGGCGTTGGTGCTACTGGCTTTTTTACTGTTATTGTATAATCTTTTCCTTCTACTTTTTTTGTTATTGTTATTGTTCCATCTCCATTATCTGTTACTCCGTCTATTCTTCCTTCTGTTACTTTTCCTTGCAAAAAACTTTCCAATGTTTCATCCTTTGATGCTAATTGGTATTCTAATACCAATCTGTTCATCTCTTCTTCTGCACTTGCCTGTTTTGTTGCTGCTGCCGCCTCTTTTGCCTTTTTTATTATTCCATCATCACCTAATACGGTATTGATACTTACTCCTGCTAGTATCATCAGCACTACAATCGTTATTACTAATGCTATTAATGTTATTCCGTTTTTCCGTTAATTTTTTTACTTTTTCTTTGTCTCTTGTGACTTTTTGCATTTTTCTTCTTCCTTTCATTTATTTTTTGTAGTTTTAATACTTATTTTGTCTTTTTTAGGTATTTTGACTACATATTTGTATTTTAAATTAAGAAAACAAAAAAAGCAATAGTTTTTTGAATAAAATTTTATTTTTGTGATATTTTAATTAATGTTTTAATACACTTGTGTAAAATTTTATGTATTTTAGTTCACTTTTTTATTTTATTTCATCATGGTATCATATTAAAAGGTAGGTGATTTTTTTGTTAGTTAATAATGCAGACATATTAAAAGTTCTTGGAAAAAATATAAAAAAAGTAAGAAAAGAAAAAGGCTACACCCAGGACTATGTAGCAGAACAAATAAATGTTTCAACAGATTTGCTTAGAAGCATTGAAAATGGCAGAAATATTGGAAGCATTACAACACTTCTTAACATTTGCAACTTTCTACAAGTTTCACCTAATACACTATTTGCTGAGCTTTTAGACTTTAAAGAAGAAACCTTAGATTCATCTTTGTTAAATCTAACAAATCAGCTATCCAAAGAAGACAAAAATATTTTGAAAGAAATAATAATTCACATAGATAAAAACTATTAAAATAGAGACGAATTACTGCTAATTGTCTCTATTTTTATTTTATCATATGAAAATTTATTTTTTAGCTTTACATAACGCAAATTATACTATATATCTCTTTGATTACTATAATCTTCGACTAAATTTGTAATAGTCACTCTTCTTACAGCTTTTCAATCTCCTTTTCACTTAATCCAGTTATTTGACTTATATCTTTTATATGCATTTTTCCTTTTAGTTTTTTTGCAACAAAAATCATTCCTTCTGCAATTCCTTCTTCTCTTCCCTCTTCTCTTCCCTCTCTTCTTTGTTTTCTTATCTCTCTGTTAATTATTCTCGCTGCATTCATCATAATATTTTCGCTCTCCTCTCTATTTTTTATCTTTTCTATAAATTTACTTATTATTTCTCTATCTTCAGTTCCCATCAATTCATATTTTACTATTTTTTCTAATTGTGCATATTCAAAATCTTCCATTTTATTTTTACAACTTATTATATCCTCAATGTTTTGGTATAGCTCTTCTTTATTTTGTGACTTTTCTATTAACATAGCTTTAGATGTTATCAAATTATCTTCTAACAATTGCTGTTTGGTAAATTCATTAGTATCCACTAAATCGTATCCTAGTTCAATTTCTTCATATCCTTCTATTTTCTCTTCAATATCTTCTATTGACAACTTTTGCCATTTTCTTTTTCCAGTATATAACACTATCGGTATTACTTTTGGAATTTTATAGTTTTTTTCTTTTAATCTTCTCTTATTTATTGCAGACTCTATTATAGCATTTTTATAACGCAATATTCTATATGCCATCTTTAAATCTAAACTTGATTGATGTTCTATTAATATAAAAACATCTTTGTTCTTTACCTTATATACAACATCTGCTTCTATATTTCTAAATTCTTCTGTTCTAAACTCTTTCTCATATTTTTCTATCTCATCATCTAATAAATTTAAGTGTAAATAATGATTTATAAATTTAACAGCTTCCTTTTTATCAGACAGTAGCTCTTTAAATAATTTGTCATGTTTTTTATTTATATATATATCCAAATTATACTTTTCACTATCTTCTTTTATCTTAATATTTCTCTGTATTTCTTTTATATCTTCACTCTCTGCATCTAAAATTTCTTCGCATTTTTTTATTATTCGTTTGATTTTCTCTTCGTTTTTTAAGTAAAATGCCCCAGTATAGCACATGATATCTTTTCCATCTACAGTTTTTAATCCAGATGGAACCAACATTTTCTCTTCTTCCATCAATCTTCCTCCTAATTATACAATTATTTTACTTATAGGT
>ERZ791805.274-NODE-274-length-29199-cov-4.536749_pt1 | contig 29199 bp, 21 predicted proteins | sample MGYA00510306_ERZ791805 | MGnify/ENA primary metagenome ERZ791805 (study PRJEB30046, sample SAMN00791990) | human gut metagenome | study: EMG produced TPA metagenomics assembly of the A metagenome-wide association study of gut microbiota in type 2... | reverse complement strand
CCAATGCTGGCACCGCTGTATCTCGCTTCGCTATGACTTCTACAAAGGCACGCGAAGAATGAAACTGCTGGATAGCAACGAAATCCGGCAGCTGAGAGATGTGTGCGTATTTGAAATAAATGGGTTGGAGGTGTTTATGTGAAATTTTAATTCTTAAATTTGTATTATTCAAAAATACTTTGTACTTTTGCAGCAACATACTCACCCCGCTTCCCGTTAGAACAGCGCGCTCAGGGTGAGTTATTTTTGTTTATATACGTTTATGTCTCGGATTCCATACACCAAAACCATCAAAACTTTTGATGAACAAATTGAAATATTGAAAAGTCGTGGCTTGCAATTCAATGATGAAATGCGAGCAAAACAATTGCTTCAAAACATAAGCTATTACAGAATGAGTGGATATTGGTATCCGCTCTTAGCTGACAAGCAAAATCATATTTTTAAGTCTGGTGCATTATTTGAGCACGCATATTCGATTTACAAATTTGATGCAAAACTCCGTTCTTTGATACTTTCTGAAATATCGAAAATAGAGGTGGCTGTACGTACGCAAATAGCTTATGTAATGTCACACAATTATGATGGCTTATGGTTTACTGATTCCTCTCTCTTCAAAAATCCTGCAAAGCACGCTAAGACACTTTCAAAAATTGATGAAGAATATTCAAGGAGCGATGAGGATTTTGTTACCGCATTTAAGGTAAAATACACGGACCACTTTCCCCCAAGTTGGATAACATTGGAAATTACGTCCTTGGGAACTTTGTCACTGCTTTATAGCAACTTGAAAGATGGCATGAGTAAGCGTACAATTGCACATTATTTTGGTGTCGCAGATAGCGTGATGGTTTCTTGGCTACATGCTATTACATACATACGCAATATTTGTGCACATCATAGTCGTCTGTGGAACAAGATTTTGGGCATTCGCCCAATTGTTCCAAGGCGAACTACTTATCCTTTTGTTTCAATCCCCAGCACTTCCAACAATAAGGTATACTATGTATTGTGCATGATTACATATTTGCTTGACATCATCAATCCAAACAATACGTTCAGAGACAAACTTCGAGATTTATTTGTTGAATACCCTAATATTGACGTTGTTGCCATGGGATTTCCTCGGAATTGGCAAAACGAACCGTTTTGGATATAATACAGAAATGCGTACCCTATTGAGGTACGCATTTTTCGATGATATGAATTACCATAGTTTGAATTTTTCAATGAGCCGTGGTGAAGCGATTGTTATTTGAGCATTAAGTTCCGTAATGGAATTGTTCAATTGTAAATTCAATTTTTTCCGATTTTCTTCATTAAGAAATACTTCCATGTAATACTTGTGCGATTCGTTTGGGTGTGATGCTATGTTTTTAACCTTGGCTATTATCTTGTCATTGTTGTCAGAGACTATTATACTTATGGGCATATTAGCTTGCACTTGTCTTGCCTCATTTTCTGAAAGGAACCCATAACATGACAGTAATTGACAATTTTGCCTATCCGTATCAATATAGAAAAGAACTTCACCAGCATTCACTTTATCGCCTACACATATATCATTGGGGTAGCTTAGTTTACCTGACAAGGATGACGTAATATAATCCATACAAGTGTCATTGCTACAGGACAGTATCGTATCACCTTTAGTTATTATCGTTGAGTTGGATTTCATTATTGAGGCTATCTGTCCATTACTTTTTGCAAAGGTCGAATCTGATTGGATATCTGTTCTTGCATAGACCTTTATTGGCAATGTTTGGGGCAAACGAATGAAGTAACTTCCGATTAGTAGTGCGCAAACAATCAGGAAGATGACTAAAATACCCCATCGAAGCATCCAACCAGGGGGGCGCCCCATTATCTCTTGAATCTCTTCACACCGAGTAGATAATCCCTTTAATCTATCCTTCTTTTCCATTTTTCGTTCTTTGGTTTAACTCCAACTGATTGCGAATTAATTCGTAATATAGTCCTTGTTTGGCGGTTAACTCGTCATGCGTTCCTTCTTCTGCCACATGACCGTGGTCAATCACAATGATTTTATCGGCATTGCGAACAGTTGACAAACGGTGTGCCACAACAACGACAGTTTTGCCTTGATAAAAGTGTTCAAGATTTTGCATAATAATGCGTTCGTTGCTTGTATCGAGAGAGTTAGTTGCTTCGTCTAAAATGATAAACTCTGGATTCTTGTAGACGGCACGTGCGATAAGTATTCGTTGCTTTTGTCCGGCACTAATGCCATTGCCTTCCATACCAATCTTGGTGCTATATCCCATGGGCAACGAAAGAATAAAATCTTCTATATTAGCCACCTTTACAGCATGTAGCAATCGAACAGGGTCTATTTCGTCAACGCCTACGGCTATATTGTTAGCTATAGTATCGGAGAAGATAAAACTCTCTTGCATGACCGAACCCGTTTTGCTTCGCCACAAGCGTGGATGAATCATCGAGAGTGGCGTGTTGCCTATTTTTATTTGACCATGTAGAGGTTCGTAAAATCCTTGCATAAGCTTGACTATGGTTGTCTTGCCACTACCACTTGCGCCTACGATTGCGGTCACTTTGCCTTGTGGAATGGTCAGCGACACGTCATCTAAGGCATAGTCACGTTCTGCACCACTATAGCTAAAGCGGATATGGTCTAAATGAATGTCGTGGCAGGTGGGCAATTCGTGCAGCAGTGCCTCGCTGTTTTGGTCTTCGTCTTTTTGATTGTGTATTTCGTTCAGTCGTTCTAAACTAATCTGAGCATCTTGCAAGGATTGGAAGAAACCAATAAACTCACCTATGGGGGCTGACACTTGACCCAATATATAGGTCATCGACATCATCATACCCAATGTCATTTGTCCGTCTACTACTGCTTTAGCAGCAATAAACGAGATGATAATTTGGGTGGTTTGTGTAAAGAATACCGAGCCGGTTTGTTGAATCTGCGAAAGCTTTAGTCCTCGTATGCTGATTTTGAACAGTTTGGCTTGAATGCGCTCCCACTCCCAGCGTTTCTGTTTCTCACAATTGTTCAACTTTATCTCTTGCATGCCTTGCACCAATTGGATAAGTTTACTTTGCTCGCCTGCTGATTGGTTAAATCGCTTTATATCCAATTCGCGACGGTAACGCATAAACGATAGCACCCAAATGGCATAAAGCCCATTGCCTAAAAGAAATATGCCCAATATCATAGGGTGATAATACGCTAAGATACCAGCGAACAAAAAGAAGTTGAATATGGAGAATATAATATTGAAAGAGTTGCTCATCAGCAGCGATTTGATACGACTATGGTCGCCAATGCGCTGCATAATGTCACCTGTCATTTTTGTGTCAAAATAGCTAAGCGGCAATTTCATGAGTTTGGTCAAGAAGTCTGAGATCAAAGCTACATCAACGCGCGTATTGATATGTAGCATGATCCAACTGCGAATGTAGCCTACGGCTAATTGACTGACAAAGAGAAACAGTTGTGCTATCAGAATGAGCGTAATAAAACTCAAATTACGCCCCCCTATACCCACGTCAACCAATGATTGCGTAAGTATAGGAAATGCCATTTGCAGCACACTGCCTAATGCCATACCCAAAGCCAACTGGGTAAATTGGCTTTTGTAGGGCAAAAGGTAACGAAGAAAAAAAAGCAGGCTCTTCTTAGAACTGCGTTCAGGTTCTTCTTCGATATTTGCAAAGTTTGCATTGGGCTCAAGGAGTAAGGCTATGCCTCTTCTATTTACATCCGCCAACGTTACTCCTAACCAACATTTCTTGAATTCATCTTCTTCATATTGCAACCGTTGCGAAGCAGGATCGGCAATGTGAAAAATAAGTTTTCCTCCACGCTTTCGCTTAATTTTATAACATACAACGAAGTGACTATTGTTCCAATACAAAATGCATGGCAACATGGCTTCATTAACCAACTGCTCTCCTGTAATTTTTACTCCGCAAGTTCTAAATCCTATGCTCTCTGCAGCATCACTTATTCCAAGCAATGACACCCCTTCACGAGTTATGAAACATTTTTGTCTTAAAGTCTGTAAAGAGTAATGATGACCATAGTATTTTGAAATCATGCGCAAACATGCAGGACCACAATCCATCACTTCGTTTTGGTTATATAGAGGAAATCTTTCCATACTGATTTATTCTTTTCTAGGTGATTTGCTAAAATGATAGACGAGGCTTAGCATAAAATAACGGGGTACCACATTGTGCCATGTCTCTGTACGGCCTTGGGCATTGAGTGTTCGCACAATACTGCTGCGCTGTGCTAAAATGTCGTGCCCAGAAAGTTTAAGTGATAGGGCTTTGCTCTTCAACATTCGTTTTGCCACGGCCATGTTCCATATCCACTCATGGCTATTCATAGAATGATCGGCATAACCCGAACGAACATAGTAGGTCAAGTCGGTGTCTATTACCATGTTCCAAGGCAAACTCCATTGGTTGGTAAAGGTGTACAGATGGTTGATGCTGTTAATGGTTTGGAAACCTGTGAGCTTGCTCGTAGCGTGCTGCCAATCAACGGCACTTTTAAGAGCAGCATTAAATAGTTTGCAGTGGTAAGCCAAAGCCACGTTTCCTTGCATGAACCAATTCTTAACCTCGCTCTTCACACTCGTCTGCATAAGACTGGTTTGCTGAAAGTCTACACTGTTTTGAAAAGTTTCAGTTGCCGACACGTCAAATGTCCACTTTTGCTTTTTGTCCAAGCTACAAGCATAACCTACTGTTACATGTGTTTGCCAATTACCATTGATATTCTGCGCCATTGATGTCGTTACGCCCGTTTCCGCATCGTAGTATCGAGCTTGCCCAACGGCATTTTGCTGAGCTGAATAGCCCCATTCTGCGTTCAGATTTTGTGCATGCTTTGTTTTGCTTAGGGTGTAACCTAATGTGGCTTGGTAGATGTCTGTTGGCTTAAGCGCAGCATTACCTTTGGTGATGAATAGTGGATTACTATCGTCAGTAACATCAAGCAACAAATTCATTTGAGGAGCTGCATGAGCTATCGAACCGCTCATTTTTATATTTTTGAAACTAAGCGAGAAGGAAGGTTGCAACCATTGATAATGTTTCACTATGTGTCGTTGCTGATCTTTCATGCGCAAATCGTCAATAACGTTGCGCGTGAAGGCCATGGGGAGTGTGGCATTGAAAGTCAAACCGCCGCTCATCAACAAATAGCGAAGCTCCGCTGTGTGCATGGTCTGGGATGTCGTTGTTTTATAAGTATTTGCCCAATCTGTTGCCAAAGCAAGTGAATCTGTGGTTGAAGGCAACTGTCCCAAATGCTTTCTGTCGGGCAATGCCCAATCGCCACCTAAGCGGTCAAAACGGTAGTATTTTCTGTTACCCTGTTGATGCTTATGGTCAATGTGGTAGGTAGCAAACAGTTTATGAAACATGTTGCCATGCTCCTTTTCAATTAAGGCATAGTCTATGCTACCAAGCAATTGATAGTTCGACTGCTTATTGTGATCGTAGCGATTGCGAAAGTCTGAAGAAGGGTCTGCACCTTGCGTTAGCAAACTATATAGTGAAGCCATCTTATCAGTAGCAGTATTGTAGTTGGCTGCAAAATTCACACCCAAATTTTTGTCATTCGGTAATTTCACTGTGGCATTGAGCATAGCAGAATAGTTCAAACTATGGATTTTGTCGTGATTCAAATCTGTATAGTCGTTTACCATGCCTTCAACTACATTCGTCCATTCATTAGGAAGAGGTTGATTGCCTTGAACGGATTGTTGCGTGCCATTGCTTGATGTTGATGCATAAGTCAAATATTGGTCAAGGTTAATGTAAGCAAACGAGGTGGGAATGCTCAACATACCATTCCAATTAAAGTTGTAATTATGACTTTTATTTAATGACATACTTTTGCCGAATATATTGCCAGACTCAAAGAAACTTACGGAATTACCTCGACTTTCATTAACCTCTTTATCATGCGAAGCCTCTAAAGTAGTTGTAAAGCGAATAGGACGTTCGCTGTTCTTTCCTCCATAAAAAGATGCAAAGAGTCCGCCTTTTTGCAGCGTGTTCTCTCCCATCATGGCATCTTCGTTCTCCCACTTGCCGTCAGTGCCAGCGCGTTGGTTGCTATTGGTGTTGTTGGCATTTCCATAAAAGCCCACACGTGCTCGGTCTGAAAAGAATGTTCCAAACACTCGTCCTAAGTATTTATCTTTGGTACCTCCACCAGCTTCAGCATTGGCTATCCAGCCTTGGTGATATTCTTTCTTCAAAGTTACGTCAATTACCCATGGGTCGTCAGCGTGTGGTTTGTTGTCTTTGCGCGTAAGGTAAGCATTGTCGGGCGCTTTCTGATAAGACTTTACATTTTTCACCATATAGGCGGGCAAGTTTTCAAGGGCAACATTGGCGTCGCCATTGAAGAAGTCTTTGCCGTCAATCAATAGGTTACTAACGCGGTTACCATTGACCGTAATGACCCCACCTGCATTCAGCTTTACGCCAGGCAGACGTGATATGAGTTGGTCGAGCATAGAGCCTTCTGCCAACTCAAAAGCATCGGCATTGTACACTATGGTGTCGCCCTTCATCACCATCATCACCTTTGTGGCTGTGACAGTGGCTTCGCGCAGCGTGCGAGGGGCACGTTTCAGCATGATGGGATCAGGGGCAATGTCATCTGCAGCATCCACTTTTACCAGTTGCGAAAGATAGCCTTTTTTTTCACACTGAATGTAATAGTAGGGACTGCTTCCCTCTATTTGAGAAGCATAGAAGTACTTCTTTTTATCGCCCATATTGATTGTAATCATCTGACATGAATCGACAAAAGCAGAATCCTTGTTAAGAATGGTCACACTCGCTCCTTGAAGCGATATTTTGGTTGCTGCATCCTTGACCGTTATGGTAAACATTTGTCCGTAAGATGCGATATATTGGATAGCAAACAAAAAAAATATTAAGTGTCTCATCTTTTGTGATAGTAGTGTAAGGGGAGAACATTAGGGAGTCCCTAATGCCCTCCCCTTACTCGTTGGATTAAAAGCCAAAGGCAAACTTAGTTTCCTCTAAAGCAGTGACTTAAATTCGTAGTAGGATAGTGAGATCCACTAACTTCACAGAAGCAACTAACGCTTCCTCCAGAAAAGTCTCCTTGACAAGTCCCTGTCTTCATGACTCCTGATTGGAAATGAAGGTAACACACTTCACCAACCTTACATGTTTTTTTAATAAGTTTATCTGGCGACAAAGAACTGCCACCAAAAATCAACTTCATCTCCTCTTGGGAGAGAATTGTAGCCTCTTTTAAGACTACTCTTTTAATCGTCTTCATAAAAAACAATTTTGGGGTTAATAAATAAGGTGGACGTCCACCTGTTAATTATAAGGTACCGTTATATTCTATGTTGGATAAAACTTTATAAAATACTTCAAATATAACATCTTCTTGGATAAAATCCCGCTCATTAAAGTATATCATTGTATCTAATAACCTAATCAAATGCTCTTTATTTTCGGATTTTGCTTCAGAAATCAATTGATTCAACAACTCTGTTTTTATGACAAGAGCAGATTCCATCTGTTTATCTACATGTCGTTGACTTACTTGTTGATTAGATATTCTATAGTTTATCAGTGGTTTAGGTATTACATACAAGGACCCACCTTTCGATGCAATATCAGTCCACATTTTATAATCTTCCGCGTAAGGATAATCAGAAGAATACCTCAGATTTTGCCCTTTAAGGAATCCTGTTCTTATCATTACCGTAGGATGAGCTATATAATTGCCTAAAAGTAACATTAACCTATAATTACAGAGTTTTCCTTTTAATCCTTCATTAGTTATGTAATCTGTACCAATAACAAGCATTTGTGAGGAACAAAAAGATATAGTTTCGTCCTTTTCCATAATAGAGACTTGCTCTTCTATGCGATTTTCAAACATAATATCATCTGCGTCCATTCGGGCAATATATTTCCCTTTGCATAGTTTTAGCCCATAGTTGAGCGTCTCTATGTAATTATGCTTACACTTTATTACTTTTAGCCTTTTATCATTGAAATCAGTAACAATGGGAACACTATTATCTTCTGATCCATCGTCCATTACAAGTATTTCTAAATTCTCATATGTTTGAGATAGTATACTTTTGATACAGTCTCTAATATATGATTCCGCATTATACATTGGAAGCAAAATGCTTACTAAAGGCTTTGTATGTTTGGTCATATAGCAGATGTTATGTCGTTAAGCAGTTTCTTATATTTAAGTGACACGTTGTCAAAATTATATCTATTTTTCAACAGTGTTCTGCACTGAATTTTCAGTGCATCTAAATCTGGCTCTTCAAGAGTAAGAGCTTTGATTAAAGCTGAATATAGGTTTTCTTCGAGCTGTTTTGTCTCGATTTCATTTGATTTTCTTTGAATTGGGGCTATAATAGCATTCTCATTATGAAACATTTCATTTAGTCCCCATCCATTTGTTGTTACCACAATACCAGGAGAAGACATCATTTCAAGAGCGGCATAACTACACTGTTCAGTATAACTTGGCAGAATTCCTATATCTGCTGATGCATACCAAAGGGCTAATTGCTCAGAACTAATCAGCCCTGTATAGATTATTCGAGATGAACATGTCGGTGTTAATTGAGAGAAAGCTGCAAAAGAATGCACTTCACCAACAATGACAAGACGAACGTTGTCGTGTGTTCCGCAAAGATGTTCAAATGCTTTCAGTAATTCGATTATGCCTTTAGCTTTTGTCGTCCTTCCCACAAACAATAGTATTTTTTCTTTATTGTCGAGATGAAGAATATTTCTAGCTTTTCTCTTTTCAATAGAGGTTCTATTGATGACATTAGGTGAGCAATTAGGAATAAAATAAATCTTATTATATGGTACCTCGTAAAAATCATGCAAAAGACTATATGTTGAATGTGAAAGACATATTATAGCATCTGCTATTCGGTACATTTTTTTTCTTCATTACAATATTTCCTTACGAAATTTGCACTATAACGATTTAATCCTTTTATAGGCTTTGAATCTTTCAATTCTTTTAGGCATTCTGAGTTTCCTAATAGAGGAGTCGTCCATCCCTGATCATGAATAATAAACACAATCTTAGACATTGGAAAGTTAATACGGATGGCTCTTAAAAATTCTGTACAAGGAGAATGACTCACAAAAAAAACATTATCTTTCTTATCTTCAATATAAAGCGAAAGTAAGGGAAATACCAGTTTCCCAGTCAACAAGAAATTTCCTTGAGCACAATATGGTATATCATACCTGCAAATGCCATTTATCACTGAAATGCTTAAATCCTTTACTTCTGCATTAAAGGATAAAATATTGATTTGGCTATCTGTAGCATCAAATAATTGAGCAAAATGGCGTACATAGGTGCCTACACCATTCTGTTTTGAACTTATATGTTCGTCAATAAGATAAATATGTTTCATTTGAGGTTTCCTTTTATTAAATGCTTATTGATTATTCAGCATTAGTAATTCTATTTTACCAGCCAATCCATTTCCTAAGGAGAGTTTTTTTGTATCTACTCGTGATTGCTGTTTGATGAAGATGTGTAAATCAGATTTGTAAAAATCTTTTTCTTTATCAAGCCCTTTTTGTAGCAATTTGTGCAAATCTTCGTTGTCCTTTAAGATGGATAGCCAAGACGCTAAGTATGGCTTGTCAAAAACCCTTAGCTCAGATTTGTTTGCACCTTGTAGGTGATAAAGAACATAATGTAGAATCCCTAACAGACCTTTTTCTAAACTCCAATCCTTGATTCGTGTTACGTCAACTTGCATGATTCTTTCGTCAAGATCCTGAAGTATATCTGCACCACAGCCTTTCATATAGTTGTTTTGTATCAAGTATTCGATACCCCAACCAATACCACTCAAACCATTTGCAAAATCAATAGAAACCGTTGTCGTTAGCTGATTCATTACATTCTCAACTAAAAAATCGGCAGCATGTTCAATTTTCTTCTTTCTGCTACATCTTGCATAGTGGGCAAGAACTAATGCTATGCCCATTTTACCATCTAACAAACCAATTGCATTTGGTACATCATTGGCATGAAGAATTAAATGATTAAGCATCTTTTCTTCTTTCGTGAATATTGCGCATTTATTTTTGTTATACTTCATAATACCTTTCTTATAAACCATTTTCTACCATAAAGGCAACATCTTCCACATTGTATATACTGGGCAGAGTCTTACCATTCAATAATAAAGTTGGTGTTGCCGAAAAGCCTGTTTCTTTTATCCATCTTTCGTGCTTCTGAAACTCATCTGCTACGAGTTGATTGCTTGCATCTATCTCTTTTGGGAAGAATTTTGCTTGTTTATTTTTACCTCCAGCATACCATTCTGAGAAAATATTCCAAGCTTCTTGTTCTCCATATTTGAAATAGGTTGCAATTAGCAGTTTATTTACGTTACTAAAATCTTCTGAAAAGTAATTGAATACATATTGTATTTGGCAGCCAGCATCTAGAAGTCGTTGCAAATATTTATGCATTTGGGCGCAAGGCTGGCAATAAGGATTACTTAATACCGTCAGTTTGTAATTGAAATTTTTGTTGCCAAATATTATGCAAGAGGTACTTTCGCTGCAATCATAACTTTTCTCATTATCCAACAATGTGTTGATTATTGAAGGCTTGTATTTAATTTGTGAAAGTTTGTATTTCATTTGTGATGCTTCATTCCGACTCTGCAACAAGTCTACAATTTTGCATATTACTAAAATAGTTATTGCGTAAATCAGCCCCATCATGATAATGTTTTGCACTATTGTCGTGTCTATTCGAGTGATGATGTTGGACAATATATAGCATCCCAATACTCCATCTACTACTAAGACCAATAATATGCATAGGCACAAAGGACACCACATTTTGGCCTTGAACTTTTGATACCATAAGCTCCATACAGGAAATAACATTCCTATAATTGAATAAAATGAGATAGCATTGGTTAGATTAGAACTGATTAAAGCTACTATTGCAGATGAACCGAAATACCCAAGCCCTATTTCGCCCCAACCATATCGATTGAAGATTTTTGAAGCCTTGGACTGCAATATATCATTGCAGGTTGAAACTTTTGACATTTGGCAAATTTTATCTGCAAGCACGCTATCATAATTTAATGTCTTACGGACAATTAAATAAGAAATAATAGCTCCTATAGCATTAGTAATAGCAAATGCTATGGACATTATACTTGAATAAGTATTCTGATGCAAATATGTCAATGCAAGCAATGAAAGGAAAAGTATCGCTATACATAAATATTCAGCATTGTCTGTATATTCTTTTCGCTTGTGAGTCTTGTAGTGTGGCTCTTTTGATGACTTGTCGGGGTGTATTTGCATAATTATGCCTGTGGCCTCTTTTTTGAAATCTTCAGAGCTGCTCTTCATTTCTTGACCATACCAATCATAGATGAATTTTCCATCTTTAGACATTTGTTTTACAATGACGATGTCTTTGTAAGCTTCGGCTAAAAAAGGTGTGTCAATCTTTGACAAGTCTTCTTTGTCTTTGAGCCTTACAGTTGTTGTCTTGATATTGTATCTTGACAACATTTGTTGTATGCCATACAAAGTATAGCGATATGGATGCTCATTATATAGATTGTCAACATAATTAGTTGTATAAGGAACTTCTAATTCGTCAAGGATTCTAGATAGTAATGTTTTCATTCCTCTCTTATCTTAATTGGTTATGACTTTTGCTTTATTGTTCATTTGATTACAAAAGTACTGTGATATTTGAGCAATATAATTATAAAAATCGCGCAAACAATTTATTATTTCCGTCAATGAATGAAATAGTTAAACATTTGCTTGTATTTTGTAAATAGAAGCAATATTTTTGCAGAAAACAAATGAACAGATGAAATATCCTAAAGAAATTATAACAGAAAAGTGGGGAGATATCCTCAAATTCTCATGTCCAGTCAATTCTGATGAAGCATTTTTCGATGTTGATCTTATTATACACTCTGACGCAGTAGATATAAATGCTGAGGTAATACCGCATCGACATGATTTTTATCAATTGATATGGTGCTTGGAAGGAGAAGGAGTTCACATTTTGGATTTTAATAAAGCGGACATTCGTGGAGGGCGAATCTTCTTTTGTGCTCCAGAACAATGTCATAGTGCAGAAGGTGCAATTAAGATACCAAAGGCATATGGGATAATGTTCAATGATGCTTTTATTTCAGAATTAAATCCTAATTTTGTTTACGAAATAAAATATTTATTTTTCCGTAGATACGGAAGGAAACAATATTTAGACATTTCACCTGAGTGCTCAAAGATTTTAATGGAATTAGTTCAACTCATGCTAAGAGAATGTAAAAACAAAAATTACTATGGACATAATAGTTATTGTCTGCATCTTTTAGCCCTATTCTTCATAAATCTCAAGCGTTTTAGCCTATCTGATGATCCTACAGATTCAGAATCAGAAGAGAACATATTGATACATCACTTTGTAAATCTTGTTGAAAATAATTATAAGTACAAGTGTGCAGTATGTGACTATGCGAGAGATTTAAATTGTTCTGAAAGTAAACTTAATCGAGCCTGTCAAAAAGTTCTTCACATATCACCTTTAAAGGTTATAAATAGGCGAAAATTAGATGAAGCTAAAAGGATGCTTTCTTTTTCGCAAGAACCTATTAAAGATATAACTTTTAATTTAGGATTCATATCACAACCTCATTTTGTAGCATTTTTTAAAAAACAAACAGGGATATGTCCAAATGAATATCGAAAACGAGAACAAGGGAAATAGGTCTTTTCGTAAACAATACCTCGCCCATAGTTTTGCAGAAACTAATTTGCAAAACTATGGGCGATTTCAATTACTTACACATAACAGGCGTGAACGATCTGCCCGGCTATCATGCCGCAGCAGCGTTCACCACCAAGAGCAGCGAAGTTTTCAAGGAGGCGGAGGAGATTTCACCGCGCCATGTGAGCGACAAGGTGAGCTATATGCCTTGGGGAGCGGATGACCAAATGCCGTATGACATTATCAATCTGATTGAGAGTGATGAAACATTGAGCACTTGCCAAATGTTCAATGCAGAGGTGTGCTATGGAAGCGGTTTGGTGTACCAGACTGATGAAATGTGCAAACAAAAAGTGGTGAACGAGGTCGAGGATTTCTTCTTGGATAACGACATGGCGAGTTATTTCCTCGGTGTTTGCCAGGATTTCAAACACTTCGGCTTTGCCGTGAGCGTGATTATTCTCAATGAGCAAGGCAACAAGGTGGTGAGGGTGCTGCGCAAGGAGGCTTGCTATGTTCGCTTTGCCCCTGCCAACAAGGAAGGCGTGATACCACAAGTGTTATACGCGAATTGGCGCAACTCAGTGCGGGCGGAACAGGTGGAGGTGATTCCACTGCTCAACCCGCAAAGTCCGTGGACGGACTTGCAAGCACAAGTGAAGAAGGGCAAGCGCAAGTTTGCCGTGGTCAGCCGTGTGCCGACGCCTGACAGCACGTATTATCCCATTCCTTATTATGCCTCGCTCTTCAAGGGCAAGTGGTACAACATTAAGCAACTCATCGGGGTGGCAAAGGAGGCGAAACTGAAAAACTCTGCGCCTATCAAATATCACATAGAGATTGCCAAATCGTTTTGGAGCAACATCTTCAAGGCAGAGGGTATTACCGACCGTGTGAAGCAGCAGGAGCGAGTGAACGAGGAGAAGGACAATATCATCAACTTCCTCACGGGCATGGAGAACTCGGGCAAGGTGCTTTTCTCGGAGTTTTATGTTTCTCCCAATGGGGAGGAACAGCATGATGTGGTGATTAACAAGATTGAAACGGATAAGGAGGGGGGCGACTGGGCTACGGATATCATCGAAGCGGTGAACATGATGTGCTTTACCATGCGTGTGCACTCAAACCTTGTTGGTTCTGTGCCGGGTAAGTCGCAGACGAATAATTCGGGCAGCGACAAGCGCGAACTTTATACGATTGCACAAGCCCTGCAAAAGCCGTATCACGACCTTTTGTTTAATGTGCACCGACTGATCATAAGGTTCAACAGGTGGGACGGGGCTTATCCAGACTGTCCGTTTATCCAGCTTACGACACTCGATGAAAATAAGGACGCAAAGCAGGTAAGCACAGAAGAGTAACCTCATAACCTAAAACCTCAAAACTACTATGTCTCTGTTGATACCCGATAACAATGTGCTTCTGCAATTCGTGCCGAATGTGTTGAAGTCTGTGCAAGGCGAGACCTTGCTCTTTGATAAAACTGCACCGCACTTGGAGGTGGCGGAAGCGTGGCTCACGACCACGTTCCTTTCTGAGGCAGTTCTTGCGAAACTGCCCCATGAGGATGCCACCAACAAGTTGTTGCATTACGCGCGTATGGCTGTGGTGGCAGAAGCCATGCTTCATGCCGTGCCACAATTGGATTTGGTGCTTACGCCAAATGGCTTTGGTGTTGTTTCAAACACCAATATAGCCCCTGCCAGTAAGGAGCGCGTGGAACGCTTGCTCCTGTCATTGGAGAAAATGCGTGATGACACACTTTCTATCTTGCTTCCCTTGTTGGCAAATACGGAAGTATGGGCGACAAGCGACCCATGCCAATACTTCGTGCAGACGCTTTACCCGTGGTTGGATCTGCCTCGGAAACTCGGCTGCACCGACCACTCTTGGCAGCGTTACCAGGAACTGCATTCTAAACTCATCGCCATCGAGGAACGATTGGCGCATGATTCCTTCTCCTGTGAACTCTTGGCGACTCTGCGCCAAGCAGAGCTGTTGGGCAAATGGGGCGAGACCCCATCTGCACCGCACTACAAGCGTGCCTGGAGGCACATCTTCGCAATAGAACTGTATATGCTACGGGAAGGAGGAGAAGTCCCCATACCATCTTGCATAGGGGTCGTGAACTCCCTCCGTAATGCTCCCGATGGCATTTTTGAGGAGTGGAAGCAGTCGGAAACCGCTGCTCTCTTTGAAAATCATGGGTACAAGAATGATAAAAGAAAAGGTGGGTATTGGTTCTAACTTGTCTTTTCTCTCAAATAGATGCTTCCATACTTTCGCGGTATGGAAGCATTTTCTATTTCTCTGCCCAAGTCATGGTCGGAACTGTCCGACCAGCAATTGTTGTTCTTCTTCCGACAAGTCGCACGCGATTTGCCGATGAACGAGGTGTTAGCCCTTTGCGTTTGCAAATGGGCTGAATTTGTTGTGCTCTGTCATGCAGACAAACACTTCTGTTTGGTCAAGGACAGAAAAAGTAAACGCCAAGTGGTGCTTGCCGATTGGCAAGTCACTTTTGCTGCGCGACAACTCGCATTCTTGGAGAGCTTCGCTCCCAAGCCTGTACGCATTTCTGTCATTGGCGGTGCATCGGCAGTCACTGCCGATTTGCAAGCCGTCTCCTTTGAGGATTATCTCGCTTGCGAGAACTATTACCAAGGTTTTCTGCACACGCAAAGCATGGAATGCCTTGCGGAGATGGCGCATTTGCTTTATCCGAAACTTTCGGACAAAGCTTGTTTGGAGAAAGCAGAACTGCTTTCTGTATTTTATTGGTTCGCTTCTGTCAAAGCGAACTTCACCCGTATGTTCCCACATTTCTTCACCAACATACCCCAAGAGAAAAGCAACCTCTTGGGGAGTGCTGATTTGGGGGTCGGAGAGGAACTCCGACAGGCGATGAACGCACAAATCCGTGCGCTCACAGGAGGGGACATAACCAAGGAAGCAGCCATTCTGCAAATGGACTGCTGGCGTGCACTCACTGAATTGGATGCCAAGGCGCAAGAGGTAGAGGAGATGCGCAACCAACTAAAGTAACTTTATAACCTCATAACCTATGAACTTAAAACTTAGCTCTTGGAATGCCACGGCATTCTTTCAAGACTTGGTTGCACGCAACAAGTTTGCCACCGCACAAGGCTTTTCTTTCTGCCGCGTGTCGGGCTTAGAAGGCTTTGAAGAGGCACTTCAAACCATGCAAAGCACCACGGCTTTTGTCTGCGTGAGCGACATGAGCCAAGGCTATATCGCTCTCGCCAACACGCCACGCACAAGGCGCGTAAAAACCATCTTTCTTGCCATGCGCCATGCCATTGATGACATGGAGGCAAGGCTCAGCTGCATGGAAACACTCAGAGAGCTGTTCCGCCAATTCATGAGCCAACTCATTCTTGAACGGACACGATTAGAACAATCGTGCATTTACCTCGATGAACGCATCACGTTCAACGAAATGAACGAGTATTTCTTTTCGGGCTGCGCTTGTGCCTACTTCCAAATTGCTGTGGACACGTTTACGGATTTAAGATACAATGCCGATGAATGGAACAACGAATGATGCCGAGCAACGTGCCTTTTCCGAACGCGAAAAGTTCGTCACTGCTTTCAACGAAACCATGCTCAAAATATGGAAAGAGCAAATGACCTTGCTCGATGTGATAGACACAGGTGCCTTGCTCGCTTCGCCCAAGTCGTTACCGTTCCGTGCCGACGGGCGGTTCATGGAACTCGGATTAAGTCAGTCTTTTTTAGAGTACGGACTTTGGCAGAACTTTGGTACGGGTAAGGAAATCCCACGAGGCAACAATGGCGACATCGGCAGGGAGCGCAAGCGCAAAAAGAAACCTTGGTTCTCGCGCAAGTATTACGCTTCGGTCATGAACCTAAGGGACTTCCTTGCCGACAATATGGCCAAAGAATTTGTGGGCGTGGTAGCCCAATCTTTGGACGATAAGTACCTCAGATACAATCATTAGCTTATGAACACGACAAACATAACCAAGCAAATCACGGCTTTTCGGGCATTAAGTACCGAAGCCGCCATCACCCCCGAGAACTTGGGCGTGATATTGCAAGCCTTGGCAGACTTGCTCTCTGCTGCCGCGACAAACACGGACTTGCAGTCCCTCACGGCTTGGAAAGCCAATTTTCTGAAACTCTCCACGTTGTTGCAGAGCATCAGTCTCGGGACTGTCGGCATAGACAAGGTCTGTCTGTCCGTCATTCAGGGCAACCCCGCAAGTGGCGTGCTGCAACGTCTTGCAGACAATATAATCCTCAAAGCCGCCACCACCGCACAAGCCGGGGTGATGTCCGCTGCACAGGTGCAGAGCCTTGCAAGTTGCACCAAGGACATGACAGAAGCAAAGCATTCCATTTCCAGCTGCAACACAAACATCGCTGCCCTGAAAACTTGGAAAACCAAGTTGGGCGAAGCCAGGCAAGTCATTCAGCACTTCAAGTTGGGGGACGTGAATAAGGTGAGTGTGGCATTTTCTGCCACGCTCCTGAACATGGTCACGGGTGAACTGAAAAGCATCAACAATGCTTTTGCCCTCCCTGCCGCCACCTCTTCGAGTGCGGGCGTGATGACCGCTGCACAGGTGCAGCAGCTCAACAAGTATTATGACCACGTCTGCACCATCGACAAGGCGGTGTCCGCTGTCACAGACACCATAGCCACGTCCCTTGTTTATACAGGCAGTTCGCGCGTGTTAGCGGCAAACAATGCCGCAGGCACGCAACTGTTCAGCGTCACACTGCCTATGGCTACGACAAGCGTGCCGGGATTGACCACCACACGTGCCGTGACCGATGTGCAGAAGGCTTTGAACACGCGCGTCAAGGAATTGGGCAATTTCTTGGAAGAGACAGCTGCGCTCAATGCCTTGCGCGACCCCTCAATTTCGGGCAATGCCGAAATTGTGGTGGCGCACCTCACGTACCAGAAGCACATGAGTATCACGCTCTTTCAAAATATCGAGAACGACTACTGCCGACAAATCATATTCAACCATGCCAAGGTGTTCCAGCGTGCCATCTACTTCACGGGCAGCGACCGCAAGACGATAAGCTATGCCGAGGACTGGGGCTGTCTGTTCCCTGACCGCATGGCATGGGACGTGAACACGAACAAGTACGTCCTCTCGCAGTTTGGCATGAAGTTCAATGCGCTTTACACGGACGCCATTCCGTTAGCCAGTTCCACAACGGACGGTCTCATGAGCAAGGGGGATAAAAAGACATTGGACGCCACTTCAACAGACTTGGTAAACCTCTACAACATGATCATGACGCTTGGCGAGCGCGTGGACGACTTGGAAAACAAGATGAAAACTGTTCAGGCAAAGCTGAACGCTTGATAATACTTACCTAAATATAACGAACAATGACTAAACCCAAAGTAAGCATTCAATTTTGGTCCGCCCTCGCCATGCTCGTAGGCGGCTATGCCCTTGCAGTCGCAGGGTTCATCACACCGCCCAAAGGCGAAATCTCGGACTCTGTCCTGTGGATTTTCTCACAATGTCTCATCTATGCTGGCTCAATCTTCGGAGTGAGCATCTATTATGGACGCAAGGTCACGCAGTTTGAAGGCAAGATCATGCAAACGCTTGACAAGGCTATCAAGGACGAGGAAACCAAGATGAATAACCAACCTCAAAATGTACAACACAATGAGACGCATCACTGAAATTATCATTCATTGCTCTGCCACCCCCGAAGGTAAGGACTTCACGGTGGAGGACATTCGTCGTTGGCACTTGGCACGCAAGTTTGCCGACATCGGTTATCACTATGTCATCTATCGTGACGGCAGCGTCCACAATGGACGTGCTGAGAACATAGCTGGCGCCCATTGCCTGGGGCATAATGCCCACAGCATTGGCATCTGTTATATTGGTGGTGTGGCCAAGGACGGGAAAACGCCCAAGGACACACGCACACCACAACAGAAGCAGGCACTTCGCCAACTCGTGCAGCAGCTTCAGTTCGTTTATCCCCATGCAACTGTGCATGGGCATAACGAGTATTCAAGCAAAGCTTGCCCATCATTCAATGTACAGAAAGACCTATGAAAGCCTGTCTCTTTCCCATAATCATGTGGCTGTGCCTACTCACTTCGTGCCGCAGTACGCACAAAGTCACAAGTACGAACACGTTTGCCACGGACTCCGCTGTACAGGTGCAGCGGCATCAGTGGCAAACGTCACGCATTGATTCGGTGTGGCGGTACACCGAACTTTTGTTCGACAGCTGCATCGTGAGCTTCGGGGTTGGAGCAGAGACTCCAACTATCGAAGCTCCCCATGCGCTGCAAGGTGCTTCTAACGCCAAGGCGCAAAGGACTTCCCGGCAAAAGCCGCAATCCATTCGTATCTATGGCGCACACCTTTCGTCAAGCCGAAGGGAGAGCACCAAGACAGAGGCAAGGGAGGAAGACAGCCTCGCTGCGACTCGGCAATCTTCCACCAACATGGTTCAGCAGAGGGAGTCCATGGCGAGACCATGGACTTTTCCTGTCAAGTTAATCTTGACCTTGGTATTCCTTGCAGCCTTGGCTGCCTTTTGGTGGTACCATCGTCGGGACTCCGATGCTTGATTTTCTTTAATGAGCTAAACACCTTTTCATGCTTCAAAGGAGATTAGCCCACGGTTTAGCGGACCTACTTTTCATGCTTCAAAGTCAGTCCGTCAAGCCCACATCACCTTTCTCGTTCCTCGAAAGAAGATGCAGGCTCTACTGTTGGCGGACAGGCTACGTGCCTCGCCAGTCCGTTTTACCGCACATTGTGCCTTTTTTTAGGCAACAAAGCGTGTTGTCGTGCTATGGCGGACAAGTCCGCTAAAACACGACAACACACTTTTTATGCCCGTCAGCGGTCGTCTGAGTACGTGCCTTCAAGTGCCTAACACTATGGCAGATTAGCATCTGCTAAAGTGTTAGGCATTTTTCGGCACGCACACAGACGGATTACCGCCCGTTCGCGGTGGCGCGGGCGGTGGTCGGTCGAAACCCCAAGGTGTGAAATTTTCCCTTGAAAAGTAGCGGATTTTGGAGGCTATCAGAGACCCCAAAATGCTTCGGGGGGTGTTTGGTTGGGGGGGTGGGTCGTTGGATAGTCCGAAACCCCCGAACCTCATGAGTAAAAGGAAACTTGGAGGGTCGTTTTAGATAGCCCGAAACCTTGGATTTTGGCGCATTGTGAAACTTCGGGGTGCTTTGTTGCGTAGGTGGAAACTCGGAGGCTCATTTTAGATAGTCCGAAACCTTGGATTTGAGCGCGTTGCGAAACTTCGGGGTGCTTTGTTGAGTGGGTGGAAACTTGGCATCTATGCACATGAGAAACTTGGAGTGTGCAATCGCGGTATTTACGAAACTTCGGGGGGCATTTTCGTTGTGTGGGTGTGGTGTGTGCGTTGGTTGCCTTTTCTTCCTTTTCAATGTGTTCAACCTTTTCGGCATTCGTGCATTTTGGGGACTTTTGTCGGGGTGAAGGAACTCAAAGAAGCGCATTATTTAAGATATGTTTACATATTCCGCTTTGGCGTGGGGGTAGTCGTGGTTTGACGATGTAGGGCGGTCGGGGGGTCTTCCGACGGAGGGGTTAAGGGGAAACCCCTTAACAAACCCCTAAAGCATTGATATTCAATGCTTTTATTTTTTTACCACTTAAATTTTTTCGGTTTTCATCAAAAATAGGCTTGATTTTTGAGCTTGAAACGCCTGATTTATCGTCTTTTGTGGGTGGCTCCCATAGCAGTATTTTCGTGATATTATTCACTTTCTAATTGTTAAAATTATGTCGGATATTAACGCAAATGCTACGGTCACGCTTACTGTGAACGGCAAACAGGCACAAAATATGCTCGAACAACTGAAAAAACAAGCTTCCGATTTGGAGGAACGCATCACAAAGGCGGCAGCTGCTGGGGATAAGGTGCAACTGAAGAAATTGCAAAGGGAACTACGCCAGACACATCGCCAGATTGGGCAGATTGAGAGTGCAACCCAAGGAGTGGAGAATGTCATGAAGAGACTGGATAAAGCTTCGCCTAAGGAACTGAATAGAACGCTCAAGGAACTCAAAAAGTCCTTGAACGGCATCGAACGCGGTACGGATGAATGGAACAAGCAGTGTGAGAGTATCAAGCGTGTGAAGGCTGAAATCGCGAATGTCAATGAGGAGCTAAGGGAAACCGAAAAGGAGAATGTGGGACTTGTGGACCGCATCAATGGTTTTGTGGATAAGTGGGGCAACATCATTGCAGGGGTGGCTGCGGTCGGCACGGGACTTGTCATGGCAGGACGCAAGGCGGTGAATGCTTTTGCAGAAATGGACGCGGAAATGGCAAATGTACGCAAGTTCACGGGATTGGCTGATGACGAAGTGAAGGAACTGAATGAGGACTTTAAGAAAATGGACACTCGTACTTCGCGTGAGGACTTGAACAAACTCGCAGAGGAAGCGGGGCGACTCGGAAAGTCTTCAAAAGAAGATGTCTTGGGCTTTGTCAAAGCAGCAGACCAAATCAATGTGGCATTGGACGAGTTGGGAGATGGGGCGACCTTGACGCTTTCCAAACTCACCAACATATTTGGTGATGAAGCACGCTTGGGAACGGAGCGCAGTTTGTTAGCTGTTGGTTCTGTTATCAACGACCTCTCTCAAAATTGTACGGCAAGTGCTGGCTACCTCGCGGAGTTTGGCAAGCGCATGGCGGGCGTGGGGGCGCAAGCTGGTATGACTATTCCGCAAATTATGGCTTTTGCAGCGGTATTGGATAGCCAAGGTCAAGCGTGTGAGATGTCGGCAACAGCACTCTCGCAACTCATTATGAATTTGTTCAAGGAGCCAAGCAAGATAGCCAAGGCAACGGGCATGGATTTGGAGGAACTCAACAAGGCATTGAAACGCAGCACCAACGAGGGATTGCTTATGCTCCTTCAAAAGTTGAAGGAGTTGGGCAACATGGACGTACTCGCTCCTGTTTTCAAAAACATGGGTGAGAATGGCGCCCGTGCTTCACAAGTTTTGGCGACCTTAGCCGGCAATGTGGAAATGGTGAAGTGGCAACAGGAACAAGCGACACAATCATTTGAAGATGCCACATCGGTGACGAATGAGTTTAATGTGCAGAATTCGACTGTCGAGGCGGAGTTGGATAAGGCAAGAAAGCGTGTTACAGAACTTGCCATTGAATTGGGCGAGAAACTGATGCCCGTCATGAAGCATGTGATTTCTACCACGACCCTCACACTGAAAGCTATGAGCACGACAATAGACTTCCTTGCAAGAAACAAGGAAGCTATTATCGTATTGACTTCAATGGTGGTAGCTTACACCATCGCAGTGAAGGCGAATGCCATCGCGCTTAAAGCACAAGCGGCATGGCATGCCGTGTGCAAGGGTACGGCTTTGGCGTATCATGCGGTTGTGAATACGTTGCAAGCTGGGCATATTGCTTTCAACCTTGTGCTTGCCAAATTGCAAGGTAATTGGGCGCGTCAATCCTCACTCATGGTGGACTTGAAACGAAAGGGGCTTTCGTTGGCAAGTGGTTGGGGCATTTTGCTCGCAGCTACTGTGGCGCTTGGCTATGGCATTTACAAGATGACTAAAAAGGTGAATGAAGCTGCCGAGGGTGAAAAGGCTTTGGCTGCCGTTCGCCTGAAAGGTCAGGAAGGTATTGTGGAGGAGAAAAACAAGATTGATGCACTGGTTAAGGTGGCACGTAATGAGAAACTTTCTTTGGACGATCGCCAAAAGGCGGTGCAAGCACTCAATAAGATAATACCCAATTATAATGCGCAGTTGGACGCTACTACGGGTAAGTATAAGGAGAACAAGGATGCTTTGGATGACTATCTGAACTCTCTTGCCAAGAAATATGAGTTGGAAGGTGCCAAGGATTTGCTTAAAGAGATTGGCAAACAAAAGGCGAAACTTACAATGGAGATTCAGCAGTTGGACGAGGAAGCTGCGGAGTATGATGAAAAGCAGAAGAAGATTGAATCTGCCAAGGGGAACACGATGTATAGCTATGGTACTGCGGGCGGAACAATGGCAAGTTACAGCGGTATTGCCAATGGTTCACAAGCTGCCATCAAACGAAGTAAAGCGAACAGCAAACGCAAGGAACTGCAAAAACTGAATGCACGTCAGAAAGCTATTACAGACACTTATGGCGATGCTCTCGGCAAACAAGCTGCCGAGGAAACCAATCATAAACCTGTCGTCACAAACACTGGTGGAGGTGGTGGCGGTGTGCCTGTTGTGGACGATGATAAGAAGAATAAAAAGTCAGACAAGTTCAAGGCGGAACAAGATTGGCAGAAGGAACAGAATGCGCTCAACAAGAAAGCATACATGGAGGGTGAAAAGGATTATGAAGCTTATGTCTCTCGTATGGAGGAGATTGAGCAAGAATTTTATCAAAAAGTGCTTGCCAACAAGAAGATTACCGCAGAGGAGAAAGCCGAAGCGGAAGCGAACTTGGCGGAAGCGAAGAAAAAGCAGACTGACCGCAAGAACTCTCCCGATGATTGGAAAGCGAAAGAAGAGGCTTTGAACCGCATTGCGTATGCAAAGGGTGAGAAGGATTATGAGCAATATACCGCACGCATGGACGAGATCAACGTGCAGTATTGGAAAAAGAAGATGGAGCGTTCTGACGTTTCTGCTAAAGACCTATTGGAGGCGCAAGCGCAATACCAGGAGGCGGTAAAGGAACAGGAAGAGAATGCGACTTCTGCTTCTCGCGAACGAGAAAATAAAGCGTATAATGCCCAGCTCGCGGAGTTGAAGCAACGCTATATTGATGGTTTGTCTGATACCAAGACTTACGAAAATGCGGTGGAACTGCTTGAACTGGAACATCTTCGCAAAGTGGTGCAGCTTTACAAGAAAGGCACCAAGGAACGCTTGGCAGCTGAAAAGGAATATCAGAATAAGGTGTTTGCTAATCAACAGAAGATTATCCAACAACAGCAACAAGTAAAACAACAACTCAAAGAGGAGTACTTTGGCATGAACGCTGATGAACGTTTGACTAAGTACGATAGTGATATGGCTGCTTTGGAACAGGTATATCATGCTGAAGTGAAAGCTGCTGGCGACAATGCAGCAGAAAAACTGCGCATTGAGGAAGCTTTTGAAAAAGCAAAGTTGGCTTTGCGTAAGAAGTATGCCATTGATTCGATTGGTGTAACCAAGAACGGCATGGAGAAGGCGAATGATAAGTTGGCTAAATGGTTAGAAAGTGACGCTGGGCAAGCAGTTACGCAATCGTTCTCCACTGTCATGAGTGGCATGGGGGATATATTCAGTGGCGTTTCTTCTCTCGTCCAGGCGGAACTCGAGAAGGAAACTGCCGCCATCAATGCCCGCTATTCAGCGGAGATTTCTGCGGCAGAGGGTAATAACTACAAGGTGGCGAAGCTTGAAAAGGAGAAACAAGCCGCCCTTGCCAAAGCGAAGAACGAAGCGAACAAAAAGTTGTTTGCCATGCAGGTTATTCAAGCGGTGGCGCAGACTGCCCAAAACGCGATCTCTGCTTATGGCTCGGCAGCGGCTATTCCTGTGGTCGGTTATATCATGGCACCTATTGCAGCGGCTATGGCTATTGCTGCGGGCATGATACAGATTGCCGCAATCAAAAAGCAACAACAGGCAAGTGAGGCACAAGGATATGCGCAAGGTGGTTTTACTCCGCAAGGCAGAGTAAATGAAGAAGTGGGCGTAGTTCATGCCGGGGAATGGGTGGCGTCGCAAAAGTTGCTTGCATCACCTGTGGCAAGACCTTTGATTAACGCTTTGGACTATGCACAAAGGACTAACACCATAGGATCCTTGCGAGCCGATGATGTTTCACGAACAATTGTGGGAACAGGTGCGGTGGTTTCGCCTTCACCGCAACCTGTAATTATTCAAGCTCCCACGGACAATGTCGTTTCGGCAGCTTTGGCACAGAGTGCAGCTGTACTCAGTAAGTACGAAGAAACAATGAACCGACTAAGCCAAAGACTGAATGAGCCTTTTGTCACCGTGAACACAGTGACAGGGGACACGGGCATCAAACAGGCGCAAGAGGAATACGATACGTTGATTAGAAATAAATCTCCGAAAAGCAGAAGAAAATGAATGCTCAATAACTTTTGCGATCCATCATCATATACATTGCAACAAAAAAGAATAACAGCAGCAAGCACCATGTGATAAGCAAACTGCATGAAATAGCGGCAAAAACTCTTCTTGTGGATTTTTCCTTTACATATACGCATGAAATAAACAATGCAATACTTCCAATAAACAGAAATATAAGCGATAATGGAAGATTCCAAAAGAACCCCAAGGCAAGAATTGCCAAAAAGAGTATTAAACTTACAAGTATTATAATTATGGCACGTTTCATTTCGCAAAGATAATAAAAATGGAAATCATCATCAACAACCAACAAGCCGTATTGAAGGAAGGCACATCGTTTGATTTTATTGCCGAGAATAGATTGTTTACGGGAAGTGACAGCTATACGCTGACGATCACTTTCCCTTTGAGAGGGTGTGCCCAAAACATCGCGATATTTGGGCATATCCACCGCGCAGATGTGGCAAAGAACAAGGTGGTGTTCGATTGCGAAATTCGCGATCGTGACTTTTATCGGAGTGGCACCATCACCATCACGGAAATTTCTGATGTGGAAGTCAAAACGCAATTCTTGGAGGGACGCAGTGAGCAAAACTTTGATGAGACATTCGACGATATTTATTTGAATGAGCTGGATTTGGGCTATCCTACAAGCCGCGTGGCGGTTGCAGGGCATTGCATGGACGATATGCGCCCATACCCTGATAATTTCTGGATCCCGTTGCCCTGGGTGAATAACACTTCGGGGAACATTCAGAATGAAATGGTGTGGAGTGCAGAAAAAAATGAATTTATTTGGCCGCATGAAACCAATGCGCAAACGGGAGCACAGGCTTTGTCGTTTCAGCCTTACTTGCTGTATATCCTTTACAGGATATGCAAGCAGGTGGGGTATAAGTGGGATTTCATGGCGTTGGAAAACTCTGCCTTTGTTAATCTCCTTATATGCAACACCTTGCCTGCGGCATGGGGTGCTTATAACTTTGCACTTGCCTTGCCACATTGGACGCTGACGGAGTTCTTTGAAGAACTGGAGAAGTTCCTGTTTGGGGATTTTACCATCAACCACAAGCAGAAAACGATTTCTTTCAAATTCTCTGATGCCATTGCCACGGAAGCAAATGAGGTTCTGTTGGACAAGGTGGTGGATAGTTATACCACCCAAGTCACGCAGGAGGACAAGTCGGAATACTTGGGTAGCGTGAATGTGAAGTATGAGGACAATGGCAGTTTGCTTTGGGCGTACCATTCGTGTGATTGGTACATTCGCAAATATGGCAAGGATGCCAAGGTTTATGATAAAATGGCAGATTTATTGGAGGCGGCAAAGTCGCTTAAAATAAGTGGGGTGTACACAAGGCAAACAAGACCAAACGCCAGCAGCACGCAGTATGTGCGTGGCTACAAATATGGCTCTGATGGACACAAATTGTTTTATGTCAAGGAAAACCGCACGTACTTTGTCATGTACTGCTACAAGTCGGAGTTTGTGATGGAGAGTACTTCGGGCTTTTCAGACAAGACGAAAACGAAGTGGTATCGCTATTATAATCGTTTGCTCCCTGTCAATGCCTATGGGGAACGCTTTGCGGACAAGAATGCAAAGGACTTGGAACTGAAAATTGTGCCTGCTTGGATCGAGGGGACGGGAGACAGTCACGGCAATATGCTTTTCATGAATTGTGGCGAGATGGGAAGCAGTGAGAATTGGACACTGACAGAAGATGGGAGCGGTTCTTCAAGTGGTAATCGTTCTGATCGCGTGTTTGGCAGTTCAACGTCAGCCAACACCATTGACTACGATGCAGGTGATTTGGCGCAAGGTGCGGCAAGCCGTACCATTGCCAAGGGAGAAAACAAGAACACGGACGCTTACTTTGACCAAATATATATGGGCTTTTGGAACGGGGTGCAGTACTTCAAGCCATATATGCCGCACCCTGTGGTGGATTTTGTGGAAGTTTCAGATGATTTCCAAGCATTCATTACACCTTTTTCACTTCGCTTGAATGAGGGAATGTGGGAGGAGAAACGCGAAGTGTTATACAAAATAGATGGCAAGAAGAAGTATCAGTTCTCGTTTTTGTCTGATACTTTGCCCAACCCACGTGCTTTATATTATATAAGGGGAGGCAAGTATGTTTGCGAAAAAATAACTGCGACATTCAAGGAGAGTGGAATGTCGCAGCTATTGAAAGGCACGTTTTATCGTGTTTTAGATGAAGATGAATAAAGCTTAGATAATGGCGCCTTGGAGTGCGGTGGCATGGCGCTCGATGGTGGTACGCAAAACCTTTGCGTAAATATGTGTGGTCCGAATGTCCTCATGTCCGAGCATTCGGGCTACATTTTCGATGGGGACATCATGCGCCAAGGCGAGTGTGGCAAAGCTGTGGCGGGCAACGTGGAAGGTCAGATTCTTCTTGATGCCAAGCTGTGCTTGTATCAAGTGAAGGTAATCATTTGCCTTTTGGTTGGAAATCTTGGGCAAATTGAAGTCATATTTCTTCAACACTTCCATGGCAGGGGCAAGGATAGGGGTGAAGAATTTCGTATCGGTCTTGATGCGGTTTCCATCAATGAAAACCAAATCACCCTCCTTCACCGTCATGGACTGATAGTCAAAGTTCTGCACATCGCAGAAAGCAAGACCTGTGTAAGCGGAGAAGATGAAGAGATCGCGCACCCGTTCCAGCTTTCCATCAAAGGGATAGTCGCGCATTTTCTTCAATTCGCTTTCGAGCAAAGGTTGGCGCTCTTTGCTCTTGCCACGGGTGACACTCACAATTTTGTAAGGATTGCGCGGTATCTCGTCCAATCGTGCCAGTTCACCCACCCATTTCTTCAGGCGTTTGTGGTAGCCATAGATGGTGACGTCACTCCGCTCACCATTGTGCAGCCATCGGTCAAAGGCAAGAATGTTCTTGGGGGTCAAGTCGCCATACGTCTTTAGTTTGCCGTAGGTCTTGACAGCATCAATCACTACTTGCTTGTGCTTGCGCGTGCCGATTTTAATGTCCTCGGCTGCCAAGGCTTCCTCGCAGTAGGCGATGAAATCTTTGTTGGAACTGTCCTTCTGTTCCTCCTCTTCCTCACCAAAGAAGTGGCGGTTGAAGTTTTCAATTGTAGATTCCTCACCGAGAATTTCCATTGTGGTGAGAATCTTTTTGCAATGGTCAATGACCTGCAAAGTGTCGAGTGAAAGAGATTTTTTCTCCCATTCTTCAGGAGTGGTGGTGCATACCATTATATATTTACGCACCTTCTTGCCAAGGTTAACCACAACATCGAGACAACCACATCCCTTTTTAGCTGCTTGCTTTTTTCTGTCGAATACGACTCTTACTGCTGAATCTAACATAGATTTTGCTTTTGTGCAGCAGAATAGCGCAAAAGTGGAAAAGTTTTTTTCAAAAAAGGAAACTTTTTTCTTTCAGCAGTTCAAAAGTTGTGCTTTGGTATCACCATCAAAAAATTGGTATCACCTTGGTATCACTTTTTTGTATCGTAGAGTATCGTTATGTCCTCTTTTGTCCACTTTGGCAAAATATCCCACTGCGAAGTGAAACATTCGCATTCTCAAAATTAGACCACATAACATTACTTTTTCGTATCGCACCATATTGAAATATAGTGCGTATCTGCTTGATAATCAAAACGAAAAAAGTGGTATCTACATCAATGTAAATACCACTTATACTTTTTGATTTCTGATTTCCTTAAAAATCACTCAGTGACCTCGTTGGGAACATAAGTGACTTGCTTGGAATCATAAGTGACTCGCTTGGGGTTCGAACCCAAGACCCCAACATTAAAAGTGTTGTGCTCTACCAGCTGAGCTAGCGAATCAAACCGTTATCGCTGTTAAGCGAGTGCAAAGTTAAGGCTTTTATGTTGAACGACCAAATGTTTTCACGAATTTTTTGCTTTTATTTTAATACTTAGCCGAAAACGAGGGAGGAACTGGCGAGGGAAACGGGGACGTTGCATCGGACAAAGGGGAAGACCTAATGACGGGGAGGCTGTCTACGCGCCACATTCCCTATTGTCTTCAACGCATCTGGGAGGAGACACGAGCGCGTCTGCTCCCAGACACGGACGCAGCTGGGAACTGACACGAATGCGTCTGGGAGCTGATACGGGCGCATCTGGGGGCAGAAACAGGGCCGACGCATTACTTTACGGCATCAATTTAGCAAGGAAAGAACTGTCCCA
>ERZ791805.253-NODE-253-length-30775-cov-4.502116_pt1 | contig 30775 bp, 29 predicted proteins | sample MGYA00510306_ERZ791805 | MGnify/ENA primary metagenome ERZ791805 (study PRJEB30046, sample SAMN00791990) | human gut metagenome | study: EMG produced TPA metagenomics assembly of the A metagenome-wide association study of gut microbiota in type 2... | reverse complement strand
ATATTTCTGACTTATTATCTATAAAATATTGAGTAATAATCGGTTGTAAATACTATTATTGCATTTATGATATCATACGATACTGGAGATAAGCTTATTCTCTATTCTTTATTAATGTGCTGTATATCAATCGTAGATTTTATACTTTATTATGTATACGCTAGGAAACACTTTGTTGAAGCAAGATTTGCTTTATCATATGATCGAAATATGTTCAGAAAAATGTTTAGCTTTACTAGTTGGACATTTTTAGGACAAACAACATCTCTTGCTGCAAATCAAGGAAATAATATTCTTTTGAATATTTTTCATGGTGTAACTGCCAATGCAGCAATGGGGGTGGGTGATCAGGTAGGATCAGCCTTGATGGGATTATCAGGGGGATTTCAAAAGGCTTTTAATCCACAATTAACAAAGTCATTCGCTGAAAAAAATTTCGTATATGTAAAGAAACTACTTTTGTCAGCAAGTAAACTTTCCTTTATTTTAATGTTTATTTGTGCAGTCCCAATAATTTACAATATTGATTTTATTCTTAAGCTATGGCTAGTAAAAATACCAGTTGGTGCATCAATATTTGCTATTCTATTCATCATACAAGGTGTAGTAAATTCACTTAGTACACCTTTGAATTTTTGTATTGTTGCTTCTGGAGAAATTAAACTTACTCAAATATATTCTTCTATAGTATATATTTTCGACCTAGTCTTGCTGTATCTGCTCTTCTTTTATGGATGTCCACCAGCAACTGCAGCTTTTGTGAAATTACTTATCGTAATAATTGATTTATTTGTTCGACTCCATTTTGCTTGTCAATATGTGCCATCAATTAGTACATATTCTTATTGCAAGTCTGTACTATTTCCTGTACTAATAAAAGTGTCACTTGTTATAGTAATATATATTGTATTCAAGAATACTATGCATGGAACTTGTGGAATCTGTGTGGCGACTACATTGTTGGTTATTATAAGTATGTTATTATCTTTTTTTATTACTCTTGATTCAATAGAAAGATGCCAAGTTAAAGGATTGGTGATTTCAAAATTAAGAGATATTAATATCTTAAAATAGTAATTGAATATATAATTATGAAAATAATTCTTGGATTATTATTGCTGATATTTGTAGTGGTGTATCATACAACAACTATAAGTTCGTTTGATTTTCTTCTATTTGATATTGGGTGTGTTTGCTTAATAATTGCTTTGGTGTTTTTTGTTAGGTTCTGTAGACATTCACAATTAGCAGGTTATTGGTTAAAACCTTCTAATTTATTTATTATTGGTTATTTGGCTGTAAATATCCAGTATATATTAGATTATCGACTTGGTCTTAAGAATGATAGTTCTACTTTAATAATATATCCACAAACGCTAAACTATTGCTTTATAATTGGGGGTGCTGGTCTTATTGCTTTTGTATTAGGTTATATTTGGAAGAGAAATAATCCTAGCCTATATACTTCTGTAGATATTGTCTCCAATTATAAGATTCCATCCTTTCTAATGATGTTGCATTTTATGTTGTTTTGTTTATTTATCTTAACAATTAATATCTCTGATTTCTTATTAGGGTCTGCATTTGTAGATGAGACAACACAAAGTCCATTTGAAGGCCTTTTTTATTTAGTAACGATGGTTCTTGTTTTGTTTATATCAAGACAGAATGTTCATAATAAATCATTTGTTGATTATCTAAAGGGGTTTCCTGTGGTAAGTCTGACGCTTATTATATTGTATATGGTGCTGCGAATGTTTAGTGGAGATCGTGGACCTATGATTTATACAGGATTATTATTGATGTATGGATATATTTCTGCAACAAAAAAGAAATGGAAGCTATCTATCGTAGTGTTATTGTTGATGGTTTCATCCTTGTTTGTTTCATTGCTTGGTATGGCCAGATTGGGAAACCTAAATGACTCGTTTTTTAATCGTATAGCAAATTCATATACAGCCTATACGAGTTCAGGGCGGTTTGGAGATAGTGGTGAACGGTCTATTCTTAGTGCGACAGAAGAACTCGGTTTTTCTTTTATGGTAAACCAAGAAGATGTAAAGGCTATAGAAGAAGATGGTGACTCGTTCCATTTTGGTATGTATCAATTTTATTCTCTTCTTGTTGCAATTCCGTATATGCCAAGTTATTTAGCAGAAACTTTAAAAATTCCTGAGGATAATTTGAGTTCTGTTGGTTTTGCAAATAAAAAACATTTTGGAAATGAGGAAAGCACCTGGAGTATTGGAACGACGCTTGTTGGAGATTTCTATTTAGAGTTGGGTATCATAGGCGTAATTTTAGGACTTTTTATTACTGGTCGATTCTTTCGTTTTATTGATTATTCGCTATTTGTAATACCTTCAAATAGAATAAATATTTATCTCTTATTTTTATCGCTTCATTTTGCATCGCAGTCTATATACATACCAAGGTCTGTTTTACTTCTAAATTTACAGAAGGTGCTTTTAGGTTTTATACTTATATACACGGTTAAAAAAAATTTATCTATTAAATAACATAAAAACAATATAATATGAAAAAGAAAAAAAGGATAGTCTGCTATATGGGGACTCTCGGCAGTGGTGGTGCAGAGCATCAAATGGTTATTTTGTCAAGTTTGTTATCTGACAAGGGATATGATGTAACTATTCCGACTTACCGTGACGGAGTTGATTTTTATAAAGTTGACCCTCGTGTTAAACGTGAGCATATTGCTGATGGAAAGCCTAATATAATAAAAGTGCTTGCTTTGATGTGGCATGCTCTTACAGTAAAAGCAGATGTGGTTGTAAGTTGGGGCTTTTTTCAAAGTGTGTTTATTTTAACAGCGTTGTTATTCCGTCCAAATGTTAAGGTCGTTTGTGGAGAACGTGAGTGTACTAAATTAACCCCAAGTATATATGAAAAAATACTTTATGCATTCTTGTATAGACGTGCTGCCTATATAGTGCCAAACAGTTACGCTCAGAGAGATTATGAAATTGGAAAGCATCCATCATATGCAGAGAAAATTGTTGCAATTATTAATTATACTGATATTGAAAATTTTAAGCCAAGCAAATACCCTAATAATGATGTAACTCGTATTGGTATTATCTGCCGAGTTGAACAACAGAAGAATATGTGGAATCTTATTGAAGCTGTTAATCTTGTCAGACAAAAAACTACTCAATTGTTTGAGATTCATTGGTATGGCAAAAATGACTATACCAGCGCATCTCAGGTCGAGTATATAGAAAAGGGGTATCAAAAAATACGAGAGTATGGTCTTCAAGACAATATTATTTTTGAAGGTCGAACTAAAGATGTTGCAGGTGTTATCAAATCATGTGATGTAATGTGTTTAGCCTCTTTTTTTGAGGGCTTTTCGAATTCGTTATCAGAATACATTTGTTGTGGTAAGCCTGTATTATGTAGCGACATTAACGAAAATACTATTATGGTTAAAGATGGGATTAATGGATTTACTTTTGATCCATATAATATTGAATCTATAGCGGAAGCATTTATAAAATTCTTTAATCTTGACTTGGATAAAAAGTTACAGATGGGCTTTAAAAGTCGTGAAATAGCAGAAGACTTATTTAATAAGGAAGAGTTTGTTGAAGCTTATGTTAAGTTAATAGAGAACTGAAATTATGATTGTTTTCTTCTCAAATTTCTTTAATCACCACCAGGCACTTGTTGCATCGGAGTTGTATAAATTAACCGATGGACAGTATGCTTTTGTGGAAACAATGCAAATGCCTGATTGGATTGCAAATAGCGGTTATCCTGAATATAATGAGCCATATTTAATAAGGGCTTGGAAAAATGCTGATAATGCTGCACTTGCATGGAAACTATGTGAGACGGCAGATGTTTGTGTTTTTGGCGGTCCAGAGGTTCTTCATTATGCTGTATTTCGCGCACGACTAGGAAAATTTTCTTTTGAAGTTGGTGAACGCGCCTTAAAAAAAGGGTGGCTTAACCTACTGTCTCCATATTTGATTAAGAATCAATGGTTTTATCATACTCTCTTTCGTTATAACCCATTTTACTATCTTTGTTCCAGTGCTTTTTCTGCTCATGATCTTAAAAAGTTACACTCATATAAAAATAGATGCTACAAGTGGGGATATTTTACTAATGTAGATGATTTTAATAAAACTCTAACAAAGCGTAAATACACAAAACGAGTTGAAATGATGTGGTGTGCACGCTTTTTGGACTGGAAACATCCCGAATTGCCAGTTCTCTTAGCTTCTAGACTCAAGAAAAAAAATATGACTTTCATATTGATATGTATGGAAATGGCAAGTATTTTAAACAAACCAAAGAGCTAATAGAAAGGCTTAACATAGATGATGTGGTTACTCTAAAGGGCAATAAGCCCAATGCTGAAATCTTACAAGAAATGGCGAATCATGATATTTTTCTCTTTACTTCAGACAAACAAGAAGGGTGGGGAGCCGTTGCTAATGAAGCTATGAGTCAGGGTTGTATACTTGTTGGGGCTGACCAAATAGGTAGTGTTCCTTATTTAATTAAAGATAATGAAAATGGGGTCTTATTCCGTTCAAACGATATTGATTCTCTAACTGAGCGTGTTTCATTTTTATTTGAACATAGAGAGGTTTGGTATAGAATCAGTGATAATGCAAAATTAACAATGAGGACATTATGGTCTCCAAAGATTGCTGCTCAAAACTTTCTCACTCTCATTGATAATTTACAGAATGGTAGTGACTCTTCTATACTCGAAGGACCATGTTCTAAAGCATGATAGTTTATGAATATTTTATTTTATCTAACACGTTATCCTGGAGTTGGAGGTATTGAAAATGTGACTAATATGATTGCAACGAAGTTGTTGGAAAACAATCAGGTTTCAATACTATCTCATGTCCAACAGAAGGACATTGATAGATTACAGGGGGTGACTACTTACTATATGCCAAATACAAATCGTTGGGAGACTACTCAAAATTTTGAATTTGCCGATATGTTGTTTGCGACAAATAAGTTTGATGTTGTAATTTATCAAGATAGTTATGCTTCGACAGAACATATTGTTTGTAGTATGACTAAAAAATACAACATACCATTATATGTATTCGAACATAATTCGCCACTGTTTATATACAATAAAAGGGAATTGGATTCAATATGTACTATAAAAGGACTTTTGAGAAGGTTATTGCATCCTTATCTTTTATATAAAGAAGTAAGAAGAAAACGATATTTATTTGAAAATTCAACAAGATACGTACTTCTTTCAAAGAGGTTCGTTCCTGAATTTTGTAAACTTATTGGCGCAAATAGAAATGATTCACGTATTACATATATAAACAATCCTATTATGTCAAATGAAGTTCCTTCGGAATTACAGAAAGAGAATATAATTCTTTGCGTATGCAGACTTACACGTGAAAAGTGTGTTAACAAAATGCTTATGATGTGGAAACGCATATCATCAGAACTTCCTAATTGGAAATTTATTATAGTAGGTGATGGTCCAGAACGTCCAAAATTGGAACACTATGTTAAGAAAAGCCTAGTACAAAGGGTTGAATTTATAGGATTTGCAGAACCTACAAAATACTATCAGAAGGCAAAGATTTTTTGGATGACTTCAAAGTACGAAGGTTGGGGGCTAACATTAATTGAAGCAATGCAACAGGGTTGTGTGCCCGTTGCCTATCAAACTTTTTCTTCTATATTTGACATAATAGATAATGGCAATAATGGATTTTTAATTCGCCCTGAGGATATGGATACTTTTAAATTCAAATCGGTGTTGCTTGCTAAGAATGAGAGTTTAAGGATAGAAATGTCTTGTTCCGCAATTCGTAAGACCGATAAATTTTCTATAGATAAGATAATAAATAAATGGAATAAATTGCTTGATTATGCGTAAATTACTCATTAGTATAGCTTTGTGGGGGGGGATAAGTAGTGCTCTCCGTAAAATAATATTAAATTCCTTTGGCCATAAGATTACCGCAATCTATGCAGATTGTCAAATAGGAAGAGGACCTGGACATCTTTTTATGGGGGAAGGAAGTTATTGTAATGCAAATTGTTTTTTTGATTTGAATAGTGATATTCATATTGGAAAGAATGTTTCAATAGGAATGCGTTGTACATTTATCACAACAAGTCATGATATTGGAACCTCAACAAAGAGAGCAGGAAAGACACAGTCTTCTCCTATAAAAATAGGTGATGGTAGCTGGATTGGTGGTTGCTGTACAATACTCCCGGGAGTTACTATCGGTAGTGGAGTTGTCGTCGGTGCAGGTTCCCTAATCACCACAGATCTTGAAGAAAATGGATTATATTTAGGTCGTCCAGCAAAGCTTATCAGAAAGTTACATAATTAATGATAACCTAGTTAAATATAATATGCTAAAACTACTTCAATTGAATGTATGTCTTAACTATTCCACGGGGAAAATAGCACAATCCATAGGCGAGGTTGCAATGCAGCATGGTTGGGTTAGTTATATTGCGTATTCTTCTCGTGAACCTTTTGTTCCATGTAAATCTGAAGTAATCAAGGTAGGCAATATGATTACACCATATATTCATTATATAGAGAATAGAATCTTTGATAGAGAAGGGTTGTCGTCTCGTTGTGCTACTAAAATATTGGTGGAGTTTATTAAAAAGTTTAAGCCAGATATAATACAGCTTCATAATATTCATGACCATTGGGTAAATTACAAAATCCTTTTTGAGTATCTCAACCAAACTGATATCAAGGTGGTATGGACATTTCATGACTGTTGGGCATTTACTGGTCATTGTTTCCATTTTGTGACAAAAAATTGCGAACGATGGCAAATACAATGCTATGATTGTCCTCTCGTTCACGAATATCCAAACACCTTAGCTGACCATTCATTGAAAAACTATGAGTTAAAGAAGCGATTATTTGGTGACTGTAAGAATTTGACTATAGTACCTTGTTCCGATTGGATGGAAAATTTTGTAAAGAAATCATTTCTGAAAAACAAAAAAAATCATGTCATAAAGAATGGAGTAAACTTGAATACATTCCGACCATTATGTGATAATATAAAGAGAACAGACAAAGACAGAATATTCCGTATCCTTGCTGTATCAAATATATGGAATAAAGAAAAAGGCTTTAGTGATATTATAAAACTTCGTAAGATCCTATTGAAAGATGATTTTGACATAACTGTTGTAGGATTGAATAAAAATCAGCTTGATAATCTTCCCAATGGTATTGTTGGTATTCGGCGTACTTCAAATGTGCAAGAGTTGGTGGAATTGTATTCTAACGCAGATGTATTAATAAATCCAACATACGCAGACACCTTTCCAACGGTCAATCTTGAAGCGCTTGCCTGTGGCACTCCAGTCATCACCTACCGTACAGGTGGTTCGCCAGAAACTGTTGATGAAAAGACGGGAATTGTAGTGAATCAAGGTGATGTGGATGGAATGGCAGAGGCTATAAAAAAAATAAAAAATCATCCGCTATCTGCTGAAGATTGCAGAGAACGTGCAGTGCAATATTTTGATAAAGATAAGTGCTTTGAGAGATACATTAGCCTATATAAACAATTAATAGCCAAATAAGGAATATTAATGGATATCATGAGGATACTATTTATAATATAGTTCGAGATGTAATATTTGTTTAGTATAAACAATCAAAATAGAACTTTATTTGGAATGGTATAATGTATGAATGTTCCTGATAGCGATGCGATTAATAAAAGGCTTGCAAAACTATAGGTAAGGATTGTGATAATGTTATGCTTGTTTAATCAGAGTCTAAAGATTTGAATGATGTTATTCATCCTATTTTGAAAACGTATTCATATCAAAGAGTTTATTATGTGGCTTTTAATAGAGCAAGAAAATTCTTTTTTTTGTGTATACCTGAGATTTCGAACAGAAAGAAACTGATGAAATTGCTAATTAAAATAATAGATGTTAAATTATATTTAGTTTATGTACAGACTATTTTTAAAAAGACTTATTGACATCGTGCTCTCTGCTTTGGGCATGATAGTGTTGTTACCAGTTTATTTGCTGCTTACATTATATGTAGCAATTTTTATGGGGCTGCCAGTGCTTTTTGGGCAGGAACGAATAGGTAAAGGAGAGAAGCCTTTTAGGTTGTATAAATTCCGTTCCATGACAAATAAGAAGGACAAGGATGGTTATCTTCTTCCTGAAAGCAAACGACTGACAAAAGCAGGCATTTTGTTGAGAAACTCTTCGCTTGATGAACTGCCTGAGTTATGGGCAATCTTTATTGGTAAGATGTCAATAGTTGGACCACGTCCTATGCCAACATATTATGACCCTTATTTTCTTCCAGAAGAGAGAAAACGTCATACTGTGCGTGGTGGACTTATTCCTCCTGACTCTTTAAGTGGTAAGGCTGTGACCAGCTATGAGGAACAGTTTGAGTATGAATGCTATTATGCGGACCATGTATCTTTGTGGTTAGACATAAAAGTGATTTTCACCACATTTAAAATATTGTTTAAACGTGTTGAGGAAGATTATGGTACTTGTGAGCGTCCTCATTTGAATGTATATCGCAAAGATATGATAACTAAATAAAAGTTAAAGAATTATGATACAGACAATCAATGAATTGATTAAAAAGAATGGAACACCTTTTTATATGTTTGACGAAGAGGGTTTTGTAAACAACTATCGTAAGTTGGAGAGTACATTTAAGGCGGTGTATCCAAATTATCAGATTTCGTATTCGTACAAAACAAACTATACTCCATTTGTATGCAAATTGGTAAAGAGTCTTGGCGGTTATGCGGAAGTGGTTTCTGACATGGAATATACTCTTGCAAAGAAGTTGGGATATGCCAATAGCCAGATAGTTTATAATGGTCCTTCAAAGGGAGAGGAGATGTATGAACATCTTGAAAATCATGGCATTCTTAATCTTGACTCTTTGGACGAAGCAAAGCGAGTGGTGGACTATTGTAAGGCTCATGTCGACAAGCAGTATACTGTGGGTATGCGTATAAACATGGATTTGGGTGCTGCTAACTTCATCAGCCGTTTTGGCTTGGAGCCTGATAGTAAGGATATGCTGGAAGTAGTAAAATTGATAAAAGATACACCAAATCTTAAGTTGATAGGTTTGCATTGTCATATAAGCCGTTGCCGTGGGGTGGATGCTTGGGCAGAACGTGCCAAGATAATGTTGGATATGGCAGACAAGTATATTGATGATGTGCCTCAGTATATAAGTTTGGGTAGCGGTATGTTTGCTGATATGGCAGACTATCTGAGAAATCAGTTTGGTGGTGACAGCGTTCCTACATATGAGGATTATTGTAAGGCTACAATACAGCCATTTGCAGAACACTATAAGGATGTGGAAAATAAACCGATGCTTTTTACAGAGCCAGGAACAACTATAGTAGCCAGATATTTGAACTTTGTGAGCAAGGTGCTGAGCATAAAGCAGATCCGTGGAAGATGGATTGCAAACATGGATGGCGACTATCATAATTTGGGTGAGATATGTACTATGAAGAAGTTGCCTACACATGTGATTGCAGGTGGTAAGGAGCAGAAGTATTATGACAATATTGACATAATGGGATTTACTTGCCTGGAGCAAGACGTGATGGTTCCAGCTTGGGAAGGAAATCTCGCAGAGGGCGACATCATGGTATTTGATAATTGTGGCGGTTATTCAATTGTCTCAAAGCCACAGTTTATAAAACCTCAGAGTGCCATGTTTACAAAGCGTATAAATGGCGATGTGCAGATGATAATGCGTGCTGAGACTTTTGATGATGTGTTCGGTAAGTTCAATTTTGAATTCTAAAAATAAAATCAATGAAAGATATTACAATACTAAGTTCTGCTTGTGGAGCTTTCTTTATGCCTGGTTTTTTCCGTTGTCTTAAAGAGAACCATGAGCGTAATATTAGAATTATAGGCTGCGACTTGAGTGATGATGCTTTAACAAATAGTTTGTTTGTGGATCAGTATTATCAAGTGCCAAGATATACAGACAGTCATTATGTTGATGCTTTGTTGGATATCTGCGAGAAAGAAAATGTTGACGTATTCTTCCCTCATATTTCCATGGAGCTTCCTTATATATTGGACCGCAAGGAGGATTTTGAGAATGCAGGGGTGAAGGTTGCTATTTCGGATAAGGAAACATTGGCAACTGCCAATTGTAAGTATCATCTGTATGAGTTTATGAAGGAAAAAGGATTGACAGTTCCTCAATATTTTCTTGTAGACTCTTCTGAGACTTTACGCAAGAGAATTGGTGAATTGGGCTTCCCTAAGCGTCCAGTCTGTGTAAAAATGACCGAAAACAGTGGTAGCCGTGGTGTTCGTATCGTTCGTGCAGACTTATCAAAGAGCGATCTATTCATGCATGATAAACCATCTTCAATGAACGTTACATTGGATGAAATGTGCGAGATATTGGATGGTTGCAATCCGATGCCAACCATTATGGCAATGGAGTTTCTGCCAGGTGTAGAATATACTGTTGATTTGCTTGCCGATCATGGCAAGACTTTGTATATAGCAGGTAGAAGAAATACTACCAGCTCCATGAGTATTGCTCAGACATCTGTTGTGGAGAAAAAAGATAGTGCTTATCAGCTATGTGAGGATATTGTAAGTGAGTTAAATCTTGATGGAAATATCGGTTTCGATTTTATGCTTGATGAGAACGATACTCCTTGGCTTACCGATCTTAATCCTCGTGTAACGGCTACTATCATTCTTTATGCTGGTGCTGGTATGAATTTCCCATATTTGCGTGTCAAGCAACTTTTGGGAGAGGAATTGCCTAAAATTGAATTGAAGTATGGAACCAAGCTGGTTCGTAAATACTGGGATGTGCTGTTTAATGAGAATGGCATAATTCAAATTTAAAAGATTTCGTATGAAAAAGATATTGATTACCGGTGCCAACAGTTATGTTGGCACCAGCGTAGAGAAATGGTTGTTGAAGACTCCAGGAGAGTTTGAGGTAGATACAGTGGATACAATGAATGAGGCTTGGAAGAAGGCTGATTTTACGAAGTATGATGCAGTATTCCATGTAGCTGGTATTGCACATGTGCATCCTAAGCCAGAGATGGCTCCTTTGTATTATAAGGTGAACCGTGATTTGACGGTAGAGATTGCCAAGTGGGCTAAGGATGCTGGCGTGAAGCAATTCGTGTTTATGAGCAGCGAAATTGTGTATCATGTGAGCAGGTCGATGAAGCCACATATCGTGACTTTGGACACAAAGCCTAACCCGAATGAATTTTATGGCGACTCGAAGCTTCAGGCTGAGAATGGATTGAATGAGTTGGCTTGTGATACATTCAAAGTGGCAAACCTTCGTCCTCCAATGATTTATGGTCCTAAGTGTAAGGGTAACTTCTTGCGTCTGGGATGGCTTGCAACGAAAGTTCCTGTATTCCCAAACTGGCACAATAAGCGCAGTATGCTTTATGTGTATAATCTTGCTGAGTTTGTAAAGCATGTTATCAATTGTGAATTGTCGGGTACTTTCTATCCTCAGAACCGTGAACTATCGGATACGGTGGAGATTGTCCGCTTCTTTGCCAAGAAGTATCATCATAAGGTATGGATTAGCAAGTTGTTTAATCCTGCCGTGTTGATTGGCTCCTGGTTCCTGCCTCAGGTTCCTAAGATGTTTGCTGATTCTTATTATGAGCCAAGTATGACCAAATATGATTTCGATTATCAGGTGTTCAGCCTGGAGGAGTCAATGAAGGACCTGGAAGTAACAGAGGATAATAGAAGAATGAAGTAATACAGGTTCTTATATTTGATTAAAATGAGATAAAATGAATCAAAAGAAAATTTTAGTTGTAACACAATATATATACCCAGAGAATTTCAAAAGTAATGAACTTGTTTTTGAAATGGCTAAACGAGGATATCATGTGGATGTATTGACCGGTATTCCTAATTATCCTGAAGGAGTATATTTCAAGGGATACGGTTTGTTCAAGAAGCGTATAGAAAAAAAGATGGAGTAAACTTCTATCGTTGCTGGCAATCTCCTCGTGGAAGAAAGGCTTCCGGACTAGGTCTGGGCTTAAATTATATTACATTTGCAATTTCTGCTACTTTTTGGATTTTCTTCTATTTCTTATGGAAAAAGAAATATAATGCCATTATTACGCATGAGCCGTCTCCTATAACACAGTTGATTCCTGCGTGCCTATTAGGTATAATAAGAAATGTTCCTGTATATTCGTGGATTATGGATATTTGGCCAGATGCAATGAAGAATAGCGTAAGCCCCAAAATGTATAAATTGGCAGCTCCTGTTCTTATTCCTATCACTGAGTGGACTTATCGACATTCAGACAAGTTGCTGATAACTTCAAAGGGGTTTGAAGAACTGCTGTGTAGAAATGCAGACTATCATGATAAAATTATTTATTATCCAAATTGGAGTATTGATATGTCTGTTAATAAAACTGGTTTTGTAACGCCTGAACTTCCTGAAGGATTCCGTATTATGTTAGCTGGCAATTTAGGTGAAGCTCAAAACTTGGATGCTGTTGGAGAGTGTATGAAGTTACTGAAGGATCATAAGGAGGTAAAATGGATTTTTGTCGGTGATGGTAGTTGGAAAAAGTGGTTGGATGACTTTATCAAGGATAATGGGTTGAATGATACTGCTTTCACTCTAGGTCGCTTCCCTGGTTCAGTTATGCCTGCTTTCTTTAAAGAGGCTGATGCTATGTTAGTGACTCTTCGAGGTGGATTCATCGATTTGGATATGACGGTTCCTGCTCGTGTCCAGTCATATATGTCGGCTGGAAAACCAATTTTAGGAATGATTGGTCAAGGAACCATTGATTTAATAGAAGAAAGTGATTGTGGTTATGCTGTTGCTTCAAGTGACTACAAAGCTTTAGCCGACGTTATTATTAATAAGGTTCTAACAGATAAAGAAGGATTTAAGCGAAAAGGATTGAATGGTCGTAGAATGTATGAAAAAAACTTTTCTCTTGATCGCTGTATAGACCACTTGGAAGAAATAATCCAGAACTAATGGATAATTTATTTTTTGAACTGCTTCACGTTGTAGTCGGTAATAGTACATGTTTGTCACATACGCCTTCTGTAAAAGAATGGAAAGAACTCTATGCCTTGGCGTATGACCATGCTTTGCTAGGTGTTTGTTTTAGCTCTCTAAACATTCTTGATAAGCAAGAACAGCTGTCTGAAATGCCCCTGCAATTGAAAATGCATTGGCTAGCAATGGTGGTGCAGATTCAGAAGCGTAATGAGCTTATGAACCAACGATGCGTAGAACTGCAGAAAAGGTTGGTACAAGATGATTTTCGCACCTATATTATGAAGGGGCAGGGTAATGCGATATTGTATGGTGATAAATTATGCTCTCTAAGACAAAGTGGTGACATTGATATCTATCTTGAAGGTGGTTATAAAAAGGTTATTGATTATGTTAACAGGACATTTCCAACAAAAGATGTGAATGAGTTGGAAATTCATTATCATTGCTTTAATGATGTTGAAGTAGAAATTCATTATAAACCTTTTGTGAAGGATAGTCCTAAAGATAAAAATTTACAATCCTTTTTCAAAGAATGTGAGGAGGCTAATTTCGCAAATAAATTGTCTGTTCCAAAGACTGATGAACATATTATTGTTCCCACCTCAGAATTTAACCTTGTGCATCAGTTGGTGCATATTCATCATCATTTATTTTATGAAGGTATAGGATTGCGACAACTGATGGATTACTACTTCCTTCTTCAGAAGACTAGTGATGGTTCTACTGATAGCATCAAGAGGTCGAAGAAGGTTATTCATCTGTTAGGACTTGATAGATTTGCTGCTGCGTTGATGTATGTACTACAGGTTGTTTTCGGTATAGAACGTAATAAGATGCTTTGGAGTCCTTCTAAGAAAGATGGTATATTCCTCTTGAATGAAATTATGCGTTCTGGTAATTTCGGACAGTTGGATGTCCATAATAAAGGAATCTATCTGAATAAATGGAAATCTTTCTGGTATATTCATTTTAAAACTTTTCGATATTGGCGCTTTGATTATTGGGCATGGTTTTGGAGTCCGATATATCGGATACGTGGATTTGCTTGGAGAAAGATGAATGGATATAATTAACATGTGTTTCAGAACTTGTTTCCGTTCCTACTTCATAACAAAAAACTATAATAATATTTACATACGATAGAATGAATTGTGATATATTTGAGCAATATTCTACTGTCTATGACCCTGGCATCCCCGATTATATATTCTTTTTTTTCTTTTGGATTACGAGTACTCTTATAGCAATTTTACTTCTTATGATAAAGAAGAAAGCTATCAAAGAAACTGTAATGGGGGCATTGTTTGCAGAATGTATCTTTATCATCTTTTGTTCAACAGTAATTTACCGGGAAACATTACCAGAACCTCATTATAAATTTACGCCATTTTGGAGTTATAAAGCGATTGGAGAGGGTGATGATATGTGTTTCGTAGAGGTATTTCTTAATATTATTCATACCAGTTGGTTTCTTGGCTAGCGGTTTAAGAAGAATGAACGGTTTGTGGAAGGTAGCGTTCTTGGGATGTATTATCTCATGTACTATAGAAAGTTTGCAGCTTTGGTTGCAAAGAGGGGTCTGTGAACTGGATGATGTGTTCCATAATACGTTAGGGAGTATTGTGGGATATGAATTATATCGATTGATTGCTTCATTATTTAAATGGAATATGGTAAAAAAATAAAAAGTAAGAAAATATGAAATATTTAATTGTGGTTGCTCATCCTGATGATGAGGTATTGGGTGCTGGTGCATCAATGTGGAAATGGAGTCATGAAGGCGACGAAGTAGACGTAGCCATTATGTGTACAGAGGCAAAAGCAAGAGCTTTTCGTCCTTCGGATGCAGAGTTGGAAGGTGATACAGATGCTGCAACAAACTATGTTGGTGTGAGCAAGAAGTATGAGGCTACTTTTCCAAACATCGAGATGAACACTGTTCCGCACTTGAAATTGGTGCAGTTTATCGAGAGTGCTATTCGTGAAAGTGAACCTGATATTGTTATTACTCATCATCCTGCTGATACGAACAATGACCACTTGCAAACCTCAATGGCCTGTCAAGAGGCTATACGTTTGTTTCAGCGTCAGCCGACAGTGAAGCCTGTGAAAGAGTTCTGGTATATGGAAGTACCGTCATGCTCAGAATGGGCTATCAACGATGCTATGAATCTGTTCCGTCCTAACTGTTATGTTGAGGTAGGTCAGAATGGAATTCAGGCTAAGTGCAAGGCTCTTTCTATGTATCGTGGCGTAATGCGTCCTTATCCTCATCCTCGAAGTGTAGAGTATATCACAGGCTTGGCTGCTATGCGCGGAAGTCAGTGGGGCTGTAACTATGCTGAGGCTTTCCAAGTCGTGTTGCGCAGATATTAAATATAATGAAAATATTAAAGGCTATTTGGGCATTCTGCTTCTACCTCTTTGTTCCAAGAAGGGCGAAGCGGATGCCCAATAATTGAATATAACGGTATGGAAATAAATAAAGAATTGCTTGACAGTTTGTTTGAACAAGCAAAAGAGAATCCTCGTTTACGTCAGAATTTGGATTTGCGCACTTCGTCGGCTGATACCAGCCAGCGAATGCTGAATGCCCTGTTGCCAGAAACTGTTGTTCCTATACACAGACATCCACAAAGTACGGAGAATGTTTTTCTCTTGTGCGGTAAGATTGTGGAGGTCATCTGTGATGAAAACGGAAACGAGATAGAGCGTATTCATCTTGACCCCTCCGTTGGTAATTATGGTTGTGTTGTGCCACAAGGTGCATGGCATACAGTGGAAGTACTGGAGCCATCGGTCATATATGAGGCAAAGGACGGAAAATATGGTGAGGATGGTAGTGAGACGTTTGATGCTTTCAAGGTAAAGAAAGCGGAAAACAAGGAACAGGCTTCAGCTACATTCTCAAACAGTCTTGGCGATTTGAAAAAGAACATTGAGTATCTGATTGGCATGGAACGCCAGTCGGGAAGTATGGATGTCATTACACCGCTTTATGTATCTCGTATGTTGAATGTGCCTTTGGAAGAGGTGGAGAAGGTGATGAAGAACATTAGCATCGTGTGACTAAATTTTAGTTAGAAAGAAATAAAAGAGCCTAAGAGATAAACTTTTGCACCGTCAGTCGTAGATTTGACTGATGTTCTTCAGTTTTGGAGAATAAACAATGTTTAGACGTTCACGCCATCGCTTTCGCCTTGTCGCGTGTGAAATAAAGAAGAGAAATCTCGAAGGCTCTCTTTTTAAGTAAAAGGAATAATTATGGATGATGGGATAATCAGAAAAAGGATAAGTACCATGACAACGTCAAGGGATTTACACAGTGTTCTTAATGTCATTAAACAAAATATGGCGAAAGAATATGGTGTTGAATACTATCCAATTTCTTGGGATGACTATTGCTATTTCTCCTCACCGAGAAGATCTGTCCGTAATTATGTCTCTTTCGAAATTCCTAAAAAATCAGGAGAATATAGACATATTTCAGCTCCAGTAAGAGGGTTGAAAGAGATACAGAAATGTCTTAACTATTTATTGGAATTGATATATTATCCTAAAGACAATGTAACAGGCTTTGTTCGAGGTAAGTCTATAGTTAATAATGCATCACCTCATATAGGAAAGAATTATATCTTTAATGTTGACCTAAAAGATTTTTTTCCAAGCATAGAGCAAGCGAGAGTATGGAAAAAACTACAACTGAGACCTTTATGTCTGACCAAGGAGGTTGCAAGTGCAATTGCTGGTCTTTGTTCTATGGAGATTGAAGACGAGAATGGAAATAAACGATATATCTTGCCCCAAGGATCTCCTACATCGCCTATGCTATCGAATATTGTATGTGAGCGTTTGGATTGGAAACTTTCAGGTGTAGCACGAAGGTTTGGATTGACATATACACGTTATGCTGATGATATAACATTTAGTAGTATGCATAATGTGTATCAACATGATGGAGATTTCTGTAAAGAACTACGCCATATCATAGCAGAAGAACATTTTACGATAAACACCTCAAAAGTTAAGTTACAAATCAAAAGTTAAGTTACAAAAACGTGGAGGGCATCAAGAGGTTACGGGGCTTGTAATAAGTGATAAGGTTAATGTTCCGAAAGCGTATGTTAGGGAGATTCGATCATTGTTATTCATGTGGGAATGTTATAGCTATGCGGTTGCAAGTCAAAAATATGCATTCTATCATAATGCATATGTAAAACATAGAACGTATGGTGAGTTCGTTTCATTAGAAAATGTTCTTGACGGAAAAATAGAATATCTGAAAATGATAAGGGGAGGTAAGAACCCCTTGTATATGTCTCTGCGGTCACGATTGGATAAACTGATAGGAAAAGTCCCGAAGAAGAACATTGATTGTGAAAATGTAATAGAGGTAGTGAATAACAAGAATGAGGGCAAGAAACATGATATTGAGGCTACATATGAAGTTCTGCGTTTATTCGAAGAGCCCAATGGACTGAAATTTTTGACTCATGATTTTCCTGATACAAGTTGGACTGTCGGACCGTTTATCGAGCAATGTCGAACCGTTTTTTACGAAGAAGCAAATAGACATCCCAATATTCCACAGTCACTATACAGTTTAGTCAAGACTTTTATATCAGGTGTCAGTAACAATATTAAAGGATGGCTTGGTTATGATGAGAAACTCCATACGGAGACATGGGATGATTGGGAAAAATTGGAAGAACATCCAATTAAACGGCATGGAGGCATAATTGACATATTCAGAAATACAATAAGAGTAAGATCGCCCAAGCTGTTTGATTTGATAAAATATATAGAAGGACAGTATACACAGTTTGTATTTGAATATGATTCAAAAGAATTAATAAAAGCAGACTTTTATACAAATGTATATATTTTGCGCTGGTGTATGGCGCGTGTGTTGTCAATGTTTTGCCAGTATCAAGAATATAAAAATATACATGTTTCATACTCCAAAAAAACAATGAATGGATGGATTGTTTATGCAATTCAGCTTACACAAATCGGGTCGTTCCCGTCAGTAGATATTAATGATGCCATAAAAAGGTTGAGTGAAGATGCAGGTGACTTGGGGGTTATAAAAGATAAAATGCGAAGTTATTGTGACTGGTCAATTATATCTAAATGGAATAGTGAAAGTCTGCGTTGGAATATCTTAAAACGAGATGATGAGAAAGAAGTTGAGAAGATAGAGGAATCTGCGATAGGTTTTACTCATGAGTTCATTTTCTATAAAACTAAATATAACAATTAAATGATGGAAGAGAAAGAGTATATCTACATTATAGATGACAACCAATTTGGTGAATTGACAAACGCTTGTCAGTACATTGAAACTGGTATTTATGATGATGTTATAAGATGGGTGAAGCCATGTAAAGAAACTAAAGTTGAGGATTTTAAAGATGCTGCATGTATTTGCTATCATTCGTCTTTGTCAATAAATGACAACGGAAAATGGGAAAGTGCTTCTATATTGTTGTCAGATTTAGAGGATATGGTTGGTGACATTCCTCTGGTTAAATACTCTAAAGGTTGTAGCTTAGTTAATTTTGAACGAGAATTTCATGTAGTATACGAAATGCCTAAAGAGTTGTTTTATAGACGATTGAAACTTTTTATCCAGCACTATAAAGATAGTGCTGATATAGACTTAAATCTATTACTAGATGACCAAATCAATATGAGTGCTCCCGACAACATTGTTGTATTTGGCAAAAAGGAGAAGTTCAGTAATTGTTATTTGTTGAAGGAGGCGAACAATTGTAAATACCATCAAATTATTGTCGATACGAACATTGATGTGGTCATTAAGTCTTCATTAGATTTAACGACAGACACCATTATTATAGATTTGGATGAATATGGTATACGTGGTATGCAACTGGCTTTTACTCTTAGGCTGATGTGTCCACAGTTGAAGCATGCGATACTATCACGAATCATAGGTGTAACAGACCAACCAATTTCAGATTTTTATCGATATTTCCCCTATTCGCAGATTTTGCAAACAGAAGGCTTTGCTCTCTGCCAGATTGAAGACTTAGATGCGACATTGACAAATACAGTTGTACTGACTTGTGAAACCTATGAAAGTGGTTTTCTGAACAGAATTCACGTAAAAGAAGATGCGACATACGGACATCATTCGTTGGCAAACGAATGGGGATTGATGGCTCTCAATCGCTTTGTATCGAAAGATCCAAATCGTATCTCTGAGATACTGCGAAAAGCTGAAATGAATTTGTTTTTCAGATATTCTATAATAAAGAATTTGGATATACGTGATGTGTTGGAAGATACGTCTGACAATGATAAAAAGGATACCAATCTTATACCTAAGCAAGAGAAACAAAAAGGAGGAAAGTATCTGCTGATTGACGACAAAGGAAATGAAGGTTGGAAAGAGGTATTGAAGTGTTGTGTGAGAGACGTAGAAGCATTTGATGTTCACGACAAAGAGACAGCATCGTATAACGCTCTTCCAAAGGCCATTAGGGACAAACTGAAAGAAGGTTATTATGATGTAATATTCTTGGATTTGCGTTTGATGGCTTGTGAGGAGAATAAGGATTTAAATGTTATGGAATTCTCAGGAATGAAAGTATTGCAAGGTATCAAACAGGCCAATCCTGGAAATCAAGTGATAATATTCACGGCTTCCAGCAAATCATGGAATCTGAAAGCTCTAATCGATAATGGAGCAGATGAATATTACTTAAAAGAGTCGCCGCTATTTCATTTTTCCAAAGAAGAATCAAGAGAAAACGCAATGCATCTCGTAAAAACTATAGGATATTGCTATCGCCGAAGTTACTTACGTGAGAGTTACAGCTTGATGGAGAGCATAAAGAAAAAGATTAATGCTTCAGCTCGATTGAATGAGAACAATAGAAACGAAACTATCGCCCAATTAGATATGGCCTTTCATCAGTTGTTGAAAATAACAGGAACAAACAATCGAGACAGTTTTGCTTACACCTTTGTGGCTTTTGAGTTTGTCATTCCGTTGTTGTGCAAACATTTGGCAGCAGTAGGAAATAGTACTCCTGAAAAATTTGAGGACCTAATAAATACACAATTAGCTACAAGCGACACGAGTTTGATCAATGATGGGACACAAATGATTTTGGCGAGAAATGCGTATATGCATGGAGATAAACGTGCATTAGATAGACTCTTTTCATTTGTGGTTCATGCAAAAGGAATTTTGAAAGTATTGGAAGTGTTGGATAAAGTATCTCAATTATTGTAAATACCCCAATAGTAATTTTGAGCTATACTAATATGATTTCTTAAAACTACCTGTTGGCGGAATTAATTTAGTGCATACTTAATTCTAGCAATAGGCTTGTTGTTTATGAGATTTACGTATTGGAGAATAGTGAGGGCACTAATTTTTGGCACCTGGTTTACAATATGAACTTTTTAAAAAGTAAGTCGTAAGCGAAAATCTGCCAAGCCTCTGACAAATAGCTTGACAGGAATTCAGAAGTAGATTTTCGAGATTAACAATAGAGACGAATAACTATAGTGCTTCTTTACACAAAGAAGCACAAATGACAGAATAAACAAAACATGCACAAAGACTCATTCGATTTCATCTACAACGCCGATGGCGATTATTACGATTTGGTTGTAGACAAGAAAATACAGAAAGTCGTAGAAGAGCTGAAGGCATTGCCTCATGAAGTACTAATCCGCTACCTGACCTATTGGTCGGAAGCCATAGATAGCCGTAAATATGTAGTGGAGAGTGACCTACCGCATGAAGAATGGTACACAGACTGTTGTGACTATGCAACCAGTGAGACAAATGAAGAACGATATATGCATGCCAAGTGTATGGCAGAGACACTTGGACATATGCTACAAGACATCAAGAATAATTATCCAAACAAGTATCCTGCTGCTATGCGCACAGTGAAGTCATGGAAGAACTACAGTTTTATCGGGTTCACCCCTACAATGCGTGAGGAAATCGATAATGTTTGGATAGAACCGAACACGTGGAATGATGGTAAAAAGGCTGCTATGGCATATGTTCCATTGCTTGAAATCTTTATGAAGCAATATGAAGATGGCAAGAATGAGGAGGTAGCAGGAAACGCTTTTTATCTTCTTGAACGACTTGCAAGGCTACACTGTAAGGATGTGGATTACTTTGAGCCAGATAGAGAGAGTCATTGCTCGTATTATGAGTTTCTGTTGGAGGCAGTATGCCATACCCTGACACTTGTAATGAAAGACAAGCGTACAGAGCAACGATACAGTAATGCTATGGTTTGGCATATTAACACGATCAATATGCTTTATGGGCAGATGTTTCAGTCTTCATTTACAAGTTTTGAGGATTTTCTGTATGGCGATGCAACGGAAGACACGTTTGTGTTTGGGTTTGAATACTTGTTGGAGATGGATAAAAATAAAAACCGATAAAAACACCGCATCTGTTTTCCGAGTCTTCGACTTGTTTTTCATTCATATAAAGCTGTGGCACAATGTGCCACTCGGAAAACAGACACGGCGATAAACAGAATAAAAACCGTTGGAGCTTACAAATCACTCTATAAGATCCAAATTGCAAAACTCTGAATATCGGATGAATCAAATATATCTATGAGAAATTATGAATAGTGTTGAAATAGAAAAGAAGATAAGGGAATTGGTGGGACACTATCTGATAAAGGACTATCATGTAACCGTAAAGCGTGGAGATGTAATACTATGGTTGCCGGATATATGTAAGGATAGCCCATTCAATAAATTGATGGATGAGGTGTATGGGGCGTTGGATGACAGCATCCAAATAACCGTGATATACCCGAACAACGGAAAGAAAGTCAGTGAGTTCATCAAGGAAAACATGGAAGAGATAAAGCGCATGAATTTGATTTAATGCGTAGATAATAATTTGTGGAAAAGACACAAATGAGAAAAGAAATACAGTTGTACGAATACCAGAAGGATATGTTACGGCAGATAGAGGATGCGTTTGTGACGCACCAATCTGTGATGGTACAGATGCCTACTGGAACTGGAAAGACCGTTCTGATTTCGGAAGTAGTGAAGAGAGAAGAACGAAGAGTGAAGAATCCATGTGTATGGATTGTGGTACATCGGCGTGAATTAGTAGAGCAGATAAAGGAAACGCTTGAAAGAAGATTAGGCACTTCTCTTGATGCAGAAAGAGAAAAATCAAACGTTATAGAAGTTTTCTCTATACAGTGGTTGTCGAGACACTATCAAGAGCTGGAGGAAAGACCATCACTCATCGTGATAGACGAGGCACATCATGCCCTGGCAAAGAACTATGCCGAAATGATGAATGCCTATCCAAAGGCAAAGAAACTCGGAGTGACAGCCACCCCTTGCAGACTCAACAAACGGGGCTTCACCGATTTGTTTGAAATTTTGCTTACTTCCCACTCCATTTCCAACTTTATCAAAGACGGTTATCTGTCAGACTTCGATTATGTGTCGCTCAATCCGAGCAGTGAAGACCAAAAGAAGATTGACAGAATGTCAAAACGAGCCACCGATGGAGATTATAGCATTGCAGAGATGCAGGATGTGTTGGACTGCAAGCCATCCATTGGGCGGTTGTATCAGACTATAAAGGAATTTGCGGCAGAAAAGAAAGGCATCATGTATGCCATCAATATAGAACATGCAGAGCATATTGCTGCGTATTATCGAGAGCAAGGAATAGAAGCCGTGGCGATAAGCAGCAAGACACCGTTGGCGGAAAGAAAGAGCATCATTGAGAAGTTTAAGGGGACAAGCATTGATCGAAAGCCTAACTATGCCTCTTTGAGCCTTTCTGAGCCGTTGGGGAGGAAGTCTGATGCTGATAACAAACCATTGGGTACGGAAAATGGTGACAAGACAGATACGGCATCAGAACAAATGGTCAACATTCAGGTGTTGGTGAATGTGGACTTGTTCGGTGAAGGCTTCGACTGTCCCGATGTAGAGTTCATCCAGTTGGCAAGACCCACACTGTCGTTGGCGAAATACCTACAGATGGTAGGACGTGGTCTGCGTGTGGCGAAGAGCAAGGAATGTTGCATCATCCTGGACAATGTCGGACTGTACCGACTGTTCGGACTTCCCACCACGGAATGGAACTGGACAGCGATGTTCCATGGCAACCAGAGTGGCATGGGCGAGGTGAATATGGCAAAAGACTTCGCATTGAAAACCATTGGAGCATGCTACAGCGGTCAAGAGAGAGAACGGATGGACATGGACAACGACACCATGGTAGTGATAGCACGTCATGATGCCCCCAGAGTACAGGCACAGATGGTGGAGTTGGCAGGTATGTACCACACGATACGCAACTTGCGCAAGACGGAATGCGGATATATTGGTGATGGAGTCTATATCCGAACGATAGAAAAGCAAGGCATCTACAAGACCACCAATGATGTGCGTTTGGGATGGAGGATGGTGTACAGAACGGTGGATGGTGTGACACGCTATTATGCGCTGCAAGAAAGAAGTGAGCGCATGGAGTATGTCGGCAGGAGAAATCCATGGAGAGAACGTGCCACTGGCATCATCAAGCAGTACTTCTATCCGTGTGAAAACAACGACAACCAGTTGACCGAAATACCCGTAGAAGAACCTGCCTACATCACAGGCGAGAAGCGCAAGCAGCAGAAAGGTAGCATACAGCAGGAAGTGAATGGCGATTACTATATGGTGACATACGTCTATTATGGGGTAAACAAGAACAAGGGAAAGGAGTTCAACAGCAAGGACGCATACGTCTGTGAGCATTTCATGCGCAACGAGTATGCCATCAGCAACAACAACAATCACATCATCCTAAGAGGCCTGGAGAAAGTGAAGCTCTCCGATGACAATATAGCAGAGGTAGTGTTTGAAGGAGAAAAGAAGACAACATGGGTAAACCTATATACCATGCAAGAGTTTGACAAGCGTCCGCAAGTGGAACGTATGGGATTTATGGAACTGCTGAAAGTAGGCTACAACTACTATTTCTACAAGAACAAGAAACTCGCCGGCATACCGCTGCGCAATTGGGGATGTGCCGTGAACAATAGAATGTTCATGTTTATGGAACAATATGTGATATTGCAGGAAGAACCAGACAAAGTGTACTACGTGGAGGGCGAGTACAACAAAGGAAGACTATGGTATCTGAAGTTGCAGGACGTATGGGGAAAGAATCCACGAAAAATGAAAGAGATACCCTCAGCATATTTGCCGAGGAAATACTGATATGAAGGATATTCAGCTATACGACTATCAAAGAGAAATGAGTGAACGGATTGAAGCGGCTTTTCGGTCGTGTCAATCCGTGATGGTGCAGATGCCGACAGGTACGGGAAAAACTGTGCTACTAATCGAAGTAGTGAAAAACGAAAAGGGAAAAGTGAAGAATCCGTATGTGTGGATTGTGGTACATCGGCGTGAATTGGTAGAACAGATAAGAGAAACGCTTGAAACCATGATGAATAGCTCCTCCACTTCTGGCACTACACCTTGGATTTCATCCTTCGTTTTCTCGCCATGGCAAAGTCGAAGTAAACTTCGCTCTGCTCATCTGGCTTATCGAAAACGTTCCCTTTTATTGGATGATTCCCGCATAAAAGTAATGTCGATACAATGGCTGTCGAGACACTATCAAGAAATGGAGGAAATTCCATCATTGATAGTTATCGACGAGGCGCATCATGCCGTGGCGAAAACCTACAAGGAGGTGATGGATGCTTATCCTGAGGCAAAGAAACTGGGACTGACAGCCACACCCTGCCGACTGACCAAACGAGGGTTCACCGATTTGTTTGACGTGCTACTGCAGTCGTGGTCAGCCAAGAAGTTTATTGCCGATGGGTGGTTATCGCTGTATGACTATATGTCCATCAGAGAGGACAGCGATGACTGGCGCTTGGTGAACTCGCTGAAGAAACGAGGTGCCGACGGAGACTTCTCGCTGAGAGAGATGAGCGAGAAGCTGAATGTGCAGCCAAGTATCGAGAGGCTTTGCGATACGGTGATAAGATATGCAGCAAACAAGAAAGGCATCACTTACGCCATAGACATAGCCCATGCGGAACATATAGCAGAAGCGTACAGACAACATGGAATAAATGCAGTGGCGATAAGCAGCAAGACACCGCTTGAAGAAAGAAAGGCAATCATTGAAAGGTTTAAGAAAACAAGTGTAGGAGATTATTATGGTAAGCCTTGTTGTGCCTCTCTGGGCCTTACTAAGCTATTAGGTGAAACATTGAGTGCAGACTCTAAGGCAGACGTGAGGGATAAGACGGTGGAACAGAAAGCCAATATACAAGTGTTGGTGAACGTTGATTTGTTTGGTGAAGGCTTTGACTGTCCCGATGTAGAGTTTATCCAGTTGGCAAGACCCACACTGTCGTTGGCAAAGTACCTGCAGCAAGTAGGACGTGGCATGCGTGTGTTTGAGGGCAAGAAGTATTGCTTGATATTGGACAATGTCGGGCTGTATCGTTTGTTTGGACTCCCGTCAGATGACAGAGACTGGCAAGCCATGTTTGAAGGACGTGTCGCTGGTAAAGGCATTCTGACAGAGGAAGTGGAAGGGCTGTATAACATAGCCTATTCCATTTGCAACGAACAAGAGAGAATCACTTCGGACGCACGAACAGAGTTAATCACCGTGATGACACATGAGGGGCAACGTATGGACTTGGAGGAAGCATACGGCTACGAGATAGTCAGCAACAAGGAAGGTCTGTCTGGTGTTGTGGATAAGGACGGCAAGGAAGTGCTGGCATGTGAATATAATAAGGTAGAACTGAAAGCATACGGAATAACCAAACTGTATTCTCGACGGAAGATAGACAGAGAACGCCCCTGGATGGACTTGCGTAATGGTGTGCGATACTTCAAGCGTCCGAGAATCGAGAAACATGGCTTTATGGAGTTTTCCACTACAGACGGGTTGCGCCTCTATCCGAGAGTAAAGACACGTCAGATGGACGAGAACAGTTTTGTATTGCGGAATGCGTTGAATAATGGGACAGACGAAGGGCTGCGGTTCCGCAATTTCTTTGTGCAGCCATCAGAGCCAGACAGACTATACATGTTCAAGGAGAAAATAGAAGACCTGTCGATTTGGGAAGACGAGCAAGGAGGTTTGGCTTGGCGCAAGGCTTGGGATACCATATTGCATCCTATGACAGCTGAAGAATTAGTAGAAAAGAGAAACACATGGGAAGAAGAAGTCAAGCAGTTTGAAGAGGAAAAGAAACAGTACATAATTTTTTTCAGACCAGAAATAAAAATAGATTACATCGGATGCAGAACACTGTTAGCTGACTATAAAGAACCTGCCAATCTGAGAGTCACCTGCGTTACGAAGAACAATTACCAAGTATATTATCGAAGAAATTGGCTGGATAAATGGGAGTCATTAGGCAGTTATGCTAAGATATATCCCCAAGCATATGGTATAAGAGTGGTGCAAAACAGAGAAGGCAAATACCTTGTGCGTACAGATCTGTACAAACCAATGGAAAAGCCAGAACAGACGTATGAGTTTGCAGAGCTGCAGGACAACGCCCTGCTTCATTTTACGGAGCAAGGCAAGGAATACTGGGTATATTTAGAGAATATGACCTGCTTAACCCGTAAGCCAGAATTTGTCACCATTGGTTTCATGGATTTCTTGAAGATTGGTGGAGTGTATATGAGACGTGGAAGAAACAATGGTGAAACTTACAGAAGAGCAGAGATAAGGATGTACGATGACATTTGCTTCCTGGGATTAAGAGAGGTATTCGTCAAGACGGCATATAGAAAATACCATTATTACATACAGCAACGGTCATTGGACGGCAAACATTTTGTGCTGAGTGATAGTATGAAACCAAAAGAATCGTCAACATGGTTTGATATGTACTATGACGGGAAGAATCCTCCGATAGTAGAAAGACGAAAGAAGGACTATGAGATATACGGAGTGAAGAAGTAACTTCATAAAATGAGTATAGGCAAAGGCGGATGTGCAAGATGGAGAGTCTTGAGCATCCGCTTTTGAGTTTTATAGCAATGGAGTCATATAAATTGGCATTAGCAATACATTCCCGTCTTTATGAAAATCCTTCGTATAAAGTAGATATGGCTGACTTATTCTATCTGAATATTTAAGACAGAAAGCATCTAACGACGCATGAGTCTTATATCCGGACGATTTTACTTCAATAGGGCAAAGTTTGTTGCCTCTTGACAAGAGAAAGTCAACTTCATAAGAATGGGTATCATCTTTAGGAAAAGTATAGTAAAACAGTTTGTTGCCTGAAGCACGAAGCATTTGCGCAATCAAATTTTCATATACATATCCCAGATTGGCAGATAATTTATCATTAAGCAGTTTCTGATATATAATATTTTCCGTAAAATCCTTATCCCAAAATGCCAATGTCACAAACAATCCAGTATCACTTATATATAACTTATATTTTCCATAATCAGCAGTCAATGACATTCCAACATTGGGATCATCCGCATGATAAGCCACGTTTACAGTCTTACTGTCTTCCAAGCAAAGAATCATCTCGTCGATTTTGTCAGCCCCCATTTTTCCAACTACGGGTGTTGGTTGGTAACGTAACAGATTACGACTCAACTGAGACGGTATAGCCATAAACAATTTTGAAATTTTCCCAGTAGGGTCTATTTTCCTGAAATCGTCAGCATATAGTTGTAAAATCTGTCGTTTCACCATATCAACATGTTGCAAATTGTTTGTGTCTAAATAGGCATTGATTGCCTGTGGCATCCCTCCTATCAACATATACAATCTCAATTCGCGCATTTTCTGACGATTCAAGCTATCACCTAATGACATCTTTCTTTCAAAGAACTTTCGCATCAGTGGCATTGTCGTATCATCATTCATTGCCCATCGAAACTCTTCATAATCCAATGGGAACATTTCAAGTCGATATTCTTCACTGGGTATGCTGATATCCTTAGTGTTCTTTCGGATACTAATAAGGGATCCTGTTTCAATATAATCATATCTACCATCTTTGATTAGATATTTGATTGCCTGACGAGCCTTTGGACATTGCTGCACTTCATCAAAGATAATCACAGACTCTCTTTCATACAATGTGGTCTTATAAATATTCTGCAAGTACAGAAAAATATAATCCATGTCCATCAAATCATCAAACAGTCCCTTTACTCCTTTCGAGGCTTCATTAAAGTCTATCAAAATGTATGAGCGATATTCCTTTTGAGCGAATTTTTCCACAATAGTAGACTTACCTATACGCCTCGCTCCCTCTAAAAGCAATGCCGTTTTGCCTTTAGAGGTCTCTTTCCATTCCTTTAGTTTGGAATAGATTTTACGCTTGAATATTATATCTGCCATTATTCCCTTTTTGCCCACAAAATTACATAAAAAAGCCTAATACCAAAATTTATTTTGCCAAAATACTGCCTAATACCAAAATTTTTTTGCGTGTTTATGCTCTAATACCAAAATCTTTTCTACTGATTTACACTCTGACACCAAAATTTTGAGTCTTTGGAATGAATGATATAGTCTAATAACACCTTGGCATCTATAGACTTACGCTTGTATTTTATGGACAAATGAAGATGTGGGGCTGAGGAGCGGCCAGAGGAACCAGTGATAGCGATTGGAGTACCTGCTTGGACAGGTCTACCTTGTGGAACGAGAATGTGCGAGAGATGGCAGTAGCTGATGGTATAGTTACCATGACGAAGAGTAATGAAATTGCCAGAACGTTTGTCATTGCCGATGCGTTCTACAACACCATCAAGTATGGCATAACAAGGTTCATAGTTGGCACGCAGGTCAATACCGTTATGAAACTTTCTCTTGGCAGTGAATGGGTCATTGCGGTAGCCATATGGTGACGTAATATAAATATTTTGAAGAGGAAACGAGATTTGTGAGCTTGCAGTAACAGGCTTGTTTGTTGTAAAATCATTGGTAGCCGTCGAGTCAATGACTGGTAGCTGCTTAATAGAAGAGGTATCACGAGAAAGTGGTGCCTCTTTTTTTTGCATGTGGTGTTACGACCTTAACCTTGTAACGACGATTATGATTATCTACGGAGTAGAACTGAGCATGAATTGTTGTAGAAACAGAGAGTCCGACAGCAGTTATGAAGACCAATAAAAACTTTTTCATGTAGACAAAAGTAGTATCAGGAAAAGGAAAGGCAAAACTGCGAAGATTGAAGGAACGAAAATATAACATCAAATAAGAATCAAGTATGATTATTCATTGATTATCATACTTGAATTATAAATTAGCATAAATGTAAGCTCCAAGAATGAACGATATTCTTGTAATGGCCGCATTCCTATATATTTTGGGCGTATAGGTCAAATTGCAGGATATTTTAGACTTACTTTTTCTCTATAGGTCAAATTGCAGGATGAAAAATCGCCTTCCCAATGCGGTCCTATTCCACATTGTCGATATCTTTGTAAAGCGGTCTGAAGCGTAGTGAAGCTCTGCAGGGGTGCAACTTCATGAGGAATAGGACCGCGCACAACGAAAGGCATAAGCCATTAGCAGGATTCTTCACTTGAGGGGTCCTGCTTTCTTATGCCATGAGTTGCTGCCAATGCCAAGAAAAACCCACTAATGAGTCGCTTGCGACTCATCTCCGTCATACCGCTATGTACGTTCAGCCTTTTCTTCAGATTGGTAAAAGTTCCCTCTATCTTGTTGTTCGTATTTGGCATGCCTTCACAACTTTCTTTTTGAAACGCAAAGAGGTATGGCATATAGAAATCCAAGCTGTGTATCGCAGAACGCAAGCGCTTGTGAGTATAGGTTTTTTTCCACATTTCAGCAGAGAGCGCTTTACAAGCGAGTCTTTCCATTTTTCTTTCCACTGGGCATAGTTGATCTTGAAGTCCCTCCCTGTCCAATAGGCCCTTAAGTTCTCGCGTTGTCTTAAGCCTTGGATTCTGTGTGAGATAACGTCTGATTACCTGCTTCATGTGAAACTGGCACATTTGTATCTGATAGTCAGAGAAGAGGGTAAAGAGGCTTTTCTTGCCGTCTATGATAATGCCAAAGATCGTATAGCCACGTTCCTCTATGCTTCTTATCGCTTTCTCATAGTCGCTTGCCGTTTCGTTCTCGATAAAGACAAGATAGAGGGGAAAGCCACTATGCTCGTCGAATGCTAGCAAAACACCCCAGCTGCGCCCCCCCCAGTAAGTTGCGTCCATATGGACATAACCACAACCTTCAATGGTTGGCTGTTCCCAACTTTTGCTAATATCTTTCAGTCGACGCTTGATTGTTGATTCACTTACGCCAAAGCGATGCGAGAGTTCCGAAATGGTTTGTTTGTCTTCCATGTACAAATTCCATATCTCATCATTTGAGGGAATCGTGGAGTTACGGAACTGATAACCGCAAGCTTGGCATTTGTATGTTGGAACTCCTTTACGCTTACCGTTCTTTACTGTTTGCGCGGAGCCACATACAGGACATTTGCTTTTGTGTATTTGAATGATTTCTTATTATTTTCAAATGCTTGTAAATGTAGTGTATATAAGGCTTCGCGCTATATGCTATCCTGCAATTTGACCTATAGGTCCAGATTTATTAACGCGAGTTCGAGATAATTTTCTAAAAAGTAAAGAGCAGAAAAACAT
>ERZ791805.252-NODE-252-length-30837-cov-3.753817_pt1 | contig 30837 bp, 24 predicted proteins | sample MGYA00510306_ERZ791805 | MGnify/ENA primary metagenome ERZ791805 (study PRJEB30046, sample SAMN00791990) | human gut metagenome | study: EMG produced TPA metagenomics assembly of the A metagenome-wide association study of gut microbiota in type 2... | reverse complement strand
TGCTTGTAGTGTATAGGTCTGCGCCCATGGTCAGCTCCATCGTGGCGAACGTGTGGCGGGCCGTGTGGAAGGAGATATGCTTCTTTATTCCTGCTGCTTCAACCCATCTTTTGATAGGACGATTTATCCAAGATGGAGCTGGCAACCCTGCAAACACAAGTAAGTCTCCGTCCTGTCTTTCTCCACAAAGTTGAAAGGCTTGTTCTGAAATAGGCATATACTCTACACCCTTTGTTTTCTGTTGCGTGAAATTCAAACGATAATTGCCGTTAAACAGTTCTACTTCCGACCACTTTAATTTCTGAATATCGCAATGGCGAATACCTGTGAGAGCAGAGAATAAGGCTGCACGTTTCAACAAGGGGTCGCATGGTGTCTGTGCCAAGCGGTTCAATTCTTCTACGGTCAAGTACTCTCTACGGCTTTCTTGTTCTTGTATGCCTTTTACCTTTGCCGATATGTCAATGGTGAGGTAGTCGTCAATGAAAGCCTGTTTCAGTCCTGCTTTGAATATAGCAAAGTAAGTAGAAGCTGTGTTCTGAGAAATTGTACCTGACTTGTTTCCTCCTTGCGGAGCTGTCATCAAGAAACGACGGAACGATTCTACTAATTTCATGTCAATGTCGGCAAACAAGATCGTATCGCCTTTGGCAAATATCTTCAACAACTCGCCTACACGTTTCCAGTTAACGATAATCGAGTCTGAACTATTGGCATGACGAGTATCGGCTACATGGGCAAAGTATTCAATGAAGTTGCAGCGTGAACGTTCAAGTTGTTCTGCCTGTTCGGTTTCCTCTGCCGAATATAGTGAAGCATTATCATATTCTTTTTGTCGCATATTCCTTACTTTGTCGGCATAGATACACGCTTCTTGGTCAAGTTGCGACTTGCATACGATTATGCCATTCAAATCTCGTTTGGGCTTGTAAGTGGTTTTGCCATCGGTACCAGTTCGGGCATTGCGTGACTTGTCAAATACAGGAGTAGTTATCGTGCGGTTCAGATACTCACGCAGTCGTTGTGGCTTGTCCTTGCTCGATTGGAACACTGGATAAGCCTCAATGTAAAGATACCATTCGTCATGATATTCTGACTTGCGCAGTTTCACCGTCACTCGTGTATGGGCTAGTGCTTTCTTCATTGTTTTGCTCCTTTATATAGGTTGTCTATTTCTTTCTTGGGTACATATACATAGTTGCCTATCTGCCGTGTGGGTATGGAATACTTGCGTATATGCGCATACACCGTGCTGTCATTGACCTTATACTTCTTGCTTATCTCTCCAATAGTATAGCAGTCCTTGGGTTCGAGGCTATAAAGTTTCTTCACTTGCTTCGGCTTTTCCGTAGCTTTAGGGCGAAGAGGATAGAGTTTTATAAGTTCCTCTTTGCTTACTCGTATTTGGTTTGTACCGAGATTGATGTGTGAAATCTGTCCTTTACGTATAAGCCTATAAAGAGTGAAACGACTGATACCAAACAAGGCATATGCTTCCGTTACCTTGATATAGTCTTGTTCCTTTGGAATGTTCTTTACCACTTTGTCAAGAAGTTTATTTCTTTCCTCCTCGTCATGCCTACGTTTCCATGCTATCTTGGAACATCTGGGCGAGCAGTACCAAGACTCTATAGTTTTAGCCATAAACTCCTCGCTGCACACCTGACACTTGCGTACTATTTGAAATTTCGATGCTGCCATATTTATTACCTTTTCTATATAATAACGTAGGAAACGTGCTTTTGTTGCACATTATCTACTATTTTGTTGCGTTACAAATATGGTACAAATATACAATAAAATAACGAGAAATAAGCATAATCATCCGCAAGTGTTAAAAATAGAAATAGGGCGCAACTCATTGAGTTACACCCTATTTATCTATTTATTGTTATAGATATTTATCTATACTTACTTCACCTCCTCGAAGTCAGCATCCTGAATATCATCTTTCTTATTGTCAGAAGAATTTGCGCCTGGTTGTGGACCGGCCTGAGCACCTGGCTGTTCTGCGCCTGGCTGAGCACCCTGCTGATACATCTGGGCGCTGGCAGCCTGCCAAGCGTTGTTGAGTTCAGCTGTAGCAGCTTCAACGGCAGCCAAATCCTGGCTCTTGTGAGCTTCCTTCAGTTTGTTGAGGGCAGCTTCAATAGGTGCCTTCTTGTCTGCTGGAATCTTGTCGCCAAGTTCCTTCAACTGATTTTCGGTCTGGAAAATCATGCTGTCGGCCTGGTTGAGTTTGTCAACACGCTCACGTTCCTTCTTGTCGGCCTCAGCGTTAGCTTCGGCTTCAGCCTTCATGCGGTCGATTTCTTCTTTACTCAAACCGCTGCTGGCCTCGATACGAATGGTCTGTTCCTTGCCTGTTGCCTTATCCTTTGCAGATACATTGAGGATACCGTTGGCATCAATGTCGAAGGTCACCTCAATCTGAGGAACACCACGACGGGCAGGAGCGATGCCGGCGAGGTTGAAACGACCAATGCTCTTATTGTCGCGAGCAAACTGACGTTCACCCTGCAATACGTGGATAGTCACCTCTGGCTGGTTGTCTTCTGCTGTTGAGAACACCTGGCTCTTCTTGCAAGGAATGGTGGTGTTGGCATCAATCAGCTTCGTCATGACACCGCCGAGGGTTTCAATACCCAATGAAAGCGGAGTTACGTCGAGCAAGACAACGTCACCCACACCGCTCTCCTTATTCAAAATGGCACCCTGGATGGCAGCACCAACGGCTACGACTTCGTCAGGGTTAACGCCCTTTGAAGGAGTTTTGCCGAAGAAGTTTTCAACCAATGCCTGAACAGCAGGGATACGAGTTGAACCACCCACGAGGATCACTTCGTCGATGTCTGAAGTGTTCAAACCTGCGCCCTTCAAGGCTGCTTCACAAGGCACCTTGCAAGCTTCAATCAAACCATGAGCCAAAGCTTCAAATTTGGCACGGGTCAAAGTCTTAACCAAGTGCTTAGGTACACCGCCAACTGGCATGATGTACGGCAAGTTGATTTCAGTGCTCGTTGAGCTTGAGAGTTCAATCTTTGCCTTTTCGGCAGCTTCCTTCAAGCGCTGCATAGCCATCGGGTCAGTCGTCAAGTCGGCACCTTCGTCGTTCTTGAATTCTTGAACCAACCAGTCAATAATCACGTGGTCGAAGTCATCACCACCGAGGTGAGTATCACCATTGGTTGAGAGCACTTCAAACACACCGCCACCAAATTCGAGGATAGAGATATCAAACGTACCACCACCGAGGTCAAACACGGCAATCTTCATATCCTTGTTTGCCTTGTCAATACCATATGCCAAAGCAGCGGCAGTCGGTTCGTTGACGATACGCTTAACTTCGAGACCAGCAATCTGTCCGGCTTCCTTAGTGGCCTGACGCTGAGAGTCTGAGAAGTAAGCAGGAACAGTGATAACAGCTTCCGTCACTTCCTGTCCGAGGTAATCTTCGGCCGTCTTCTTCATCTTCTGAAGAATCATAGCAGAAATTTCTTGCGGAGTGTACTGACGTCCGTCGATTTCTACGCGTGGCGTATTGTTTTCACCACGAACCACCGTATAAGGCATACGGGAGATTTCCTTCTGCACCTGGTCGTAGTTTTCACCCATGAAACGCTTGATAGAGTAGATGGTCTTCTTTGGGTTGGTGATGGCCTGACGCTTGGCAGGGTCCCCCACCTTACGTTCGCCGCCGTCAACGAATGCCACTACCGAAGGAGTCGTACGCTTACCTTCGCTGTTTGCAATGACAACTGGTTCATTGCCTTCAAAGACTGAAACACAAGAGTTTGTTGTTCCTAAGTCAATACCAATAATCTTTCCCATGATATATTTTCTTTTTTATTTTTATTATTCAAGTTGATTTTCTCTGTGCCAGCCCTGCACGTGTCTGTCAAGGCGGACGCTTAATAAAGAGCAAAGGGCGTGCCAATTGCATCCACTGGCCTATTCTTTATATATATAACAAAGGGGCCTTTGCCATGTTTATATCCTTCTCCAGACAAAGCACCGCGAACAACAAAATCGCGTAACCGCCTATCCATCAAACACATAACAACGCACTACCATTTCCAATCCCATCAAGCAGCCCCCCTCTCCCATCCCTTTTAATTTTATGACATTTTGTCAGACAAGAAAGAACAACGCTCTGACAAGCACACCTTATAATATATATACAACACACCAAAAGTTGCCTGATTGGGAGGTAAGCAGATATGCCTTGGAGAGCGTTGCAAATAAAAAAACCATGCTCTTGGCATATTTAAAATAATTTTGACCACCTACTAATGTTTTGTTTTGACTACCTTTGCAATTATGAACAAGATTTTGACATCCACATTCAAACGTTTGAAAGGAGAGCCTAACCTCAAGGAGGGAACTGTATATTCCATACTGATAATCATCAGCGTGTCGCATTTTCTCAACGACATGATTCAGTCGGTCGTACCGGCCATCTACCCCATCATCAAGACGAAGTTCGGACTTTCGTTTGCGCAAATCGGCATCATCACACTGGTGTTTCAAATGTCGTCATCAATCCTGCAACCGCTCACCGGACTTTATTCCGACCGTCATCCGCGTCCCTATGCGTTGTCAATTGGCATGTGCTTCACCCTTGCCGGCATCATTATCTTGGCTTTTGCAGGACATTTTCTTCTATTGCTTTTGGCCGTGTGCACCATCGGACTCGGCTCCTCCATTTTCCATCCCGAAGCCTCGCGGGTGGCCCAGTTGGCATCTGGCGGAAGAAAGAGCCTTGCGCAAAGCATTTTCCAAGTTGGCGGCAACGGAGGTTCTGCAATCGGCCCACTTCTCGCAGCAGCCATCGTACTCCCCTTCGGACAAGAAGCCATCAGTTGGTTTGCCATTGCTGCAGTGGCGGCCTCTGCCATCATGGTGCGCGTTGGCAGCTGGTACAGCATGCGCCTGTCTTATGCCACAAGGCAACCAAAACAAATGATTGCCAAGCCGTCCAATCTGACAGGCAAACAAGTGAAACGCGCGTTGCTGATTCTCGTGCTACTCATCTTTTCGAAATATTTTTACGTCGCCTGCATCACCAATTATTTCACCTTCTTCCTCATCGACAAATTCGGCATCAGCGTTGGCGCATCGCAGCTCTGCCTCTTTGCCTTTCTGCTCGCCTTCGCCATCGGCACCGTGGCTGGTGGTATGCTCGGCGACAAAATAGGGCGCAAATACGTCATTTGGGCTTCCATCCTCGGTGCCGCCCCTCCGGCGCTTGCCATGCCCTTCGTGAGTTTGCCGCTGACCGTGTTGCTGGCATTTTTAACAGGCCTCATCATCGCCTCAGCCTTCTCATCCATCGTGGTTTACGCCACCGACTTGATGCCTGGCAAACTCGGTTTGATTTCCGGCATATTCTTCGGCCTCATGTTCGGCCTGGGCGGTCTCGGTTCTGCCTTCTTCGGTTGGCTGGCCGACCAAACCAGCATCAGTTTCATCTTCAAAGTGAGCGCCCTGCTCCCCTTGTTGGGCATAGTGGCAGGTTTTCTGCCAAACGTGCAGGCAAGACAGAAAGCGGCCCACAAATCCTAAGTTTCCAACCTCATGCAACGATATTTTCTGAAAATAACAGCACCGCGCGACGCCTTCAACGCTGAGGGGAAGGCACCAGCCGACGTGGAAAACATTTTGCGCCAAGAAGGCTTCAAGCCGCTGGAAATCCGTGCGCCCCGATGGGACGACCTGCTGGGCATCAATGCCCGCTTGTGTTACCAGCCACTGGAGAAATTGCTGCAAAAGGCTGAAGAATTGTTCATCCAATATCCTTTTTACGCGCCACACAGCCATCTGATCATACGGAAAATCCTACACACCAACTTGCCCCTCACCGTGTTGGTACACGACCTCGATATGTTGCGCGGCGGACACGAAGAGTCAGAACCGCTCCTGCGAAAAGCCAGGCGACTGATTGTTCACACAGAGGCCATGAAGGCGTTTTTGTGTAAACAGGGATTCAACGGAGAAAACATCAAGGTGTTGCAATGCTTTGACTATCTGGTGGAACACCTGCCTGCGCCAAAACCGTCTTTCACGGGAGGAAACGACATCGCTTTTGCAGGCAATCTGGAAAAAAGCGAATTTCTCAAACTGCTTTCTGGAAACAAAATACTATCTTCGCTCCACTTTCTGCTCTACGGTGCCACACTGCCAAAGGACGTTTTTGGAGAGAACCTGACCTATCAGGGACGCTTCCGTCCCGCCGACCTCCGCACGCTCAACGGCAGTTGGGGACTCGTCTGGGACGGGGAATCGCTGACCACCTGCCAGGGTAGCCACGGTCTGGGCGAATACCTGCGCTACAATGCGTCACACAAACTCTCGCTCTATCTGGCCTCTGGCATGCCAGTGATTGTTTGGCAGGAATCGGGCGTAGCCGCGTTTGTCAATCAAAACCATCTGGGCCTCACCGTCAACTCCCTGGAAGAACTTCCTGAAAGGATTGGGAGACTGACGGAAAACGAAAAGGCCCTCATCAGCGAAGGGGTCGGCATTATGTCTGAAAAAATCAGACACGGAGAAATGCTCCGCAACTGTCTGAAGAACTGAATATATTTTCCAACAGGTGCGCTTCGGAAACTCCAAGCAAACATTGCAAGCCCCAAACATACCAACATTCTACCATGAAAAAGAAGACCATTGCAGCCACCTGCCTGGCTGCCACAATGTCCCTCTTTGCCAGCGCTCACGACGTGATTGACTTTTGCGGCGGATGGACATTCAAGAAAGCGCCCTCCACGACAGAAACGATGCAGGCCGCCGCAGCCTGGAACGGCCATTGGGACAGCGTTAGTGTCCCACACACCTGGAACGCCACCGACATGCTCACCCGCGTCAACAATTTCTACGCTGGAGCGGCCTACTATCGCAAGCACTTCTCCGTTCCCTCCTCCTGGAAAGACAAAGTGCTCTATCTGCGCTTTGAAGGGGTGGCCTCCTGTGCCGAAGTCTATGTCAACGGCAAACTTGTCGCCACCCACAAAGGGGGCTATTCGGCTTTCGCCTGCAACATCAGCGGAGACGTGCGCCACGGACAGAGCAACGAAATCGTGGTTAAAGCCGACAACAGCGCCCGCCCCGACGTGATACCAGTCAACCACAACCTCTTCGGCATCTACGGCGGCATGTATCGGCCTGTTTCGCTCATCGTGGCAGAACCTTGCCACATCGCCGTGACAGACTGCGCCGGACCAGGGGTTTACGTTCGGCAACAACAGGTATCGTCAAAGAGTGCCACCGTCTGCGTGACGACCAAAACACGAAACACCACCAGACAGCCGGCCCCTGCAACCATCGAAACGACCATCACTGACGACAAAGGCAACTGCGTGGCCCGCGTGAGAAAAAAACTGACGCTCTCCCCGCAGGGCATCCAGGCCCACGAAGCGACAATGCAACTGAGCAAGCCCCACCTGTGGCAAGGACGCGAAGACCCTTATTTATATAAGGTGACCGTGCGCATCCTCCAAAACGGGAAGGTGACAGACGAGAGTGTGCAGCCGCTCGGATTGAGAAACATTGAAATAAAACCAGGAAAAGGCATCTGGCTCAATGGCAAACGATATCCCATGTACGGCGTGACGCGCCACCAAGACCGCTGGGGGAAGGGCAGCGCACTGAGCAAGGCCGACCACGATGAAGACCTGGCCATGATTATGGACGTCGGTGCCACGACAATCCGCTTGGCCCACTACCAGCAGTCAGACTATTTCTATTCGCGTTGCGACTCGCTCGGCTTGCTGGTGTGGGCGGAAATCCCGTATGTCAATCGCGTCACGGGACAGGAATGGGACAACGCACACACACAACTCCGCGAACTAATTCGCCAGAGCTACAACCATCCCTCTATTTATATATGGGGACTGCACAACGAGGTCTACACGCCACACGCCTACACGGCCGACCTGACCTCGTCGCTCCACGAACTGGCCAAACAGGAAGACCCCGACCGTCTGACGGCCTCGGTCAACGGGTACGGCCACGCCGACCACCCTGTCAACATGAATGCCGACATCCAGGGCATGAATCGCTATTTCGGATGGTACGAACGAAAAATCAAAGACATCAACGGCTGGGTGGAAGGTCTGGAGAAAAATTACCCCAGCATGCCGCTGATGCTAACGGAATACGGAGCCGACGGAAACATCCGTCAGCAAACGGAATATCTGGGAGAATCGCTCAACTGGGGCGACCCTTTCTATCCAGAAACGTTTGAGACGAAAGTCCACGAATACCAATGGAGCGTCATTGCGAAACACCCCTACATATTGGCATCCTATCTTTGGAACATGTTCGACTTCGGTTGTCCCATGTGGGAACGAGGCGGCGTGCCGGCCCGCAATATGAAGGGACTCGTCACCATCGACCGCAAGGTCAAGAAAGACGCCTACTATTGGTATAAGGCCAATTGGAGCAAAAGTCCCGTGCTCTATCTGACGCAACGGCGAAACACCGACCGCGAACGCCGCGTCACGAGCATCACGGTCTATTCCAACGTTGGCCAGCCAAAGGTTTTCCTCAACGGACAGGAACTGGAAGGCATCCACAAGGGATTCACCGATGTTCACTACGTCATTGACAACGTCAGACTGAAAGACGGGGAAAACATCGTCACCACAACGGCCACCGACAAACAAGGAAACAAACTCTCCGACGAAATCCGCTGGCAATACACGGGCGAAAAACGCCGCTCGGCCCGACAGGGAAACAACAATGCGGAACACGCCGGATTCTAAAACTCAAACAGAATGAACGCTATCATCGAAAACATGATGACGCGCAGAAGTGTGCGCGCCTTTAAGAAAGACCCCGTACCAACGGAACTCATTGAGCAAGTGATTGAAGCTGGCACCTGGGCGGCATCGGGACACGACCGCCAGCCCTGGGCCCTCATTGCCGTGACCAACCCGGAAGTGATTGCAAAACTCAGCAAGGCCAACGCCTCGTTTTTTGAGCACGACGTGAAAGACCCGTTCTATGGTGCGCCGGCAATCATCATCGTCCTAACCAAGACATTCACGCCAACATATCTCTACGACGGTTCGTTGGCAATGGGCAACATGATGTTGGCCGCCCACAGCCTCGGCCTCGGTTCATGCTGGATCCACCGCGCCCGTCAGGAGTTTGAAACCGACACCTGGAAGGAATGGCTGCAATCCTTGGGCATTGAAGGAGAATACGAAGGTATCGGACATCTGGCCTTGGGCTATGTCGACGGCCAACTGCCAACGGCACGCCCCCGAAAGGACGGGCGCGTGTTCTGGGTGAAATAACCACACACACAGCAAAGGTTGCCAGCCTTGAACACGCCTTCAAAGCTGGCAACCCCAAAAAAATTTTCGTCATCCAATGGAATCAAAAACCAAAATTCTTTTCATTTGCTTGGGAAACATCTGCCGCTCTGTCGCCGCCGAAGAGGTGTTCCGCACATGGGTCAAGCAACACGCGCTCAACGCGCAATTTGAAATCGATTCGGCAGGCCTCATCGACTACCACGAAGGCGAATTTGCCGACAGCCGAATGCGGCAACACGCCTCCCAGCGCGGCTACAAACTGACCCATCGTTCGCGTCCCGTGACGCCTGAAGACTTCCGCCATTTCGACCACATCATTGCCATGGATGCCGACAATGTGCGGCGCCTGCGCCACGTGGCCCCTTCGGCCTCCGACATGGAGAAGGTGGTGCTGATGGCCGACTTCCTCCGCCACCACGAAGGCGAGACGTGCGTGCCCGACCCCTATTACGGCACAGGCAAAGATTTCGACCACGTGCTTGATCTGCTTGAAGACGCCTCTGAAGGATTGCTCGAATTTCTTCTCAACAAAAACTGAACGTACCATCCCCCCTACAATTCCCCACGCTCTTTCCATCATGAAACGCCACACTCTCAAATGCCTATTCTTCGCCCTCGCTGCCATCTGTTCCCTCCCAATGGAAACACAGGCCAACGATGGCCTATTTTACACCTCCGGCAACCAACTCATACCGCTCAACGAATCGCAAATCAGCGTTAGCAAGGAAGTGCTCACCATCCGCCTCAACGCCAACGGCACGGCAACCGTGGATGTCCAATACGACTTTCTCAATCCAGAAAAGGAAGAGCGTTGCGTGACGGTCGGGTTTGTGGCCGATGCCCCGCAAAACTTCACTGGGCAGCAATTGCAAGAAACGGAGCACCCTTTCATCAAGGATTTCACGGTGGAAATGAACGACACGGCGCTCAGTTTCCGTCATGCCACGGTTGCCAACGACTCAACGTTTGTCAACAAACTGGAGTTTAAGCCGTTGGACCTTTCTCTGTATGAAGAAGACGAATCCGGCAGCGGAAACTATCTGACGTTGCAAGACACGCATCTCGGCACGAGCATCAGCTATGTCTATTATTTCCAGGCAACTTTCAAACCGGGCCTCAACCATGTGCACCACCGCTACACCTACACGATGGCCCAAAATGTCTACACGCACTATCTGCTCGATTACAAACTGAGTCCGGCACTGCGTTGGGCCAACCATCAGATTGACGATTTCACGCTGCGCATCGAAAGCGACGGCTCGCCGCTTCACTTTTTCTTGAATGCCGCCAGCATGAAGGGAACAGATGCTCCCGCCATCATCAACGCCGTCGGAAAGAAGGGCTACGGGAAACACCAAATGCGCGACATCCGTTCAAGCGAATACGACAAGCAGGCGCAGCAGATGCTGGAGTTCTTCTTGAGGGATGCCTTTGTTGAAATCCACGCAAAGGACTTCAAACCGGAAGAGGAACTGCATCTCAGTGCTGCAGACTGCAGCGAGAGCGGCATCGTCTGCATGCCAGACCCTTGCAAAACGTCCTTGGTCGCCGCCGAATCGGAAACGCCGCTCAGTCCGCTCGACAAACTGGCCGCGAAGCACTACCTGGAGGCGCTGCAAGGCAAAACTTTCAAAGACAAAAAATTGCAGAAATATTTCGACAGCCGCTGGTGGTATCTCAAACAAAAGTAAAAAACCAACAACGCCCAACCATGCTTTGCAACATGGCTGGGCGTTGTCGGTTATGAGATTCATTTTGGCATTCTTTTCAAAGAAAGGGTTTGTGCAATGGTGGTTTAAAAGCTAAAAGCACTATCTTTGCATGCAACAATAATTGACTACACGTTTAGTTCTGGTAAAAAATAACTTGAACAAATTTGAGGGGGAATAGACATATTTTTATGCCCCTGCCTTTTTGCCGTTTTTGAAATTTGTCATTGGTCACATAGCCAGCTATGCTCCCTCTTCCAAAACCAACAAAAATACAGGTCAAAATTGCTCAACTTATTATTTCACCATTACTAAAGGTCACAATTTGTGATTTTGAAAATTGAGTATAAATATGGCAAATACAACCATAAAGAAAGAGAACGGCGAACTGGCCACAAGTCATGACCAGTTGGTTGTCGTGGACAATATAGGATCTCTAATAAAAGTAATTAGAGGACAGCAAGTTATGCTTGATAAAGACTTGGCAACACTATATGGTGTAGAGACAAGGGCTTTGAACCAAGCTGTCAAACGTAATATTCAGAGATTTCCTACTGATTTTAGGTTTCAGTTAACTATGGAGGAATGTTCAAAATCACAGATTGTGACTTTGAACGCGGGACGAGGACAAAATATCAAGAAACTACCTTATGCCTTTACAGAACAAGGTGTAGCCATGCTTAGCAGTGTCCTTCGTTCACCAACCGCAATAGATGTAAATATTCAAATCATGCGAGCCTTTGTTTCCATGCGTCATTTCATGCTAAACAACGCATCTGTGTTCAGCCGTCTGGAAACAATTGAGTACCATCAATTGGAAATGCAGCAACATCAGCAAGAAACAGACAAACTCATAGACGAGGTGTTTCGCAGATTGGACGAGGGAAATGCAAAGCCCAAGCAAGGAATTTTCTATAATGGGCAAATTTGTGATGCCTATACTTTCGTGTCCAGTTTGATTAAGAGTGCGAAGAAACGTATCATCCTTATTGACAACTATGTTGACGAGACTGTACTGACATTGCTCGACAAAAGAGAAGAATACGTGTCTGCGGTCATCTATACTCAACAAATAAGCCGTCAATTCCAACTCGACATAGACCGTCATAACGCTCAATATACACCGATTGATGTTAAAACATTCCGCTTATCACATGACCGTTTTCTTTGTATAGACGATACTATATACCACATAGGAGCTTCCATAAAGGACTTGGGCAAAAAGTGGTTTGGCTTCTCCAAGATAGAGATACTTACACCAGATGAATTGGTAGAAAGAATCAATAGAGGGTAATCCTTACGAAAAAAATCAAGAGAAAGGACTCAATACATATAGATTGCACTTCTAACTTGAGTCTATATTGCCCGATGGTGGTATCTCAAAAAATAAATAACCGACAACGCCCAACCATGCTTTGCAACATGGCTGGGCGTTGTCGGTTATGATATTCATTTTTAATGACACAAGCCTTCAAGCATCGTTCTATCTTTACCTTGACAAGGTTGGGTTTTCAATACCCATGCTGGTGGTCAGTATTTTTTTTAGCATCAATTCATGCAGTCTTTTCCCACTTCCGATTATCCTAATAAGAAAAGCAAAAACGCATCGCCCATTAACATGGATATAGAAGAGACCATAAAGCAAGTGAGAACTGGAGACGCAAATGCTCTGGCAAGACTTATCGAAGCATACTCCCCAATGGTGAGAAAAGTATGCTCCAACATCACTGATGAGGACGAGGACACATTGAATGACGTCGTCCAAGTGGTGTTTATCCGTGCTTATTATTCTCTTCATCAACTCAGAGACACTGATAAATTCGGAGAATGGTTGTGTGCCATTGCAAGAAATGAAGCCTTGAAATTGCTGAAGCATAAGCAGAAAAGAATGTTTACGCCTTTCTCATCGTTCACAAACGAAGAATTTGAAGTAGAGGAATGTGTCACTCCTGAGAACTGGCTGGAGGAAAAAGAAATACATGAAATCATCGCCCAACTCCAACAGGCTACAGAAAGGTCTTTCAGATGGCTGTGATTGAAGGATATTCGCATAAAGAGATAGCGAAAATACTGGGAATAGAGCCACACAGTTCTTCTTCTCAATTGGCAAGGGCCAAAGCGATGCTGAGAAAGATTATCAACAAACGCATGTTGGCCATCGTCTCGTTCTTCCTCATCAGCATACCGCTCTATCGCATCCTATGGAGAAAGCCAAAGATTGAAAATGGGCACACACATACGGCACAGGTTGAACACGGGAAGAAGGGCCGGAAGCAGCATATTACCAAGAAACAAATGGAGGAAATGCCGACACGGGGAAAAAGAACCGAAAACGTAGCAGCCAATATGGCCCACCAGAATATCCTCCAAACGAAATCCAACTCTATGCTGGCCAACGACACGATTCTGATTCATGATTCATTAAGCAGCCATCACATCGCAGAAATCGAATTTGACAGCACTGCGACCGACACGGTAAGAAACATTTGGCAAGAATACGGCAAAACGTTTATCGCTGAAGATAGACATATCCCCACGAAACACAAATGGCAACTACTTGCAGCAGGTTCTTTGGGGTCGTCCTTGGTTCAAAACGCCTATAAGATGTTGGCAAGCAACATCGGAAGCGGTTTACCAGACACTGATGCACCTGCAAGCCCCAATAGATTCTCCACCTGGGAAGAGTGTTACCATTATTTGCAAATGAAAGAGCAGGAAACATTGTCGGAGGAAGAAAAAGCACTTATGGAAATTGCCCTCAACAACAAGAACAACACAAAGAACGATGGAAAAATCGTGGAGCATGAGCGACATGACAACCCCATCACCTTCGGCCTTTCAGTGACCAAATCATTGGAAAACAAGTGGGGCGTGACGACAGGTTTGCAGTATTCGCTCTTGAAATCCGACTTTACATTAGGAGAAGACGCTTATTACATCAAGCGGAATCAAAAGGTTCACCTACTTAGGACTGCCTTTGCACGCGTCATACAGATGGCTTGATGCCAAGAATTGGTCTATATATTCTTCACTGGGCGTGACTCTACATATACCTGTGTATGGCAAAACAGACGAGAAGTATGTGACGGGGAAAACCACACCATATACAAATAGTTGGCATTTCACGCCTTCGCTGCAATGGACCATTGACACAAGCGCCGGCGTGCAATATCATTTTTCACCCAACTGGGGAATCTATTTGGAACCGTCGCTGAATTGGCACCTACAGCATGGAAGTTCTGTTCACACGAGATGGACAGAACATCCGTTCACCTTCACTGTTCCATTCGGCATCAGATTCACCTGGTGACAATGTCTTCGTGCAGTCTTTCAGACTTTTTCCGCCTCTTACCAATAGAAGCACAAAAGCTTTGGAAGATAATAATGTACAAGACAAAAGACTATCTACACAACGGAGTCCTATACCTCAACAACATCATCCGCCCGCACCACAAGCAACTGAGCACGCTGATGATTTACTCCACCACCAAGTGCCAATCGCGCTGCAAACATTGCTCTATATGGCAAAAACCAGAAGACCATCTGTCCTTCGATAATATAAAAGACATTATGGCAAGCCGGTGCATCACTAAGAACACGGTGGTTGGTTTGGAAGGTGGAGAGTTTCTACTGCATCCCGATGCGAATGCCATCATGGAGTGGTTTAGAGACAACCACCCCAACTATACACTTCTATCCAATTGCCTTGCGCCTCAAAAACTCATTGAAGCGGTTCGACGCTATCATCCGAAGCATCTATACGTTTCGCTTGATGGCAACAAGGAAACATACAAGTTCATGAGAGGCTGCAACGGACACGACCATGTGATTAAAGTGCTTGAAACCTTGAAAAAGGAGGTGCCTATATCTCTAATGTTTTGCCTCTCCCCATGGAACACCTTTAAGGACATGGATTATGTGATTGGCATTGCAAAAAAATACGACATAGACGTGCGCATCGGCATCTATGGAACGATGGACTTCTTTGACACCACATCCGATTTGCTTTCTGCAGACATTGCTCATTACAATCAGAATATCCCGAAGAGCATTCACGACACAGAAGAAAACTTCGATTTTGTGGCCCTGTATAAGGAATGGAGAAATGGTCATCTGCGTTTGCGATGCCAAAGCATTTTCAGTGAACTGGTGATACACTCTAATGGCGATGTGCCGCTATGCCAAAACCTGGGCGTGATGCTTGGCAATATTCACGAGCATTCATTGGACGAGATTTTCAACTCCAAGGAGACTGCCAAAATGCAATGCCAATACTCTAAAAACTGCAATGCCTGCTGGATTAATTTCCATCGCAAGTACGACATTATCCTGCTGCGTAACCTCGAAAAGTTTTTACCCAAGAGGGTCATCGAATTGTTCTATGGCAAATACCAATGGACCAGCAACAGCAAAGAGACTTACCGAAGATACATCAACAACATCAGCCGCCAATGGAATACATCAAAAACATTATAGAGCGCTACAAGCACATTCGGAGCTTCCGAATGTTGCGCCAGAGCTATAAAAGCAAGTATGCTTTTGTGGGGATTGGGAATCACAGCACCAACAATCTCTACCCCGTGATCAACTATCTGCATATCCCTTTGAAATACATCTGCTGCAAATCTCCCGGCAAGCTCCACATGATTGAAGAGGCCTTTCCTCATGTCCGTGCCACCACGTCGTTGGATGAAATATTGGCAGACGAAGAGGTCAAGGGCGTGTTCGTGTCGGTTTCGCCAGAGGCGCATTTCTCCATTGCATCAAAGGTTTTAGAAAATGGAAAAGCGTTGTTTATTGAGAAGCCGCCATGCCTGAGCACCGCTGAACTGAAACAGTTGACAGAATTGCAGAAGCGGGCAAATGTGTTAGCGGTCGTTGATCTGCAGAAACGCTTTGCGCCCGCAATACAAATATTGAAGAAGGAATTGCAGAGATGCAAAGGCACAAAGACCTACAATCTGAAATACCTGACCGGTGCATACCCAGAGGGAGATTCTCTGTTCGACCTCTTCATCCATCCGTTAGACTGTGTCACCTGGCTGTTTGGGAAATCGGAAGTCAGAGGCATGGAATCCATCAACGGACAGACTCTAATGTTGATGCTCAAACATGCTGACGCTACAGGAATTCTTGAACTTTCCACGGGCTATACATGGTCTGATGCACAAGAGAGCATGACCATAAATACCGACAAAGGTGTATACACACTGGAGCAATTGGACAGCCTTAACTTCCGCCAAAAGCCACATTGTTTTTGTGGAATACCTCTGGAAAAGGTTTTTACACATAAAAAGGTGACGACTGAATTGTTTGGCAGGAATAAATTCCTACCTTTGATGCCCAACAACCAGATTTTCATACAAGGATATTACGGCGCTATAAAGAGTTTTGCAGATGCTGTTGAAGGAAATGGGGCCTCAGCCGTTCAATCCTTAGAAGCATTTATGGAAACCTACTCTTTGATGGATGCTATTCGTTCATTTAATAATGGTGAAAGAATAAGTTGAGCAAATACTTAAAATCAAGCTTATGAGAATACATTTATTGAGATTTATTATACTGGGAACCACAGCCCTAACAGCTTGTTCATCCGACCAAATCATCATGGAATCGGTGACATTAAGCGACTTGGCAAACACGGGTTGCGAGACCACATATTCGGCAAAAGAAAGCCGCCCTGAGTTTTACGCAAAAGAGAAGAGGAAATCTCCCAAGATGACAATATCTGTGGGTGGCAATGGTGTGGCCACATTCCACTTTACCAACCTGGAATACGACTGTATAACGGAAAAAATCGATGCCAGGCTCGACCCGCAGGGAAATACAATAAAGATAGTGATTGCTCCTTATAAGAAAGATCCAACGTTGGAAGCCGATTGCTACTGCAGATATAATGTCGGCTTCAAACTTTCCAATCTCACGTCAGGCACATACCATCTGAAGGTATATTTCGCCGATTACTATGGAAAGTATGAGATTCTTTCTCCTGACTACGATGGCATGATTGCTTTCAAGCCTAACGAAACATTGGAATTTGATTTGTAGGCAAACCAACTAAATGATATCAACTGCAGGCAGTCAAAAACTCAGCAATAATCCAAAGTCATCGACCTTCGGCCGACGGTAATGCTACTCGCGGCCGAAGGTAGCATTACTCGCGGCCGAAGGTAGCGCTACTCGCGGCCGCAGGTCGATGACTTGCAATAAGCGCAAGGATGTTCGACTAAAGGCTTTGTCTGAATGGATGCGCTCACGGGACTGGGCCGTCAAACTGATGCCAGAGATGGTCTTATGGGTAGAATGTTCAAAATACAGAAAAAATCAAGGGTGTTCAAAATTGAAATATCAATGGTTAGCAGTAGCACCCTCGCAGCGGAGATTTGCACTGACTCGCACAATCGTCTGTTGCGGCGCCAGCAGTGTAGCTCACTTTGCTCGCAAAGTGAGGGCCACGAACACGTAGCGAACATGACCAGCGCTCTGGGGCATGACTTTGTTGGATTTTCAGCTCGTGCGTGGCCGCCACAATATTCGCTCCCCTCACTTTGCTCGCAAAGTGAGCTACAGTGCTTCGCCTCAGACCTCCGCCAAATGTCCGCGCGGTGCGCTGATGGAATATTTCGAAGGTAAGTGATGGTGGGAAAGGAATAACTCCTTATTCCACAAAATTGGTCAAGTTATTTTATTAAGTAGGTGTTCAGAATTAGTTTATCCCAACATGAATAGTATAAACTAATTTTGAACACCTACTTACCTTTACTTATAGGCGAGGACTCCCTGAGTGTTATTCAGTCGTCTTCCAACGACAGATAATAGAGCAGGCGGTAGAGATTGTAGACGCTGACAGAGGGATGCTTGCCACGCAAACTCTTGCGCATCATTTTGCCAAAGCGCTTGAAGAAGAGGAGGAGCGGACGCCTCATGTTCCAACGGTCGATCTTGGCGGAATAGTGCGTGATGAGCGAATAGCCGTCCATCAGGTCGCGCATCCTGAACAAGGTTTGCATGGCTTCCTCGGTCTTATACATGAAGTTGCCGTTGTCCTCGAAATCGTCGATTTCCACCGGGTTGTCAATGTGGTGTACTGGTATATGGGCGGCTGTCAGAGATTTGCCAAACAAGACGTCTTCATAACCATAGGTGCGGATGCGACCATCGAAAGGATAATTGAGCAAGGTCTGTTTGCTGACCATAAAATTACAGGTGCGGAAACTCTGGTAGGGCTGCGCCAAACGATTTTCAACGGAGAACTTGGGCAGGCACCGTTTCTCATAGCGGTAGCGGAGATTGCCGTGGAAGCGTTTGCCGAAAGGCGGCAAGGAGACACCGCCGTAAACCACCTTGTGCCGCTCATCACATTGCAGATAGTTCTGCAGGAAATGAGAGTCGGGGATGTTCACGTCGCAATCCAGAAACACCAGCCATTCGTAACGCGCATTCCGCGCCAGCACATTGCGGATTTCCGCCCGCCCCACGTTGTGGTCCATTTCCAGCAAGCGGCAATGCGGCAGGGCGTTGATTTCGCGATTGGCCTCAACACACCCCACGCGCGACGACTTGTCGTCGGCCACGATGATTTCGAAGTTGAAGGCGTCATGGCGCGGAGATTGGGTTGCAGCGGCCAAATCATGCAACGTCTTTACGAGCGGGGCGCAAAAGCGGTTGAAACAGGGAATTAATATGGATATATTTCTTTCTGCCATGGTTTGCTGTGGTTTATGGGTTCTCTTCCAAAGGGCAAAAGCCGTTTGGAAAGCGGTTTTGCAATCAGGCCGCCAAAGGGGGCGCATGGGGGTCGGCGGATTGCATCTGCGAAGGGGAGAAACGACGGGGTGGCCTTTGCTAATCTTCAAGAGCGCCTCCGTCCACTTCTAAGGCGACGATGGAAGAAAGGGGCACTTCCTCTCCACCTCTGAAGAGGAGCAGACGGCGCAACGCGTCGACGTGCTTGACTTCATCTTGCAACACGTGGTAACTGCCGCCTTCTTTCCGCTCGTCGGCCACATAATAGGTGACAGACACCCGAACGCCCTCTTCGGCATGCTCGCGCACATAGGCCAGCGTTTCGTCGAGTTTCTTCAAGACGCTGTCGGTCAAGCAGGGCGGACGCTCTGTCAAACGGGCCGTTTCGGAAAGGGCGGCCCCGTGGCCAGTCAGGGCGGCAAAAGGGGCAAACTGTCCGGCCCGTGCCCGAAGGGACATGCGAGGGCGTGTCTTCGAGACGTGGTGTGGCATATTTATAATGTCGTCATATTCACTCATGCTTTGTGTCCTCCTATCTGACTGTTACGCTCAATGGCCGTTGCTCCTTCGTCGAAATTGACGCCTTTGAGGATGGCATTCTTGCCAAACATTTTCTTGATGTTGAGCACGGCCTGCTGCACCTTCCGCTCGCGTTCCAACAGGTTCTCCTGCTGCGCTTTTTCTTCCTGCGCCCCGATGCTGTCTTCAAAAAGATTCAACTGCCGGGGGGCTTTCCGCCGCTGCTCGAGTTCCTGCTCTGGCACCACGTTGTTGGTGGTCAGCGTCAGGCGCCGAACGAGCAAAATGGGATTGGCGATGCGGTCGAAAAGATTGGCAACGGCCTGCTTGATCAAACTGGAGGATGACACGGGCGCTCCCAAATTGGCGGAACCATGAGCGGATTTCGGCACCACGCGTCCGTAATGGTCGGTTTGCGTTTCGCCATGATAGAGGCTGCGGATGTTTTCGTCTTTCAGGCTCTCGATGTCATAGCCCACGTCGAGCACAATCTGGTCGGTCAGCAAATGTTTGTCGAGCAAATCCAGGGCAGCGCCTTCTGCCATTTCCTGCACCACCACCCGCGCTTTGCTAAACGTGTAGGGACTCTGCAACACCTGTCCGCTCGAAAGGGAACGGCGCTCTGGCCGATAGGCTTTGATGTCACACAGCCGACATGGCTCCCACCCCCAGGCGTGGTCGATGAGCAATTCCGCGTTCACGCCAAAGAGTTTGTAGAGCAGACCCTCATTCCGCACCGACTGCCGGGCAATGTCGCCCATCGTATAGATATATTCTTTTTCCAGGCGCCGGGCGATGCCTTTGCCAACGCGCCAGAAATCCGTGATGGGGCGGTGGCTCCAAAGTTTGCGCCGGTATGTCATCTCGTCGAGCGCCGCCATCCTGACGCCGTTTTCATCGGCCGGGATGTGTTTGGCAACGATGTCCATAGCGATTTTTGCCAGATAAAGGTTGGTGCCGATGCCAGCCGTTGCCGTGATGCCAGTTGTTTTCAACACGTCTTTGATGATGGTCATGGCCAGTTCTTCGGCCGACATTTTATAGGCATACAAATAATCTGTCACGTCCATAAACACCTCGTCGATGCTATACGCATGGATGTCTTCGGGGGCTACATATTTGAGATATACGGAATAAACGCGTGTGCTATAGTCAATGTAATATTTCATGCGCGGCGGTGCCACGATGTAGTCCACCGCATATTCGGAATGTGCCTGCAACTCTTTGTCGTCTGCCGACTTCCCCGTCAGCAGCCATCCGCCGCGCGGTCCGCCCGACGGACGGGCAACGGCTGCCCCACCCTGCGCCGCGTGCAATTCCCATTGCCTAAGATTTCGCTGGCGATTGACTTCACGAACGCGCTGCACCACCTCGAAAAGACGCGCACGACCAGAAATGCCGTGCGCCTTCAATGAGGGGGTGACTGCCAGACAGATGGTTTTCTCCGTGCGGCTGAGATCGGCAACGACCAGATTGGTGGAAAGCGGGTCGAGCCCTCTCTCCACACACTCCACACTGGCAAAAAAGGATTTCAAGTCAATGGCTAAGTAGGTTCGTGCTGTTTGCTGTGGCATATATCTTTATGGCTTGGAAAAACGGATGTTCAAATTTACACAAAACACGACACTCCACAAAAAAAATCAGGATTTCCTTGGGCGAAAAAAAGAAAATTCGTAGATTTGTGACGGTGCTGGCACAAACTGCCAGGCACATTACTTATCAGGGCTGTGCTGGAAGTTGCCAGGAAGTTTCCGCGTTTTTTCAGAACGCCCATTATGTAACCCTGAACCAGCAGGGCTGGTTCGCAATATCAAAACCATCATGAAAAAGTTTACAATTCCCATCTGTACTGTGGCATTTCTCGGACTGACCGCTTTCTTCGCTTCAGCCTGTTCAAACGGCAACGCCAAAGACTTTGTCAAGGATTTCAGCGAGACGGTTTACAACGCCGATTCCAAAGACGCAAAGTATGTCACCAAATACAAGGAATTTGGCAGGCTCTCCAAACTGAATGTATCGAGAGGCATTGAAATCTACTACACGACAAACGCTTCTGAGAAAACGGAAGTCAAGGCCGTCATTGATGAAACGCTGGCGCCATATTTTGAGGCCAAGATGGAAAACGGAACGCTGATTCTTTCGTTCACCAAAAACGTCACAATTAAAAACAATTGCACCAAGGTGTACCTCGCTGCCGCTTCTCCACAACAGGTGGCTCTCAGTTCGGGCGCATCGCTCCACATGCAAAACGACCTGAACGTCAATCGTTCATTCTCTCTCGAGATGAGCAGCGGAGCTGACGCCGAATTTAAGGGCATCAAATGCACTTCCTGCTCCATCACGCTAAGCAGCGGAGCTGACACCGACATCGACCATCTCAAATGCGACAACCTGACCTTGACGAGTTCGTCGGGCGCTGATGCCGACATCGAAAAAATGACGGCCGACAAAATCTCTGTCAACTCCAGCAGCGGCGCCAACACCGACATCGAAGGCATCAAATGCCAAAATATCTTTGCCAGCGCCTCAAGCGGTGCCGACTGCACGTTTAAGGGAAAATGCACCGAAACGGCCGTGCTCAACGCCTCGAGCGCTGCGAGCATCGATGCCCGAGAACTAATCGCACGAAACATCTCGCGAAACGAGGGCAGCGGCGGCAGCATGAGATACAAAGCTCAAAATGTGACTGGAAGACAAAACGACAGATCGACGCAACTCCCCGTCACTCGCCAGAACAACGAAATCCGCTCTGGCTCTGACGCAAGAGCCATGTAACAACGGCAGGACGAGGGGAGAAAACGCGGAACAGGCCACCAAACGTTATCCGCGACAAACTGGTGGTTTGTTTTTTTGACCATGTGATTTTCTCTGCTCGACGTGCTGAATCCATTACTAAATGATATGCCAAAGGCAGGTTGGATTTTCCTTCTCAGGATGTCCAACCTGCCTTTGGCATATAGGCCTTTTACGCCTGCAACAATCGGCCGCAACGTCCCGATATCCCATAAGAAAGAACTGGCGAATCAGTTTTTTTCATTTTTAACCAAAGAAAACTCGAAAAAAGAGAGGGATAAATACTTGCATCAACCTTTTTTCCTTAAATTTGTAGGCAGAAATGTCACAACGCTGAAACACGATTGAAACATTTTTACAGGCAAAAACATATACAAACATAATACTACAGGATCCAACCATGGAACAAAAAGATTTAAAACACATCGTTGACCAATTTGAAATCCAAGGCAATGTCACTGAAGTGAAGCCTCTCGGAAACGGACTCATCAATACAACTTACAAGGTATGCACCGAAGGTGATGCCCCCGACTATGTTCTCCAACATGTCAACAACGCCATTTTCCCCGACGTGAAAATGCTCATGGACAACATCGTTGCCGTGACAGGACACATCCGCAAGAAACTGGAAGCTGCCAACACGCCTGACATCGACCGCAAGGTTCTGTCTTTCATTCCTGCCAAGGACGGACAGTTCTTCTACCTCCACGAAGGAAAATACTGGCGCATCATGGTGTTCATCCCCGACACGGTTTCGCAGACGGCCGTTACGCCTGAAACTTCTTACATCGTTGGCGAAACTTTCGGAAACTTCCAGGCTATGCTGGCTGACATCCCTGTTCAGTTGGGCGAAACTATCAAGGACTTCCACAACATGGAATTCCGCATGCAGCAGTTGCGTGAAGCTGTGGCTGAAAACAAGGCCGGACGTCTGGCTGAAGTTCAGTGGCTCGTTGACGAACTGGAAAAGCGTGCTGAAGACATGTGTAAGGCTGAACGCCTCCACCGCGAAGGCAAATTGCCAAAACGCATCTGCCACTGCGACACGAAGGTCGATAACATCCTCTTCGACAAAGACGGCAACGTATTGTGTGTCATTGACCTCGACACGGTGATGCCAAACTTCGTATTCTCTGACTTCGGCGACTTCCTCCGCTCTGCTGCCAACACGGGTAAGGAAGACGACAAGGACCTCGACAACGTGAACTTCAACATGGACATCTTCCGCGCTTTCGCCAAGGGCTACATCAAGAGCGCCAAGAGTTTCCTCACGCCAATCGAAATCGAAAACTTGCCTTACGCTGCCACGCTGTTCCCATACATGCAGACGGTGCGTTTCTTGGCCGACTATATCAACGGCGACACTTACTACAAGACGCAGTATGCTGAACACAACCTCGTCCGCTCTAAGGCACAATTTAAATTGTTGCAGAGCGCCGAAGAACACCTCGCCGAAATGCAGGCTTTCATCAACGAGCAGCTTGGCTAATTTGATTTAAAAATGTCTCCGACAAGGAGATCATTCATAATTCATATATAAGTTAACAACAAGGTCCACCTCGGAAACGGGGTGGATTTTTTGTTGCCATACGGCGGAGGGGCGTTGGGAGGTTTTGCCGTCAGAGGCACGAAACTTCAATCCGTGACAATTTGTCACGGATTCGTTACCTTCTTTCTTGAGTCTCTGCTTCAGCTTTCTCCAACAAAAAATCTTCCGCGGTTTTTGTAATGTGGTTACAAAATCTGCGGAAGATTTTTTGCGTCTTAAGCTTAGGAATTATTTGAACACATGCTTGCCATAGTTCATGCCCTTCATGTCGTAATATGAAGGCTCCTGCTGCAAGCGCTTGAGGAAGTCGGGATAAGAGCGTTCTGCCTGTGGCGTCCATCCAGCTTCTGCCACTGCGGCCAGGCGGGGAAGAAGGAGATACTGCAATTTCGGCGTGTTTTCAACCCACTCCGTCCAGAAGTTAGCCTGAACGCCCATGTATTTCTCTTGCAGGTTTTCTGCCACATTCTTCATCGGCACATAGTTGTAAACGGCTTCAACCGTTTCTGTACCCCAACCCTGTGAACGGGGTTCCCAGATGTCTTTGCTCTGGCGACGGTTGATGTAATATGGAATCTGCGGACTCAAGATGGTGGTCAGACCACGCTTGGCGGCTTCCTGGGCGGCCTTGTCTGCACCAACCCATGCCATCACGGTGAAGTCCTTGCCCAAAACGGACGTGTTTCCGTGGAGCACTTCGTTCCAGAAGATGAAATGGCGCTGCTGCTGGGCTGGTTTGCTGGCAACGTAATCCTTGAGCTGCTTATAGAAATGAATCTGCAAGTCGCGATAGTTTTTCGAACCAATCTGCTTCAGCAATGCCTGGCAGTCTTTGTTCTGCTCCCATTTCTTCACGGGACATTCGTCGCCGCCGAGGTGCATATACTGGTAAGGGAAGAGGGTGATGAGCTCGTCTATCACGTCTTTGGCAAACTGGACGGCCTTGGGGTTGGCCACGTTGATCACGTCGGTTGAAACGCCTTGTGAGAGCCAGACTTCATGGGGCTTCTCTGGGTCGCACGCCAAAAATTCAGGATATACGGCCACGGCAGCTTGGGAGTGTCCGGGAATGTCTACTTCCGGCACAATCTCAATGAAGCGCTCACGGGCATAGGCAACGATTTCGCGGACATCGTCCTGCGTGTAGTATCCGCCATAACGCTCGCCATCGGGCAATGTGTTGCCCCAAGAGAGGGTCATGGTGTTTCTCCACGCACCATAAGTGGTCAGACGGGGATATTTCTTGATTTCTACGCGCCAACCCTGGTCATCGGTCAGGTGCCAATGGAAACGGTTCATCTTATAGGCGGCCATCACGTCGAGCACCTGCTTCACGGCTTTCTTGCCGAAGAAATGACGGCCTTCGTCGAGCATGAAACCGCGCCAGCCGAAACGAGGAGCATCTTCAATCTCGACAACGGGCAAGGTCATGCTCGTTCCCTTTTCCACACTCACGCCAGCCATCACGGCACGTGTTGGCAACATCTGCTTTAATGTCTGCAAGGCATAGAAGAAGCCAACGGGGCGGGCGGCCTCGATGATGACGTTGGTCTTGCTGACACTCAAGCAATAGGATTCTCCTTTCAACGAGGGATTGTGGCGCAACTGCAAAGCGGCCTTGGCGGCTTTGCTGGCCTTGAAAGCGAGACCAGTGGTGCTCGTAAATTCCTGTTCAAAGGATTTCAAAAGGCTCTGGATGCTGTCGCCTTCGTAAGCGTCAGCCCATGCGGTTGTGACTTGTCCGAAGGTAAACTGACCGTTGCCTTCAACAAGTTTGGCCGGACGCGGAATGATTGAAAGCCCGTCGGCCATGCAAGAGGCTGAAAGGCACACCGCCATCAATGAGGCCGTAATTTTCTTGGTGATTTTCATACTGTTGTTTTGTGTTGATTATTATTTCTGGTTCTGCTCGCGACGCGGACATACCTGGGGGGAACGGTGTCTTGTTTGGATGGCCCCTGAGATATGACACACTGCTTCGCTGCTTATGGGAATGCTTCTATGAGGCATCAATTGGGCGACACGTCCGATGGTTGTTCTTCCTCTTCCGCATCACCATGCGCCTCCAAGAGGTCGACATCAGTAGAGGTGTCCACGTCTGCCAACTGCGGAATGGGATTTTTGTCACTCTGCTTGGCGCCGAGTTTGATGAGTTTGGCACAGGTCGTCAGGATACTCTTGCCGGTTGGCTGCAATTTCTTTCCAGCATCTTCATAGGCCGATTCGGCCGCCTTCAGCGCCTTTCCAACAGCGGCATACCTCTTCATGAAGAGGCCAACGCGGTCAATCATTTCATTGGCCAGACTGTACACGTGCTCGTGGTTTTGCGCCTGGGCAATCTGTGTCCACGTGAGATTAACGATACGCAAGGCAGCAAAAAGCGTCTGCTCGTCGGCAATAAAGACGTTGCGTTCCATCGCACGCCGCCACAAATCGGGTTGGGCATTCAAAGCGGTCCATAGCGCTCCTGTATGCGGCACGAACATGATGACATAGTCCATCTTCATCTTCGGAGGTTTCACATACGAAGAATAGTCCTTCTGCGAAAGTTCTTTGACGTGGCTCTGAATGCTGTCGATGTGTGCCTTCAAGGATTTCTCACGCGTCACGTCGTCCTCTGCATTCAGATAGTCAAAGAAGGCCGTGAGCGACACCTTGGAGTCGATGATGACTTCACGGCGCTGGTCGAGATGCAAAATCACGTCGGGGCGCATCATGCTGCCTTCTTCCGACTTCACCACATGGCCGTCAGCGTCACGAAGAACGGCCTGCGTGTCATAGTGGATGCCACGCTCCAATCCCTGCGAAGCCAACAGTTCATCGAGCACCATCTCGCCCCAATCTCCTTGCACCTTGCTACCGTGCTTCAATGCACGCGTCAACTCGTCGGCGCTCTGCTTGGCGGCTATGCTCTGCTGCATCATGCGCTCTATGTTCTCTTTGAGGGCCGAACTCATTTCGGTCTGCTTGATGGTGCTCTCATTCATAGCACGGTTCATTTTGTCAATCGTCTCACGCAGAGGCATGACAATCTGACCGAGATTGGTGTTGCTCGCCACTTCAAACTCCTTCTGGCGCTGCTTCAGCATCTCATCGGTGGCACTCTTCAACTGCGCCGTCATTTTTTCAATGGTCTCGTCAAAGCGCACCTGCTGGGCCTTCATGGCCTCGTTATGCCGCATTTCCTGCGCCTCGATTGCCTGACGGAAGGAACGCTCCTTGCTGGCCATCAGCACGTCGTTGGCCGTGGCCTGGGCTTCAAGGGCGGCGCGGCGCTCAACCTCGGCATTTTTCTGCTGCAAAGCAAGGCGCCGGTCGAAATCGTCACGCATCGCCTGCTCTTTCTGAAGGCGCTCTGCCTTCAATTCTTCAATCCGCTGACGCGCTTCTTCCTTCTGCTCGCTCATCTGCTTCTGAAGGAACTCAGCCTCTGCCTGCAAACGCTGGTGCTTGGCTTTCAAAAACAAATAGGCGGCAACAACGCCCAAGGAAAGCCCTATAAAGAGGTATATAATTGTGTCCATGTAGTATAGAAACTCATTTCCTTACAAATTTACAGATTTTAATCGAGGCAAAAAAATTCAGCACAACGAATATAGCCGCCGCCACCTTTTTTTTGTTCTGCAAACCACCGCTACTTGTATAAAAAATAGCTAAATTTGCGCACTCGCTGAACGCGACAAACAAACATCCCTAATATAATATGTTACCTAACACAGAAATCAAACAGCAGGAGCCTACGAAACAGGCTCCAACGAAGGAGGCTGACGCTCCGCCATCAGCAAATGAAAAAAAGAATGTGACCTATGGATTTCTCGTCGGTCTGTTAGCGGCCATCTGCTATGGCTTCATCCCGTTCTTCACCCTGCCCATCAAATCGGGAGCAACGGAGAATTTCATGTCCGACCCGACCATTCTCTTCTACCGTTTCGGATTTGCCAGCATCATCCTGGCAATCGTGATGCTCATACGCCGCATCAGTTTTAAGGTGACACGCGGCGAACTGGTGACGCTGATTTACCTCGCATTCATCTCCGACGGTTCTGCCTTGTTCCTCATCGACGGATACAACTACATGTCGAGCGGCGTTGCCACCACCCTCCATTTCATGTACCCGGTCGTAACGGCCATCATCATGACGACCTTCTACAACGAAGCTCGCAGATTGAGCACCATTCTGGCCGTGTGTATGGCCGTTGGCGGTGTCGGCATTCTTTCTTGGGACCCAACTGGAAACACAAGTGTCCGCGGCGTCATCATCGTCCTGGTATCTGCCGTCTGCTATGCGCTTTATTTCATCCGTGTCAACCGTTCTAGAGCTGCCACGATGAATAGTTCAAAACTCGTTTTCTACGTCATGTTCATCGGTGCACTCATCTTTGGAGCTGAAGCCCTTCGCCAAGGCAACTTCTCCCCAATCACAACCGACCTACAATGGAGTAACCTTGCCTCCCTGGCTATCATCTGTACGTTCATCACCAACGTCAGTTTGGTGTACAGCGTCAAACGCATCGGCAGCACCATGACCGCCGTCCTCGGGGCCTTAGAACCGCTCACTGCCGTCATCATCGGATGCCTCATTTTTAATGAAGCCTTCAACTGGCAAGTCATGCTGGGAATCGCACTGATCATTCCCGCCGTCATCATGATTATCCTGACACGACGCAGATAATTTCCACATCTGTCACCACAGCCCACCAGGAAAACTGGAATTATCTAACAATCAACAGATATTTACCTGGTTTTCAGCAGGTGCTTATCTATAATCCATCGGAAGTTCAAGGGCTGTTCTTCCTAAATCGTAAGCATCTCATACAAATAGGGTGTTCAAAATCCAGAAAAATTCTGCGCGATATTTTCTGGATTTTGAACACCCTATTTAGATAGAGACTTATATCTACTGGATATAGAGTCAATGCCTTATTCTTTTTTTCGACGCTGCCACTTCATGGGTATGCAATCAAGGCTTCTGTTCGAACACTGGCTCTCCGTTGGTATCAACCAAAAACCGGCCTTCTATGCCAAAGAATGTCAACTCCGCTGGGTGGATGGCCTGAACTCCCCATGAATTATTCTCTTCATCGTAGATTCCACGCTCGAAATAGAAGAGGTTTTTATAGCGTTTGGCATCGAGGGAATGTATTTGCTTCTTTGGGTTCTTGCGATCATTGGGAACGGAATCCGTCACCCATATACGCGTGATAGTATTGGTTTCAGTATCCACTTCTATCGCCCACAAAGTCCAAGCGTGGTTCATGTCGCGAAGTTGCGCAACGTAATTTCCCGTAGTGAAATAACGCAACAACACGTCTGTGAATATTGCTTCGTTGGAGTCTATGTAGCCTCGCGTGAAGATGATTGGATTATCATAGTCGTCATTGAAGAGATAGTTTTGATAAAGATTGGTACGTGTGTAGGCTATGGATGGATGTGTTTCACGCAGATACCAATCGAGGGCTTTATATACATAGTCACCACCCTTATTGAAGTAAGGGTTGCGATCAAATTCCCGATTGACTTCCTCTGGGTCCCAAATTTTCCCTGTATAGATATACTTTTCCTGTATTCGATCCTGCCACCATGCTATCATGTTACTACTGACAGCTGCCCAACAGCCATTCGTGAACTGAAAGGTGTTGTACCAGCCTGCATCTACGCTGACGCCTTTTGCCCAATACTGGACTCTCTCTGCTTTCGCAGAAGAAAATGGAATGATGATGCCCAGTGAAAATGCCAGTGCAAATACCAATGCAAACGTAATTGTTGTCTGTTTCATTTTACTCATATTGTCGGTTTTTTGCCATGAGAAATCCCATCAGAAGACCCTGACTTTCTCTCCGCTGTTTTCTCTCTGCACAACATATACCCCCTTGGGAAGAGAACCATTCTGATGCGTCATATCACGTCCGTAAAGATCATAGATACGGCAATGCTCATCACAATGGATTTTGCCACCAATAGCGTATATGAAGCTATCTGATTGCGTGTGGCCCACACCTGTTGCTGGTTGGGGATTGCATACGCCACGCACAGAAGAACCATAATAACGTGCGTGATTCCAATCGCTTTTGAAACAAGCCCGAAAGAACTGCAACTGATAAGCGGAGCCACTATAAGAGGAACTTTTGAAAAGCGAGCTCGACCAGTAGTAGCCATGTACGCCCTTCTCGTTAATCTGGCTCGCATAACGGCAACCTGCAGCAGGCAAAAAGAGTGAAGCATCACTGCTCTTGGCCGTGACCACATATCCTGCAACACCTGATTTATTGTAATCGTCAGTCCATGTCCAAACACAATGCTCTTGAAGTTCCCTCCATTCCTCTTTGGTTGGCATACGCCATGTGCCACCCCATACACACGAGACGATATCATCAGCGGCATCGAGCGACAACACCCCATCAGAATAAGAATACTTCGTGAGCGAATTTTGACCTGCTCCATGCGAATAAGTGGCCCATCGAAAGTCCGTTTTCAAAGACGTTTCGCCCCACGCATAATAGTTGCCCTCGTCTTGAGGACGATTTGCGCCAATATTAGTAGAAGCCCATTTAATTCCACTGGGCAATCCCAAATCAATCCAAATATGCCCGGCCTCCTCTCCTGAGGTTTGCGCAAACATAGCACAAGACGCTGCACACATTATCAAACAAGTAATATTTTTCTTCATTTCTTCATAGCCTTAAATTAGCAGACTTGTCATTCCACGCAGACTTGTCATTCCACAAGTAAGCAAGCCATTGGATAACTGCGAATTGCCCAATCCTTGCACATGGTAAAAAACATCCAATCTTAGTGCTGCTTAAAACTCAAATAACGATTATCTTAGCGTGGCAAAGATAAGCAAAAAACTGAGAAAATCGTTCCTTTTAGAAGGATTTTCCTACTCGTTAGAAGGATTTTCCTACTCGTTAGAAGGATGTTACTACTCGTTAGAAGGATGTTACTGCTCGTTAGAAGGATGTTACTACTCGTTAGAAGGATGTTCCTGCTCGTTAGAAGGATGTTACTACTCGTTAGAAGGATGTTCCTGCTCGGAATTAGCCCCCCATTAAATAATGCTCATGCCGAACGTACAAACTGCAGCTACTTGCGACAGTAAAATGAAGAGCGGCACGGCGCGACGAAACAACGCCGCATTGACCCGGTACAAAGAAACGAAAAGCCCTCCCAGCAATCTTGCTGGAAGGGCTTCCACTTG